>Ga0256840_1000490_pt1 | contig 40369 bp, 43 predicted proteins | sample 355202metaG_FD_185969 | JGI IMG/M metagenome (GOLD analysis project Ga0256840, IMG submission 185969) | Hydrothermal vent microbial communities from Mid Atlantic Ridge, Atlantic Ocean - 355-202 | ecosystem: Environmental > Aquatic > Marine > Hydrothermal vents | place: Atlantic Ocean: Mid...
GCTTAGTTCTCCTAGACCAAATAAGAGCCATTGACAAATCACGCATCATTAAAAAGATAGGTACAATAGACAATAGTACAAGTGAAGAGATTATAAACACACTACAAGAAATGTTCAAATGAAAATAGACACGTTTGCAGACATGCTTCATATTTCAAATTCTTCAAAGTCCTATTTTATGGGGATTACAGTATGAATATTCGCATTTATTACGAAGATACCGATGCTGGTGGCATTGTTTACCATACCAACTACATCAAGTACTGTGAACGTGCAAGGTCTGAGCTTTTTTTTGAAAAAGGCATGCACCCTACCGATGGTGATGGAAGTGGCTTTGTAGTAAGAGATATTAAAGCTCAATTTTTAGGTATGGCATTTTTAGGAGACATGGTCGAAGTAAGCACTGAACTTATAAAAAAGAAAAACAGTTCATTGATTTTAAAACAGACCGTAAGCAAAGATGAAAAAGCCATCTTCGAGATGGAAATTATTCTTGTCTTCGTTCGAGCAGGAAAACCTGCACGAATTCCAGACTCGATGGGTAAAATCTTAAGTTAAAGAGCTTCACACACCTCTTTTATTTCTCTTAACTCTTTATTCTTCAGGTAGATACCTTTAGACATATATATCTCTTCTAAGTTTTTACAATCCATCTTAAATGTTTTAGACTCTTCAAGCTGAGTTTTTTCGATATAGTTCAAACTCTCTTCATAATCCTCAGCGTATATATAAGCTTCGGAAAGTACACTCTTCTCTTCGGGAAACACTCTTTTTATGTATGATATAAACTCTCCCATGGTATCAAGTGCTTTTTCCCCATCATTATGTTCTGCGTAATAGATAGAAAGAGTTTTATAAACTCTTCCCAACTCATATAAACCCTCGGCACTGTTATTGTTATCTTCTATATTTTCATAGTGTAGTGCTATAGACTTTTTATAGTTTTGAACAACCATCGTTGTTTCATTATTTTCACTGTATATTTTTCCTAATTTCATGTAGGTTCTTGCCAACATAACTTTTTCATTCTTATATTTACTCTCTTGCCATGTTATAAGCTCATCTGTTAAACGTAATGCCCTCTCTCTACTAAGACTCTCTCTGTTTGTATAGATAGCCAATAAGGAGTGAATATTTCTATCAAGTAAATAATCATAATGATCATTGTTGTTATCTTTTCCTACTTTTTCTGCAACATCCATTGCTTTTTTATAATGGACAATGGCATCTTCAACGTATGCTTTATTATAAAAAAACCTTGCAACAGTTTCATAAGAGAGAACCAGATTTTCTGAACTTTCATTATAATGTTTCTCTTTAAACTCAAGATAATCAGAGATCATTTTTTCTATCTCTTTTGGAATCAGCGTTGAGTTTTTATCGTTTTGACAAGCGTAATGAATACTCCATAGACGATAAGCGTATTCATCTATAAGTTCAGCATTGCTACTGCTCTTATAACCATACTCTTCATTTTCATTCTCAATGGCTTTTTTTATAAAATCAACAGCTTTATAGGCATATACTTCTGTTCTATTTGAATCTTCAACCTCATCATAAGCACGACTCACCATATTATAGGTTTGTGAAAGTATCGCTTCATTGCTGTTCTCTTCATTAAAGATCTCCTCTTGAAAAGCTTTAAACAATTCTATATGTTCTAAATAATTTTCATCATTTTTACTTCTATTATTATCAAGAGCATCTATGTATTTTTTCAATGAATGCATATAGTTGAACAACTGATAGTCTGCCATGATTTGCGTCTCATCCTCTTCTACTTCTATATGTTTTTTCATATACTCTATGGCTCTAATATGTCTCAATAAGACCTTAGAAGCATTAACCTCCTTAGGTGCAAAATCAGCGTAAACAGTTGCCAAATGACTATAGTGTTTTCCATACTCATATTCTAAAAATTCTATATATTTTTTAGTTGTATCTCTTGCTGTTTGATTCTCATCTAAAGCATAATAGTTGGTGGATAAATCATCATATAAGGCTTTTAAACCATCCAAAATATCATCACGATAATAATTTTCACTATTAATCAACTCTTCTCTTTTAAGTTTTATCGCTTTTTCTAAACTCTTTATCGAGAGGTCATAATCTTTTTTATAGTAATAAATATTAGCAATATTACTATGACTTTTTGATAAGTCAGCATAATTTAAAGGGTTATGCTCTTCTCTATAAACTAAAGATTTTTGATAAGAACTCAATGCATTGTCATAGGCACTTAGATTATTTTCGATACCCATCTGACTGTAACTCTCACCTATCTCATCATAAATAAAATCAACCGTAGCTAAATTGGTATTATTAGAGTCTTGAAGCAGGGGAAGAATTTTTTCATAATAGGCTATGGTTGTGTTGTACTCATCCAAATAAACATAGGTTCTTGCTATGGTCAAAAGGGTCTCAATATATTCATATTGTTTAGTATCATTCTTTTCATAGCTATCAGCCAACTCTTTGTAGACTTCTATAGAGGCGTTCTCATTTGAAGCATAGTAGTAGAGTTCAGCCAACTTTTTTTTCTTATCTAGAAACTCTATATCTTGTTGATTTTTAAAGGGAATACTGTACTCTAAATATGCTTTTAACGCTTCTACCTCATCTTCACTGTTTCCAACATCTTGTGCCATCTGATACGCATTATGGGCTTTGACTATTTTCTTTAGAGGTGCATATATCTCATTCCAAAGGGTCAAACCTTTGGCTAGATTCTCTTTTTTCTCTTTATAGAGTCGAGGTAAAATTTCATAATCTCCTTGCATACCCTCATCAGCATACAAAAAGAACCCTCCCCCTTTCCAAGGGTAATCACTGTATATTTTTTTCGCTTTTTCAAACTCACCTTTTAAAACATACGTGTGACCTATATTCATATAGAAATCGTCTGTTATTTTAGATTCAACTTCATTTAGATTTTTATCCAGATTTCCCCCGAGTAGATAGAACCATGCAGCAGAACCATAACTCTCATTCTCCATATAAACTTCAGCTGTCTCCAAACAACGCTGTTTGACTATTTTCATATTGGGTTCTTCATTTTGAACCTCTTCTATACATGCATTTTCCCGTTTGATATCAAGCCAATTTGAAGCAACATAAAAAAACAGAACAGCCCAGACCAATAATCCTAAAATTATTTTAATATATCTCATCAACTCATCCTCCCATTAGAACCAAGTAGCTCTTTATTTATAGCATAAAATCGTGAGGTAATGGGTTATTCTGTAGATAATTGTTAGATAAAAAAAGAAAAGCATCCTTAACTTCTCATTTGAAATTAAGGATAAAGTAAAATCAGTTAAAAAGTTATACCGACCCTTGGTCTATCATAGAGTCAGCAACTTTTCTAAAACCTGCAATGTTTGCACCTGTTACCAAGTCACCTTCACAGTCAAACTCTACCGAAGTATCATAGGCTGTTTTAAAAATGTTTTGCATAATGGTACGAAGTTTAATGTCTACCTCTTCAAAACTCCACTGTGCCATACTTGCATTTTGACTCATCTCCAGCTGAGAGGTTGCAACACCTCCAGCATTGGCTGCTTTTCCTGGAGCAAAAAGCATGGAACTGTCTCGTATATATTCTAATGCATCAGCTGTCGTAGGCATGTTTGCCCCTTCATTGATGAGTATACACCCATTCTCTTCCAATTTTTTAGCATCCACCAATGTCAGTTCATTTTGCGTAGCAGAAGGAAAAGCGATATCACAAGCAATGTGCCAGACAGCATGACCATCTTCTGGGTAATGACTTACAGGAGTATAGGTACAATCAGGATGTAATTGAGCATATGCCTCCAATGATTCATGGTTTATCTCTTTAACGGCCTTTAGTGATGCCATATCAATCCCTTTTTCATGATAGATGGTTCCTCTACTGTCACTACAACTTATAGGTAAAGCACCAAACTCATAAAGTTTATCCATGGTATAAATGGCAACATTTCCCGAACCAGAAACAGCACAAAGTTTTCCTTTTAAATCTTTATCGTAAACACTTAAAAAGTTCTCTGCAAAATAGACCGAACCATAACCTGTTGCCTCTTTTCGAGCTTTTGAACCACCCCAGTTAAGTCCTTTCCCTGTAAGAACACCTTCAAACTCTCCTGTTAACCTTTTATACTGACCAAACATATAACCAATCTCTCTGGCTCCTACACCAATATCGCCTGCAGGAACATCTCTCTGATTACCTATATGTTTATAGAGTTCAGACATAAATGATTGACAAAATCGCATAATTTCATTATCACTTTTTCCTTTGGAATCAAAGTTTGCTCCTCCTTTTGCTCCTCCTATCTGAAGACCTGTTAAAGCATTTTTAAATATCTGTTCAAAACCTAAAAACTTTACAATACCCAAATTGACCGTAGGGTGAAAACGTAAACCACCTTTGTAGGGTCCTATGGCTGAGTTAAACTGTACTCTGTATCCAAGGTTGGTTTGAATCTTTCCAGCATCATCCACCCAGTTCACACGAAATATTATGGTTCTCTCTGGTACAACAATACGTTCTAAAATATTTTGTTCTATATACCTTTGATCTTTGTTAAGTAGAGGCAACAACGAATAGAGCACCTCTTGACTCGCTTGATAAAACTCATTTTGTCCGGGACTACACTCTTTTATATAGTTTAATATCTCTTCTATTTTTTGACTTCCTGGCATATAATATTCCTTAGTTTTTTATTAAGTTGCTATTCTAGCATAAAAGCACCAACTATTACTATTTTTAGGTAGAATAGCTTTTATGAAACAAAGCAGATTAATTGGTATTGATATTTTTAGAGGATGGGCTATTATTCTAATGGTCATATTCCATTTTTGTTACGATCTGGAGTACTTTGAATTCATCAATTTCAACATAAGAACAGACCCCGATTGGAGAGCTTTTCGATACCTTATACTTAGCATGTTTATCGTCGTTGCAGGTATCAGTTTAAAATTGGCACATCCAGAAAAAATTAATTGGCTAAAACTTCGAGAGAAACTACTTTTACTCGCCCTATTCTCAACCATTATCACCCTTGGTAGCTACCTCATGTTCCCCTCTACATGGATATACTTTGGCATACTTCACTTTATACTCTTTGCATCATTGATGGCTCTACCATTTCTAAACTACCCACGTATTGCTTTACTAACAGCATTTATTACATTACTGGCTCATTTTTTCCATACCATTCACTTACAATGGCTCTTTGACTTACTTTCACCTCTACTAAGTCTACCTGAGAAAAGTCAAGACATCGTCCGTTTTATCCCTTGGTTTTCCGTAATGTTACTGGGCATTTCTATGGTAGGTTTGAACTGGCACAACAAACTTTTTAACCATCATTTTTTTAACAAAAAAAGTAGGGTCAATAGTTTCATATCTCTGCTTGGTCGTCATGCACTGCTTATTTATATTGTTCATCAGCCTTTGTTTTTTGGAATATTTATATTTTATAGAAAATTATGATAAAATGTAACAATTTTTATTAGGAAAAGGAACGACATTGCAAAAAATATTTGGTTTTCTATTTATTCTACTTTCAGCTGGACTTACTGTATGGTATCCACTGGGAAAGCTTTTGGGGTAAAACATGTCAAAAGCAACCCGATACGACCCAAGTAAAAACAAAAAAAGTCCATTTAAACTCAAAAGAGGAAATTTTCTTTATATCTTCTTGGCTCCTCTTTTTTTAGCCGTTATTTTAGCCTTAATGGCAAGAGACATTCCTGCTTTTATACTTAATGCCATAGCCTTTGGACTCTTTTTTATTACTGCCAAACTCAATACTTTAGGTTTAAGTAAAGAGTATGAATACCACACAACAACACTGACCAAAGCACCAAGTGTACCTTATAAAATGGTTACGGCTGGTATGCTTGGAGTATCAACACTTTATACAGCTTCTGTTGCTGGTGGAGAACCACTTTTAACAGGTTTTTTCCTTGGTACCATTGCAACAGTTGGATACTTTCTCTACTATGGTTTTGATCCTCGCGTTGACAAGCTTGATAACATTGGGGACATCTCTGCTGCCTTTGTTATAGAAACACTGGCAGAAGCACGAGGGAAATTGGCTTCAGTAGAAGAGAACATGCGTCTTATTAAAGAGCCTGTGGTGCATGGAAAGCTACGTGTTGCTACCGATAAAGCTTATGAAATTTTAAACAACATTGAAGCTGACCCGAAAGATTTACGTGTTGCTAGAAAATTTATTATTGTTTATATAGACGGCGTTAAGAAAGTTACAGAGTCTTACACAGGAATGCAAGAAGATGAAATTACTTCCCAGACAAAAGAGAGGTTCTCCATGCTACTTAGCGATGTTGAAAAGAAATTTGACAAAGAGATACTAAGACTTAAAAAGAACAACCAATTTGACCTGGATGTACAGATTGATGTACTTCAAGAACAGATTAAAAACTAAAACCACCAACTTAAATTTAAAAGGAATAGATTAAAATGGAAACAAAAACTAAAGAAATTATAGAAGCAACCATAGAAGATAACAACCCAGATGTAGAGGCAAACCTACCTGCTGTTCAACCAGAAGAAGAGAGTAAATTAGAGAAAGCATTAAGTGAATTAGATTTTAATAATAGAAGCTCTATTATCTACTTTGGTGCATCTGCACAAGAAGAGCTTGATGAAATTTCTAACCGTATGATAGATGGTGTAAAAAACAAAGACACCGGAGCAGCAGGGGCTGTTCTAAACGAAATGGTAGCAGCGATTAAAGGTTTTGACATTGAAGAGTTGAACCCAAACAAAAAACTTCCTTGGTACTCTAAACTTTTTGGTGGTGTAAAACCACTCACCAAGTTTATTCAAGGTTATGAAAATGTGCGTGATCAGATTGATATGATTGCAAACAACTTAGAAGAGCATAAAAGTACACTGATGACCGATGTTGTCTCTTTAGACAAACTCTATGAAGCGAACCTTGAGTACTTTAGAAAACTAGAGCTTTATATTGAAGCAGGAGAAATCAAGAAAAAAGAGTTAACCACAGACATCATGCCTGCTTATGAAAAAAAAGCTGAGTCAAATGAGATGATGGCTATCCAAGAGCTTAAAGAGATCAGAGCATTTGGTGATGACTTAGAGCGTAGAGTCCATGACCTTAGACTCTCTCGTCAAGTAGCAATGCAATCACTTCCAAGCATCAGACTTATTCAAGAAAATGATAAATCGTTGATTAATAAAATCTCTTCTACGTTAGTCAATACGGTTCCTCTATGGAGAAACCAATTGGCACAGACAGTTACCATATTCAGAAGTCATGAGTCAGCAAAAGCACTGAAAGATGCCTCTGACTTAACCAATGAACTTTTAGAAAAAAATGCCGAAGGTCTGCGTGATGCCAACAAAGAAGTAAGAACACAGATGGAACGTGGTGTCTTTGATATAGAGAGTATAAAAGTTGCAAATGCAACACTCATAGCCACACTAAACGATTCACTAGAGATTGCTGAAGAGGGTAAAAATGCTAGAACCAAAGCACTTGTCGAACTCGATAAAACTGAGCGTGAATTAAAAGAGGCTCTTATGGCTACAAAAGCGAAAATAGAAGCACTTCCAGTAGAGACTGTAAATGATATAGTAGAAGATAAGACTAAAGGATAAACAGATGGGACTTTTTGATTGGATATTTGGGCAATTTATTGATGTAATTGAGTGGACAGATGATTCACAAGATACGATGGTATATAGGTTTCCAAGACACAATAATGAGATAAAATATGGAGCGAAACTCACCGTTCGTGAGTCACAAATGGCTGTATTTGTAAACGAAGGTGTTATTGCTGATGTACTTGGACCTGGTATCTATGAACTAGAGACCAAAAACTTACCCATTATGACCAACTTAGAACATTGGGACCATGCTTTTAACTCTCCATTTAAAGCAGAGGTATACTTTTTAAATACCAAACGTTTTACAGACCTAAAATGGGGAACTAAAAACCCTATTATGGTTCGTGATGCTGAATTTTCAATGGTTCGTCTAAGAGCTTTTGGTACTTATGAGATTCGTATTACCAATCCTAAAGTTTTCATGAACGAAATCGTCGGTACAGACCAGCACTTTACTACTGATGAGATCGATGACCAGTTGACCAACTTAATTATCACGAAATTCACAACTGTTTTGGGTGAAAGCAAGATTCCTGTTTTAGACTTGGCTTCCAACTATGAAAAGTTCTCAGAGTTTATCTCTGAGAAAATTGCTCCATATTTTGAAGAGTATGGTTTAGAGTTGACTAAAATTTTGGTTGAGAACATCTCTCTTCCTGAAGAGGTTGAAAAAGCTCTTGACAAGCGAACAAGTCGTGAAATGACTGGTGACCTTGACAAACATATTCAGTACCAAACAGGTGAAGCCTTAGGTAAGGAAGGTGGAGGAAGCATGGGCGACATGGTTGGCATGGGTGCAGGAATTGCACTGGGGCAAGATATGGCAAACAAACTTTCTAAAGAACCTATAGATAAAAACGTAGCACCACCTCTTCCCTCACGTAATACAACCATGTATCATGTGGCTATAGAAGATAAAAAAGAGGGACCGTATGATATTCGTACCATACAAAAGTATATTACAGATGGTAGCATTCAACCCAGTACCCTAATTTGGACAGAAGGACTTCAAAACTGGGTAGAAGCTGGCACAATACTCGGTACATACTTTTCTACTACCCCTCCTCCACTACCTAAGTCGTGAAATTCAAATCGATAAACTTCACCTGTAAAAGTTGTGGGGCACCATTAAGGTTTAGCCCCATCAACAACTCTTTACAGTGTGAGTTTTGTTCAACAAAAGAGTCCATTGAAAAATCTACCAAAGAGATACATGAGTACAATTTTAAAGAGGCCCTTCACTACCTTAGAACCTACAACGAAAAAGAGATTAACAAAGAGGTAACCTGCAATAAATGTGCAGCAACCTTCACCATGACACCCTACTCTGTGAGTTCCAACTGTCCTTACTGTGATACTCCAGCCATTACTGAGTTTGTGAAAGAGATCACACCAAAGTCTCTACTACCCTTTCAACTTTCACAAAAAGAGGCACAGACGCGTTTTAAAAAATGGTTGGGTTCTCTTTGGTTTGCTCCCTCAAAACTAAAAGATTTTATGGATGGAAATAGAGAGTTGAAAGGCTACTACTTACCCCACTGGACTTACGACTCAAAAACAGATACGAACTATCATGGTCTTAGGGGAGACATCTACTATGTAACAGTTGAACGTACCGTAGTGGTCAATGGTAGAGAAGAGAGAAGAAGCGTCCAAGAGCCACGTATAAACTGGACACCTGTTTCGGGTCATGTATCAAATTTTTTTGATGACATTACCATTGGTGCATCTAGGACCATATCACATACCATTCTTGATACCTTAACTCCATGGCATACCGATGTTTTGGTTCCCTTCAATGAAAAGTATCTTTCTGGTTTTGATTCAGAAGAGTATACCATAGGCTTAGATAACGGATTTGAGTTTGCCAAAGTAAAAATGGACCATGTCATTCGTCAAAATATTCGACAGAAAATTGGTGGTGACCAACAACAGATCAAAAGCATGAATACTCGATATACAGACACTACCTATAAAAATGTACTTTTCCCTATATGGACAGCACAATTTAAATGGCAAAACAAAATCTATAACTATGCGATTAATGGACAGACAGGAAAAGTGACGGGAGAGCGACCCTACTCATGGATAAAAATAGTAACTTTAATTATAATGATAATAATATTTATTGGGGGAATTTTATACTTAGAAGAGCATCAAAGATACTAAAAAGTTTAGGTGAAATTAAACTTTCACCTAAATATTAGAAGTAAACTAGTTACTGCTGTTTGTCTCTGTAGAAGCAGTCTCATTTGATTCTGCTTCTTCTTTTTTCTCTTCTTCAGCCACTGGTGTTTCAGCTTGTTTAGGAGCCTCTTCTTTTACTGTTTCAGCTTCTTTATTTTCTGCAATAAGTGCATCATATTTCTCTTGAAGCTCTGAAAGTTTCTCTTCTGCTTCTTCTAGCTCTTCTTTTGCATCATCACCATTACTCTGCATATCGGCAACCATTTCATTGTTAGCACCATATTTATAAACAAGTTCACCACCCTCTTTACCTTGATAAAGTGTTGCAGCAATAAATCCACCAAGAATAAGAATAAAAATTACTCTACCAATGGTTTTTCTAATTGCCATAAATAGAAGCTTGAACACTACCAATGCCACTGAACCATAAACCAAGTAGATACCTAAAAGTTTATGTGCTTTTAAATCAGCTTGTCCATCTGATGAAAGCATATCCCAAGCTGCTTTTCCATCTACACCACCTGTTAGGTAGGCACCAAACATTGCAACAGCCACAACAATCAATAAAAAAAGTGAAAAGAGCGAAATACTACGACGCTTTGCAACCAAGTTATAAATCTCTAACAAAAAGATAACAACAGGAATTGCTATAGCAAAGTGTACAATCGCTGGGTGAATAATCTCCGGAATCTCTATTGGTAAAGGTATCTCAGGGATACTAATTGCTGGTAAGTCTATTGGTAATGACATATTACCTCCTTAATTTATATAAAATATAATGAATTATAACATAAATCTATCTTCATGCTTTATAAATCAGACAACTTTTTAATAATTTTTATTTATTAAATTTTTAAATTAAATCTTTTTAGTCAAAATCTTATAAATAATAAACCCAAAAAAGAGCGTTATAAAAATAGAAAAGTAAATAGGTACAGACTTTGTAATGACATAGGTTACAATTAAAATTGCCAAGAGGGTTGGGATTTCATTGTAGGCTCTGAAAAATTGACCACTTCTAACGCACTCATCTTTTTCTAAAATCTTTCTAAAATACTCTAAACTAAAAGAGTAAGCAATCATCAACGATAAAACTAAAAGTTTTGCTATCATCCATGGCTGTTCTAACAATGAGGGGTTAATATAAATAAGTGTTGCACCAGAGAAAATAGTCGCCCACATGGCAGGGGATCCTATGACTCTGTATATTTTATCTTCTTGTACTTTAATAACATTAGTAAAATCTTTTTTATCTTTATGCTCTTGATGATAAACAAAGAGTCTTGGCATATAAAAAAGCATTGCCATCCATGACATTACAGCCATGATGTGAAATGTTAATATTTCTAAATAATAATTTTCCATTTTTTACTCCAATATTGTAAAATCGTCTGCATCCCAAACTACCAGTTGCATCTCGTCATAATATCCTATTTGAACTCTATGTAACGTTAGTCTACTCCCATTTTTAGGTCTAAAACGCCTATTCTTAAAAAATATTTTATACCCTTTACCTTCCAGATAAAATTTATCATTTTTATAAATGCCATTTAGGTTTTTAAGCACTTCATTTTCTAATGCTCTATTAGAAAAATCTAATTTACCTCTATAAAAGTACTTCTCCATATTACTTTTTCCATAGTCATAACTAACAGAAAAGTTTATAACCTCATGAAGCCCCCTATAGTTTTTTGTTTTATATACCACAATATCATAAGCCCTACCCTCTTCCAAACCATCTGCTCCATAGATAAATATGGCTCTTCCTTTTGGAGACTGTTTTATAATGGCATGATGGTTAGATTTAAATATAACTTTTATATTTTTTAATACAAGAGCATACATTAACTCTTTTTCATATAAATCTTTAATATTTCCCTCTTTTGCATCTATATCATTAGAACTATAAGGAGCTGTAGAAAAAGTAGCAACTACAGGTAAATGGTCAGAATACCCCTTACCCACATGACGTTCTCGTTTATATTGCCATCTATAAATATAACCTTTTTTGTGAAAAAGATACGAAGGTTTTATAACAGTAAACGTATCATTAACATAGTCCAAACCTTTTCCATCAAACATACTAGAAGGAAGTAATATCGCATCCAAACCCTGTTTTTTACCATAAAAGTTGTGACTCCAACGTTGAAAGTTAGGTAACTCTAACCATAAGTTATAATGCAAGTTTTTTTCTAGTTTTATATCTTTTTTATCCACCATTTTTTTATTAATAACGGTCTTTAAAATATCATTGATACCTGTTTTTCCACTGCTGTCATTATGTTGAGGTTCCATATGTATATACTCATTATAATTTGAATTAAAATCACCAAGTAAAATATAATCTACACCTTTGGGTAGATTTTTTAATCTATTTTTCAATACTTGAGCAGAGACTATTCGTTTACTCTCAGCTGAGCGTTTAGAAGTCCAATGGTTAACAAATATAAAAAATGGTTTACCTTCAATTATATATTTTATTTCTAGGATATTTCTATACTTCAGTTTTCGGTTGACAACTATCTCTTTGGCATTTGTAATGGGTAACTTAGAGAGAATAGCCACTTGTATGGCAGATTTATTTTTATGGGTTATTGCTAAATATTTATAATGACACCCCACAGAGCGTAAAGATTTTTGAAGAAGTTTTAAAACATTTTCATTTTCTACCTCTTGCAGTCCCATGATATCTGCATTAACATCACAAATAATTTCTGAAAGATTAATAAGTTTTTTATTAAGATTAGAACGTGTCCAGTTGTGTTTGTTTGGTTTATAGATAGCATACTCTGTGCCATTGTTGACCATATCAAAAAGATTTTCTACATTATACGAGGCTATTTTTAATTGGATGGCATTAAGAAAAAAAGGGAGAAAAAAGAGAAAAAGAAAACGCATAAAAGTCCTATAGACATTCCCAAGCTGGAGCTTGGGAACAAAAAAATGTTATTTAAACATTTTACCTAACATACCCATGGCACCTTCAGCACCACCAACTTGAGCCAACATGGTTTCAACCAAAGAGTCTTCTCCTTCAGTTGCTTTGTCTACTACATTGGGTAATGCCTCAGCCAAAGCACCTTTTGCAGACTCTTCACTCAATCCCAAGCTTGAAGCAAATTCAGATACTTTATCTGCACCCAATAGATCAGTAATCGAGTCCATAGAGATAGCTTCATTTTCACCTGAACCTAACCATGAACCTACAACACCACCTAAACCATTTTCAGAAAGTCCAGAAACCAATGAACCCAAATCGAGTCCACCATCTGCACCACCACCAAGTAAGTTACCTAATGCACCTGTAATAGCATCTGCATCAAGACCTGTTGTTGCATCATCACTGTTGCCTTGTATCATTCCTGCACCCATTTTTAATAAATCTGTTAAATCCATGTTTGTCCTTGTTTATTTAATATTGTTGAGTATAACCTAAAAGTGGTTAGAATCTAGTAAACTTTATTGACATTCATCAATGAGACCATAAAAGCATTTTGTTATAATCAGACAATTTATAAATCAAGGAAATATAAACATGTCAGTTCTTATACAATCAACCATAAAAACAAATCCATTAGGACGTTGGTATATCGAGTTAAAAGATACCACAGAAGAGAATCATATGGAGATTTGTTTAGATATTAATGAGTATGCTGTTAAAATCGAAGAGATAGGTGCTGAGTATGGTGGAGAGATAGAAGTTGCATGGCAATCAGATGATAATGTCACCCCAGTGCAGATTCATGAAGTACGTATGGCGATGAATGCTTATGAAGCAGAACGAGAAGCCCGTGAAGCTGCCGAAGCTCAAGGAGGAGCGACCCATCAAGCAGATGGTACTCCTAACTTTTAAGAGGGCATCCCACCAGCCAGTGCCTCTTTAACATTGTCATCTGCCATAGAGATATTCCATGCTGGTTCCCAAACTACCTCTACTTCAACATCACCTATACCATCAAGTTTTTCAACAGCTTCTTGTACCCAAGCTTTAATCATCTGATGCAGTGGACATCCACGAGTTGAAAGGGTCATGGTGATTTTTTTGCATTGCAATTTTCGTCAGCCTCTGCATCATAGATAAGTTCCATCTCTACTAGATTAAACCCTACTTCAGGATCTATAACAGTTGCTACTGCTGCGAACATATCTTCTTTTGTAATTTGACACATATTTTTTCCTTATTATAATAAAGGGAAGACAAAGATTTTAAATGTATCCAAAATATTGAGATGCAAGGTTTGCCTCTATTTACAGTGCTTAGCCCTGACAAAAAGTATTTAGCAGTGACATTTTCGGGGAAAGATTTCCCAATCATTCAGATTGTTGATACGAAAAAACTAAAAATTATACATACTTTTACATTTAAAGGTAAGATTCTACATGTACGTTGGTCAAATATTGATGATTATCTTTATGTATCGGTGAACGATGCCAACCAAGTTAATGTTATTAACACCAATGAGTGGTTTTTAGAGCGTGAGATATTTCAGTTAAAGAGTCCATCTGGAATTTTTATCTATAAAAAGAAAGATTAAAATTTTGCAAGTTATGCAATAAAAAACAAACAGTTAGGAAAGAGGAGAGAAAAATGGTATATTTAACAGGAGCAGGTCCGGGAAACATGGATTTATTGACCGTTAAAGCACTGCGTGTGGTACGTGAGGCTGATGTAATTATTTACGATAGATTGGCAAATCCAGATATTTTAAAAGAGGCAAAAGATGGTTGTGAGTTTGTCTATGTGGGAAAAGAGGACAAAAAACACTCTTTGCCTCAAGAGCAAATTAATGAGGTAATTTATCAAAACTCTTTAAAATATGACAATATTGTTCGCCTAAAAGGTGGTGACCCATTGGTCTTTGGGCGTGGTGGGGAAGAGGGAATTTATCTTTATGATAGAGGTGTAAAGTTTGAGTTTATTCCTGGTGTTACTTCAGCCATTGCTGTACCTCAGTATGCTGGAATCCCTGTAACTCACCGTGGAATCACCGTTTCATTTAGAGTAGTTACTGGTCATGAGTCATCCAACAAAGAGCACTCTCAAATAACATGGGAAAACTTTAAAAGTGATGACACCATTGTCTTTTTAATGGGTCTTCATCGTCTTAAAACCATTGCAAAAAAGTTAATAGAAATTGGTAAACCTAGAGATTATCCAGTAGCTGTCATTAGTCGAGGAACCACCAAAGATGAGAAGACCGTGGTAGGTACACTTGAAAATATTTGGCAATTGGCAAAAGATTTACCAACCCCTGCACTCATTGTAGTAGGAGAAGTAGTGAAACTAAGAGAGCAATTAAATTGGTTTGAAAAATAATCGTGAGTCTCAATTGCAATTTTAATGACTAAATTTTAAAAACATAGTGTATAATCCATAAATAATAATAAGGTAAATGCATGATTGAGTTGCAAGATATACCAATGTTTGCAGATTTGGATAAAAAGTTTCATAAAGAACTTCAAGATAGCATTCATATGAAAAAATTCACTAAAAACAGTATTGTCTTTTATGAAGGTGATGAGAGTGACTACCTTCATATCTTATTAGAAGGGACTGTTCAGCTCTATAAAACCTCACCTAAAGGTTCACAAGTTCAGATAAAACGTATGCAAGCACCCAATACCATTGGAGAGTATGCCTGTTTTGAAAAAGAGCCATTTCCTGCATCTTGTGAATTTATAACAGATGGTGTAATGGGACGGCTTCATTTTGATAAAGTTTACCAATACCTTAATAACAAAGAGTTCTCATTGGGACTTATTCGTTCTCTTACCTCTAAAGTAATGGTACTCTCCTCATTGGTACATAAAGAGACCATTCTCTCATCTGAAGCGAAGGTGGCTGATTTGATGATTGAAAAAATATCTATTTTTAATCGGCTACGGAACAATGAGATAGCCGGTATTTTAAACTTAACGCCTGAGACTTTTTCTCGTATTTTAACAAATTTTAAAAAAGAGAGCATTATAGAAGTGAAAAATCATAAAGTTAAAATATTGAATCTTGAAGCACTCTATATTATCTTGGAGACCAATACAGTTAAAGAGTGTAGTCAGTGTATAGATATATTTAAAGCCAAATTGGCTTTAATGGCAAAGGAGGAGTAGTGTCTTTTTTTCCTGCTTACTTTAACTTAAGTCATAAAAAAATTCTTTTAGTTGGTGGGGGATATATTGCCTTAGAAAAACTAGAAAAATTGGTAGATTTCACTAAAGATATTACTGTTATTTCAAAAGAGTTTTCATCTAATTTCTCCTCTTTTGCAGAAGAACACAATATTGAGATGCAAGAGCGTTTGTATCAAGAAGGTGACATCATTGGTTTTGATATGGTCATTGTTGCAACCGATACCATAACTTTACACAAAGCTATTTTTGAAGAGAGCCGAGCTTCTCGTATTTTGGTAAATTCCGTTGATGATACGGCTTATTGTGATTTTATTTTTCCCTCTTATCTCAAAAGAGGTGACTTAACCATCTCTATCTCTACTTCTGGGACTTCTCCAGCTTTAGCAAAACGACTTCGTGCTTATGTTGAAAAACTTATTCCAGCCAATATGGAGAGTTTTTTACAAGAGATGAAATCGCTACGTAAAACCATGCCTAAAGGTAAAGAACGTATGAAATTTTTTGAAGAAAAAACAGATAAATTTATGGCTAAATATTTCAAATAGTAATGGTTCTTCATAGTTGGAGTAAAGTCTAGGAATAGGGGCTTTTGGGTTTTTGGATGATGAAGTTGGGCTAAGCAGTGAAGCACGACCTAATAAATCCAATAAAACACACAGTGATGCCATCTCTTGCTACTTTTTCCATACCATTGCTTATGTTAAGAATGCTCATAAACACAACATCAATACCAAAGCACGACAAGCTGAAAACTTTAAGCCGACGCTTTACGGTAGACTCATTATAGTGACAAACACTCTTCTGCGTCCAATCCTGTCTATGCTAAAAAAGATTGTCAATCGGTTGTTAAATTGAAAGATAAAAAGTATAATAAGTCTCATATTCTAAAAGAAATAACTTACAAAGTAGAAGGAAAATAGATGGCATTTATAGAAGTAGACGAAGATAATTTTGAAGCAATATTAGACCAAGAGTTTGAAAAAAAACAGACAGTTATTTTAAAGTTCGGTTCAGAGTATTGTGACCCTTGTCACGCCCTAGAGTGTGAGTTAGAAGATGTAGATGATGAGTTTGAAGATGTTTCAGTACTTAATATAGACACAGACGAGTCTCCATCATTGGCTGAACAGTTTGACGTGTATCAGTTACCAACGATGATTATTTATAGAAGCAGAGGTTCCCTACTCTATCATGGCGAAGGTGTGATTTTGGCTCAAGATATTAATGCATTTATAGGGAAGTAAAAATGTATTTATTCCAAAAAAACCATTGGAGTAATTTTATGTAGTGATAAAAATAGTGCGTAGATGAGAAATATATTTTTGAAGTAGGTGGCAAAAATAAAGGTTTTAAACAGATAAAAAACATTCCAAACTCTTTTGTGCTTGCTGATGATATAGAGATTGGATTTGGGGCTAAAATCCCTCTTTGGATGTTTGGGTTGATGTATTAAAATTTAGGAAAGTGTTACCACTATGGACTGAAAGTCCAATCTATTCCAACTAATAGAGATCTTGGTGAGGCTGAAGCCATCACTTCCTTGTTTTGTGAGAAGTCTAAACCAAAATCCTCTCTACCTCAAGAGCAATTGCTAACTCCTCATCTGTCTTTACCACCAGAGCAGGCATATCAAAAGGTAACTTTTCCATGACCAAACCTCTAGTAATCTCATCATTTTCACCAATTCCACCCGTAAAGACAAGGGCATCAACTTCTCCTAAAATAGCATGGTAGGCACCTATATATTTTTTAATTCGATAAACAAACATCTCCAGTGCCAATTTGGCTTTTTCATCTCCCTGTGCTATCATTTTATGAATTTGATACATATTATTTTGACCACAAATCCCTAAAAGTCCACTCTTTTTGTTCAGTATTGTATCTATTTCGTCATTGTTATAATTACACTCTCTTGACAGATAGAGTAATATAGCAGGGTCTATATCTCCACTTCTTGTTCCCATTATTAGACCTTCAAGTGGAGTGAATCCCATACTTGTATCAATGCTTTTACCATTTTTAATGGCACATACGCTGGCACCATTACCCAGATGTAGAGTAATAAGATTCATTTGATTTAGCTTTTTACCTAAAATTTTTGAAGCCTCTTTTGCTACAAAATGGTGTGAAGTACCATGAAAACCATATCTACGAATATTATGTTTTTCATACAATTCACAAGGAAGTGCATACCTAAAAGCATGTTCGGGAACAGTTTGATGAAAAGCTGTATCAAAAACAGCTACCTGTTTTACAGTAGGGGCCTCTTTCTCTACCATTAAAATCCCTTCTAAATTGGCAGGATTATGCAGTGGAGCTAAGGGGATAAGTAATTTGATGGTATCTATAACTTTTTGATTTATAAGCCTACTCTCTTTAAATATCTCACCACCATGAACCACTCTATGACCAACGCCATCTAAGGAGGAGAGTTGTTCTATCCCCACACTTTTGAGTCTCTCTTCAACCTCTAAAATACCCTCTCTATAGTTAACAATATCCTCTATTTGTCCACTCATGATAACGTTCATATCTATAAATAGCTTATATTTTAGAGAAGAACTTCCTGCGTTCAGTACCAATATTTTCAAATTTAATCCTCTTTTAATAGACTTCTTACAAAACTCGGAAGCGATGGCTTTAGCATCTTTAATCTTTATCTTGAAGCTTGAATAGCTGTAATGGCAACCGTATTAATAATATCAGAGACCAAACATCCTCTACTCAAATCATTAATAGGTTTTTTAAGTCCTTGCAAAACAGGTCCAATGGCGACTGCACCTGATGACCTCTGAACAGCTTTATAGGTGTTGTTACCTGTATTCAAGTCGGGAAAGATAAATATCGTTGCCTCTCCTGCTACTTTACTGTTGGGAAGTTTGACTTTTGCTACCTCTTTATCAATGGCTGCATCATACTGTATCGGTCCTTCTATAAGTAGGTCACCTCTTCTCTCTTGGGCTATTTTTGTCGCCAATGCCACTTTTTCGACATCTTCACCTTTACCTGATGAGCCTGTTGAGTAAGAGAGCATCGCTATTTTAGGCACAATCCCAAATCTTAGAGCAGTATCAGCTGAGGTTATGGCGATGGTCGCCAACTCTTCAGCTGTGGGATCTTGATTAATGGCACAATCTGAATAGACCAATACTTTGGTATCCAAGCTCATAAAAAATAGGCTTGATACCAAAGGAATATTGGGTTTGGTTTTAATAATCTGTAGAGCAGGACGAATGGTCTCTTGTGTGGTGTGCATGGCTCCTGAGACCATACCATCAGCAAGGTCAAGATGTACCATCATGGTACCAAAGTAGGTAAAAGAAGTAATTAAATCATAAGATGCTTGAAGTGTTAAACCTTTATCTTTTCTAAGTTTGTAAAGCTCTTTTGCAAAAAGTTCTTTATATTTTGAAGTTTTAGGATTAATAATAGTAGCTTTAGATATATCAAGTCCCAAAGAACCACTTTTATGAACTATCTCCTCTTCATCTCCAAGCAGTATAATGTCTACAATGGCTCTTCTTAATAAAATTTCACTCGCTCTTAAAATCCTCTCATCTAATGCTTCGGGAAGGACTATCTGTCTCTTACTTTTCATCGCTTTTTGAAATAGACCATACTCAAACATCGCAGGAGTAATAAGCGATGATGAATGTTCTGATATTTTTTGATTTATCTGTCTCATATCCACAGATGCATTAAAAAGTCCCATGGCAAGGGCTATCTTTCTCTCATTATTCGCATCTATAATAGCAGAAATTTTATCTATGCGTATGGCTGTTTGATAGGTATCGTAGTTACATGAGAGTATGGGTAGAGGAAAATCATTAAAGCCATCTAAAATTTTTAAAATAGAGTGAGCTAGTGATATTCCACCAGTTAAGACTATGCCTGATATGTTGGGGTATTTTTTAGAGTAGATCGCCAAAATAGCACCTATGATAATATCAGCCCTATCAGCAGGGACTAAAATCAGATATCCATCTTCAATATAATCAAGAAAATTCTCCAATTGCATCGCTGCAATTTTGGTATTTTTAACCACTCGCTTAAAGTCTCTCTCTTCTGCTTTGACAACTTGACAATCTAAAGCCTCTTTCACTTCATGAATCGTTGGCATAGCAAGTTCTGCTACCTCATCCAATAAACAGATAGGAGGAAGCGTTTCATGTCCCAAAAGTAGCTCTTTTAACTCTTTTGAGGTATCGGAACTAAGCCTATTGACAAAGGTCGCAAAGTGTCTGCATTCTGAAATTTTAATATTCTCATAATCTATAAGAATCTCATCTAAAATCTCATCAGCACACTTATTGTCCCCTTTAAAGATATTGATATACGAAGTTCCAAAATTTTTAGCCACCTCTAGGTTAATATCAAAATCTATGGCAGTAGAGAAATATGATTGATTCAAGCCCATAATAAGTATAAAGTCATAATCTTCTTCAAGTTTTTTTACTTTACGAATAAGCCCATTGATCAGAAAATTAAGCCTATTCTGTGCTATCATCTTCTCTACTTCAACAACAGAAAATCCAAACGTCTCTTCATACTTCATATCCATGAGATATTTCTCAAGAAAAAAGAGTGTGTCATGGTCTTTGGTTTTAGACTTTACAAAGGGTCTAAAAAATGCAATTCTTCCAAACTTTGCTCTTAAAAACTCCATCATCCCCATGGAGACGATGAGCGTTCCTGCAGAGTTTTCATGAGATGATATATAGATGCTTTTTATTTTCAAAACGGTTCTCCCATTTTTTGAAATTATAACAATATATTACTATTATCCTTCCTTAAGAATTTCTTCAATAACCCCAACAATACTAGGATCTTCAAGTGTAGAGGTATCTTGAGTAATCTCTTCACCCTTAACAATTGAACGCAAAATACGTCTCATAATCTTACCTGAACGTGTTTTAGGTAAATCAGGAACAAATACCATTGCATCACAAAGAGCAATCGCACCAATGTCTGATTTGATAATCGCATTAATCTCTTTCATCAACTCTAACTCATCAGCCACATCATCTTTATGTGATTTTAAGACAATATAAGCAAAAATACCCTCACCTTTAATCTCATGAGGTTTTCCTACCACAGCAACAGCAGCAACATTGTCATGTTTTTTTATAGATGCTTCAACTTCTGCTGTACCCATCCGGTGACCTGAAACATTAATAACATCATCCGTTCGTCCGGTAATGGTAATGTATCCCTCTTCATCAATCATGGCACCATCACCTGAGAAATAAACAGGTTTTCCATCTTTTTTACAATCAGCAAAATAAGACTTAACAAATCTCTCTGGGTCACCCCAAATATTTCGTATCATACTTGGCCATGGTTTAGTAATACAGAGCAGTCCTTTTTCACCTACTGGTGTAGGTGTACCATCAGCTTCTATTACCTCTGCCATAATCCCAGGTAGTGGAAATGTTGCACACCCAGGTTTAATAGGGGTAGCACTTGGTAGTGGAGAGACCACATGTCCACCTGTTTCTGTTTGCCAATAGGTATCAACAATCGCACAGTTAGAGTTACCTACCTCTTCATAGTACCATTTCCATGCAGGAGGATCAATAGGTTCACCAACGGTTCCAAGTACTCTAAGAGAAGAGAGGTCATATTTACCTGGCTCATCTTCACCCATTTTATGAAGCAGTCTAATCGCTGTTGGTGCTGTATAGAATTGATTGACTTGATACTCTTCTACCATTTTCCAACATCGTCCTGCATCAGGGAAAGTAGGAACACCTTCAAACATTACGGTCGTTGCTCCAGCTGCCAATGGACCATAAACAATGTACGTATGTCCTGTAATCCAACCAATGTCAGCTGTACACCAGTAGGTATCATTATCTTTAAGGTCAAATACCCACTCCATTGTCATTTGAGCCCAGAGAATATAACCAGCCGATGAGTGCTGAACCCCTTTTGGTTTTCCTGTACTTCCAGAGGTATAGAGTAAAAAAAGTGGGTCTTCACTCTCCATTGGTTCTGCTTCAAACTTTGAAGACTCACTTTTAATCAGCTCATTATAGGCATAATCTCGTCCCGGTTCCCAATGAATATCTTCACCATTACGCTCAACAATACAGACTTTTTCAACACATTCACAACCACTCTCTAAAGCTTTGTCAACCACAGGTTTAAGCATATAAGGTTTACCTTTTCGGTAAGCACCATCAGCTGTAACCACAAGTTTAGCCTCAGCATCTATAATTCTATCTCTTAACGCTTCAGCTGAAAATCCACCAAATACAATAGAGTGAACTGCTCCAATTTTGGCACAAGCCAACATAACAACAGCAGCCTCTGGAATCATAGGCATGTAGACAACAACTCTATCACCTTTTTTTACATTAAATTGGTTTTTAAACATATTGGCTGTTTTATTTACTTCATACGCCAATTCACGGTAAGTTAAAACCTGCTGGTCACCATTATCACCTTCAAAAATAATCGCTGCTTTATTCTTTTTTGTAGCCAAGTGTCGGTCTACACACTGATGAGCGACATTAAGTTTTCCACCTTCAAACCACTTATAAAAAGGGGCTTCACTTTCATTTAACACGGTATCAAAGGGTTTAAACCAATCAATCTTCTCTTTAGCATAGTCTCCCCAGAAGCCTTCATAGTCTTCCATGGCTCTGTTTTGTAAGTTCCAATAAGCATCCATACTATTGATGGCTGCATCCTTTGCAAATTCTGGGTTGGGGTTAAATATTTGTTCTCTCATATTTTTTCCTTATTTTAAGTTAGTTCCCTGAAAGTATCAAAGGGAAAATTATAAAGATAAGTTTATCATAAAAATAAGTAAGTTTAAAGAAAAATTATAAATAGGAGTAAATTACTCCTATTTAACTACCTAAGTGTTACCTTTTTTAATCTAAAAGTCTACCAGAAAAATACTCAATGGATTGGGTAAGTAATATAACTCACTGTTCATCCTTTTTGGCATAAATGGTCATTATAGTCTTCTTTTAGATTTTCAAATTAATAAATAGGTAATTAAAACATGCTATACTGATATAATTTTAAATAAACAAAATAATAAGGTTAAATTATGAAAAAACTATTTATATCAACTCTTTTGATAAGTTCATGTGTCGTAGCAATATATGCTGAGAATAATGAGAGCGTAGATGCAAACCAAAGCAAAGCAAAAGTAGTAGTACAAAAATAGAATTAAAAAATAAAGAAAACAACATGACAAAAGTGGAAAAAATAGAGAAACAACTTCAAGAACAGATAAAAAGAGAAGAGAAGTATGCTAAAGAACAAACATTTTATCAAGGAAATGACTATGATTTATCAGTTTCTGAAGTAAATAAAGATTCTCTTGAAAACATTGAATTGCTAGAACCAGATTATGAATTTGATATGGATGATGTTTACGATTAATATGACTATTTGTAGTAAGCATCTACTCCATTAACAATTCCATTGACCAACAGATTTTGATAATGAGCATTAAGCAAATTTTTAGCCTCTTTTTTATGGGTGACATAACCCAACTCTATCAGGGTTGAGGGCATTTTAGAAGCCAGTAAAACCCAAAAGTCTGAACGTTTTATCCCCTTATCTACAACTTTATAATGTTTTCTTACACTATAAAGAAGTTCACGTTTTATATATTTTGAGAGTTGACGTGACTTTCTAATTTTCCAACTGCTGGTCATTCGGCTGTAGGCACTTTTAGAGTAGAGATATCTTCCTTTATAAAAAGCCCGTTTCTTTTTTATTCGCTTGGAGTGTTTTAAAGAGAGATGAAAAACTTCGATTCCCTGATAATTTGCTTTAGATTTACCAACAGGGGCTGCATTGGCATGAATAGATATAAACATACCCCCTCTTTTCGCATTGGCATATTCTGTTCTATCTTTCAATGAGAGATATTTGTCACTGGTTCTTGTCATAAAAACCCTGTAACCTTGTTTCTGTAACCTCTTCTGTAACTTTTTAGCTACCTGAAGTGTAATAACTTTTTCTCTAATCCCTTTCGCTGAAGCACCTCTATCTCGTCCTCCATGACCTGCATCTATAATAATTATTTTGGAAGAGTTTTTTACTTTATGGTGATTTTTAAATGTTTTCTTTGGTGCAAGTTGTAGCCGAGAAGAGGAGACTTTCGTATTGTTCAGATAGATGGTTAAAACTTTACCATCAATGGAATAGTTTTTTTTAGTTTTAGCATAAGATTCAATCACTATACGTAAATATTTTTTATTAAACTGTCCCATTCTAAAGGCTTTGATTCCTTTATGTTTATAGTGAGATATCTGTTTAGATTTTGGTAAAACCCCATTTTGAATATCGTAAATATATTTAATCAATCCATTACGCTCAAGGGCTAAAGGTTTTACTGTATCAATATTGTACTTGAACGTTAATTTTAATTGATGGTTACTTAATGCAGTCTCTCTTAAATAGTTATTTGCTTGAGCAAAAATATTTTCGGTAAGAAGTAAAAAAAAGAAAGAAATAATAGATAGTTTTTGTATCAAAATGAAAATGCTCCCCATAATTATAAGTTATTTTAACATTTTATAGAGAGCAATAGGCTATTTTTTTTCTTAAATTTAACTATTAATATTTTAAAACCAATTACATACATATTCTTTTATATTATACGATCATCAAATAGCATTAATCAAAAAAAGCAACAACCTTCTTATCTACGCCACAAATCAATTCATTATCTCGATTATCATACTCTATATTGGACAAAACAAAACGAATTAAATTGAGTCTGGCTCTCTTTTTATCATTGGCATCCAACATACACCACGGTGCACTTGAGGTACCTGAATTAAGAAACATTTTATCTCTTAGCTCAACATATTTGTCATATTTCTCATATGATTTATAATCCAAATCTGAGAGTTTCCAACTTTTTAGAGGATCATCTTCTCGATCTTCTATTCGTTTACCCTGTGTCTCTTTTGTAATGTTGAGATAAAACTTAAAGAGCATAATACCGTCATCAACTAACATTTTTTCTACATCATTAACTTGTTTATAAAAAAGCTCATGCTCCTCTTTGGTACAGAACCCAAAAACCTCTTCTATACCTGCACGGTTATACCAAGACCTATCAAAACAGACAATCTCACCAGCATTTGGTACCTGCTTTAAGTGACGTTGAAAATACCACTGTCCCATCTCTTTAGAGTTGGGTTTAGCTAAAGCAACAGAACGTGCTTTTCGTGGATTCCAAAAGCGATTGAGTGACTTAATGGACGAACTCTTTCCACCTGTATCCATACCCTCAAAAACAATCAAAAGTCGTTTATCATTATCAATAACCCACTTTTGTAACTTGACCAATTCAAGATGAAGATCTAAAAGATGTTTATTATAAAAACCTCTCTCTATATTGCCATTTTTTTTAAAAACTTTTTCAGATTCCTCTTCATACTCCGGAAGCTTTTCAGTATAAATTATCTGCATGTTAGTCACCATTCATTGATTCTGGAATTTTTTTAGTAGTTTTAGCACCCATCTCTTTGAGTTGCTCTACCTGTCTAACGATGTTTCCTTTTCCTTCACTAAGACGCTTTTTGGCTGTTTCAAATGTTCCTTGAAGTGTATCAAACTGTTTAGAAATCTTCACCATGTCATCAGAAAAATTTACAAACTTATCGTAGAGTGCCCCTGCTCTAGACGCTATCTCTTTAGCATTTTGGTTCTGCTTCTCATACTTCCAAACGTTCTCAATAGCACGAAGACCAATCAGGAGTGTCGTGGGACCTACCAGCAATATTTGCTTTTTAAAAGCATCATCATAAAGTGATGGATCCTTCTCTAATGCCAGAGCCAAAGCACCCTCTATGGGTACAAACATAAAAATAAAATCCAAAGTATTAATACCTAGAAGTTTTTCATAGTTTTTAGATGACAAATCTTTAATATGATTACGTATAGCTTTAATATGTTCATTGAGGTACAACTCTTTGCCTTCAGAAGGTTCAGAACTAATAAACCGTTCATAAGCATTCAGTGATGTTTTTGCATCTATAATCAAATCTCTTTTATCAGGTAAATGAACCAATACATCTGGTCTGTAACTGATACCATCATCATTTTTCAAAGCTACTTCTCTACTGTACTCTATTCCTCTTCTCAATCCTGATGACTCTAAAACTTTTTCCAAAATCATCTCTCCCCAAACACCCTGTTGCTTTTTACCACCTTTTAGTGCGTTGGTTAGGTTAATGGCATCTTGACTTATTTGCTGATTAAGCTCCTTTAGAGAGATAATCTCCTGTTTTAGCATCGCTCTATCTTTAGACTCATCACTATAGAGTGTGTTTATCTGTTTTTTAAAGTCATTTATTTGAGACTCCATGGGCTTAATGAGTGAGCTTAAATTTTCTTGACTCAATTTTGAGAACTCTTTTGAATTCCCCTCAAATACTTTGGCAGCAAGAAGTGCAAACTCCTCTTTAAGTTCACCTCTATGCTCTTGAATCATTTGCATTTTTTCACTGTTTTGTTTTTGCTGTTCACTCACTTTTACAGCTGATTCTCGATTTTCCATATTGAGACGATTGTTATCATCGACCAAACTCTCATTACGCTTTTTAGCAAGTAGGTATTTCTCTTCTAAAGTTGCATAATTTTTTTCAAGCAGTTCAAAATGGATTTTTAATTGATCAATAGAGTTTTTTTGTACCAATGTCGATTCTAAATGCTCTTTCTCTTGATTTATGATTTTTTCTTTTAAATCAGCAATCGTCTCCTGCGAAAGTTCAAGGGCTTCTTTACTTTTTTCTAAATATTCAAGTTCACGTTTTAGCTCTATGTTGAGAATTTTCTCTTCTGTCCACGCATTATCCATGAGCTTTATTTTTTCTTCTTTAGCATTGTCAACTGCTTTTGCTTGCTCTAAAATCTCCTGCAAGGTTTTTATTTTACTTAAAAATATAACAATAATCGTCGAGATGAGAAAGGTAATAAGGAGAAAAAGTCCCAAGATTATAAAAAATTCATTATTCATTTGAAAATTAGCAAATAGTTTATCCAATGTTTAGCCTTCTATGATATCGTACTCTTTTGGTGATTGACACTCTAGTTTTGTCACATCAAATGATGCGTTGTTATAGTTCATATTATTAAATATGATTTTTACACCGTTATCTAAATTATCAACATAAACTATTTTACTTAGTTGTTGATTGTTATCTAATGTAATAATATACTCTGTCTCTTTATAAGTTGCTTTATAATCAAGATTTGTTATCTTTTGTGCAACCTTTAAGATGGCTTCCAGATTAATTCCTTCATCAACCGTGTAATTTGAGACCTGCTCTAAGTCATGGTCAATCACTACCAGTTGTATACCATCGGTACAAACCTCTTTTTTAGTAGGGTTGTTGTAGTTCCATTTAAACAAACTACGACTATAATTCTCTACTACTCCTCTGTTATCTGAGAAGCTCTCTTTTATATTATTAAATATTACATTTCCATCATACTTAATAACTTTACCTTTGTCATTGGTAATACTCTGTTGAAAATCTGTTTCAAAATTATTGGGAAGTGAGATGTCTGCTTGGAGTATCATCGCCAGTGCTGAGAGTGTTAATAATAGTTTCATTGTTTTAATCCTTGTTTATATAAAAGTTTATTAAAAATATTGCCTAAAAATTGTGGACTAAATAAAAAGTATACCCACCATCAAGAACGTAGCCAATAAAATAATATAACCATATTTTGGATTTTTTGTCTGCATCGCTTTATACATTGCCCAGAAGAAAAGTCCTACTATTAGTAACGCTCCAATAAGCCAAGGAAACATCCAAGGCATGGATTCATCAACTTTTAAATTCTCAGCATGAAGAGATAAATTACTTAACAGTGAAAATAGTACTATTTTTCTCATTTTTCAAGATCCTCTTTTGCCAATTTATTCACCATTTTAATGCTATCAAATGCATTTTCTAAAATCTTTTTTGTTGACTTTAGAGGTTTCATTCGTAGATTTGTATATTTTTTATCTAATGACTCATCCATCAGAACCTCCATAACCTCTTTTTCAAGCTCAGAATATATCTCTTCAAGTTTCTTCTCTATAAATGCTATTTCCATTATTTACTCTTTGGTCTAAAAACTTTAACAACATCGGCATTGGCTTCCATAAAAGCACCACCTATAAGGTCAACACAGTAAGGAACAGCAGGAAAAACAGCATCGAGACACTCTCTAATAGATTTAGGTTTGCCAGGAAGGTTAATAATAAGTGAACCATTACAAATTCCAGCTGTTTGTCGAGAAAGGATGGCTGTAGGAACATACTGTAGACTCACAGCCCTCATCTGCTCTCCAAAACCAGGAAGAAGCTTTTGACAAACATTTTCAGTAGCTTCAGTGGTCACATCACGAGGAGCTGGACCCGTTCCACCTGTGGTAACGATAAGGTCACAGTTTTTTTCACGAGAGAGTTCAATAAGTGTTGTCTCGATAATAGCTTGCTCATCAGGAATACATCGGTACTCATACGCACACTCATTTAACAGATACTCTTTCATAGTATCTATGATGGCAACGCCAGAGACATCTTCATATATTCCTTGACTTGCTCTATCACTTGTGGTTATTACACCTATTTTAATTTTGTCCATTTTTATCCCTAGTTTTAATAGCGAGGATTATAGCAAATATGTCTATCTAATTCAATGGATTCAATTTTTTCTCTCTTTAAAAGTGTAAATAATCACAATTTGTATACATTTACTTAAAAATTTATTAATTTTAATTTTTAATATATATAATTTTATATATAATTAAGAATATTTACAAAGGATCGTTTATGGAATGGAACAATTTAAATGAAAAGATAATTTTAATTGCAGAGGATGATATGTTTAATCGTCAGCTCATTGTCTCTTTTTTAGCAAAATATAAAAATATAAAAATAATAAAAGCTGAAAATGGTATAGAGACTTTAGACAACCTATCAAAGTTCCATGTTGATCTTTGTCTTCTTGATCTCTATATGCCAAAAATGAATGGCTTTGATACACTAAGGCATATACGCAAAAATAATAATCATATGCCTATCATAGCAATTAGTAGTGATGAACTCGAAAAACAAAAGAGTTTGGACTTGGGTGCAAATGAATTTATTGCTAAACCATTTAAATTAAAAAATTTAGAGTCTATAATCTACAATATTCTAAAAAATGTACATTAAAATCGTATATTAAAACGTAAATCCAATACCGACATAAGTGATAGAGCTGTCCATACCAAACTTCATTCCCAATGGATTTAAGATATCTGAACTTAACTCTGCTCCACTTATGTTAATAAGCATCTCATCAACATCCCATTTTGAATACTTATACCCCAATGTTCCATAGAGTCTTGGACTTAATCTTAGCCATCCCCAATTATACTCTTCTGTAAATGGTGTAAAATAGAGACCAATATTGTACTCTTGAAATGTCCCATCAACAGAGAATTTTGAGTTGACATAGTCATTTTCTATCTCTCCTGTCTGATAAGCAAGACTACCTATACCATAAATAGAAACGTAGCGATTAAAAGATTTTTTTAAGTTTACCGAAGGTCCTATTTTATAGGTCATTAGTGAAGTTTTACTCTTTTTAAAATAGTCTGAAACGGTTAAAAGGTTGTCAGTATTCTCACTTATAAACCCAAAACTAGGTGCTGCATCATCATCGGTCGAGCTATCTATCCACGGTATAGAGAGTCCTACAAGTAGCCCTAAACCTAAAAAGTTGTCTTGGTCTTCATGTAGTACATCATATCCTACTCTAATATTGGCATCCAAACCTTTTACTCGATGCTCCATACTGGGAATGCTCCACGTATCATTTGTTGGTAAAAAGTTATTGGCTCTGGTTACCATATTATTATAGGTATGCTGTGCTTGTTTTAAAGTTTTAGAGTCCATCCATGTAAAATCATAACTATAAAAAACATTTGAATCTGCTATATTAGTGTGAGGATCAGCAAAAGAAAAAGTTTCAACATCTGTTCCGATGCTTCCTGTTAACCCTAAAAACCCCCCCTTCATATTGAAAGTTCCTGTTCCATATTGAAACTCTGAGGCTGTTGAAAGTGCTGAAAGTGTTAGTAGCGATAATACAATTTTCTTCATTACTATTTCCCTTTAGTATAAATTATATTTATCATAAGAGAATTAAAATTAAAAGATGAAGTGCTTAACCAATCTTTCCCAAAATCTTATCAAGAGATGTTGTAGAAAGTATCCTTTTTAAATAGCCTAAAATATAAGTTGCTTTTGTAATATAATATCTAGGCTTTGGTTTCTTTTCAAGTATAATTTTATGTACTACCTTTGCTACAGAAATCGCCTCTTCATTAAAGGGTACTTTACTTTTATCTGCCGATAAATTTTTTTGATAGGCTTCTTTAAAAATGGAATTTTCTATATCCACATTGTCTCGAAGCTTTTGCATCGCATTTTTACGAAAGTCACTGCTGACAGGTCCTGTATTTAAAAGGCTCACATAGATAGCTGTTCCTTTTAACTCTAAACGCAGGGTATCAGCCAACCCCTCTATGGCATATTTACTTGCATTGTAGGCACCACGTCCAAAAAGAGAAACAAGCCCCAAAACAGAACTGTGTTGAATGATTTTTCCATGACCCTGCTTTCGCATAATGGGGATGATCTGTCTTGTACATTCATGCAGACCAAAGACATTGGTTTCAAACTGCTCTCTTAAAATATTGGTTCGTATATCTTCTATGGCTCCAGCTTGTCCGAAACCTGCATTGTTCAACCAGCAATCTATCTTCCCATCTTCACTTAAGACACGGTCAATAACAGCTTTAATCTCTTCAGGCTTTGTAACATCCAGTTTTAGCACATTTTTAACTCCTAACGCTTGAAGTTTTTCTACATCTTCTGAGGATCTAACCGTGGCATAAACTTTTATACCTTCTGTTTCTAAATACTCTGCTGTTGCCAAACCTATACCCGTTGAACAACCTGTTATAACAATATTGATCAAAATACTATTTGCCGTACTTTAAATCTTTGACTGCCCCAGTTATGTCATCTTGACGCATAAAGTGTTCACCTACCAAAAAAGCATCAGCTCCAATTTTACTAAGCTCTTGAACCGTCTCATGATCGGTAATACCACTCTCTGCCACAATAATTTTGTTGTTTGGAATCAATGGAATAAGTTTTGAACTCAAAGACATATCCATCTCAAACGTCTCTAAATTACGGTGGTTAATTCCAATAATATCAGCACCTGCAAAAATAGCTTTGGTTAAATCTTTTTTATCATGTATCTCAACCAAAGCCTCCATACCCAAGTGTCGAGTATAGTTTAACAGCTCTTTTAAATCTTTTCTACTTAAAGCAGTTGCAATTAAAAGCACATAGTCAGCACCAAAAGCCAAAGCTTCTACCAACTGATATTTATCGACGATAAAATCTTTACGTAAAAGAGGAATACTGGTATAACGACGAACCATACCTAAGTACTCTTTGTCTCCTTGAAAAAAGTGTGGTTCTGTTAAAATAGAGAGAGAGTCTGCTCCACCTTTTTCATACGCCTGACCAATCACCATCGGGTCAAAGTCTTCACGAATAATCCCTTTACTTGGACTTGCTTTTTTAACTTCTGCAATAATTCTATAAGGATTATCTTCTGTTGACGTTAATGCCTTATAAACATCTTTTGGAGCAAAAGGGTTGTATGCCAAAGAGCGTCCCAACCACTCTAAAGGATAATCAACTTTTCTCTTCTCTAAGTCTTCTTTTGTTTTTTTTATGATTTCATCTAATATTTGTGCCACTATTTCTATCCTCTTCCACGTTACACTTATCGTAACATTTATTTTTTACATTTCTTATTGATAGCATTCCAATGCTCTATAAGATCTTTCTCTTCTAAACCTTCTATTTCAATCACTTTTTTCATGATTGTAGAGGCTTTATCACACGCATCTATTTTATAATAACCCCATGCCAATGAGTCTAAATAGTAGGTATTCTCTGGCTCCATAAGGAGTGCTTTCTTAATAATAAGTATACCTTTAGATGGGTCAATTTCTTTGTCAATAAGTGTATATCCATAATAGTTTAAATAGACAGAGTTCTCCACACCATGACTTAAAGCTTCTTCAAAACGACGAACAACTTCTGCCAACATAGCTTTATCATCTTTATTACTAGCACTCTCATAGAGTGCCATAGCAGATTCAGCATGCCATTTAGGGTCTTTGGTCTCTTTCAATAAAAGTTGACTCAACTCATCAGCTTTTAAATAATCTTTTTTCTCTATATATAATGCATAGAGTAGCTCATTATTATGATACTCATTTTTTAAAAACACAACAGCCTTATCGTACTCTTTCTCAAAAATATACGAATCGATTAACTTCTCAGCATAAATATCTTCTTTTGTTTCACTATACAGAGATTTATACACAGTTGCCAACTTATCAATGTTACGCTGTTGTGCATAAATATCTAAAAGCTGTAGACAAATTTTTTCACCACACTCTTTGTTCACTCTATGATCTTCAAGTCGTGCAATGGCACCCTCTATATCATTCATATAGTTGGCTAAAAGTGTTGTGATTTTAAGTAAAATATCTTCATTGGAACTTTTATTATAGGCTTCTGTTAAAAGCTTAACAGCCTCTGCATACTCTCCTGTATAAATATAAGGGTTAGCAGACAATACAAAATCAACTGCTTCAGTCGATTTTGACAAAAGTCTCTTTGCCACACTTTTTGCTTCATCATATTTTTTCTCATTTAAGTACGATGAAAGAAGCAGCCTTTGCACTTGTATATTGTCAGGTTTTTCTACTGAATAAGCTTCTAATTTAGAAAGATTTTTTGATTTACTACCAGCATAAAGTGCTGTAGTCAACTCTTTAAAAAGGTACTCTTTATTGTTTGTGGCATTGTAAAGTTCATTATAATAAGCATTACTACGTTTTAAATCACCTTGTTGTTCATACCAAATGGCCTTCATAATCAATTCATCTTCATTTTTTAAATGACTCTTTGAGTCTGAAGAGACTTTCTTATTGGCAAAGTCTTTTGGATTATATTCTGCAAGCTTCTCTGCTGGTACCACTGTACTATTTGGGATGTAGTTACTACACCCTACTATGGATAAAGCTGCAAATAGAGATATGGCAATAGTTACGCTATTACTTAGTCTATGATTCCTGGGCACTCTTTTTTTACCTCTTCTTTATCATTTTTAAATGTCTCCCAAAAAGGAAATGTTCGACACTGTCTTGGTCTTACAGGATAAATTGTACACTGTTTAAGACCATTATCAAAAAAAATACAAGCATAATTATCCTCATCCAGTTTTTTTTCAACCAGAGAATAACGGTGTTTAACTTTTTTTATGTACATTGTAGCAAATTCTTCCACCGATAACTTTAAAAAATCAGCCATTTTCTCTATCTCTTCATATTTAGACCAGATATAACCACTACTTCCCGTACAACAAGCACCTCCACAGCTCTCACAGGCTGACGGAGTAAACTTATAATCATACCCCTCTTGCCCCAATACATCGTTCTTCATGCTAATAGTCTCCTTTTATACTGTTCGTTGCTGCTTTTGTAAAAGCACTTTCTGGCTCTTTATTATACCTACTCTCTTTATCAAAAACAATGAGTGGAGGCATCACTTTCATCAAAGATTTTGAATTCATACGTGCCGAAATCATTACCAACTTTGAATCTCTGTCTATTTTAGAGTGAACAAAACGTATCACTTCAGGGTTTATTTTATGCTCTTTTAATGTGTGTAAAAGTCTGTCTACCTGTTTTGCATCATAACAAAATATAAAACGACCTCTTGGCTTTAAAACGCTTTTCACTTTTTTAATAAAAGGCTCTATAGGTAAATGCTGTGCATACCGTGCTATGTTAAGATGTTCGTTTTCACTCTGAGTAACATTCTCATCATAAAAAGGTGGATTTGAAACTACAAAATCAAACTTTTTATCATTCAACAATTTAGTAAAGTCACCTAAATAACTCTCAACATTTAGTTGATTGAGTTCATAATTATGCTCTGCGTACTTCAACATAAGTTCTTGTTTATCTATAATGGTTGTTTCAATATTAAAATCACGTGTAAGTAACAAAGAGATAATCCCAACTCCACAACCAACATCAAGAAGTTTGCCTTTGGGTTGAAATAAAGAAATAAAATCATACAGAAATATTGAATCACTGTTATAAGCATAACCATCTGTTGGCTGATATAGATACAAAATTTTTGCCTTTAGTTAAAAATAAATCAAATTTTACTATAAATTGACATTTTTTAGATAAAATTCTGTTATGAACGATAAGATTTTTAAAGAGACCCCACCAAAATCAACAGACTTTTGTATGTTGGACTATGATTGTGCATACTTACCCAATAAAAGTGTACGTATGAGCTATAAACATATAGAAGAAGCCACACAAGAGTACAACACTGCCCTTATACATCGTGGGTGGCGTCGTTTTGGTTGTTATTACTTTCATCCTATATGTAATGGTTGCAATGAGTGTAAATCTCTAAGAGTTGATGTCAATAAATTTCAATTGCGTAAATCACAAAAAAAATCGATTAAACGCAATAAAGAGACTAAAATCATTATTCAAAAACCCACCCTTTCACAAGCACATATTGACTTATATAATGAGTACCATACTTTTAAACACAAGAAAGATGACTGGTCACATAGAAACATCTCACCTCGTGAATATAGAGAAAACTTTGTAGAGGGCGCACATGAATTTGGGAAAGAGGTACTCTATATAAAAGATGACAAACTCATAGGTGTTGATTTAATTGATATACTTGATGATGGAATATCTTCTATATATTTCTACTATGACCCAAGCTACCCTGAACTTTCCTTAGGAACCTACTCTCTACTCTACCAAGTTGAGTTAGCAAAAGTTTTAGAACTGCCATGGATTTATTTAGGCTATTGGGTTGATGGCTGTAAAGCATTTGCGTACAAACCAAAGTTTCAACCACTAGAAATACTTGATGGCTTTCCAAAAGTAGATGAAACGGCTGATTGGAATCTTTTTGAAAAAACTCTTTAATTTATTAATTAAAATAAAATAACCCACAAGTGTTAACATTTTTAAATACTTTACATTAAATACCCTCCTCCTCTCTCCTTAAAATGTAACTTTTTTCGTTACATTTCTAAAAAAATGTTTAAAAATTAGTATTATTTAAATTTATATAAGTCATAATATTCTATCTTAAAACAATCGGGAGGTAAATCTTAATGAAAAAAAGAAGCTTATTAATGAGAAGTATCGTATCAACCTTGCTATTAACAGGTATCTTATCAGCTCAAATGCATTGTACAGAGGGAAAATGTTTTATTGATTTAAAAAAGCTTTCTCCAGCAAAAAGTATTGAATCTAAAGTTCATGCATTTAAAACTTTAAAAAAACCTTTATCTTCTGATATGGAAACTATTGTCCTTGATCCTTCTAAATACATCATGAGTGAGGCTGAAAAAGAATTTTTCAACCCAAGTGAACCTACCCTCTATAATGATAAAAACACTATCGTACTCGCACATTCAAAATATATTATGACAGAAGAAGAGAAAGAGAGATACTACGAAGAAGAATATCTTAAAGCCTTACAGTTAGAAAAAGAGGCAATTATAGAGCCTATCATACTCGTTGAAGAGAAAATAATAGAAAAGTCCACACTACCCAACTCAGATTTCTATTGTGAAATTCCTAAAAAAGCAAAATATCATCCTGAATCAGACTCTTACGAGTGTGTTTAACTATAGAACCCAGAACAGGTTCTACAAAGAAAAAGAATATAGTAGAAAAGGATATATAGAAAACTTTATATATCTTGTTCTACAACCTCTTTAAAGCTCTTAAAGTAAGTAGATTGAAGCGTCTCTAAGTTCATCTCAACATCATTGATCTTAACAATATCTCCACCAATTTTACCAATAATATCTACTTTTAATCCAAGTCCTTTAGCCATATCAGCCACAGCTTCCATGTTCTCTTTACTGCTCACTTCTAAAATGGCTCTACTTTGTGACTCATCAAATAGACTTCTTTTATCTTCAAGACGTATACCTGCAACCACACCTCTACCTGATACAGCTGCCATTTTAGCCAAGGCAATAGCAATTCCACCAGAACTTAAATCTTTAGCTGATTCAAGTAGCCCTTTTTTATTTGCTTCAATAACAAGTTCCCAAAGTCTAAGCTCTTTTGTATAGTCAATATCGGCTAAACTTCCAGCTGTTTCACCAAACAACTCTTTAATGTACAATGAGCCACCAAACTCAGTTTTTGTTTCACCAATAAGTAACAAGTGGTTCTCATCTTCTTGGAATGACGATGCCAACACTCTTTTTTCATCTTCGTTTAGTCCAACCATCGCAATTGCAGGTGTTGGAAAGACAGAAACACCATTGGTTTCATTGTAAAGAGAGACGTTTCCAGAAACAACAGGAGTTTCAAGAGCAGTACATGCCTCTTTTATTCCCTCACACGCCTCTGAAAACTGCCACATAACCTCTGGATTTTCAGGGTTACCAAAGTTTAAACAGTCGGTAATGGACAAAGGTCTAGCACCCGACATAGCAACATTACGTCCTGACTCCATTACAGCCAATGCTCCACCTTTATGAGGGTCAACATAACAGTAACGAGGGTTACAATCAGCAGACATTGCCAATGCTTTACCATTCTCTTTAATTCTAATGCAAGAAGCGTCTAAGCTCCCTGGAGCTTTTGTTGTATTGGTCTGTACCATTGAGTCATACTGATCATATATCCAAGCTTTATCAACCACTTCCATAGAACCTACAAGTTTTTCAAATGCAGTTTGGTTGTCTACTTTCTCATAAGAGTCAATGGTTTTTCCTGAAATCTCATCCAAGTAAGTAGGACGTGCCGTAGGTCTGTCTAAAATAGGAGCCTCTTCACTCACAGGAGCAATTGGCATATCACATACAGTTTCGCCATACCAAGTAAGTTCCATGCGACCCGTATCTGTTACTTCACCAATGACTGCCACGTCTAAGTCCCATTTCTCAAAGATTTCAATAACTTCTTGCTCTTTACCTTTTTTAACACAAACAAGCATACGCTCTTGTGACTCAGAGAGCATAAAGTCATAAGGGGTCATTCCCTCTTCACGAGCAGGAACTTGGTCAAGGTTCATAATCATTCCTGAACCTGATTTTCCAGCCATCTCAAATGCAGATGAAGTTAACCCTGCTGCACCCATATCTTGAATACCTACAACCACGTCTTTGGTTTTGAAAAGTTCTAAACACGCTTCAAGCAGAAGTTTTTCTATAAATGGATCCCCCACTTGAACAGTTGGACGCAAAGACTTAGACTCTTCTGTAAAAGAGTCAGAACTCATAACAGCTCCACCTAGACCATCTCGACCTGTTTTTGAGCCAACATACATTACGGTATTTCCAATACCCTCGGCAATACCTAAAAAGATTTCATCCGATCTACACAGACCCAAAGCAAAAGCATTCACCAAGATGTTACCGTTGTAAGACTCATCAAATGAAACTTCACCACCAATGGTTGGAACACCCATACAGTTTCCATAACCACCAATTCCCTCAGTTACACCTTTAACCAAGTGTCTTTGGTACTTAGCCGTGTTGTCTTGGTTTGAAATGTTACCAAAACGTAAAGCATTCATGTTTGCCACAGGTCTCGCACCCATGGTAAATACATCTCTTAAAATTCCACCAACACCTGTTGCAGCACCTTGATAGGGTTCTATAAAACTTGGGTGATTGTGTGACTCCATTTTAAAAACAGCAGCCATGCCACCACCAATGTCAATAACACCAGCATTTTCACCTGGACCTTGAATAACCCATGGAGCTTTGGTAGGAAAACCATTGAGGTACTTTTTACTTGACTTATAAGAACAGTGTTCAGACCACATAGCAGAGAAAATTCCAAGCTCTACAATATTTGGATCTCTACCATCTAATATCTCTAAAATATGTATATATTCTTCTTGGCTCAGTTTATGTGTTTTTAATACTTCATCTAAGTTTTCTAATGGTTGTGACATGCTTTATGTTCCTATATTTGAGAGATTTTTTCTGCGTGATTTTACAGTAAAAGTACTAAATATGTGGTGAAAAGCATAAATAACCATATTTTTCAATAATCAATGTATAATTTTGAAAAAATGAGTCAAGGAATTATTATGTCAAAAAAAACTCTTAATCAGAAAACTCTAATCATCGGTGCAGGTGGTGTTGGTAATGTTGTCGCTTTCAAATGTGCCATGAATGCCCAAACTTTCGGAGAAATTACCCTAGCAAGTAGGACGCTCAGCAAATGTGATACCATTGCCAAAAATGTAAAAGAAAAAGTTGGTATAGAGTTAAATACTGCGACAGTTGATGCAGACTCAGTACCTGAACTTATAAAACTTTTTAAAACATTAAAACCAAATATCGTCATTAATGTGGCACTTCCCTACCAAGACCTAACCATCATGGATGCCTGTACAGAGTCTGGTATTGATTACCTAGACACAGCCAACTATGAACACCCCGATACAGCAAAGTTTGAATACAAAGAGCAGTGGGCAAGAGATGATGCTTTTAAAAAAGCAAACATCATGGCTTTACTTGGAAGTGGTTTTGACCCAGGCGTCACCAATGTTTTTTGTGCTTACGCTCAAAAACACTACTTCGATGAAATCCATACCATAGACATACTAGACTGTAACGCAGGTGACCACGGCTACCCATTTGCCACCAACTTTAACCCTGAAATCAACCTTCGTGAGGTTTCGGCAAAAGGGCGTTATTGGGAACAAGGAAAATGGATAGAGACAAAACCCATGGAAATCATGCAAGTATGGGACTATCCAGAAATTGGAGAAAAAGACTCCTATCTACTTTACCATGAAGAGATGGAGTCACTCATAAAACACATAAAAGGTCTTAAACGAATAAGATTTTTCATGACCTTTGGAGAGAGCTATCTAACCCACATGAAGTGTTTAGAAAACGTAGGAATGTTGGGTATAAAAGAGGTAGAACACAAAGGAATGAAAATAGTTCCTATGGAGTTCCTAGCCACCCTGCTCCCCGACCCTGCATCTTTAGGATTACGAACCAAAGGTAAAACCAATATTGGTATCTATGCAAAAGGCATTAAAGATGGAAAAGAGAAGAGCGTTTATATTTATCAAGTAAGTGACCACGAAAAGTGTTATGAAGAAGTTCTAAGTCAAGGAGTTAGCTATACCACAGGTGTTCCTGCCATGATAGGAGCAAAACTCATGTTAGAAGGAAAATGGCAAAACAAAGGTGTCTACAACATGGAACAGTTTGACCCTGACCCATTCATGCAAGAGTTAATGGTTCAAGGGTTGCCTTGGAAGGTTATAAAATAGAAAAGAGTTAAAAACTCTTTTCTATTTTAGATTTTTACAGCCTACTCACTCAAACGAACAATATTTGCCCCTAAAGAGGAGAGTTTTCCTTCTAAATTATCATAACCTCTATCAAGGTGATAAATTCTATGTACATTGGTTGTTCCATTGGCTACCAACGCTGCTAAAACCAACGCTGAACTCGCACGTAAGTCCGTTGCCATGACATCTGCACCATTCAGTTCTGCTACAGGATTTACAGCTGCAATGTTCCCTTTTAGCCAAATATCTGCACCCAAACGATTCAATTCAGAAACGTGCATAAATCGATTTTCAAAAAGTCTCTCTTCTATAACACTTTCACCGATTGCCATGGTTGATACTGCCATAAACTGAGCTTGCATATCTGTTGGAAAACCAGGGTACTCAGTCGTAATTAAACTTACCGGTTTTAAACGTCTTCTGCCATGAATGGTAATACTATCATTCTCTATCTCGAAACTACACCCCATCGCTTCTAACTTATCTATAGAAGCATCTATATGGGTAGCATCAACTTTTTCAAGTGTAATACTCGAAGCTGTAATGGCTGCTGCACAAAGGTAGGTTCCAGCTTCAATTCTATCGGGAATAATCTCTACATCTTTAAATGTTAAAGGTTTTTGACCTGTTCCTTCAATGATAATTTCAGATGTTCCAATACCTTCTATTTTAACACCAGCATCAGCAATCATTTCACAAAGTTGCACGATTTCTGGCTCTTTTGCTGCGTTTACAATGGTGGTGGTACCATGTGCCAAAGCTGCTGCCATAACCGTATTTTCAGTTCCACCAACAGTAATTTTATCAAAAACTATTTTCGCACCTTGTAGACCGTTTGGAGCTTCTGCTCTTACATATCCACCTTTTATCTCTATGGTTGCCCCCATAGCCTCTAACGCCTTTAAATGTAAATCAATAGGACGCTGACCAATAGCACAACCACCGGG
>Ga0256840_1000491_pt1 | contig 40350 bp, 50 predicted proteins | sample 355202metaG_FD_185969 | JGI IMG/M metagenome (GOLD analysis project Ga0256840, IMG submission 185969) | Hydrothermal vent microbial communities from Mid Atlantic Ridge, Atlantic Ocean - 355-202 | ecosystem: Environmental > Aquatic > Marine > Hydrothermal vents | place: Atlantic Ocean: Mid...
AGGCTAACGCTAACAATTGGTGACCTAAACAAATTCCAAAAATGGGTAACTCTTTTTCAAGCAAGGTTTGAATCGCTTCAATCGCATAAGTACACGGCTCAGGATCACCAGGGCCATTCGACAAAAATACACCATCAGGGTTTAAGGCTAACACCTCTTCAGCTGATGTTTGAGCAGGTACAACCGTTAAACGGCAACCACGCTCCACCAGCATACGCAAGATATTACTCTTAGCACCAAAGTCATAAGCAACCACATGGAAACGTTCTGCTACTGCTTGAGACTCTCCCGACAAATGCCAGCATGATTTATCCCATTGATAAGACTCTTTAGTAGATACAACTTTAGCTAAGTCCATACCTTTTAGGCCATCAAAAGCTTTTGCAGCGGCAATGGCTGCATCAATATCGATGTTATCACCGGCAACGATACAGCCTTTCATCGCACCTTTATCACGTAAACGACGTGTCAAAGCACGGGTATCAATACCTGCTAAACCAACCACGTTATGGCGCTCTAAATAACTGTCTAACGCTTCTTCACTGCGCCAATTACTAACAACAGGCGATAAATCACGAATAATTAATCCGCTGGCAACAATATTATTTGATTCTTCATCTTCAACATTCACACCAACATTACCAATATGCGGATAAGTTAAGGTAACAATTTGGCGACAATATGAAGGGTCGGTCAGAATTTCCTGATAGCCAGTCATTGCTGTATTAAACACAACTTCACCAACCGATTGCCCAATAGCACCAATTGATTCGCCGTGATAGACCGTACCATCTTCAAGAGCAAGTAAAGCGCTTGTCTTCAAAGGAAACCTCCACCAGATAAAAATAAAGGAAAAAGCTGAACGCTCTTTCCACACAAAATCCTCGTAATTTTATCTTAAAACTAGAGGTTTAGTCTATGTGAAAATAACTTAATTTGAACGATATAGTTCTGGGCGACCATGATTGAGTAGCGGCATGTTTTCCCTAACTTCATGTAAATAATCCAAATCAACAACAGCAGAAACCAACTCTGCTCGCTCAGAGGCACAGCAAATCACACTGCCCCATGGATCTATAATCACGCTACTGCCATATGATGTACGCCCATCATAATGCTCACCCCACTGGTTAGGTGCCACAATATATATTTGATTTTCTATTGCTCTAGCGATTAATAGAGGTAACCAATGATGCTTGCCGGTATAGAGAAAAAATGCCGCCGGTACAAACACTATCTGCGCACCTTGTGCCGTCATATGGCGAAATAATTCGGGAAAACGCAAGTCATAACAAATCGTTAAACCCAACGTCCCCACTTCATGGTCAACAACAACGGGGGTGTTACCCGGTTTAATACCATCCGATTCGTTGTAGCCTAATGTCGGCGCATCACACATGTGGATTTTTCGATAAACACCGTTTATTTCACCTTGGCGATTAATTAAGATCGAGGTGTTATATAAACGCTCGCTATCTTCTTGCGTTTTTTCATAGATGCTACCTAATAATATAGATAAGTCATATTTAGAGGCATATTCTTGAAAAGTCTGAACAAGTTCACCCTCTAGCGTTTGAGCCACACGATGCTTCTCCGCATGATCATTACCCACATATAAAAATGTTTCAGGAAACGCTAAAAGGTCAACACCTTCATCTGCTGCCTCTCGGATTTTATTTAATGAATATTTTAAATTTTCTGCTAGCTGATCAGATGAATTCATCTGCACCATGCCAATACGACTTTTCATAATGCTTAATTCTATATTTTTTAGTATTACCTATGCTTTCGACTGAAAACTAACAAAATTTAATATTTAAGGTATTATTCAACTTAATATGTATTATTTGTAAGGACAAAACTGTGAGTTACTCCCTTCTTGATAGTCGTTTTCCCCATCATCGTCCACGTCGTCTTAGACGAGATGAATTTTCACGTAATCTAGTGCGTGAGAATCAATTGTCGGTCAATGATTTAATTTATCCTTGCTTTGTATTAGAAGGTAATAACCAACGCCAATCGGTTGAATCCATGCCCGGTGTTGAGCGAATGAGCATTGACCTATTATTAAAAGAAGTAGCCATTATTAATAAACTTGGCATTCCCGCTATCGCATTATTCCCAGTAACGCCGGACGAAGTGAAATCATTGGATGCTAAAGAAGCATACAATCCCGATGGTTTAGCTCAACGTGCTGTGCGCGCACTTAAAGAAGCGCTTCCTGATTTAGGTGTGATTACCGATGTCGCATTAGATCCCTTCACTACTCATGGTCAAGATGGTTTGATTGATGACAGCGGCTATATCATTAATGATGAAACGGTTGAAGTCTTAGTTAAACAAGCGTTATCCCACGCAGAAGCAGGTGCTGATATTGTTGCGCCATCCGATATGATGGATGGGCGTGTTGGCGCTATTCGCCAAGCTTTAGAACAACAAGGTCATATTCATACCCGTATTTTGGCGTATTCTGCTAAATATGCGTCTAGTTTTTATGGCCCTTTTCGTGATGCCGTTGGTTCGGCTGGCAACCTTGGTTCAGGTAATAAATACAGCTATCAAATGGATCCTGCTAACAGTGACGAAGCCTTGCACGAAGTCGCTTTAGACCTGCAAGAAGGTGCTGATATGGTGATGGTCAAACCCGGCATGCCTTATCTTGATATTTTGCATCGCGTAAAAGAAACCTTTCAAAAACCGACTTTTGTTTATCAAGTCAGCGGTGAATATTCCATGCTAAAAGCCGCAAGCCAAAATGGTTGGTTAGATGAAAAAGCAGTAGTCATGGAAAGCATGATTGCCTTTAAACGCGCTGGTGCCGATGCTATTTTGACTTACTACGCAAAAGATGTAGCGCAATGGTTGGCAGAATGACCGATCACTACGCTGTTATTGGCAACCCGATTAGCCACAGTAAGTCACCATTAATCCATACCGAATTTGCTAAACAAACAGGGCAAGATATTGATTATATTGCCAGAGAAATTCCATTAGATGATTTAATTGCTGGTCTGGAGCAATTACAAGCTGAAGGTTTTAAAGGCATTAATATCACCGTGCCATTTAAAGAGCAAGTGTGGCAATACGTCAAAAATAAAAGTGCTCACGCCGAAAGAGCCGGTGCTGTAAATACGCTCATTTTTAATGACGATGGCACACTCTACGGCGATAATACTGATGGCATTGGTTTATGCCGTGATCTTGTTGATAATCACCAAGTTGAATTAGCAGGGAAACGACTATTATTACTCGGTGCTGGTGGCGCAGCACGCGGTGTTATTGAACCTTTATTAAGCTACAAACTATCCGAATTGGTCATTGCCAATCGTACTGCCAGTAAAGCTGAGGAGCTTGCTGATTTATTTTCTGAGTTTGGCACCATAAAAGGCGGAGGCTTTAATGATATTAAGGGTCAATTTGATGTCATCATCAATGCTACTGCCGCCAGTCTACAAGGTGAAGTACCACCATTGCCTGAGAATATTCTCAATCAAAACTCCAGCTGTTATGACATGATGTACAGCAATACCGATACTGCCTTTATCATATGGGCAAAACAACAGGGTGCCGCCAAATCAATTGATGGTTTAGGAATGTTAGTGGAGCAAGCCGCAGAAGCATTTTCAATTTGGCGCGGTGTAAAACCCAACACTAAATCCGTCATTGATTTGACTCGCAGTCATGTAATTTGAATGCTACTCAATAACTTGAAGGACACATGGAAAGATATATTGACTTAAGAAGATGCTTTATTGATTATGGTTGTTCATCTGAATATTCAAAAGCTAGTGAGTCACTTGCAGACACTAGCGGATAATATTAAACAACAAAATGATAATGTGGATGGATTAGAGGTAATTAGTTTTGATTTTACCGATCCATCGCATCAATAATTGCATCAGGATTATGCTCCACCACTTTTAATAACACACGTGCAGGCCCACGAGGCACACGTAGTCCCTGTTCCCAATGGCGTAACGTTCCTACTGATATACCAAAGGTAGCGCAGAATGTTTGCTGACTCATACCTGTTTTTTCTCTAATCGCCTTTACGTTGACCGTCTCAGGTGTATGCAATACAACAGTTTTAGTATTGCCTTTAGCGTGATCTATCGCATCCGATAGTCCTGCTGATATTTCAGTGAATGCTTTGTTCATTTCTCTTTCTCCAGTAATCAACCAATTCATTAACTAACTTGGCCAATAGTTTCTTTTCTTCAGCCGATATATTGGCTTTTTCATTTTTACCAAACACAGCTAGCAGGTATAATGGCATCATATTGCTGTGGTGATAATAAATCACTCTCACACCACCGCTTTTACCCTTTCCCGATCTTGCCCACCTAAGTTTTCTAATACCACCCGATCCCCGTATAAGATCACCTGCATTGGGGTGTTCAGATAAATAAGAAATCAGCTCTTCTTTTTCTTCCAATGTCAGCAGTTTTATCACTTTCTTCTGGAAAGCTTTGGTTTCAGCAATGGTAATCATATAGCCTCATAATATACGCCAATGGCGTATTTATCAATATGAAATTATCATTTTACGGCCTTTGATACTAAGCTATACTGCTTATTTGATCTAAAATGAATTGGCTTACTCTATCTATGAATACCTTTTCAGCAATTTACCAACGTGCAGTAGAACGAAAATGGGCTGGCTTTAAGACAGTATTTTGGGATGCCTGAATTATGGGATTAGATGCTGTTGAACTTGTCATCGTAGTTGAAGATGAATTCCAAATTGTAATCTCTGATGAAGAAGCGTTTAAATGTGAAACGCCCAATTTACTGACCGATTTAGTGTATTCAAAACTAAGGCAATCGGAATCGGATGTGTGCCCATCCATGCATGGTTTTTATATTGTAAGAAAAATACTAATGGAACAATTAAGTATTCCCAGAGAACAAATCAAACCAGAAACCAAGCTAACAGAACTTATTGATAAAAAAGATCGTGCTCTGCTTTGGAAAAGATTACTTTCAACACTCTCAACGGGAGAAACGATTCACGCTCCCCTTGAAAAACCTCGCTGGATAAAAATAGCTATCCTCGTCTCAAGTTTAATCGTATTTTCTCTATTTCTATCTATAACAGAAAGTACAATTTTCGCTATTCTAGCGGCAATTTTTAACTCTATGATTCTAAATGCTGCCACATTATGGTTTCAATCTGAGTTTCCAAAGAATTTTCAGACCGTTAAAGATTTGATTCGCATTGTCGGTACACTTGAAACTAAAGTATGGCAGCGGGATCAAGTATATAATCGTGTGAAAATGCTAGTAGTTGAACAGTTAGGCGTTGAATCTGAAAATGTATTACCTGATTCCCATTTTATAAACGATCTGGGAATGAGCTAAGTTCATGCAAAAATTCTCAGAAATAGTCCAACGTGCACTAGAACGAAAAGGCGGTGAAGAACAACTCGCAGCCTTATTACCAACAGGTATAAAAACAGCCGCTGAATTATCCTCCATTGCCGATGATCGGTATTTGGCAGAAATGACCAAGGCTATCTTTAAAGCTGGGTTCTATTGGAAGGTCATTGATCATAAATGGGTGGGCTTTGAAGAAACCTTTTGGAACTTTAATGTCGCTCGATGCAATATGATAAGCCCTGAAGATCTTGAATCGCTTTATCAAGACACGCGTATTATTAGAAATGGGCAAAAGATTGATGCTGTAGCTAAAAATGCAGCAATGATTATTGAGTTCGCCGAGCAATACGGATCGTTTGCAACCATGATTGCTGATTGGCCTGATGATGACTTTATTGGCTTATTAGAACTCTTACATAAAAACGGTTCACGCTTAGGCAAACAAACGAGCCAACATTTTCTCCGTTTTATCGGCAAAGATGGTTTTGTTTTGGCAAAAGACGGTGTTGCCGCAATGATCCGTGCGGATGTTATTTCTACTCACCCCACCAGCAAACGTGATTTAAAGCTAGTGCAAGATGCCTACAATATTTGGCGCGAAGAATCAGGGCTTGGTAATGCCCAAATTAGTCGCATTTTGTCTTTATCCATTGACTAAATATTAGCGAAAACTACCTAAATAAACCTTTCACTTTATCTACTGCTGAACTGCCAGCCTCTTTAACTGCTTCAACCGGCTTGCTTTCAATAGCAGATTCCTGTGGTGTCTGTTCTGCTTCAATTCTACTTACCGGTTTATTGCTTAACGCCGTAGCACAAGGGTTGGCATCTGCTGTTGTACGATCAAGTAATCCTTCTGCCAATAGTGATAAACCACCCGTAGCTAACGCGGCACCAACAGATAAACCCGTTGTAATAGTGCCCTTTAGATCAGCTGTAGGTGTCGGGTTGGCTAGCGTGCCTCCTAATTTCACTAAACCGGCTAGCTTGCTAGCATTAATGCCGACTCCTTCACGCGCATTTGGGCTGAAAGCAATATTGAGTTTTTCGGTTTTCAAATCAACCAATCCACTGCCAATAATATTCATTTTACTTGTGGAAAAGACAATACCCTTATCTGTTGAAGCAATACCCTCTTTAATGGTGAAATTTACTACTGCACATTCCAACTGTGTTGAATCACTACCCTTTGCTAACGGGTTCAGCATAGTCAACAAATCAGTCGTGACAGCACCGATTCCTAAGCCTTTAAATTCACTTTTTCCCATCTGCAATACTAGTTTGCCATTCAAGTCCGCCATGATCTGGCTTATGCTATTACCGCTGCCCGTGGCTTTAAAACTAATGTCGGTTATCGCACCTGACATTTTATCGTTCAAATCACCAAGTTGCGTTAGATCGAGGCTATTTATATTAATATCGCTTGTCAATCTGGCGGTTTTGCCGCTCGTATTCAAACCAATATTACCTTTTAAACTGCCTCCAGCTAATAATGTGGTGACTGGGTTCATTATTAAGTTGCCCTCTTTAAGGCTAACTGAAACGGTGGTGTTATCCAATATTACACTGCTTGTTTTAATTTTTTTAGCGTTGATTGTGATCTTAGCATTAACCGACTTTAAACCCTCTAAGGGCAATGGATCCGATGAGAATACTTTATCTTTTGACGAGTTCTCTGTTGCAGATTCGGGGCTCCCCGCAGCCATCAACTCCATTAAATCAATCATATTTGAACTTAAATTAGCCGTAATTGCAGGACGTTTCCCCGATAAGTTAGCTGTGACATTGCCCGAAAGATCCGTATTTGCTAATACCAATTTCATTTCTTTTATCGAATATACTCCTTTTGTATCAACGAGCTTTCCTGTAAAGCTTACTGGGCCTAAGGTAGGCAAATCATTGCCTACTAATTCAGATAACTCGGCTAAAGAATCTAGCTTAAAAGTAATGCCTAAATTCACCCCTTTACCTTCTGTTGGCTTAGCTACCGCCCCCTTAAGTGCGATATTAAAATCATTCAGCGCCACTGTCAGATCAATAGGATAGTTCTTGTTGCTTGTTAATTGATTCAATGACCCCAAACTCCCTTTTGCTTCGATCGAAACTGTATTATAAGCCGCCTTCATAAACACTGAAAGTGGCTGATCAGCACCTTTTGAGGCAGTCTTTATTTCTTCAATAATAAGGTTCGTTTTTTGTCCTGTAATGCCATCTTTATAACTAATCTCAGCATTTTTCAAATATATTTCATTCACAATAATCTTAGGGTTCGCGCCCACATCTTTTGAAGATGCTTCTTCTTGATTTTGACTAGCAAACACCCAGTTTCCAACGCCTTTTTTATTAGTCTCAAGAAAAATTTTGGGTGCTAATAAAATGACCTTATTGATCTGAATATCGCCTCTTAATAAAGGCAGTAATGCAACTTGCACTTCAAATTTATCTAAGCTCAACATTTCAGCTGTTGAGCCCCAGGTCGCATTACTAAATTTAACGTCTTCAAGCACTAGGGTTGGAATCAAGGAAGCAGCAAATTGTAAATCACCTCCTACTTGCAATTCCCTACCCGTATTTTCTTCAGCAAATTCTATTATCTCAGCCTTGTATTGATTTATATCTAAGGTACTAATGAAGACCACTATTACAATCACTGCAACAAGCAATAACACTGACATTATTTTTATGATCTTAATCATAATTCTTCTCTCTTAAATTTAGCCAATTATACTCTTATCACCTAGCATGAATGGCTAGACTGATACTGTCAATAGTAATTAATCATCACCACAAACTATTTATAACTATTGCTAGATATGCCACTTTAAGGCAACATGATGTTTTTTAAATTAAGTCCTTTATCTTATGTCTGAATTACCTATTTTTGGCAATTTATCCTCTATTGATCTGATTGCTGTTGCTGTCAACTTCTTACTTTTTATCTTTACTCGAAAAATAGTGACTGCTTTTCGGCCCAACAAAGAGTCCACCTCAATTAATACTAAGGTATGGACACTACGATTTATTAATATCAGTCTATTTGGTATTTATTTCGCAGAATACTTTATCGGTGGCTGGACTGCACAACTGTCAAAAACAGGGCTCACCTTATTAATCGCTTATTTATTTGTCAGTTTTTTACAAATTATCATTATAAGAAAATATGGCCGTGTAAAAGAAATTGATGAAATTGAGTATCGTGTTGAAACCTATCAATCAGAAATGCTCAATTTAATTCTGGTACTTGCTGTTTTTATTACTGTATTTATTGTCATAATAAATGTGTGGGGAATGACCGACTGGTTTAAAACCACCAGTGTATTAGGTGGTCTGCTGATTATTCTATTTTCGACTAAGGACTACTGGGCACCTGATAACATCAATGGTCTAATGCTCCTCTACAATGGCGATGTTGAACCGGGAAGTGTCATTCAAATTGATGAATACAATTTACTTGCCGTCACCATTGAAACGACACTCACGCAGACTCGTTTTCGTGATCTACGCTCTCGTCATATTATTGTATTGCCTAACGCCAAAGTTAGAAATAGTAAAATTGAAGTATTAAGTAAAAGCTCTGCTTCTGGTCTAATGCGCTATACCGATTTCAAAATTGGCTATGGTCATCCCACTGAAAATATCGATGCCTTTCTCACTGAAGTGTGGCAACAAGCATGTGACAATGAAAAAGCGCTGAATGCAGACAAACAAGCGAAAATAACAGTCATTGAAAATGGTGATCATGCTGTTGTATGGCGCTTAGCTTATTGGGTTAAAAATGTGTATAGCTTATTTGATGCCGAATTTGCTATTAATCGCGCTGCCTATGCGCATGGGCAGCAACAAGGCGTCGCACTCAATACACCGCTGACACATGAAGTGCTCTCATAGCTATTGTAATTACTGACTTTTTCAATAGATGGCATGGTATATTGAGATCTAACGCTAGCAATAGCATAAAAAAACATCTAAGATCACACATTCAATGGTGGCCTGCACTGGTCTCCTCGCGACGAAATGTTGGTCAGCCCGTCAGATCCGGAAGGAAGCAGCGGAGCCTTCGGACTCGTGCGCCGAGATTGGGCTAGTGTGGGACATCACCCATTTTTCAAATGAGCTATCGCATGAGTTATTTGGTTCTTGCCCGAAAATGGCGACCTAAAACATTCTCTGAAGTTATCGGACAGCAACATGTCCTGCGTGCGCTTATCAATGGTCTTGATCAAGATCGTTTACATCATGCCTTTTTATTTGCTGGCACCCGCGGTGTAGGCAAAACGACCCTCGCCCGTATTCTCGCCAAGTCACTGAACTGTGAAAAAGGTGTTAGTTCGACACCTTGTGGTGAATGCCAAAGCTGCCAAGAAGTAGATAGTGGTCGTTTTGTTGATCTCATTGAGGTCGATGCCGCATCACGCACCAAAGTCGATGATACCCGTGAGTTACTTGATAATGTGCAATATGCACCGAGCCGTGGCCGTTATAAAGTCTATTTGATAGATGAAGTGCATATGCTTTCTACTAGCAGTTTTAATGCGCTATTAAAAACATTGGAAGAACCGCCTCCACACGTTAAGTTTTTATTTGCCACAACTGATCCACAAAAGCTACCAGTTACTATTCTGTCACGTTGTTTGCAGTTTAATTTACGCCGTTTAGATATTCCTCAAATTTCTGGACACTTAGCGTCTATTCTTCAACAAGAAAATATCGAATTTGAAGAGCAAGCCTTAGCTGAAATTGCTCGTGCGGCCGATGGCAGCATGCGTGATGCACTAAGTTTATTAGATCAAGCTATCTCTTTTGGTGCTGGTTCAGTGACCACTGAACATGTTCATGAAATGTTAGGGAGCATTAGCCAGCAACAATTACACAATTTAGTTGCGGCTTTATTTAATCAAGATGGCCAAGCCGCATTGCAACAATCTGAAGAGTTGTCAGCTCAAGGTCGTGACTTCAAGAAAACACTAGATGAATTACTTGTTAGCTTGCAACGCATAGCCACATTACAACTTGTGCCTGATCTGGAAGAAAGTGACAGTGCTATCGAAACGGCTAGCAATGAACAACTTACTATATTAAGTCAACAAATCCCTGCTGAAACGATTCAATTGCTGTATCAAATTGCTCTTCACGGAAAACGTGATTTGCCTTATGCCGCCGATCCAAAAAGTGGCTTTGATATGACATTGCTTAGAATGTTGAGCTTTCAGCCTATGTCAATTGATACTAGCAATACAGTCACTGCTCCTAATGCAAAGCCACAACCCGTTGTTAAACCTAAAATAGAACCGCAACAATCATATGCTGAGTCGGTGTCAGAACCCAAACCAGAACAAAAGGTTGCAGAACAGACTCCTACAATTGAAGCTGTAGAAATTACTCCCGAACCAACAGTTGTAAATAACAACACTATACAGCTCAATAGCACTAACTGGCTCGATGTAACCGCGCGCTTAAAACTGACCGCCTTTTCAAGACAACTTGCAGATAATGCATCATTTGTTGCACTTGAAGATAAAACCATTTCGCTTGCCATCGCACCGGAGTTTGCACATCTTGCTAACGATAAAGCGATAAGTCGTCTACAAGCGGCATTGAGCACTGAATTACAATATGATGTGAAATTACGCGTTCAGCAAGGTGAAACACAGCAATCATCACCCACATTAGCAACAGAGCGAGCTGAACAAAGCAAACTCAGCCAACAAAATGCGAAAGACGCTATTCATAATGACCCTGCAGTGGCCGCACTTAAAAGTGCATTTAACGCTGAGGTTATTGAAAGTACAATAAAACCAATATGAGGAATTGCCAATGAAAGGTGGAATGGGAAATCTAATGAAACAAGCGCAGCAAATGCAGGCGAATATGGAAAAAGCCCAAGCAGAGCTTGCGAATATGGAAGTAACAGGAGAAGCCGGCGGCGGCATGGTCAAAGTGGTCATGACGGGCAAGCATGATGTGAAGCGCATCAGTATCGAAGATGCCTTATTTGAAGATGATAAAGAAATGCTTGAAGATTTAGTCGCTGCCGCAGTCAATGATGCTGTTCGTCAAGTTGAAAAAACTAGCACAGAACGCATGTCTGGCTTAATGCCTGCTGGCATGAAGCTTCCGTTCTAGGGTTTTTTAATAATCATGGCGAGCCTCGGACCAAGCATTGAGCAACTAATCGAAGCGTTACGCTTTTTACCCGGTGTGGGGCCAAAATCTGCTCAACGGATGACATTTCATTTGCTTGAGCGCAATCGAGATGGCGGTGATCGTCTGGCTAAAGCCCTTAGCCATGCTTTAGAAAATGTTCAACACTGTCAGCGTTGCCGAATATTAAGCGAAACTGAAATTTGTAATCGATGCAATGATAATAGCCGCCGACAAGATCAGCTTTGCATTGTCGAAATGCCAAGTGATGTATTAGCCATCGAGCAAGCAACACACTATAAGGGGCAATTTTTTGTACTCACCGGTCATTTATCTCCATTAGATGGCATTGGCCCTGAAGCTTTAGGGCTACCTCAGCTAATAGAATTATTTGACCAAAAAACAATTACAGAAGTCATTCTTGCCACCAATCCAACCGTAGAAGGTGAAGCTACAGCTCACTATATTAGCCAGTTGGCACATGCACGTAATATTCCCGTTACTCGACTTGCTCACGGTATTCCCATGGGGAGTGAATTAGAATATATAGATAGTGGTACACTATCTCATGCATTTTCTAGTCGCGAATCAATCTAAAATAAAAGGGCATCATGGCAGAGCAAATAACACCATTTGAATCGTTAAAAGCGTTCTCTGGCATCATCCATCGCCAACCGATATTTTTAGCCGATCGCTTAGATGTCGATAGTTACCATCTAACTTTTCTAAATAAGTATGGTGAAAAGCTTGATGATGACTCTAAAATACCCATTTTTATTAATCACTTAACTGATATTTTGCCTGCAATTAGTGATCAACAAAAGGCGTTACTTTCAATGCCTGAATCATGGCGTGAGGCATTGTATAAATCACCAAAATCATCACTTAATCTTACATTAGATCTTAACGGTCATGCTTTAACTGATTCAGATAACACCCGCTTTGGTTTCGCTAATCATGCCCTACCTCAACAAGAAATACCTGCGGCAGACACGCTATTAATCGATATTCAAAAATACGATCTCAATAGTTTAGAAAAACAATTACCTACTTGGCGTAAAAACCACCTAAACTTATGTGCCGTCAATGTTAATGATTTCAACGCCTATACCTTATGTACAAGCCATATTTTAGACTTATTGCAAGGCCAGTTTTATACACTTCCATCAGTAAAAGAAACAGCTAAAATATTACCTTCTCAGCAAATTCTGATGGAATTATTAGTAAAACTACAAGATCCACAAACTGAACCAGAAGATCTTGCTAATACGATCAATCAGGATCTGACATTAAGCTATAAATTACTTCGCTTGATTAACTCTGCCTTTTTTGGTTTACCTCGAGAAGTCAGCAATATCAAACAAGCTATCGTGATGTTAGGCGACAAGAAAATTAAAACATGGGCCAGCTTATTGTGTCTATCGGGTGTTGATGATAAACCCGTAGAACTGCGTGTGGTCGCCATGACCAGAGCAAGAATGTGTGAGTTATTAAGTAAACATTACAAAGGTGCTGCTGAACTCTTTTTTGCCGCTGGCTTATTTTCTGCACTAGATGCCCTAATAGATAAACCACTAGTAGAAATTTTAGATAAACTGCCTCTTTCTTCCGAATTATCCGATGCTTTATTAAATCATTCTGGCATCGCTGGAAAAGCACTGAATGATGTTTTGAATTATGAAAAAGGTAATTGGATAGCCGTCGATCATTCTCCTGTGCCTATCGAAACCTTATCGCAAGCTTATTTAGATGCTATAAACTGGGCGAAAGAATTGAACAGCCAACTCTAAGAAGCTATTTACGATGGCACTCACTTGGCTAGCCACTTCTGCAAACAGTCCCTTTCCAACTCTAGATCAGGCTCTTGATGATGGCTTGTTAGCCGTAGGAGGAGATTTATCACCTCAGCGCCTACTTAATGCCTATCGTAATGGTATTTTTCCTTGGTTTAATGAACACGATCCTATCCTCTGGTGGTCTCCTGATCCCCGAATGGTGCTTTTTACTGATCAAATAAAAATATCTAAGAGTTTAAAAAAAACACTTAAAAATACTGAACTTTCGATTACAATGGATCGTGCTTTCAGTGAAGTAATGGCGGCATGTTCCGCCCCCCGAAAAAATACTAATGGCGAAACTGAAAGTGGCACATGGATCCATCCTGAAATGATTGAAGCCTACACAGGCTTACACCAACAAGGCATTGCGCATAGCATCGAATGCTGGCAAAACGATACCTTAGTAGGTGGTTTATACGGCATTGCTATCGGCCATATTTTTTTCGGTGAATCCATGTTTAGCACCGTACGAGACAGTTCAAAAATAGCGCTGGTGACACTCTGTCAACAACTTAAGCATTGGGGCTTCCCACTAATTGATTGCCAAATTTATTCTGAACATCTAGCCAGCATGGGCGCAATTGAAATTGAGCGTAAACAGTTTATTTCTTATTTAGATAAGCATTGCCCACAAACACAATTCAATTCCAACTGGCTGTTAGATACAATCCCATCATGACTAATGCACTTAAATTTTTTCAAGATACCCCCCACGATTGCTCATACTTAAAGGATCGGCTAGCTCAAAATATCTATCCAGATCCTAACGTGAAGATGACAAATGCACTTTATTCACAATTAATTCAGCATGGCTTTCGGCGCAGTGGCAATCATGCTTATCGCCCCCATTGTCCAAATTGCCAAGCCTGTATTCCTGTTCGCATTAATATCCAACAGTTCAAAATGAGTCGCAGTCAGCGTCGATGTTTGCAACGTAATCAACATCTTGCCGAATCAGTACACCCAGCAGAATTTAATCCTGAACATTATGAACTTTATTGCCGCTATTTAGCGGCACGTCATATTGATGGCGGTATGGATAACCCGACCGAGCAAAGCTACCGCAATTTTCTTATTGGTGAATGGAGTGATACAAGCTTTATCGAATTTAGAGACCAGTCAAAGCTGGTAGCCGTTGCTGTGACTGACTCTGTAGATGATGGCTTGTCTGCATTTTATACTTTTTTTGATCCCGACCTGACAAAACAAAGCTTAGGAACCTATGCCATTTTGCAGCAAATAGTAAATGCTAATTCACAAAATTTATCATTTCTTTATCTTGGTTATTGGATCGAAAATTGCAATAAGATGAATTATAAAAACAGTTTTTCAGCCCTAGAAGGCTATATTGATCAACAGTGGCAGATGCTAAAAACATGAAAAACTTTGTAAAATCAGCAGTTTTACGGCAAAATAGTCGTTTAACCACATCAGGAAAGTAACAAACGTTTATGGCAAAAGAAGAACATATTGAATTTGAAGGCACTGTTATAGATACCATGCCTAACACTACATTTCGTGTCGAATTAGAAAATGGTCACGTTGTAACAGCACACATTTCTGGAAAAATGCGTAAGAATTATATTCGTATTTTGACTGGGGATACCGTTACTGTACAACTCACACCTTACGACCTAAGCAAAGGACGCATCACTTATCGTGCTCGTTAATTAATGATTTAAGTTATTGGGTCGCTATATAAGGAAACATTCTTAGATAGGAAATAGCAGGTCATGGCGATGCTTTCATTACAAGCAAAATCAACTAATAAAATAGTGGCTGGTATTTCTATTTTTGAAAATGGCATTGCCCTCGCAATAGTTGATCATTCAAAAAGAAAACCGCTTCTCAAGCATGCGCATTTTTATGGCTGTTCTGGAATTACCGAACAATCTACATTACTTTCTCGATTATCAAAAGAATATAAACTCTATGATATTGTCTGTAATTTAGTTCTCTATTCTAATGATTATCAGTTTCACCAAATTGATGCACCTGATGTTCCTAAACATGAATTAAGCTCTGCCTTACGCTGGCAAATAAAAGATTTAATCGATTTTCATATTGATGATGCTGTTATTGATAAAATTGAATTACCCAATCAAAACCCCGGTTCTCAAGGCAAGCATTCATTACTTGTTGTTGCCTGCCGTCAATCTTTAGTCCAAAATTATGTCGACCTGCTTCACGCTGCAAATTGTAACTTAGTGTCGATTGATATCGCGGCATTAGCCGCGCGTAATATTGTCATCCACACTGCCCCAGCAGAGGATTCAAGTGTTGGCTTGCTCAATTTGTGGGATGATCGAGCCAAAATTAGTGTTTTTCTAAATCACGATCTCTATATTAATCGCTCTTCTAGCATCGGCATTCAATCACTGGCCTTTGTGTCTGAAGATGATCCTGACAGCCAATCTGTTTTAGACTCACTAACATTAGAGTTGCAACGCACTTTCGATTATTATGAAAGTCACTCTCGACAAGCAGCAATTTCACATTTATATATATTATCCAATGGTCAATCCTTGCCTCATATTGCACGGTTAATTGAAGCGCGATTAGGAATTGACTGCTCAATAATTGAACCTTCTGACTTTATTACATCTGCCGAATCAATGAGTGAAGCTGCCACGAGCAACTGTATGATGGCTATTGGTGGTGCATTAAGGATGGAATACTAATCTCATGGAACAAGTTAACTTTTATCAAGCTCAATTTAAACCAAAGCGGATTATCTTAGCTGCAAGACAACTATTTTTACTGACAATTTTAGCCATTATTATTTTTACTCTTTTAGGCTTGTATTCTGCTAAAAAGAATTCAACACTTGAATCACATATTGCATCACAACAACAATCAGGAATAATTGAACAACAAACTAAAGTGGTCAATGATCAAGCTTTATTAAAGGCCAACCTACTTAAATTGGAACAGCAGCTCAGTACAAAACAGATATTACTTGATTATTTAACTAAACAAAGTTTTGGAAATCAACATGGATTCACCGATAATTTAGTCCACCTTAGCAAGAAAAATATTAATGGCGTCTGGTTAACTGATTTTTCTTTTATCAACGGTGGCCAACATATTGCTCTACACGGTAGTGCTCTTAAATCAAGTCAGATCCCGCTTTATATCGACGGTTTAGCAGAATCGGGGCCATTTCAAGGTAAACATTTTTCAGTATTCAGCTTAGAAAGCCCTGAAGCGAATTCTGATCTCTATACGTTCAAACTTAGAACAGACCAAAGTAATGCGGAGCTGCTCCAATGACTCATAAATTACAGAAAATCAGCAGCTATCTTAATGCGCTAAGTTTGCGTGAACGTATAATGGCGTTAGCTGTCATCATCGCAATAATATATGCTGCTTTTGACGGCTTAGTATTTCAAAAACAGAATATGCACTATCAGCAACTGCAAACACAGCAACAAGATTTCTCGGAACAACAACTGGCGCTCTCGACGGAGCTCTTAGAAAGCGCTGAAAAAGTAGCTGAAGATAAGCGTGGGTCGAATGCGCTGAAACAAGAAATTAGTATAGTTCAGAAGAGACTAGAAGATACAGAGAAACAGCTAGATTCTGTATTTAATAAACTTGTGCCTCCGACAAAGATAACAGAATTACTCCGTAGTCTATTATTAAAAACAAATGGTTTAAAATTAGTGTCTCTGAACAATGAGCCTGTTAAAAAAATTAACCTTAATGAAGGTAAAGACAATGGAGAAGAGTCTTCTGAATCTGAGTCTTTGCTTTATGAACATGCTACAATTATTAAGCTCACAGGTAGCTATCAACAGCTTTATCAATATCTATTAGCGCTAGAGCAATCAGATTGGGGCTTGTTTTGGGATAAAATGCACTATACTGTAACCGACTATCCGCAAGCAGAAATCAGTTTGCGGGTACACACAATTAGTACTAATAAATATTGGATTGGTTTGTAATATGTCGGAAATCACCTTTAGTCTCTGCATAGCATTATTGTCATTTAGCTGTGTTGCCCAGCAACTGACAGATCCAACAATGCCCGCTAATTATTCTCCTGCTAAATCTATATCAACAGTTGAAACAGCACAACACGTTGTTGTAAATGCTAATACTGATACAAAATTAAGACTCAATTCCACAATCGTGGCAAGCAATCATAAAGTCGCTATTATTAATGGTGTGCAATTTAAAGTTGGTGATGAAGTGAGTGATGGATCTATTGTGCAAAGCATTACTCACCAACAAGTAAAACTGCTACAAAAAGGTGGCGGCATCATTACATTATCACTACAAAAATCTTTTATTAGCAATATGAAATCAACCACTCCTGATCTCAATAATTAACGATAGTGAATATAACCTAAACCATCATTATTTACACGGCGAAATAATTGGACTAATGACAATAACGCCAGTCCAATAAATGCAATCAATGTCCATGCGGGAATACTTAATCCTAAAAACGTCCACAAGACGTCGGCACATTCGCCTGATCCTCGTAAAACCATTTCAAGTGTTTCATTAAGTGAAAAATTATCTAACATGAAATTTAAACCTGGGCCACAACTAGGTACCTGATCTTCTGGTAAATTTTGTAACCTCAAGTGCCAAGCAGATATCCCTGCCCCTACCAATGCAAATAGTCCAGCGAGTAAACCATATATTCTAATTCCCCAGCCTCTTGGGTTATGTAATACAGCTAGCAAGAAAACCACGCCTACACATAAAACAAATACACGCTGCAAAATACATAAAGGGCATGGTTCTAGGTGTTCAATAAATTGAAAATAAGCGGCAACAGCTAACATTGAAGCACAAAATAAAAATCCTAATACAAATAAACTGCGAGATGACAATTTGATTTCTCCGACAACATAATTTGGGTATATACCCGTGACCATTGGAACTGCAGATCTTATTCACCCGTCACTCCTGCATGTTTTTAGCGGGAGTCTTGCTTATGCCCAGATTCCGGCTAAAAGATACCGGAATGACGAAGAAGTAAAAGCTACAGATTGATTTCACTTAGGTATATACTGCACTAAACAACCTTAAATAAGCAATGGTATCTAAGGAGACAGCCATGAATGAGCAAGAATTAGAAAAAAAACTCAGTGCTGCATACGACAAAATGATGGAGCGCGTCAATCAGCTTCTTGATAAAGCTGAGCACGAAGCATTGCCCGCATTACAAAATAATATTGACAAGGCTAAGAACCAAGCCATTGAATTAAAAGAAGTTACGTCTGAAGAAGCTGAGAAGCTGGCTAAATATTTAAAACGCGATTTAAATGATGCTGCACAGCATCTTAGTCAATCTGGCAAAGAATTATCAACTTGGCTTCATTTCGATCTTGAACTGGTGGAAGATAGATTGTTAGATATTTTTTCAAAAGTAGCCGACAAAACTAGCTCCGAATTAGCGCAACTTGCGGCACAAGCAAAACAAGCTACTGAATATCATACAGGTGAAATAACCAGCATCGGTACGCTGGCATGTAAAAACTGTGATAATTTAATGCACTTTAAAAAAACCGGTCGTATTCCGCCCTGCCCTAAATGCCACAAAACAGTTTTTATTCGCACTCGGCGTAAATAAGACTAATGTAGGTCGGATAAGCGATAGCGTCATCCGACGTTTGGGCTAGGAAATACTCGGCTTTATACCTCTTACTAAACTCACGACATAGAGTTTGATGCTATTGAGTGTGAAGGCATGTTTGTCGGATGACGCTATCGCTTATCCGACCTACAGTGAGCTTCTCGGCAATATTTGAAGGTCAAGACCAAAACCAACCACCCTCTGCAATTAATTGGCAAAGAATAGTTGCTGATTCAACATCATTTTTAAATAGTAGCCAATCATCTTGAGTGAGTGTAGTTCGTTCTGCCAACATGATTATATTGTTAATGTTGCTTAACTCAGTTTTATAAACTTCTCCTGCCATGAAAAGTTGTACTTTGGTTTCATTCTTGGCCCATGCAAAACGATGGTATTGGCTACGTTGCAGAGTATCACCATTCTCAAATGCAGTGGATAGCTCATCAGATGTAGGTAATTCACTAATAGTTTCTGCTGCTAATGTTGTTAGTGTTGATTTAGTTTCGGTAACAAATTTTCCTAAGGCATCTGTTAGAACAGGCTCAGCATTATCAATAGCATCATGCAATAATCGCTTCAAACGCTTAATAGCCTCAGCATCGATCTCGCTACTATTTGGGCTGGCTAATAAACCTACATCTCGATACCGACTTGAAGCCAGTTCATTTTCTATCAAACTGTTGGTGATCGCATCTAGCATATCGACTTTACTAGGCGCTCTAAAGCCAAATGAAAAGGTCATACATTCATTTAATGCTACGCCGTGATGGGCAAAATGGGGCGGTAGATACAACATATCGCCTGGCTCTAAATCCCATGTTTGGTCGGGGGTGAATTCAGTTAATATTTGCAGATCTAAGCCATCAATCAGCTTGGCTTCAGTAATAGGCTGATTACCAATCTGCCAGCGCCGTGTCCCCATCGCTTGCAATAAAAACACATCATAGCCATCTGTATGCGGCCCAACAGTGCCATGTTCAGGAGCATAACTAATCATCAGATCATCACGCCGCCAATCAGGAATAAACCGAAAAGGATCAATCAGATATTGTAGTTCTGGCAGATGTTTATCTACATCTTGAACTAGCATTGTCCAATGTGTTGCTGGCAAGCGTTCAAAATCAGCTTCTGCTAGCGGTCCAGTAGTTACCTGCCACTCACCTTTTACGCCATTCTCTTCAATTAAACGTGACTCAATTTCAGGCTCACAAGCTAAACCTGCTAATTCATCAGCTGTAATAGGGCTTTCAAAATCAGCAAATGCTTGCCTGATTAATAATGGTTTTTTCTGCCAATATTGATCTAAAAATTGCTGCTCTGTCAGCCCAGTAAGAAAGAAGTCAGCCACTAATTATTAACTTACTTTCTCAACTTGAAAAACAACATTGTTTACACCTGTTATTTTAATCTTTGTGCCAACATCACAATCTTCACCGTGTATTTTCCATGTGGAATCATCTAACTGCACTTTGCCATGACCATCAATAATAGGCTCGCTAAGTGTAACTACACGGCCAACATACTGTTCACCACGTCGGTTCAATAAAGGCTCGTCTGATACAACAGGATTTTTCTTAGCATAATTACGCCACATCACAATACTTAGCACAGCTAGAATAGCAAAAATAACAACTTGGATTTCCCACGATAATGAAGGGGCTAACCACACTAAAAGGCCAACAATAAATGCAGCAATCCCCGTCCATAACAGGTAAAAAGTGGGTAATAATACTTCAAAAATTATTAATGCCGCAGCAAAAATCCACCAGTGCCAAAAAGTAGGTTCAAACTCCATATTATTTCCCTTTAAATGTATCTTTAGCTAGTTCTGCAATACCGCCTAATGATCCAATCACATTGCCCGCTTCAAGCGGCATAAAGATAACTTTATGATTATCTGCTGATGCCATATCTTTAAGCGATTCTACATATTTCAATGCCACGAAATAATTGATCGCTTGAATGTCACCTTTGCCGATTGCTTCTGACACTACAAATGTTGCGCGAGCTTCAGCTTCTGCTTCACGTTCACGTGCTTCCGCATCACGAAATGCAGCTTCTTTGCGTCCTTCAGCATCGAGCATAATGGCTTGTTTTTCACCTTCTGCTTTTAGTATTTCAGCTTGGCGAAATCCTTCCGCTTCTAGAATATTGGCGCGCTTTTCGCGCTCGGCTTTCATTTGACGACCCATCGCTTCAACCAAGTCTCTTGGTGGTTCAATATCTTTGATTTCTATGCGGGTGACTTTCACTCCCCATGGCGTAGTTGCATCATCAACTACACTCAATAATCGCGCATTAATTTCATCACGCTTAGATAATAATTCATCTAAATCCATCGAGCCCATTACCGTACGAATATTAGTTTGAGTCAGATTCAAAATCGCATGTTGTAAATTATTAACTTCATACGCTGCTTTTGGCGCATCAACTACCTGAAAGAACACCACACCGTCAACACGTACCATCGCATTATCCTTGGTGATAATTTCTTGCGATTGAACATCTAATACCTGTTCCATCATATTGATTTTGGCACCGATACTATCCATAACAGGTACAATCCAATGCAAACCCGGACGTAGTGTATGTGTATAGCGTCCCCACCGTTCAACAGTGAATTCATAACCTTGCCGAACAGACTGAACCCCCTTAAATAATAAAACAAGTGCTAGCACTACAAATATCACAGCAAATGCTGACAATCCTTCAAACATGGTTCTCTCCTTAAAATATTAACTCTGGCATTTAGTATAGCAAATAAAACTTTGGACATTTTGCGGGCAACATTAGACAATAGCCTCTATTCGTCTTCAATGTAATCTTATAACTCATGAAAACAACTTATTTTATACGCTTTTTCAGTCTTATTATACTTTGCCTGCTTAGCTTTCAAGCCCATGCCCAACAGTGGTATCACGTCGAATTAATCGTCTTTGAACAGCTTAATACTTATACTGATGAAGCATGGCCTCAAACGTCTTTTGATATTAATGCGCCACTTAGCCCATCGGTTTCAGGCAAACTTATTCATCCAGCTAAAAATAGCACCCTTATTCAAACGGCGGCACGTTTGCAAAAATCGAGAGATTATCGCGTGTTATATCATCGTTCGTGGCAACAACCGATAATGACAAAATCAAATTCACGTGCTGTTAGTGTTCAGTCTCCAGATGGATCTATTAAAGGTTCTGTTCGATTTTTTAAATCGACCTATTTACATGCGGCATTAGACTTGCAACTTATGCAAGGCGCCCAATCACCGCGATTAATTGAGTCACGCCGTATTCGCAGTAAAAAACTCTATTTTTATGATCATCCTAAAATGGGTGCGTTATTGCAAATAACCCCTTTATAATTATTGAACACGAATAATTTCGGCCAATAACTGTTTTACTTGCGTCATACCCTTATCCAGAACGTGTTCTATCTCTGACATTTGAATTGCATCGTCAGTAATGCCTGCCGCCCAATTTGCCATAACAGCACAAGTCGCATAAGCCATACCTAATTCACGTGCCAAATAAGCTTCTGGCATCCCCGTCATGCCCACCATTGCGCAGCCATCTTGTTCTAAGCGTCTAATTTCTGCCGCTGTTTCTAATCGTGGGCCTTGCGTTGCACCATAAGTACCGCCATCCGTTATAGCTATTTTTTGCCTAATTGCCGCAGACAAGATTATTTGACGTAATTCAGCATCATAGGGTTGAGTAAAATCCAAGTGTTTATCTGCAGTAAAATCATCACTATAAAAGCTTTGTTCTCGTCCGTACGTGTAATCAATAATTTGATCGGGTATTGCTAATGTACTCGGCGGCAGGTTTCTACTAATACCGCCTACAGCGGCTACTGCAATAATTTTTTCTACACCTAATGCATATAACGCCCAAATATTAGCGCGATAGTTTACTTTATGCGGTGCGATAGTATGTTGCGGCCCATGGCGTGGTAAAAAGATAACTTTTTTGCCTTCATATTCACCTAGCAATAAGGGGCTAGATGGCTCGCCATAAGGTGTTTCAACAAATTTATGTTCACTAATCGTTAATCCATCTAAAGAGGTCAGCCCTGTTCCTCCAATAATCGCTAATGTCGTCATAAATACTCCTCTTTCACTGCATATATTCCAGGTGCATTTCGCCAATAGCCTTTATAGTCCATGCCAAAGCCAAATACATAGCGATCGGGCACGGTTAGGCCTATAAATTCAGGAGGAATACCTGTTTTATTGTTGTGCAATTTATCAATCAAGGTCACACAACTGACTGATATAGCGCCTGCTTGTTGACAATATTCCCTCAAGGCTAGCATTGTCACACCTTCATCAAAAATATCTTCTACCAAAATAACCGCTCGATTTGCCAATTTTGTTGCCGGTTTATGCAACCAGTTTAACTCGCTACCCACCGTTTTATCACCATAGCGGCTGGCATGAATGTAATCTAATTCTAGCGGAAAATTTAGCCTAGGTAGCAAGTTTCCAGTCACTACAACTGATCCATTCATGACACATAAAACAACGGGGTTTAAACCAGAAAACTGTGCTGTTATGGCAAGGCCGAGTTTATCTAAAGCGAGTTCAATTTCTGCTTGAGAATAAAGTAAGTCAGCAGTGTCAAATATTTGTTGTATTTGCTTCATTAATTTTTAATACGTCCTGAGAATAAGTCATTATAATAAACCTTTTATACTTGTTTAAGGATAACGAATGCGCCGTTTTTGGCCTCTTTTTTTGTTTTTGCTATTGTTTATTATTGTCTTAATAGCAATAAAATCAGAGCCTGACCGACCTGCTGTTCAAATTAATAGTAATCCACAGCGCATTATTTCGTTATCTCCGAGCATTACGGAAACCTTATTTTCTGTAGGCTTAGCTGATCGAGTGGTTGCCGTCAGCGATTATTGTGACTTCCCCATAGAAGTGCTTGACTTACCCAAAGTAGGGGGACTAATTAATCCTAATTTAGAAGCTATTGTTAGCCAAGAACCGGATCTCGTTATTCTACCTGCCAACTCATTGCGCACCATTAAGCAACTGCAACAGTTAAATATTCCCACCCTCGCCGTTCGTAGTGCTAGCTTAACTGATATCAAAGAAACTATCGTTGCCATTGGGCGGCGAACATCACATCAGCAACAAGCCAACGAACTGCTAAATTCCCTAGAAAAAACCATCAATCACATCAAGAGCATAACAATGAATTCTGATCGCCCTAGCGTTATGATTTCACTAGGGAACAGCACCAGTAATGAGAATATAAACACAGTGTATATTGCCGGTCAAAATGATTTTTATAATGATTTAATTGAACTCGCAGGTGGCACCAACGTATATAAAGATAAGCGACTTAATGTACCTTCTTTATCTGTTGAAGGTATTATTCAGCTTAATCCTGATATTATTGTTGATATTTATCCAGAAGCTGATGACCACAATGCCGATCTCCAACAAGTGCTACAACGCTGGCAATCACTTAAGTATATTAATGCCGTGAAAAATAATCGTATCTATATCGTTGAAGAAAGCTATGCCACCATTCCCGGGCCACGTGTTCTATTATTACTTGAACAACTTGCCAAACTTATTCACCCTGAAATTCGGTGGGATGAAATCTCGCTATGAGTGCATTATTGGAAGTAAATAATCTCTCGATAGAAATAGCTAACACCACCTTATTATCTTCCATTAGCTTTCAAATCAATAACGGCGATTATCTGTGTGTGCTAGGTTCAAACGGTGCAGGCAAGAGTACATTGCTAAAAGCGCTACTCGGTATAATTAATCCCACTTCTGGTGATATCCTAATTCAGCAACAAACACTGTCTCAGCTTAGTCAAAAACAACGCGCCCAACAAATTAGCTATGTTCCTCAAGCGCATGGCCCCCAGCTCGATTTTACTGTTATCGATTTTATTAAAATGAGTCGTTATGCCCATCATACCGCATTATCTGACTGGGCTAGTGATGACCAAGATGCTTTTGAAAAAGCCATTGCGATCACCGACACGGAATCTTTTTTACAGCGCCAAATGCAAACATTAAGTGGCGGTGAACAGCAGCGCATTATGATCGCTGCGGCGTTATGTCAACAATCACCTTTGCTTTTGCTAGATGAACCCACCAGCTTTCTTGACCCGCACTATCAAGCCGAAGTACACCAACTTATTCTTAAACTGAACCAACAGCATGGAATAAGCGTAATCGAAGTAAGCCACGATTTAAATCATGCCGTGCAACATAGCTCATCCATTCTGGCTTTAAAAAATGGCGCCAAAATGTGGTTTGGCGCCGCATCTGAGTTTTTAGAAACAGAACATGTACATACACTTTATGATCAACAGTTTGTATTTGCCAAGCATCCGCAAACAGGTGCCAAGATCGCACTCGTAAGTGAAACCTTATGACATCAAATAGACGAGCTACATTATTTTTTATTGCACTGGCCACGCTTATTATTGTGGTGGGTAGTCCATTTTTAGGCTTGTCGCATGCGACGAGTGTTGAAATACAGCAACACATCCTAAATGAAATTCGCCTACCAAGAATGTTGTTTGCATTTATTGCCGGTGCGGGTTTATCGCTTTGCGGCATGATTTTTCAAGCAATGTTTCGCAATCCACTGGCAACACCTTTTACGCTTGGTGTTGCCAGTGGCGCTTCACTTGGCGCGGCATTGTATGTTTTTCTGGGTTTAAGTTTTTCATTTATAGGTATTGATGGCACCTCATTTTCAGCCTTTATAGGCGCATTGCTTTCTATTAGCTTTGTCTATTACCTCAGTCGATTTCACAGTCATTTTTCAACTGAAACACTGCTTTTAACAGGCGTAGCTATCAGCTTTTTCTTTTCTAGCTTAATTCTATTTATCCAATATTTAAGCAATCTAACCGACTCATTTCGTATTTTACGCTGGTTAATGGGTAGCTTAAGTACCGTTGGTTATCACGACATTTTGCAGCTATTACCTTTTGTTACACTTTGTGTCGCAGTTGTATTATGGTTAAGCCGTGAATTAAACCTATTAATGACGGGTGACGAAATAGCCATTAGCCGCGGTGTAAATGTGCAGCGTATACGCTACGCCCTTTTCTTTATTAGTTCGCTTTGTGTGGGTGCTATCGTTGCCGTGTGTGGACCTATCGGCTTTGTCGGCATGATGGTTCCCCATATGTGCCGATTATTAATTGGAAATGATCATCGCTGGCTTATCCCTGCTACACTACTGTTTGGCGGCGCTTTTCTTATTCTTTGTGACACAATTGCAAGGCTGATTATCGCCCCTGCCGAAATTCCTGTTGGCGTGATCACCACCTTATTAGGTGGGCCTTTTTTTATATGGCTACTCATTAAATCTAAAATATAGCCGCTACACTCTATAATCAAAATGCTAAAGAACATCAATGAAAATATTTAAAAACACCGTAGCAATAAGCTTTATTTTATTATGTATGAGCTTATCAGCCAATGCTATTGTGCCTACTTGGCTGGCACACTCCCAACAAGACAATACTTACAAACTTAACCTTGTTGCTTTATCACAATTTTATAGTAATGACCCTGCTTATCTTTGGCTTGAACAGCAGCGGCCATCAACTCAAGCTTTTGACGCAATTGATTTTATATCTGCTTCTTCTCGGCATGGTTTAGATCCTGAAGATTATCACTATGCCATTTTAAAACAATTAGATCCCTCTGAAAGTGCAATTACCGCTCAACAATTTGATGTTTTACTCACTGACGGTCTGCTCAAACTTATCCATGACCTGAGCGTAGGCAGGCTCAACGCTAATGAAGCCGATCCCGATTGGTTTATTCCGCAAGCTCAGTTTGATGCTAACAATTTTTTGCAACAAGCCTTGCTTGCTAAGCACCTAAGAGTAGAGTTAGATTCACTTATTCCAAGCTCTGCTGAATATAAAACTCTCACCGACGCATTGGCTCGATATCAAAGGTTTGTTGCCCGAGGTGGCTGGCCTCAGATCCCAAAAACACCATCTATACGTCTAGGTGATAGTCATCAGCAACTGCCTGCTATTCGCGCTAGATTAGCTTTTGAAGATACTCATATTCCACTCTCAGATAATATCGAATCATTTCAGTATGATGCCCAAACAGAGCAAGCAGTGCGCCATTTTCAAGAAACACATGGCTTAAAAGTAGATGGTATTATCGGTAAAGGTACGATCGGATCAATGAATCTATCGGCAAATTATCGTGTGCAGCAAATAAAAGTGGCGTTAGAACGTCGTCGTTGGATGCCCGATAATTTAGGTTCGCAACATCTATTCATAAACTTAGCCAATTACAGCTTGAGTGCCATAGATAATGGTGATGAGAAATTAAAAATGCGTGTGATCGTGGGGCGTAAGAAGCGACAAACTCCCAGCTTTGCAAGCCAGATGAATCGTGTCGTTGTAAACCCCTATTGGAATGTTCCTAGAAAGTTAGCAGTTAAAGATCTATTGCCTAAGCAACAAGATGATTTTAATTATTTTTATAGCCATGATATTCGCGTATTTACACGTGAAAATGGTCAAAAAATTGAACAAGATCCCTATCTAATTGATTGGCATGCTTTAAATGAGAACAACTTTCCTTACATACTAAGGCAAGATCCCGGTGATCATAATGCCTTAGGCCAAATAAAATTTTTATTCCCCAATAAATGGGCCATTTATCTGCATGATACCAATCATAGAAGACTCTTTAATAAAACAATGCGTTCGCTTAGTTCAGGCTGTATTCGAGTTGAAGATCCTATTGCTTTGGCTAACTTTAGCTTAGCAGACAGATATGAACCGAAAACAATATTAGAGATGATTGAAAGCAAAGAAAATCGCGGTCGAAAAGTGACAAAATCATTATCTGTTTATGCGGTCTACTTCACTGTTTGGACAGACGGTAATGAAGTAAACTTCTCCCCAGATGTTTATCAACGCGATGAGCGAATGGTAAAGCACTTGTAATTTACGGTAAAAACTATTTATAATTCGACGCTTATGTCAAAACAAGACTAGCTCGCTAAGGTGAAGTAATGACGTTTAGATCTAATCTACAACTAGAATCATCTGTAAACATTGTGACGTCCAGGCGTCGTTTTTTACAATTTGGTTTAGGCTTAACAGCAAGTCTTGCTGCAACACCAAGTGCCTTTGCAAACACACTACAGCAACCTGACCGAAAATTATCGCTGCTTAACTTGCACACAGGTGAAAGTATTGATGCCACCTATTGGGCGGAAGGTGAATATCAAGCCGATGAACTGGTCGCGATTAATCGTGTTTTACGCGATCACCGCACAGGTGATATTGAGGCTATTGACCAAAACCTTATTGAGTTATTAAACCTTCTTCACTCTAAGGTAGATAGCAGTGAAGCTTTCCATGTTATTTCAGGCTATCGTTCACCGAAGTCAAATGCTGCACTACGTGACAGCACTAGTGGCGTAGCCAAGAAAAGCTTCCATATGAAAGGCATGGCTATCGATATTCGCTTACCGAAATGCCAACTTGCATCGCTACACAAAGCAGCACTTAGTCTAGAAATGGGTGGTGTAGGAAGATACTCAAAATCTGACTTTATTCATATTGATACGGGCGGTGTCCGCCAATGGGGAAGCTAATCCTCTTTATCGCACTCGCACAATAATCTATTCAGCAAAAGTCTAAATTTTTCCATTTCTTCTGCATACGTTTTCTTCAAACCGTGATGCTCTTGACCCATTTTTTTATGCAATCGTGCTAAATTGAGATGATATTTCTCCTGCTCTTGCAGTGAATCAAACTCCATCATTCCACTTTCAAACCGTAAAAGATAGCCTTCATGCTGTTGAATACCTTCTACATGATTATTAAGCATCGCGTTATGTTCCGGCAACGCACATTCCAATTGATATAATAATGCAACTAAACGGTCTGATTCATGTTGCCACTGTCCCACTTCTTCAATCCATTTTTCATGATCTTGATGCCACCATACCGGCAGTTTCTGATTTTTATTATCCTTATCCATAATTAGCTCCGTAATTTAGATAAAAAACTAATCATACTCTCTAATGACTAATTTCAATAACACTCGTTACAAAATAATATCTTTAACGAAGACAGTCTTTAAAAATAAACGTAAAATAGCTAGTGTTATCGATAAGAGGAAACCCGCATGTCACAAATAGTTATCTGTGCACTCTACAAATTTGTCACATTAGAAGACTATCAAGAAATAAAGCCGCCATTACTCGACTTTATGCTTCAACAAGATATTCGTGGCACATTATTATTAGCCAAAGAAGGCATTAATGGCACTGTTGCAGGTTCCCGCACGAATATTGATCGTTTATTGACCTATTTACAAAATGATTCAAGATTTGAAGGGATCAGTTACAAAGAATCATTCACTGAAGAAATGCCTTTTTTACGCACCCGCGTTAAATTGAAAAAAGAAATCGTCACCATGGGCGTCGATGGTATCGATCCCAAACACATTGTCGGCACTTACGTTAAACCTAATGATTGGAATGAGCTAATTAGCGATCCTGAAGTGTTGCTGGTCGATACCCGAAATGATTATGAAGTACAGGTAGGTACCTTTAAAAATGCTATTAATCCCGTTACTGATAGTTTCAGAGAGTTTCCAGATTATGTGAAACAACACTTTGACCCTGCAAAACATAAAAAAATTGCCATGTACTGCACTGGCGGCATTCGCTGTGAAAAATCGACCGCCTATATGAAAGAACAAGGCTTTGAAGAAGTCTATCATCTCGAAGGTGGCATTCTAAAATACCTAGAAGAAGTTCCTGAAGAAGAAACCTTATGGCAAGGCGAATGTTTTGTATTTGATGAACGCGTTACCGTTGATCACCAATTAGAAAAAGGTAACTATGACCAATGTAATGCTTGTCGTATGCCGATAACTCAACAAGATCAGCAATCAGAACATTATATTCATGGGGTCAGTTGCCCTCACTGTTTTGATAAAACAACTGTCGAACAAAAAGCACGTTTCGCTGAGCGTGAAAAACAGATGAAGCTGGCTGAGCAACGTGGTGAGGCTCATATTGGTGCTGAATCAGCCAAAACTATTGCTGCTCATCGCGCTGAAAAGCAACAACTGAAAGAAAATCAACGACAACTATCGCTACAAAAGCAACATAGATAAGATGAAACTACTCTCTATTTTCTTTTGGCTTTTGATTTGTTTTCAAGTCATTGCTAGCGAGAATAAAGAGGCGGCAATCGCCACAGCTCATCCCCTAGCCACGCAGGCAGGGTTTGAGATACTGAATCAAGGCGGTAATGCATTTGATGCCGCGATTGCAGTAAGTGCGGCATTAGCCGTTGTTGAACCCTCTGGCTCTGGTTTAGGTGGTGGTGGTTTTTGGTTATTACACCGAGCTAGTGATGGCTTTCAAACAATGATTGATGGCCGTGAAACAGCGCCTAATGCGGCACATAAAGACATGTATCTCGATAAAAACGGAAAAGTTGATCCTAACTTATCCCTTAATGGACCGTTAGCATCAGGTATCCCCGGCGTCCCCGCCGCACTTGCTCATCTCAGTCAAAAATATGGTCAACTTTCCTTAGCACAAACCCTTGCCCCTGCTATTCGTTACGCTAAACAAGGTTTTGAAGTTTCCAGTCATTATCAAAAGTTAATCAGCTTTAGACTTGGAGCACTCAATGCTTCAAAACAAGCCAAAACAATCTTCTTACGTAATGGCCAAGTTCCAGAACTAGGCACACGAATTATCCAAACTGATTTAGCTCACACACTTGAACAGCTGGCTCAACATGGTCGCGCTGGCTTTTATCAAGGAGAAATTGCTCAAAACTTAGTTGATGGCGTACAACAAGCCGGTGGAATTTGGACATTACAAGACTTAAAGAGTTACACAATAAAAGAACGCTCCCCCATAATCAGTACATATGAAGCTTATAAAGTCACCTCGGCGGCACTGCCGTCATCCGGTGGAATAGTGCTTACATCGATATTGAACCAACTGGAACAGTTACCACTTGATAAAGCAGATAGTATTCAACAAAAACATCTTATTGTTGAAGCAATGCGCCGAGCCTATTTCGATCGAAGTCGCTATCTGGGCGATAGTGATTTTATTACCGTTCCCATTTCACGCCTCACTTCCAAATCTTACGCTAAAGACTTAGTATCTAGTATTGATCTAAATTCTGCCACCAATAATCATGAGCTCTCAGCCATTGATGCAACAGAAGGAGAAGATACCACTCACTTCTCAATCATCGATAAAGACGGCAATCGAGTTGCAGCCACATTAAGTATTAACTACCCTTTTGGTTCAGGCTTTGTGGCAAAAGGCACTGGCGTATTACTCAATGATGAAATGGATGATTTTTCAGCTCAAGTGGGTGCAGCAAATGCCTATGGTTTAACAGGCAATCATGCCAATTCTATTGAAGCTAACAAACGTCCTCTATCCAGTATGACGCCTACCTTTATCGAGGATAATAATCGTTTAATGATTATTGGCACACCCGGTGGTAGTCGCATTATCACCATGGTCTTACTTGGGATTTTAGATTTTGTTGATGGCAAAGATGTTGAAACCATCGTTTCAAACCCGCGTTATCATCATCAATATTTACCCAACAAAATTCAAATTGAGTCTACCGGCTTCGATACACAAGAAATAGAACAATTAAAGCAATATGGCCACGAGATTAAAGTACTCAACCGCCAATATGGCAATATGCAAGTGATTATTAAAACAGCCGACAAACTAACCGCCGCCAGTGATCCCCGAGGTGAAGGCTTAAGTAGTGTGGACTAATTATTTTATTGGCAGCTCACCTTGCCGAGCTTGAGACAATGCAGATGTTGATAATACAAATAAGATCAACACGATCACTATCGTAGGCACAACAGCAATTCGGCTAAACACGACTAATAAAATACCGCTCATTTTAGGATCTGTCTGCATAGCTCCCAAGCCCCAAGCTAAAAACATAATCCCAGCCGAGGCAGCATAGCCAACCAACAATAATCGACAACGTCGCCAAGCTAATTTCCAGTGAGCCTGCACCAGTTCACTATCATTATCTTGTTTAGCTTTCATTGCTATCCAAATTATTATTACAACCGAGCTAATTAGTGCTAAGGTTAAAAACAAAGCAATATGACCGCTACTTAATATAGCAACAGGCACAAGTAAATGGAAAAAAGACAAATTCATCATCAGAAGTTCATGCGCCGCGGCGGCACGTTTCGTTTCACTTTTCATTCTTAAATTACCAAACCATATATTAGCATTTAATTATGTACCTAATTGACAGTCATTGCCACCTTGATTTCGCACAATTTGATCTAGATCGTGAATATATACTTACTCATTGTCAGCAAATAGGCGTTAATGACATTGTGATCCCGGGCGTGACCGCTAATAGTTGGGACAACTTATTAGCCGTTTGTAAACAATCTACAATGCTTCATCCCGCGCTGGGATTACATCCTATGTTTATAAACGAGCATCAGCCCGAACATCTCAATCAATTGACAGAGCAAATTTCAAATCATCACATTATTGCCATCGGTGAAATTGGTCTTGATTTTTATATTGCCGATCATGATAAAGATTTACAAATACATTTATTTACAGAACAATTAAAAATTGCCCAACAATCGAAACTGCCTGTTTTACTACACGTTAGAAAAGCACATGAACAAACAATCTCTTTATTAAAAAAACACCCTGTATCTGGCGGGATTATTCATGCTTTTAACGGCAGTTTACAACAAGCACAGCAATACCAATCTCTTGGGTTCTTATTAGGAATTGGAGGTGCAATAACCCACCCAAATGCAACACGATTACGAGCGATGGTCAGTCAACTTCCTTTATCAAGCATCGCACTCGAAACTGATGCGCCCGATATGCCATTACATTTGATGAAACAGCAACACAACACGCCTGAGAATATTGCTGTAATATTAGATGTATTAGCAACACTACGTTCTGAAAGCAAAGATGGAATTGCCATGGCTACAACGGCAAATTGCCGACGCGTATTAACGCTGGCAAATAAGCAAGGAATTTAGCAATATGTCATTATTATCCCGTCTATTTAGCTTGCCATTTTGGGCCCATATTTTTCAATCATTTTTAAACACCTGTCAGCGCTTCCCCTGAGCGTATTATCATTACCTCACCATAATAAGCCGACTGAATCGCACAATTCCCCTTCTATTTGTGCGATACTTTATTACGTGAAAAAACTTATTTTAAAGCTTGGCCTTCATTTAGCCGTGATAACGATCACAGTTGTTTCCGTATTTATATCTCTTCTCTGTACCAGCTTAATCATCTATATAACAGATGTTGACTCCCAACTTCTTTTACCTAGCTATATAGTTGCCACCGTTGTACCACTTATTGTTGCACCTATTGTAAGCTTCAGCGCAATTAAATTGTTATATCAAACTATTGAAATTGAGACTAAAATGCGGAAGTTGGCCAGCACTGATTATCTAACCCAGTTGCTCAGTCGGCGCGAGTGGATAAATCAAGCTTCCCGCTATATAAATCTTGCTAATCGTAATAATAGTCTTTTTGCCATTTTAATGCTTGATCTAGACAACTTTAAGATAATTAATGACAATTATGGACATCTCGTGGGTGATGAGGTTCTCGTATCATTTGGAAAAACCATTAAAACAGTAAATCGTTCGAGTGATATTTCTGGTCGATTTGGCGGCGAAGAGTTTATTATCTTATTGCCTGATACTTCCGAGAAACAAGCGATTCAATTTACAGAGCGACTCCATCAGCATACTAGAACGCTGAATATCAAAAGTGGTAAAAATACGATCACATTAACAACCAGCATTGGTATCAGTATTAATATACCCGACGAACCTGCAGATCTTGATACGCTTATATCTTATGCCGACAAAGCACTTTATTAGGCAAAGCACCAAGGCAAAGATTGTACCGTTGTTTTTCAACAAACAACCTAGTGACATGGCACAATATGACTGATAACGATATTCAAAGATTTAAGCAGTTATTAGAAGAACAACGTGATGAGCTCATGGCCTCACAACAGATGGCACAAAGCGCAACTGAAACCGTTGAACTTGATCAAGCCAGTGTCGGCAGAGTGTCAAGAATGGATGCCATGCAATCACAGTCAATGGCCGTTGAAACTACACGGCTACGGCAACAACAACTTAGAAAAATATCTTCAGCACTCGCACTAATCGAGTCAGGTGATTATGGATTTTGCAGTGTTTGTGATGATGAAATAAATCCTAAACGTCTAGAAATTGATCCTGCATCCACCATGTGTGTGCCCTGCGCCTCCAAACAAGAATAATATACTGTCATACACCCACTTTTCGTCATTCCGGCAGGCTATTAGCCGGAATCTTAGTATCAATTAAGCTCCCCGCTAACAGCACCTAAAATTATAAAGCTGAAAATTGATTTCACTTGAGTAGAGATGCAAGCCTGGTTTAGGTTAAAATAAACCATGACAAACTCCAATCCTCTATTCGAACGCACCCATATTTTAATTGGCGATCAAGGCATCGAACGCCTGCAAGCAAGCCATGTATTTCTCGCCGGCATGGGCGGTGTGGGTTCTTTCACAGCCGAAGCTTTAGCCAGAATGGGCGTAGGACAACTAACTTTGGTTGATCATGATGTGGTTTCAGCATCAAATATTAACCGACAACTCATTGCGCTTAATTCAACTGTTGGCCAACTCAAAGTCGAAGTGATGGCACAACGTATTCAAGATATCAATCCAGACTGCAAAATAAACATTGATACTGAGTTTCTCACACCGACGACCATTCCTGATGTGTTAACGGATGATTTTGATGTGGTGGTCGATGCCATTGATAGCATGAGCAGTAAAGTCGAGTTAATAGCAACAGCATGGCGCAATAAAACACCTGTTTTTGCCAGCATGGGTGCCGGTGGTAAACTTGACCCATCACTGATCCGTACAGGCGATATTATGGATACATCCATGTGCAAGCTGGCTAAACAACTACGCAAATACCTTCGCAGGCGAGGTGTTGGCAAAGGTGTTCAAACCGTTTATTCAATCGAATCTCCCCTTCTACCACTACCACCTGAACAAGTCGGTCGTGGTCGCCCACGCGCAGTGAACGGCACCATGAGTTATATGCCCTCTATTTTTGGCTTAACCCTCGCCGGCATGGTCACAAATCATATTATTGGTGATGCTCGTCGTGTCTGACGACCCTACTAATGTTTTAAATTGTAGCCCACAACGCCAGCAGCAACTTGCTAAATTACTCAAACCTTACGGTATTGAAATTAAACATGTGGCTAATAATGACACCATTCCCGGAAGCTTTTTCGGTGAGCGTGAAGCCGGCTTGATTGGCAATAAACTCTACCTTCGCCATGACACACCCGTCCATTCTGCCCTACATGAATCAGGGCATTACATCTGCATGGATCCTATCCGTCGAGGCAAACTAGATACCGATGCCGAAGGCGATTATGACGAAGAAAATGGTGTCTGTTACTTACAAATCATATTGTCTGATCATATTCCTGATATGGGAAAAGAAAGAATGATGACCGATATGGATAGTTGGGGCTATACCTTCCGCTTAGGCAGTGCCAAAGCTTGGTTTAAAAATGATGCCGAAGATGCCAAGCAATGGTTAATAAGCCACAACATTATTAATAATGAGCAATCACCTACTTGGCAATATCGGAAAAACTAACTCCTTATCATCATCTCCGATGTCAAAGAGGCCTGTCATTACCAAGCTCAAAGAGCCTGCCACTTCCGATCTCAAAGAACCTGCCACCTCCGAGCTGAAAGAACCCTTCATTCCCGAGTTCAAAAGCCCTGTCATTCCCGAGATCAAAAAGCCCCGTCATTCCCGAGATCTTTTATCGGGAATCCACTTCCTTGCCAAACAACGCCTCCAACGGACTAACAACACTACTCAAATTTTGCTGTAATACATGTGTATAAATTTCCGTAGTTTTCACATCGGCATGGCCTAATAACTTTTGTACAACGCGAATATTTGTGCCAGCCTCCAACAAATGCGTAGCAAAAGAATGACGCAAAGTATGTGAAGTCACCCGTTTATCAATACCCACTTTATTCTTTGCCGCTCTTATTCCTTTCTGCAAACCAGATTCATCCAAATGATGGCGTCGTATTTGTCCACTGCGTGGATCTTTTGATAAGCTCTGAGAAGGAAAAACATACTGCCATTCCCATGATGAGCTGGCTTTCGGATATTTTTTTGCTAAATTATTAGGCAAATAAACATCCGCAACCCCTTGCGCTAAGTCTTGTTCAAATAATTGTCGCACCCCCACTAAATGCTGTTTTAGCTCGTCAACAATAGATGGGGCTAACAGTGTTGTACGGTCTTTACCGCCTTTAGCATCCCTAATCATCAAGTAACCATTGCCAAAATCAACATCTTGAATACGCAGGCGCAATGTTTCCATCACCCTCAAACCACCGCCATACATTATTTTCGCCATCAAAGATCTAATCCCCGTCATTGCGGCTAATAATTTCCTCGTTTCTCCTTGACTTAAAACCACAGGTAACCGAACAGGTTTTTTTGAGCGAACAGGATCTAAATCATCTGCAATCGGCAAGTCTAATACTTGTTTATAGAGAAAAATAATGGCATTGAAAGCAAGATTTTGTGTTGATGCAGCATAATTTTTATTCATTGCCATATCTGATAAAAAAGACTCTATCTCTTTCTTACCTAATAACTTAGGATGCCGCGTATCATTAAAGCGAATAAAAGCTAAAATCCACTTAACGTAAGCCTCCTCCGTGCGCTTTGCATAATGATGATAGCGAAGTACCTCCCGAACTTGATCCATTATTTTAATAGACTGTGGTTTAAACTTAACACGATCTTGTGATTTATTTTGGAATGCGGCCATAAATCCACCCTGTTTTCTCTTCATTATCGACTTACTAGGCATTATAGCCCGTAGAAGCATAATAATCATACATTTTCGATGTTTGCTTTAAATCAGCCTCACAATGTCGCACTGTTTTCTCTTGATTATCATATTACTAGGCGTTATAGTCCGTATATGTATAAGAATTACAGGGAAAATCCTTTCCCGTTAATAACAAGTTATACATAAAAGAAAAATATACTCAATCGTTGGCAACATACTAAACAGGGTAATCATGGGCACAGAAAATATTTATGTTTTTCTTTTCAATGGGTTTTCTGATTGGGAAATCGCGTATTTAACACCTGAATTGAAAAAAAGCGAAAAAGCCAGCTTAAAATATTTTACTACTGATGGTTTGGAAATCACCTCGGTTGGTGGACTTAAAATTAAACCTGACTTATCAATTAAACAATTAAATATAGATAATATTTCAGTTCTTGTTCTGCCCGGAGGAAATGCTTGGGAAGATAAGTCCATAAAAGGAATTGATAAACTCGTAGAAAAGCTGAATTCCAAAAATAAAACGATTGCCGCAATATGTGCCGCGACTACATTTTTAGGTCAAAAGGGGTATTTGGATAATGTAAAACATACGAGTAATGCATTAGAATACTTAAAACATATGGCGCCTAAATATAAAGGTGAACAAAAATATCAATCTGAATCTTCAGTAACTGACAGAAATATAATAACAGCAAATGGAATTTCACCTATTGAATTTGCAAGAGAAGTTTTTAAAAAAACCAAGCTACATAACCCAAAGGACATTGAAAAGTGGTTTCAATTATTTAAAAATGGTATTTGGGTTGAATAAAGCCAGTTGCCAGCAATGTATAACAAGGCAAATGCACTCGGACGGCAAAAAGCGCCGCTCCTTCGTCGCTCTGCTTTTTGCCGCCGGTGATTTGCGACGTTATGTTTTGGGCTAAGTAATATATGAGCTCATTATTTGAAGCACTAACCCTTTTTATAAATTATTTTTTTTGGATGATCCGAGTTTCATTAAACTTTATTTGGCCACCGCTTAACAAGGTTGAACAAATATTAATTATTGAATTAAGAGAAGTATTGAAGGGTGAGCACCTAGAAACCTTTGATAAGCAAATTGAATCTGCCAATGTGTTCCGTAGGTTTGATACAGGTGACATAAGTTTATATTTTTGCCATTGGTCATTGCTTCATCTAAAATTCAAATACACTGGTAAATATTTTTTTAGTCGTACTAAAATGTATGAAAAATTATTGTATTTCAATATTAATCCTGCCAATGGAGCCCCCATTAATTGTACCTTAAATGCAACAAATGGAGTTATCAGCCATATTAATATGCATCAACCTAAAATATCTTATAATCAATTGCTTAAAATGAAATTCGACATTACAGTTCAAAAGGGGCGAATTGCTAAAAAAACATAACAAAAAATTGGAAATAGTTGAGAATGAAAGTAAATATCTAAATGACTTCATTCGTTTAAATGAAGAATGGATCATCAGTTATTTTCAACTAGAAGATATAGACCGTAAATTGGCGGAAAACCCACAAAAAGTTATAGATGATGGTGGGTATATTTATAGTTTGGTTTTAAATAATGAAGTAGTTGGGGTGTGTGCCTTGTTCAACGAAGGCAACAATGTTTATGAGCTAGCCAGAATGGCTGTGTCACCTAAACACCAAGGAAAAGGATACGGAGAGAAATTAATTAATGTATGTTTATCCAAAGCCAAAGAAATTAAAGCTAGCAAAGTTTATTTAGTTTCCAATACAAAACTAGAAACTGCCATAGCATTATATACAAAACACGGATTTGAGTCTGTTACTAAAGAACAACACCCAGTATATTCAAGGGCAAATATAACAATGGTACATAATGCCTCATAACAAAAAAATCAAGCCGTTCGCTGTGCTCTCTGGGACTCGCAGAAAAGCACCGCGAGCCCCTTATTAAGATCGTTATGTTTATGAATAAGGAAGTTGAAAAATGTCAAAATACATACCCCGGATAATTTGCGTATTTCTGCTATTGGTTCTGACAGCATGTGATGGTGGAAATCCTGGCCCGCTTGAGGGGACATGGAAAATGAAAGGTATAGTTCCGATGACCATTACATTCCGAAGTGGTGAAACAGAAGCCCTCGGAATCATTGAAAAAGTATCATATGAAATAAAAAATAATACTGTTTTAGTAACGTATGAAAATGGATTAATGAAAGGGACAAGTATGCGGTATACGATAATTAATCAAAATACTGTTAAGTCATCATTAGGTACATTAAGAAAAATAAGGTGATTAAAAACATAACAAAAAGTTCAAGTTCGTTCACTCCGCTCACTTGGGACGCCGCAAAAAGCGCGGCGCCCCTTAACTAGAACGTTAGCTGCCCAAAAATTCAAACATTGCGTTATCATCAACATATCAGTAATAATCTCTACAGTTAAAGATAATAAATCAAAACGCCAAAATAAGAGTTCATTAATGTTAGAAAGTAATAAGAGTAGTATACAAATACCTTATATTTATATTACTTACTTGTTTTTAGCTTGGTTAGGCTATGTTGCTTTTCTGTACCCCAGAATCGTTGTTATTGATGGGCTGGTTGGTGAAATTGCACAAGAAATAGTTCGTGTAGTAATCTTTCTCGCTCCATTATATTTTATCCATAAAATTATTCAGCCTCTAAGTTTTGAGGCTATGGGCATCTCAAATAAATTATTAACAGACGTGAAAATTGGGGTTATTAGCAGTGTCATATTTTTATCAATTGTCTTACCGTTAACATTACTTTCAAGCGGAAAATCAATATCATTTGATAGTGTTTCTTCAGTTCCGTTTTGGTCTGCTGTATCTATAGCAGTAATTACCGAGGAGATTGTATTTAGAGGTTACCTTCTACCCGTATTCGAGCAACATTATAAAAAAGCACGAGCTATTCTTACTACAGTGCTACTATTTGTCTTAATACATTATCCAGGTTGGTGGCTATTAGAAACACATTCTACTATTGGAGGCTGGGTTCAAGCTTCAGGGAGTATTTTCTTTTTAGGTGTTATCTTGTCTATTGTATTTATTCGTTATAAATCATTATTGGCTTGCATCATGATACACTCAACAAACAACCTAGTTGCTGCCATTGCAGGATAAAAAAGGATGCATTGGTAAAATTAGCCTTAGCTTAGCATTACAGCTAACAAGTAAATTCGAGAGGGACTTTTGTACTCAGCGGTTGATTTGAGTTCAGTGAATTCTAGCAGTTTATCTTAGAGCCACCTCCTCTCTATCTGCCCCAAAAGCCCCTCAATTTGGCGTTAGGCTAAGGAGAAACAATGAAAAAGAAGATACTCGTCATTCTGGGACACCCCGACACAAATAGTTTCTGTGGTTCATTGACCAAGGCGTATATCGATAGTGCAAAGGTAAGTGGTTCAGAA
>Ga0256840_1000492_pt1 | contig 40308 bp, 46 predicted proteins | sample 355202metaG_FD_185969 | JGI IMG/M metagenome (GOLD analysis project Ga0256840, IMG submission 185969) | Hydrothermal vent microbial communities from Mid Atlantic Ridge, Atlantic Ocean - 355-202 | ecosystem: Environmental > Aquatic > Marine > Hydrothermal vents | place: Atlantic Ocean: Mid...
CCAGAGCCATCCGCCGGGCGACCGCACAGCCGACAACCCCGCCACCGATAACGGCTATATCGCTAGTGGCAAGCAATGAGGAGCGGTCTGATTGACGATTATCCAGGGGATGATTGGTCTGCTGTTGTGTTGTCATGACTGAATAGTATCAAATTGTGACTGAATGGGCAACATGTTTTTTGATTTAATCTCTATTTTAATAAATCCATGGGGTGGCTATTCCACATTTCCTGAATTATGCTGAATACTGGAAGGGGCGTTGTGTCGGAATAAAAAGTCTTCAAGAAGGCAAGGGGCTAAATAAAAAACAGTTATTTTTAAGGAAAGAGTGTGTTGCAATAAAAATCAAACCATGTTACATAGGTTCAGTAGGTGGCAGGTATAGTCGCTCAACGGTGAGTGATAAAGCAATGATGCTTGTATAGAGAAGAGGAGATCTTCTCTTGCAGGCATTTTTTATTTGTGGAAGCATAAATGATCGTTCGGTCATTTTTTGCGCTTGTTTGGTCAGAAGTTGTATGCTAGCATGTTGAAAACAGCGTTTGATCTCTTGAATTAAAAGCAGATATGGATAGATCAATGGAGAGTAGTTTACGGTTTTTAAGTGGTCTGGTTGATTTCAGAAGAGTACCTATGAGTTGTGCCCGCACTGTTTGGGTTTGTGCTGCTTAATAAATGCCAGCCACTGTCACTATTTATTTGGTATAGGCGATTCACCTATTCCAGTTGAGCCAGGTAAGGAGGAATATATTTAAAATGCCAAAATTTATAATTCTTTATGTCAAATATGTTGATGCCATTTCCATCAAGGTTGGCCGGGCAACAATGTATTTAATTTTTGTCATGATCGGGGTTTTACTGCTGGGTTCAATTACCAGAAATATTCTTCATATGCCCCTTTCCTGGACTGTTGAGATGGCACAGTTCGTCATAACCGCTTATTACATCGCTGGTGGTGCCTACTCAATGATATTGAGAGAGCATGTCCGAATGGATTTGCTCTATGAGCATCTGTCAGAGAAGAATCGGGCACGGCTTGACGTGTTCACGACTTTTTTCCTTTTATTTTACCTCGTGACGTTGCTCATAGGATCAATTTCCAGCACCATGTATGCCATAGAGTATGGACAGCGAAATTTCTCCCAATGGAACCCTTCAATGATTCCCATCAAGATTATCATGGTATTGGGTATTGCCTTAATGATACTGGAATCTGTCTCGGTTTTCTTCAAGGACTTGGCCATAGCTAAAGGAAGCAGAATCTCATGAGTTATGAATTAATTGCCCTCACAATGTTCGGGGGGATGCTACTTCTGATGTTGACCGGTCAACGAGTCTTTGCTGCCATTGGGTTTGTTTCTGCTGCGGCAGCTCTGGGGCTCTATGGAAATGGTGCTATCGAGATGCCATTTAATGCGGCGTTTAAGCTGTTTAACTGGTATCCAATGTTGACCCTGCCATTGTTTGTTTACATGGGATATATCCTGTCTGAGTCGGGGATAGCTGATGATCTTTACACCATGTTCCATGTCTGGTTTGGTCGGGTAAGCGGTGGCTTGGCCGTTGGTACAATTGGTCTGATGGTGGTTATTTCAGCCATGAATGGGCTCAGTGTTGCTGGTATGGCTATTGGTGCAACAATAGCGCTGCCGGAAATGTTGCGGCGCGGTTATGACAAGGTGATGATTACCGGAGTTGTGCAAGCGGGAAGTTCGCTTGGCATCCTTGTCCCTCCCAGCGTGGTTCTGGTTCTCTATGGTATGATTGCCCGTCAGCCAGTGGGCAGACTCTGGTTAGCGGGGGTCTTTCCCGGACTCATGATGGCAGCGTTTTTTGCTATCTATATTATCATCAGATGTAAGCTCCAGCCCCACCTTGCTCCCGTTGTCAGCAAAGAGGAGCTGGATATACCATTCAAAGAGAAACTCAAGTTATTGAAGGCAGGGATTATTCCGTTTCTCATCTTCTTCTTTATGACCGGGTTATTCCTGATGGGGATCACCAGCCTGGTTGAAAGTTCTGCGGTTGGTGCGACTGCTGCGACGATTGCTGCAATTGCTAAAGGAGCTTTTACTCGCAAGGTCATTGAAGAGTCGGTGAGAAAAACCTTGGGCATCTCCTGCATGTTTATGTGGGTTATCCTTGCTGCATTATCGTTTGGAGCTGTTTTTGACGGGATTGGCGCGGTTAAAGCAATTGAATCGTTGTTTATCACCCAATGGCACTTGACCCCCTGGCAAGTATTGGTGATGATGCAGTTGTCTTATATTGTTATGGGAATGTTTTTGGATGACACGGCCATGCTGGTTATTGTTGCTCCTCTTTATGTTCCGTTAATTATTGCGTTAGGGTTTAACCCCATCTGGTATGGGGTTTTATACACTATCACCTGTCAGATCGCTTATATGACGCCACCATTTGGTTACAATCTATTCTTGATGCGTGCCATGGCGCCTCCGGAAATTTCCTTGCCGGATATTTATCGCTCTATTATTCCGTTTGTATTAATTATGGTTTTTTCTCTGATATTAATTATGGTTTTTCCACAGATCACACTCTGGCTGCCAAATTATATTTATGCAAAATAAACCAGAGAACTTTTTAAATAAGGATCATGTCTGGCACTTATCTCTAACCCTAAGTAGAGGAGAAAATCGATGAAAGATGAAAAAATCGCAACGAAGCCCCAAGCTCAGGATCAGAAAAATGGCCGTCGAGAGTTTATTAAGAAAGCGGGTATTGCAACCACAGGCGCGGTTGCTGCTTCAACGGTGTTCAGTGCTCCCTATGTTTATTCTGCTTCCAACCCGATAAAATGGCGTCTGCAGAGTTATTCTGGAGCTGCTCTGGGTGCTCACGTTATCCAGCCGCAAATTGAAGCATTTAACCGTGCAGCACATGGTGAAATGGAGATTGAGCTCTATTTTGCCGATCAACTGGTTGCCACTGGTGAGCTTTTCCGTGCCATGCAGAATGGGATGATTGACGCAGTGCAGAGTGATGATGCAACCATGGCTTCCCCGGTTGATATCAATGTTTTTGGTGGATACTTCCCCTTTGCTACCCGCTACAGCCTCGATGTTCCGGTTTTATTCAAGTACTATGGTTTGAATGAGATCTGGCAGGAAGCTTATGACGAAGTCAGAAATGTGGAATGGCTCGGTGCTGGTGCCTGGGATCCGCTACATATCTTCAGTAAAGATCCTATTCGCAGCCTTGCAGATCTGAAAGGTAAGCGGGTTTTTGGTGTGCCTACCGCAGGTAAATTCCTGTCTCGTTACGGCTTGGTTCCTGTAACTATGCCTTGGGATGATATTGAGGTTGCAATCCAGACCGGTGAGCTTGATGGGGTTGCCTGGTGTGGATTTACCGAAGCCTATGAAGTTGGCTGGGCTGATGTTTGTAACTATGCGCTGTTAAATAATGTCACTGGTGCATGGTTCGGTTCATATTTTGCCAACAGTAAGAGCTGGAAAAAAGTCCCACCACATCTGCAGGAACTGTTCAAATTGTCAATGGATAGCTCACACTATTACCGTCAGGTCTGGTATTGGGGTGGTGAAGCCAAGCTCCGTGTCAATGGTAAGAAAATGGAATTAACCACAATTCCAGCAGCTGAATGGGATCAGGTTGTCAGGGATGCACAAGGGTTCTGGGATGAGATGGCTTCAATCAGCCCAAGAGCAGCAAAGGTTGTAAAAATCTTTAAGGAATATGAGAGTGTTATGCACAAAGCAGGTGTTCCTTATCGTTATAGCTAATTGTTATTCTTTTGCCCCTGCATTTAGTGCAGGGGCAAAATTTATTAATACATAAATCTTACAGGCTTGAAAGCTATTGAGATAATTGTTAAAAAGCTTGCTAAATTAATCAAATAGCGTTATAGAGAAAGGGATGATCACGCAACGGGGTGTGATCCAAGGCGGTGGATGCTTGCATAGAAGGTAACAATTCTTGCAGGCATTTTTTTGTGGAGCTGACTGTGTCCGAAGAAAAACAACGGGTGATTCAAGAGTATGTGCCGGGCAAACAGCTGACTTTGGCACATCTTATTGCGAACCCGCAGAAATCTATCTGTCAGAACCTTGGTCTGGAAGATGAGACAACGGGTGCGATCGGTATATTGACGATTACCCCTGGAGAGGCGGCTATTATTGCCGCTGATGTCGCGACAAAGGCAGCTGACGTGGAGATTGGTTTTTTGGATCGATTTGGCGGGGCGGTCGTGATCGTCGGTGATGTTGCCAGTGTGGAATCATCAATCAACAGTGTTCTTGATGTTTTTGATACGGTTTTGCATTTTGCAACAACCGAGATCACCCGTTCGTAGTGAGATGCGGATGAAAAAAATTCTGCTGATCGGGAAAACAGGAAGTGGTAAAACGTCCCTCATTCAGGGGCTGCAAGAGCAGAAAATTGTGTATAAAAAAACTCAGGCAATCGTGTTTAATGGGGAATTTGTCGATTCCCCAGGTGAATTTTTAGAGAATCGACGCCTTCATCCTGCGTTGATGACCTCATCAGTTAAATGCAACATTATTGCTTTAGTGCAGGATTCCACAGTGATAAACAGCGTTTTTCCCCCTAAATTTGCCTCGATGTTTAAGAAAAGAATTATCGGGATTGTGACCAAAGTGGACAAAGATTCGAGTGACCCGGAACGGGCAGAAAAGTTTCTCAGGAGGGCTGGTGCGGAAGAAATTATCAGAACCAGTGCCATAGACAAAACAGGACTTGAATTACTGGGATCGTCTCTTCGCTAGGATAAATTGATGGCATACAAAATTGTAATAGCTGATGATGAGCCGATCACCCGCCTCAATATGTACGAGATACTGGTTGGTGCGGGTTATGAGGTTGTCGGCGAAGCTGGGGATGGGTTTGATGCTTTGGATCTCTGTCGGATTCATCATCCTGATCTGGCTTTGCTGGATATCAAAATGCCGCTGATTGATGGTTTAAAGGCCGCCCAGCTGATCAAAGAGGAAAAAATAGCTGGGAGCATCCTGTTGTTGACCGCTTATAGTGGCAAAGAGTTTGTGGATCAAGCTAAAAATGTTGGTGTTGAGGGCTATCTGGTCAAGCCGGTATCAGAAGATTCTCTCCTTCCAATGGTTGAGGTTGCTATTGCCAAGGGGATGGAAGTGGATCGAATGAGAGAAGATATTCTTAGGGCTCAGGACGAACTGGAGGCAAGGAAGTTGATTGAAAGAGCAAAAGGAATATTGATGGCTCAAGAAAAGCTCTGTGAAGATGATGCCTATAAAAAAATCCGGAAAATAAGTATGGATAAAGGGCGGCCAATGAAAGATATCGCTAAAGCCATATTACTGAATAGTGGTTGAGATGCCTATGCTTGTTACCCTTTGCCAGCAACATTCTGATCTCAATGATGCCGACATTCAGCAAATCAAAAAAAATGCTGAATGCCTGGACAGTATCGCCGAATTGATGCGAGCCGATATTTTTATTGATTGTTGCACCAGAGATCCTGATATGGCCATCGTGGTGGCACAGGCTCGACCATCTTCAGTAAAGTCTCTCTATTCAGGTTCGGTGGTTGGTAAGTTTGCTCGCCGTAGCAAAGAGCCTGCGGTTCTCAGAACATTAGAAATCGGTATGCCGACAATGGATATGAGTGGTGTGACTCAGGAAGACAGAAATGTCCGGCAAAGTGTGTCACCGATCAAGAATTCATCGGGAGATGTCATTGGTGCACTGATTGCCGAAAAAGATGAGACAGAGAGGGTCAGGGCGGAAAAGAAACTTTCTGTTCTAACTCAAACAACGGGACAATTGATCGAACGGGGAACTCCTCCCCAATCAAATGATACCAGTCTGCCATATTATGTGACCGACGGTATTTTAATGTTCAACCGTTCTGGTATCTGTGCTTATGCGAATCCAGTGGCGGAAAGTATTTATAAGAATCTTGGCTATCTTGAGCAGCTGGAAGGCCTGAGCTTTTCAAACATGACTTTTCATGGGATAGAATTTGCGGATATCCTGGATAAAAAACAGATTATTCTTAATGATTTGGAAGTTGGTCGGTATATTTTTCATATCAAATATACTTATGTGCAAAATAAAAATGAAGATTTTTCCGGGGTCGTTATGTTGATCAATGACGTAACCGATGTGAAGAAAAAAGAGCGAGAGTTGGTGCTTAAAACGGTGGCAATCAGCGAGATTCACCACCGGGTAAAAAACAATCTTCAAACAATTGCGAGTCTCTTAAAACTTCAGGCGCGCAGGATTGATGATCCTCTGGCCAAGAGCGCTTTTAACGAAAGTATCAATCAGGTTCTCAGTATTGCAGCAACCCACGAAATACTTGCTGAAGAAGATAGTGATGACGTCGATATTATGAGTATGTTGCAAAAAATTAAAAGCAACACCTTGAGGCATGGATTGCCTATTAACAAGGAGATTACTATTAATCTGAAAGGTGATACTTTTTTGTGTGAATCTGACATGGCAACTTCAATCGCTTTGGTGGTCAATGAAGTGACACAGAATTGTTTGAAATATGCCTTTGTCGGCAGGGATGCAGGGACGATAGATATCGAAATTTGTAAAGGGGTTGGGTACTCAAATATTTCTATTATAGATGACGGAATTGGCTATGATGTCAAAACCGCGCCAACAGAAAAACTTGGATTAGTGATCGTGCGGCGGATTGTTACGGAGAAGCTACGGGGAAACCTTACGCTGGAGTCTGGCGGCAGCGGAACCAAAGTTCTCTTTGATTTTCCATTGTCAGCGTCGCGGAGCGAAAATATGTAGTTGGGAGTTTTGCTGTAAGCCGGTTAAAATAAAGTTCTTAAGTGAAGGATGAAATACTTCATGCACAACGGAGTGCATGAGTAAGGCATAGAGGCCTGAGTCTACGTCTGTTCTACGTAGTTTCGGGCTTTTTTTGTGACGGGGTCGCTGGTGGCAGAACAGATCTTAAGTGTTGGAATTGATATCGGCACAACAACGACACAGCTGGTGTTCAGCCGGCTGACTCTGGAGAATACTGCCTCACTGGTTTCGGCTCCGCGGATTGAAATTGTCGCAAAAGAGGTGATTTATCGGAGTGCAATCCATTTTACTCCACTGAAATCGCAGCGTGAGATTGATGACCAGAAAACCCGGGAGTTGATTGAGCAGGAATACCGGGCAGCTGGAGTGAGTCCGGAGCAGGTTCAGACCGGTGCAGTTATCATTACCGGAGAGGCCGCCAGGAAACAGAACGCTGAGACTGTTTTGCGGTCTCTTAGCGGGCTAGCTGGAGAATTTGTGGTTGCCACTGCCGGACCAGCTTTGGAAGGAATTATTGCTGGCAAAGGTGCTGGAGCTGAGCAGGAGTCCAAGCGGCGAGGTGCTACCATTGTCAATCTGGATATCGGTGGTGGCACAACCAATATTGCGGTTTTCCGCAATGGGGATGTCATTGATACCGCCTGTCTGGATATTGGTGGCAGATTGATTAAGTTTCGGGATGGACGGGGCGAAGTCAGCTATATTGCTGACAAGGTTCGCAGTTTGGCTCGCACTATGAACTTGACGATAGTTGAGCAGCAAAAGCCAACTGAAGCTGCTCTTGCAACGATTACACGTCGAATGGCGACTATTCTGGATGAAGTTTTGGGTCTTTCCCCAGCCTCACCAGAGTTGGCGATGATGCTGACAGATCATGATCTGAGGCGGGATTATCAGATCGACTATGTCTCTTTTTCCGGTGGAGTGGCTGATTGTATCCAGATGTCTCCCAGTGGCAACGATTATCAATATGGTGATATTGGAAAAATCCTTGGGCGAGCCATTGCTAACTCCAAAATGACACAACAGTTGCAGATCTTTAAAGCGACAGAGACAATTCGGGCGACCGTGGTCGGAGCCGGTTCACACACAACCAGCGTTAGTGGCAGTACCATTTCGGTTTCCCCTGCGGCTCTGCCGCTACAGAACATTCCGGTATTGAAGCTTTCGGCGGAGGATGAGATGTTACCTTTTGCTCTGTGGGGAGAGGTGATTCACAAAAAAGTGCAATGGTTCAACCTGGAAGGTGAAAAACAAAATCTGGCTCTCGCTTTCAATGGCCCGGAGTCTCTTGGATTCGATGAGCTGACAACTCTGGCACGAGGTATCATCAGTGGAATGGAAGAGGTTCTCTGTAAAACCTGTCCCCTGATTGTTGTTATTGAAAAAGATTTGGCCAAAGTGATGGGGCAGACGCTACGGAGCCTGCTGGGATTTAACAAGGATGTTATCTGCATTGATACAGTCAGGGTTCAGAATGGAGATTATATCGATATCGGACGTGAGCTTGCCGATGGTAACGTGGTTCCCGTAATTGTCAAAACACTCGCTTTTAATTACTGAGACAGGTGAAGGATCACCATGAGATTAAAAACACGACTCTCTGGAGTGACATACAGTTTCAAAGACCTCAATGAGGTGCTGGCAAAAGCCAATGAAGAGAAATCCGGTGACCGGTTGGCGGGTCTCGCTGCGGCAACGGGCACCGAAATGGTAGCGGCAAAAGAGGTTCTTGCTGATATTACCCTGGCCGATTTGAGAAATAATCCAGCGGTTCCCTATGAGGACGATGAAGTGACGCGTCTCGATCAGGACAGTGTTAATGACGCTATCTATGCTGGACTGAAAAATCTGAGTGTTGCTGAATTTCGGGAATGGCTCCTCAGTTATGAGACTTGTGGTGAGGATATTATCCGTGCCTCCCGAGGGCTGACCGCTGAAATGGTCGCTGCGGTTGTTAAAGTCATGTCCAATCTGGATCTGATCTATGCCGCCAGTAAAATAAATATCACCGCGCATTGCAATACGACTATCGGTGAGCCGGGGGTCTTGGCCTTTCGTTTGCAACCTAATCATACCACCGATAATCTTGATGGGATCAGAATTTCCACACTGGAAGGATTGAGTTACGGGTCTGGTGATGCATTGATTGGCCTGAATCCCGTCAATGATACGGTTGAATCTCTCTCCAATATTTTGAAGATGTTTCAGGAAATCAAAGAAACCTATCAGATTCCAACCCAGAATTGTGTCCTTGGCCATGTCACCACACAAATGGAAGCGGTTAGAAATGGGGCTCCAGCTGATATGATTTTTCAGAGTATTGCCGGGAGTGAGAAAGGTAATACCGCTTTTGGTTTGAATGCCCAACTGCTTGCAGAAGCTCAGGATCTGATGCTCAAGGAGGGGACAGCGACCGGGCCGAATGTTATGTATTTTGAAACCGGACAGGGAGCTGAGCTCTCGTCTGACGCTCACCATGGTGTGGATCAGGTGACAATGGAGGCGCGCTGCTATGGCTTTGCCAAACAGTTTAATCCCTTTCTGGTGAACACCGTGGTCGGATTTATTGGTCCCGAGTATTTGTATGACAGTCAGCAGGTGATTCGTGCCGGACTGGAAGATCTTTTTATGGGGAAGCTCACCGGAGTTTCTATGGGGGTTGATGCCTGCTACACCAATCACATGAAAGCAGATCAAAATGATATTGAAAATCTGTCTGTTTTGTTGGGGACTGCAGGTTGTAATTATTTGATAACTGTTCCGCAAGGTGACGATATTATGTTGAATTATCAGTCTCTTGGCTACCATGAAGCGGCAACTTTAAGGGAACTTCTGAATAAAAAACCGATTCCGCTATTTGAATGCTGGCTGGAAAAAATGGGTATCTATGAAAATGGACGGTTAAGTCAAGGTGCTGGTGATGCTTCTATCTTTTTTGGAAAATAAATATGGGTAAAAAACCATGATGGATATGGAAAGTAAAATAAAGAATCTGATTGCGGATGTTCTCAGCGAAATGGGGGTGGACAGTTCTCCCAGTGCTGGTGAGATTGCAACGCCACAGCTGGAAGTCTCGTTACCTGATCTGACCGCTGAAAACCTGAGCGAGCAGCTTCTGGTTCCAACTCCGGTCAATCGGGAAGCGTATCTTAAATTTAAACAGGCGACGGTTTCCCGGATCGGCATCTGGAGAACCGGCTCCCGTTATCTGACCCGTTCACTGTTGCGCTTTCGGGCTGATCATGCAATCGCCCAAGATGCTGTTTTTAATGAGGTTTCTGCCGAATTCATTAAGGATTGGGGGCTGGCAGAGATCAAGACCAAGTGTTCTGACAAAGATCAATTTCTGACCCGTCCAGATCTGGGTCGTGAATTAGATGACGAAAATGTGGCGTTACTGAAAAAAAGTTGTCCGGGTAAAGCCAGAGTTCAGGTCTATATCGCTGATGGACTCAGCTCATCGGCTGTCGAGAAGAATGCTAAAGATACTTTTTTGGCGTTGATTCAGGGATTGAAAGGGCATGGCATTGAGGCCGGCACCCCATTTTTTCTCCGTTATGGCCGGGTTCCTGCAATGGATGCCGTGGCTGAAATATTACAACCGGAAGTAACTGTGGTTCTCATCGGTGAACGTCCCGGATTGGCAACTGCTGAAAGTATGAGCTGTTATATGGCATATAACGCGTCGGTTGGTATGCCTGAAGCCCGACGGACGGTACTGTCAAATATTCATAAGGGCGGTCTCCCTGCGGTGGAGGCCGGGGCACATATTGCTGATGTTGTGAAAAAAATTCTCGATCAGAAGGTCAGTGGTCTGGACTTAAAAAAGTAACTGGGTTTTATCTGGAAGCTCCAGATGGAGCAATGTACGTTTCTGATTTGGAAATTGTCCTTATCCAGGCAGAAGATAACTGAAGAGGATATGAGTGATGAAGGGTGACACTCTGCGTGCCACAGTTTTGAGTATCAGAATGATCTCCAAGGTGACCCCGGCGATGGCCGAGGAATTCAACCTTGGGAGAGACCAGTATAGCCTCGGTCTGTTGACCGTTGATTGTGATGATGTGGGTTACACCGCCCTTGATGAGGCAACTAAAAAAGCGCAGGTTGAGGTGGCTTATGCTAAATCCTTTTATGGTGGTGCCGCCAATGCTAACACCAGATTAGCGGGTGAGTTTATCGGGATTCTTGCAGGATCGACCCCGGCGGAAGTCCATAGCGGCCTGGATGCCGCGGTCAGCTTTATTGAGAATGACGCAGCCTTTATCAGTGCCAATGATGATGATTCGATTGCCTACTATGCCCACTGTGTTTCGCGGTCAGGATCTTATCTTTCCACCATTGCCGGGGTTGACGAGGGAACATCGTTGGCTTATCTGATTGCCCCACCGATAGAAGCCATCTTTGCTCTGGACGCGGCTTTAAAGGCGGCGGATGTGAATATGGCAGAGTTTTTTGCTCCACCATCTGAAACTAACTTTGGTGGTGGCTTGTTGAGTGGCAGTCAGGCTTCGTGCATGGCTGCTTGTGAAGCCTTCGCTGAAGCGGTGCAGGCTGTTGCAGATAGCCCAAAGGCATATTGATATGAATGATAAGGCTTTAGGAAGTTTTGAAACCATCGGATTCATTCCAGCCTTGACCGGTGCTGATGCTGCGTTGAAGTCTGCTGAAGTCAAACTCCTCGGGTGCCGATATGTTGGTTCAGGCCTGGTTTCGGTTCTCCTCTCCGGGGATGTCAGTTCGGTTAAGGTTGCTGTTGAATCTGGCTGTAGCGCTGCTGAACAGGTTGGCACTGTCACGTCGCAGAGTGTCATTGCCAGAACCGCAGACGGATTAGATGGTGTTATTATTGATGATGATCGGCAGAAGGGGCAAAAGAATAGCCAAAAAAGAGCACGGATTGCCGCGTCAAAATCAGCTTCAAGACCCTCAAAAAAGGGTGCTTCAGAAAAAAATATTGAATTAAATCCGCAGAGTTTGACCAGCATGAGCGTTGTTAAGCTCAGAGAATTGGCCAGACAGTTTCCTGGAATACCTCTTGATCGGCGTAAAATCAGATCGGCGCGTAAAGATGAACTGATTGATGCCATTATCAATGAATATCAGAAAAATAAGGAGTAAGTATTATGGCAGATAAGGATTTAGCCTCGATCCAGGAAGCCAGAGATCTGGTTCAGAAAGCTCGCTCAGCTCAACTTGATTTTGCCAGGCTAAGCCAGGAGCAGATCGATCAGGTCATTCAGGCAATTGCTAAAGTTATGGCCGCTATGGCTGAAGATTTGGCCAAGCTGGCTGTGGAAGAAACCGGATACGGAAACTGGGAAGACAAAAAGCAAAAGAATTTGCTGGCATCTGAGAAGCTTTATCAGCGTATCCATGCTCTGAAGACAGTCGGGGTGATTGAGAAAGACCGCGAGCAGAAAATCGATAAGATTGCTGTTCCAGCAGGGGTTGTCGCAGCACTTATCCCCTCAACCAACCCAACTTCAACGACCATTTATAAGGCGCTGATTTCACTTAAAGCGGGAAACGGTATTGTTTTCAGCCCTCATCCAACGGCGACAAACTGTATTGGTAAAACGGTTGCGATTATCCATCAGGTTCTCAAGGAACTGAATATCTCTGCGGATCTGGTCGGTATGACGACCGTGCCGACCCTTGAGGGAACCGGTGAATTGATGAAGCAGGCTGACCTGATTCTTGCGACCGGTGGTCCGGCAATGGTGAAAGCTGCTTACAGCTCAGGAACTCCTGCTCTGGGGGTTGGACCAGGGAACGTTCCAGTTTTTATTGAGAAGAGTGCCGATATCCAAGCTGCTGTACGGCGTGTTATGGCGGGTAAAACCTTTGATTATGGAACGGTTTGTTCTTCTGAACAGGCACTTGTAACCGAGGAATCTATTGTCGCAGAGGTCAAAAAGGCTTTGCTTGCCGAAGGGTGCTATTTTCTTGAAGGTATTGCAGCCGAAAAGGTTAAGGGTTTGATGACCGGGCCAAGAGGGAGCATGAATCCGGCTATTGTCGGGCAATCTGCAAGCGCTCTGGCGCAGATGGCTGGTATCGAAATTCCCGCAGGAACCCGACTTCTGGTTTACGAGGAACAGGGGGTTGGTTCTGGCTACCCGTTCTCGTATGAAAAACTGACCTCTTTACTTGGATTTTATACAGTGCCTGATTGGCAGGCAGCTGATAAGCTTTGTACTCAACTGCTCAAAAATGGAGGTCTGGGGCACTCCATGGCAATACATTCTAACAACGAAGAAATTATTCGCCATTTTGGTCTGACCCAGCCAGTTTCTAGACTGTTAGTTAATACCCCCTCAAGCCTTGGAGCTGTCGGTGTCACTACCAATCTCGATCCTTCTCTCACTCTGGGGTGTGGCCCCGTGGGAGGAAGTTCTACAACGGATAATGTCGGGGTAAAGCATCTGTTTAATATCCGTTATGTCGCCTATGGTTTGGACAGTGTTTCACCGTCACAGGTTGATAACAATACTGTTGATATTGAGGCCATCAGTCGTCTGGTTTTCGAACAACTAAAAAAAATGAACCATGTTCCATCTAATGCCTGAGTAAAATTTATCAGTAGTTAATTTTAACAAGCTCAATAACTGAAGGAGAAAGTAATGGCAACGTCAAGTGCAATAGGAATGGTAGAAACAAGAGGGTTTGTTGCAGCAGTAGAAGCAGCAGATGCAATGGTCAAGGCTGCCAATGTGACCCTGATTGGTAAAACCCAGGTTGGTAGCGGGTTGGTCGCAATTCTGGTTCGTGGCGATGTCGGTGCGGTTAAGGCTGCTGCCGATGCAGGGGCTGCTGCAGCTGCAAAAGTTGGCGAAGTTGTCAGTGTCCATGTTATTCCAAGACCTCATGACGAGGTGGAACTTCTTCTGCCGAAATTGAAGGAATAGCCCGAATAACGCTAAGTTTAAGGATAGACATCAGCAAAAACAGGACTGTCCCCGCATGGGGGCTGTCCCGGGCTTTTGCGGTGCGAACTGCCGCGGTTTCTCGTGGCTCGTAAACTCTCGGGACAGCCCCCGAAGGTGCTGGGGAGAGTCTCAAGTTTACTGCAATACTGCTTAAATTAGCCCCCTCGTGGGGAGACACTAAGAATATTGATCCAAAGGAGAAATGACTATGGCCGTATTAAGTGCACTCGGAATGGTCGAGACAAAAGGTTTTGTTTCGGCACTGGAAGCAGCAGATGCGATGGTAAAAGCTGCCAATGTGACTTTAATTGGGAAGACCCAGGTTGGAAGTGGGCTAGTTGCAATCCTGGTTCGTGGTGACGTTGGAGCCGTCAAGGCTGCGACTGATGCAGGAGCCGCTGCCGCTGCTAAAGTAGGGGAAGTGGTCAGCGTTCACGTTATTCCGCGACCTCATGATGAAATTGAATTGATCCTGCCGGGCAAAGGGGCTAAGTGATCGAAAAGATCATCACGGAATCTTTTTTAAGAAAAAGTTTTTTGCAAGAGATTCCCAAAACATTTTACCTCCATGAGGATCAGATTCTGACCCCTGCGGGGGCTCAATTTCTCAGTGACAGGCAGGTCAAAGTTCTCAGTAGCAAAGGTTCTGCTGGTGCTTCGACAGCACTGAACTCAGGCGAAGAGGGTGATTCTGTACAGAGATATGTTGCTGTTGCAGATGGAACCACCTATGCGGTGAAGCCTGAACAGTTGACTCAGCTGACTGGAAATCAGTTGGTTTCCAAAGATCATCCCCGGATTATTTTTCGTGGCTGGCTGGATCGGTTGCAAGCTGAAATTTTGCTGTTGCAAAAGCAGATGGTTGACAGCGGAGATTTACCTCTGAGTCAAAATTTGGGAGAATTGCTGGATCGGGCGCGTGCAATCCTGCGGGCTGAAGTTGTTGGTGAAGAGCTAGAACCCTGCGACTTTCTTGGTCTTAATGAAGCTGAAATTAGAGAGCGTTCTCACCATCCACAGAAGTATTTTGACCTGAAGCACCTTGAAATTTCGGCCGATATGGATTCCACCGTTCTCTCCTTGAATCGGTTGAGAACCCTGGTGAGAAGTGCTGAACTTGCTGCGGTGACAGCTTTTTCGGAGCTGGGTGATGTCGAGCGGAGTGATATTATTCAAGCCTTGAATCGGTTGAGTAGTGTTGTTTACGTGATGATGCTGCAAGTGGCTCAGGAAACAAAAAAAATATCTGGAGAAAGTATGGATAATCGGATTGTTGATGAGATCGTTGCCAAGGTGATGGCTAAGTTCAATGCTGTTGCGGGCGTTATCCCTGTGGAGTTGTCAGCACGCCATGTCCATTTGAGTGCAGCTGACGTTCAGAGACTGTTTGGCAAGGACTTGACCCCGGTTCGTGAACTATCACAGCCCGGCCAGTTCCTGTGCAAGGAAAGGGTGCAACTGATTGGCCCTGCCGGGACACTCAACAATATTGCTATCCTTGGCCCTGCCAGAGGGAAAACTCAGGTAGAGATTTCTGCGACTGATGCGCGGGTGCTTGGTCTCACTCCTCCAATTCGGCAGTCAGGTGATACTGCCGGTTCGGCAGGTCTGCAGATTGCTACTGAAAAAGATACCCTGACCATTGAAGAAGGTTTGATTATTGCCGCACGACATCTGCATATGCATCCCGATGATGCTATCAGGCTGGGGGTCAAGGATAAGGATCTGGTGCGGATCCGGGTTGGCGATCTCAGGGCAGTGGTTTTTGAACAGGTTCTGGTGCGTGTCAATGAGAACTACCGACTTGCCATGCATATCGATTTTGATGAAGGGAACGCCTGTGGCTGGATTCCTGAAATGACCGGTCAGTTACTGTAAGAAAGATGTTGCCGATGGCGATTGATGATTTAGTCCAGACAATAGTTCAGGAAGTTTTGAAACAGCTTCAGGGGGCTACAGAAAGCCGGCAGGTTCTGATATTAGCACGTCAGGATGATCTCAATGTTGCGACCCTGTTACGTCATTTAGATCAGAATGAAAAAGCGATCTTCTGGGACCCGGCGGAAAACAGTGCCACTCCCGCACGGATAATTTTACCGTTGTTGTCCTGCAGTCAGATGGCTGATCTGGCCTTGGGAAGAACCACCGGAGCGCTGGCGAAAAAAACCTTGGAGTTGTTGCTGGCGGGGAAAACCATTGAGGTCTTTGAATTTGAATACCTGCAATACAGGGACACGGCTCCGGAACCCCTCTATCAGTTATACACCTCCTACGAGGAAACTCTTCGGGGGTTTGGGCTGAAACGATTTGCCGCAAAAGATCAAAATATTGCCAGGCTGGATCATCAATTGGTCAGCGAGCGAGATATTATTGAAGCGCACCAGCAGGGTATTTCTATCCTACGAATTTTAGCGGATGCGCAACTGACCCCGCTGGCTGTTGATTGTGCCAGAGAGCGTGGGATTCAACTTCGAAAAACTGAAAGGTGAAATAGATGATTATCGGCAATGTGGTTGGTAATGTATGGGCGACCAGAAAGAATGATTCTCTGACCGGCCTGAAATTGATGATAGTCCAGCGGCTCGATGTTTGTTCGAATGAAACAAAAGAGAGTTTTGTTGCTGCTGATCTTGTTGGTGCGGGAATCGGAGAGCGAGTTCTGGTTGCAACCGGCAGTGCTGCACGCCAGTCGGCAGAGATGCAGAATACTCTGGTCGATGCAACGATCATTGGGATTATCGACGAAGTTGATGTTCCGGATGAAAGCTGAGAACTCTGTATTCAGACTCAAGATAATAATTGATTGTGAGGTGAAAGATGGGAAAGCAGTTGGTCGGTCGTGACAATGTTGAGGAATTTATCAGTCAAGAAGAACAGAAGCTCTACGTTGGACAGACGCTTATCCTGACCCCGGGGGCAAAGGATTATTTACAAGAGAACAGTATTGCTGTTGTTTATGGTGAGCAACCAGAGACAAAGGTGCAGTCAGTGCCGAAGAGCGAAGCTACTTCCAGGGCGGATCTGAACGGCAAGATACAACAGCTACTGAAGGGTGATTTCTCTATTACTGACAGCAAGCTGATCACTGAAGTCACCCAGAAGGTTATGGAAAAGCTGGAGAAGCTTCAGCAATGACCTCTCCGGTTGTCGACAGTGATCTGCTCAAGAAAATTATCCGCGAAGTCATTGCAGAACAGTCACGATCGCAGTCAGATCCTTTTACAAAGTGTGTTGACGCAAAAAGTGGCATCATCTCTGTACGTACTTCAGAGGTGAAGCCAAAGCCTTTTGCTACCGGCAAGGAAGGGGATGAGGTTTATCTGACCGATCTGTTTTCTCTTGCGGAGAGTCCCCGGCTCGGATGTGGGATTATGGAGATGAAAGCCTCCAGTTTCGACTGGGTTCTCAACTACGATGAAATTGATTATGTGATTGAGGGTCGACTGGAAATAATTATTGATGGCCGTAAGGTGGTCGGTGAAGCCGGAGATACGATCCTCATTCCAAAGAATACGGCGATTCAGTTCAGGGTTCCCAAATTTGCCAGGTTTCTTTATGTAACTTACCCCGCAGATTGGGAAGCGCAAAAGTGATGGCGTTGCAGTGATTTTTCAGGACTTTGACATACTGATGTATGTCTGCACCCCTGAAAAAATCTACGCTTTGGTGGAGGAAATTTTTACTTAACCCTCTGGCATTATTGTGGTTTTTTTACGAGATAAATAACATTTAGGAATTGAGAATAAGTATGCAGATTGCTGAAATGATAAAGAGCGCTGGTGTTGTGGGAGCTGGTGGGGGTGGTTTTCCAACCCATGTCAAAGCGCAATCTCAGGTGGAATATGTCCTGGTCAACGGTGCTGAATGTGAGCCACTGATCCATAAGGATGTTGAGCTGATGACCCATCGGAGTGCTGAGATCCTGGACGGTCTGCGTTTGCTGATGCAGGCCACCGGGGCGACTCGTGGTGTCGTGGGGATCAAGAAGAAAAATGGCCGCGCTGTAGAGGTGTTTCGTGACGCCCTTGCGGGAACCGAGCTTGAAGTATTGGAGCTTGGCGATTTTTATCCCGCCGGGGACGAGTACGAACTGGTGCAGTTGGCGACAGGTCGACTGATTCCACCGGGAGGAATTCCCCTCGATGTTGGTTGTGTCGTTTCCAATGTCGAAACCTTGTTTAATATCGGCATGGCTGCAAAAGATTCTCCCGTAACCCATAAATTTGTCAGTGTTGCCGGACTGGTTCATGAACCAAAGTCATTCTGGGTTCCTATCGGTACCAGTTACCGGAAACTCCTTGATTTTGCTGGTGGTACCACTCAAAGTGATTTTGTCATGCTGGTCAGTGGGGTATTGATGGGGGGATTTAGCACCGATCTTGATGAGGTTGTCACTAAGACCTGCGCCGGGCTGATTGTGTTGCCGGCTAATCATTATCTGGTCTCAAGAAAAACCCGCTCAGCTGAGCAGATGAACCGCATTGGTAAATCTGCCTGTGATCAATGCACTGCTTGTACGGAGTTTTGTCCCCGCTACCTGCTTGGCTACGATATTCAGCCACACAAAGTGATGCGGTCTCTTGGATTCACGACGTCTGGCACCGATTACTGGAATAAGTTTTCGACCTACTGCTGTTCTTGTGGCCTCTGTACCCTATACGCTTGTCCCGAGGAACTGTTTCCACGGGAGGCCTGTGAACAGGCTAAAACATCTATGCGTGAAGCTGGACAGAAATACCAGCAGGTGAAGGCACCCAGGATTCATTCGATGAAAGATTATCGCCGGGTTCCGACAAAATCGCTGTTACGGCGGTTACGGATTGCAAAATATGAGCTTCCCACTCCATTTGCAGATGGGTTCCCCGCTCCGGATGAAGTCCGTATTATGTTGCAACAGCATGCCGGGAAGCCTGCTGTCCCAGGAGTAAAAGTTGGTACAAACGTGCAGGTCAATGATCTGCTTGCTGACATTCCAGAAGATAGTCTGGGTGCCAGAATTCATGCTTCTCTGACGGGTAAAGTTTCAGAAGTGACAGATGAATATATCTGCATTATTACTGATGCAGTGGTTAAATCGGGAGGAGACACCGTATGAATGCCATTGGCTTAATTGAGCTTTCCAGTATTGCCGCCGGGATGCAGTCTGCCGATATGATGCTTAAAACCTCCGCCATTGAACTGATTCTTTCACGGACAATCTGTTCCGGTAAATATATGGTTCTGGTGGGTGGTGATGTCGCATCCGTACAGGCAGCTATTGCCGTTGTTGATGAGGAACTGGACGAATCAATTATCGATACGTTTGTCATTCCCAACATCCATCCAGATATTTTTCCGGCACTTAGCGGAACGAATGCTCCACCTGAACTGGAAGCTCTTGGTATCCTTGAATCCTTCTCCGTAGCATCATTGATTGAAGGGGCGGATGAGGCTTGCAAGGCCGCTGACGTCCAGCTGATTGAAATCCGTTTGGCGATGGCTTTAGGTGGCAAAGCTTTTTGTACCCTGACCGGGGACGTTGCCGCGGTTACCAGTGCGGTTGAAATCGGGGCACAGAAAATCGGAGAAAAGGGGATGCTGGTCAATAAGGTTGTGATTCCCAATGCCCGTCCCGAATTATTGGATGAAATGGTCTGATCGGTAAAAAGGAAATATGTATGAGTCTGGATACTCTGGGTCTAGTGGAAAGCCGTACGATTGCCGCTGGAATTTTCCTGGCAGATTTGATGGTTAAGTCTGCTCAGATCAAGCTGGTCAAAGCGTCAACAATTTGTGCCGGACGCTATTTTATCCAGGTTTCTGGTACTCGCTCAGCCGTTGAAACGGCCGTTGCGAGTGCCGAAGCCTCTGACTATTCCCTGGTCGGAAACTTTGTTATTTCCAATGTCCACCCCGATTTACTCCGCGGAGTTGGGAAATGCCAGGATATCCCGCCAGGTGATGCCTTGGGAGTTGTGGAATGTAAAACAGTTTCTGCAGGAGTTATTGCTGCAGATCAAGCGCTAAAAAAAGCTGAGGTTCAACTGGCTCGGCTGGTTATTGGACAGGGTATTTCAGGAAAATCCTATTTTATTCTTAATGGCGCCATTGCTGAAGTGACGGAAGCTGTTGCTGCGGCGAGAGGAGCTCTTGACCGCTATCTTCTGGATACGGTGGTTATCCCTGCCCCTGATGAAGTCATTATTGCTGCATTAATGAATAAACTCAGGTAGCTTCTGTCTGGGACTATGTCTGATCTCTATATCAGGGGAGAAAAAGAGTGAGTTCCTTCTTCGATCAATTCCCTTCTACGGGTCATATCTGTGCCCATCGTGGCGCACGCTCCATCGCGCCGGAAAATACTCTGCTGGCACTGGAAAAAGCCCGTCTCTGCTGTGCTGATCTGTGGGAGACAGATGTTCAGGCGACGGCCGATGGCGAACTGGTTCTGTTTCATGACCATACTCTTGAGCGAACCACCGATGTTGCAACCCGGGCAGAATTTGCTGATCGTAATCCCTGGGATCTTGCCGAATTTACTTTTACAGAGTTGCAAAGGCTGGATTCCGGTTCCTGGTTTCTCCAATCTGACCCTTTTGGAACCATAGCGTCAGGAGGGGTTTCTGCAGAATATTTCCCTGCAATCAGGGTACAACGAATTCCGCTATTACGTGATGCGTTGAACGATTGTCGTAACCATGATTTTCCGGTCAATCTGGAGATTAAGGATCAAACCGGCACTGCTGCAGATGAAACAATTGTGGGAAAGGTTCTCAATCTACTTAGAGAGACACAGACTGAACAGTTGGTTCTGCTCTCATCTTTCAACCATGATTATCTACGCCAGGCAAAACGGTTGAATCCGACTATTGCTACGGCAGCTTTGGTGGAAAAAAATCATCCCGAAAACCTTGTTGCTTATCTGCATGACCTGGGGGTAGATGCCTATCATCCAGATCAACGGATAACTGACAGTACACTGATTCGCCAGTTGACCGCTTCAGGAATGCGGGTCAATCTCTGGACTGTCAATGATCTTGAAAGAGCGCAATATTTTATCAAGGCGGGGGCTACTTTCATCTGCACCGATTGGCCGCAACGGATGGCCGATAGCGGTCATTCTGCTTGAGTTTCCTCCCGCTTCATGATAGAAGCACAGTCCTGTTCAGGTGACAATCAAGGACAGTTTTAAGATGGCTACAGTTGAGCAAGACCAGTTCTTTATGCAGGCAGCTTTGGATGAAGCGGCTGTTGCAGAGAGCTTGAAAGAAGTCCCGATCGGGGCAGTTGTGGTGTTTGACGGCCAGATTATCGGTCGTGGACACAACCTGCGTGAAACCAGTAACGACCCGACCACGCATGCTGAAATCATTGCGATTCGGCAGGCGGCCAAAAAACTTGACTCCTGGCGATTGCTCGATTGTACTCTGTATGTCACGCTGGAACCCTGTGTTATGTGTATGGGGGCAATTATTCTGGCTCGAATTCCGTACCTGGTCTTCGGTTGTCGTGACCCCAAGGTTGGTGCAGTCGGCTCAATTTATAATTTTGCAGAAGATGAGCGTTTTAACCATCGGGTTCAAGTCAGAGAAGGGGTTCTACAGCAGGAATGTAGCACTCAATTAAGCAATTTTTTCCGCCAGTTACGGGAGCAGAAAAAAGAACAGAAAAACTAGAAATAATAAATACGGAGAGGTGTCCGAGAGGCCGAAGGTGACAGACTCGAAATCTGTTGAGGCGCAAGCCTCCGGGAGTTCGAATCTCCCCCTCTCCGCCATAAAAAACAAGGGCTTAGCTGATTTCAGCTAGGCCCTTGTTTTTTATGATTGTCCCTAATTTGCAATTTAGTGGAAAGAAAGGTGGAAAGATATGTATTTTCGTATTATTGCTTGTCTGGTGACGTCTTACCGTTAAGTTTGTAGTTGTATCGCCCTTGAGCGGGCAGCCTGCCATGGCTCGGAACTCAATACATGCCGTTTCATTTTGCGTCAATTCAGCGTCCTGCAGTTCATCCTCTCGTTGAGTGAAAACAGAAGTTTTAAAAATATAGCTTCCCCCCCTCCCTATATATAGGACAGGTCCACTCTTTCTTCTTCTCACGTCATTCCCCAAGGCACCTTTTGGGTACGGCGTGACTTGAAAGTGTTGAGTGGGGAGCTGACGAGAATAAACTTTTTAAACGAGAACCATAATTCTGCAGGAGGAAATGATATGAAAAATGTCGATCTTTGCGTGCTGGCTGAAAACTGGAAAGCTCCCTTTGTTGCTCGGCGGGAGGTCTACCGCTTTTCAGGTGGCATTGTCACTCCTCGTCATTTAGCCAACGAGGACTCCAGGGGCTCTGGCCCTGCCGGGAAAATTACTGTCAATGGCCGGGTAGCTTATCCAACCGCTAGTCTTGTGTCTTGGCTGGAAGGTCGTCTTAAGGTTCCTGAGGACGCTGAATGATTGGGGCGGGACCTGTAAAGATTTTAAGTAGCTGACCTTGCGTGGAGAAATCAAGTGGGGCTGTCCAGCATGATATCTGTGAGTGAATGTCCAGATATCATGCTGGAAAATATTTCATTTTCCGTGGGATTTTCGGAGCCTACATTCGGCGACCGCTCCAAACGACACGGCCTATTATTCTGAGTGTCTCAGCACGGTCCTTTTGCAGAACCTCTGGCTCATAGTGTGGATTGTCTCCCTTGATGACTATAGAACCGTCCAGTTTCCTCTGAATCCTTTTCACCAGAAGTGCATCGTCAAACTCAAGCACATAGATGGCGCTGTCATCAATTCTATCGGACCTTAGATCTACAAGGATCATGTCTCCATCATTCAGGGTGGGGTTCATGCTGTCCCCCTTTACCGACAGCAAGGCCAGGTCTTTTCTTGGAACACGTAAAAAGTTCTGAACCCATTCCTCTTTGAAAGAAACAAAATCTACAACCTGTTCGCTTTGAACAGTCCTTCCTGGGCCGGCTCCGGCCTCAATTTCGTAGCGCGGGAACATCACAAACCCCCTCTGTACAGGCTCCGAGCTGTTTTTGGAGCCTTCCCCTGTTAATAGCCATGTCGGATTGGTACCTGGAAATATTTCCAATAAATTCAAAAGGATTTTTGCGTCCGGGAAACTCCCGCCACGCTCGTAATTAGTCATGGTGTTTTTGTGAATGCCCAACTTGTTGGCTAGATCCGCCGGAGACATCTCTTCGCGTAGTTCCCTGATCCGATCACCTATTCCAGCCATGGTTCCTCCACAAATGTGTGTCAGTGAACAAGAAATTGTGCCAGCGCACTTATTTTTGTAGCCGAGAACAAAATTTTGTCTTGACACACTCAGATGTGTGCTTTAAAACAAAAATAAGTGTTTTTATACAAAAAATTGGTTCTTGCCACATTTACGTGTCTGTCGTGGACAAGGTGCACAACCAAAAAAAACGAGTGAGTCACAAAAAATGAGTGAAAAAATCAAAAATAACACAAATTTTTGTGCTTCGAAAGTTTCTTTTGAGTTTCGAAAAATACCACTTGAGCTTTTAAATGCAAAGCATTCTCGGATCATGAGGATGTTTGCAGAGGCTCTTGTCCGACATGGACAGGGTGCTTGCGATGAGAGAATTGAGGTCGAAGCATGAGGGGGCAAGCAGGAGATAGTCACAAAATTTTGGAGTCTGCCTCGAAAGAGGTCTCCTCTGACCTGGCTCCTGAATTGATGGCGGTACTGGAACGGTTCCGGGATGAGATAGAGGCCGCGCCCAAATGCTTGCCTGAGTGGACGTCTACCAAGGGGGCTTCACCAAACGAGATTGTCCGATCTGCACTGTTTACGGCTCGCAACCGTAACAAGCGCAGGGTTTACCTTAAGCAGGCCGAGATTATCGTCACCGGCGGCGGAAGCCTCCTCTACCTGGGAGAAGAGTTACGTCAGGACGATGAACTGGTCTGGATGCGGCTTCTGCAACTTGCCAAGGGGCAACCGCTCGGCGATTCGATCTTCTTTACGCCCTACTCCTTTCTGAAATCAATCGGTTGGCAGGTCAATAGCCGTGGCTACCAGCGCATCAGGGATTGTTTGCTGCGGATGAAAGCCACTGCCGTTCAGATCACGTCAAACCGCCTTCATCAAACTGTTGTCACAAGTCTTATCGACTACATCGCGATGTGGGACCCGGAAAAACACACGCCCCTGGCTCAATGGGAAGTTCGGCTGTCCAAAGTAATGAGTCTGCTTTTTGCCGACAGTGCATTCACGTTGATCGACCTGGAACAGCGCAAGGCCTTGCCTGCCGGGATTGCTACGAAACTTCACAGTTACTGGTCAAGCCACAGAGAGCCCTACCCGGTCAAGGTTGAGACTCTGCAAAAGCTCTGTGCCAGCAACAGCGAACTGCGCTTTTTCAGAAGAGAACTCAAGAAGGCCCTCAAGGCTCTGGTTGAAGTCGGATTCCTGGAAACCTGGGGCCTCGAATCGGATCTGGTGACGGTCATTCGCAGGAGTTAAAGGGTATCGGTCTATGACTCACGCTTTTCAGTTCGCAAGGTATCGGTCTTTGACTCACGGAGTATCGGTCTATGACGCACAGCCTATCGGTCTATGACTCACGGGGTATCGGTCAATGACTCACACAACTATCGGTCTATGACGCACGTTTCTCTGGTTGTGGATAACATTTTTTGGAGAATTACCTTTTATTTTCAGTTGGTTAGAAGATCGGTTTCTGGAAATCGCAAAAGTTACTTTAACCATTCTTTAACCATATATAGAGAGGGGCTTGAATAAAATGACTGCTGAAGCCGCAATCGCCTGGGTGGACCAGAACATCAAGCAGATAGCCGGGCATTCAAGAAAGTACCTCCCGTATGCACCCTATGATCAGGAAGATTTTCTTCAGGATGCTTACGAGGCTGCACTTGAGGCCGCCACAGTATCAACGGAGCGTCAGGTTATTTTTCCTGCCTGCTTCTGGAATCTGTACAAAGGCAAGCTTGCAGCGGTCACTCCGAACCCGGAGTCAAAAAGCAAGTCTGGTTCAACTTCCCCACCACGGAAACTTTGTGACAGTTCTGCTTTCACGTCAAAGCGATTTGCCCAGGAAGACAACACCTGCCACTTAGAGCCCCTGTTCACTATCGATGTTGATCAGGCATACCCTTTTGTCCGCGACTATCTGACCCCAAAAGAAGAGCAGATACTCGAAGCGCTGCTGGGTATCCATGGCGGGACGATGAAAATAAAGGAGGCCGCAAGGCATCTGGAATGCACTCCCGCAAATGTTCGACAGGCACTGAACCGGTCTTGTCGGCGAATTTCATCCCTGGTTGCAAGCGGGGAACTGGATGCTGAATTTGTTGAATCCGAAATTATGAAACAGATCGAAGTGGTGCTGGAGATCCAAGAACTGGAGGTGAACAAGATCGTGAAACCCGATATGCGGCGTGATGCACCTTCAGGTGAGGATTCGCAGAAGGTACAGCCAAAACACCATCAAGATCCGCACAACAGAAGGATGGCAGATTCGCATCGCTCGATGGGTACGAAAACACACCAGACCCCTCATAGCAACAAGGTCGTGTTGGACGAGATTCGTCAGGTATCCTTCTTTGGCGTGATTCCTATCCCAGGATCAAACATGGGACTCAGCATATTGGGGACAGTCCCGATATGGGAAGACTTTGTGGATACCCAACCCATGAAAAGGGCGGGTTCGCATTACGATTTCTGCCTGGTAGATATGACAGGCAACGTTGCTAGCAACAATTCCTCCACTGTAAGAAGCATTGCTCCCTGTCCTCAACAAGAGTGCAGAAAAGAGCCAGTTGACAATGTCATCAGTCTTTTTGATCGAAAGGGGCCACCGGCCTTTAGTTTAAGCCAGAATAATAACCGAAATGGGCCTGTAGATATTTTTTTTGACAGACACGGTGGTGCTTCACAGGTTAAGCAGGATCTGTCTCCACCAGTGAGGGCTACGAAAAGAAAAAGAAGTAACGAACAAATAGGCCGAAGTGAGCCAATAAGTATTTTTAACAACATAGTTCCAGTTGGCGACCTTGCTAAACCGATCCAACTTGCTATGGCGGCCTAGCTTTTTTACTCGGAGGAATTGATGACGCTCGGCCAGAAAATCCGTTCAATTCGTGGAGACAGGACGATTGCCAACTTTGTGGAAGGTTATGGGATTTGCCCCAATACATTGATGAACTACGAAGCAGAGAGAAGAAAACCGGATGCTGGATTTCTGACCCGGCTCTGTGAGCTTGAAGGAGTAGAACCCAACTGGCTTCTTGGAGTTCACGAAACCACTGATACGGGCGTCCAGTACAAGAGAAGTGTGTTGGAAATGGTTGTGGATGAGGCCACCAGGCAGGCCACTTTCCGCATTGGCCCCAAAATGGGGAAGTTGCTCACCCTGGCCTATGAACGTGCTGTTATCTCGAATGCCGGCAGGCGTCAGGTCGGAGAGATTGTGCGGGAGCTTCTTGATTTGCTGGATTCACATGACAAGAAAGTGCAGGGCCGTTCCAAGCGTTCGGACGGGCAACCGAACCTCGCCTGTTGAGCCCGCCAGGAGATCTTTAACCAATGAATCTCAAAGAAGCTGCCGAGCTTGTCGGTCTCCCACGCTCCATAGTCGAGAGGTTGCATAAAGACGGCATGATTGATGACCCTGTTTCAGACTATGACCTAAAGGGTCTTGCCATTATCGCCTTCGTGCGCGGTCGGATCTGGTATCTCCGAAGGTTTTTGGCTCCATTGTCCAAACGCTACAAACAGAAAATCATAGAAGAAGGTGATTTGTCCCGTGCCGAGAGGTACGCCCTGTCCTGCTATCTCAATGCGGAGGAGGGAGAGCGTGTTTCAATCGAGGATGTTGTCCAGAGAGTTCACTATCACCTGAAGGTCCGTCTGACAAAAAAGCAGATCGTCAAAATCAGGGCGACGGCATACGATATCCGCAGAAAGCGGCGTTCTAATCCAACGCAGTCCTGACAAGAACATTCACAAAGGGTCACACCTACCCCCCTCCCCAAATACATAGACAAGGCATTGTCAACAAAAAGGGCAACGTAGCCTGACTTGGCTACAAGATAACCATTTTGTCTATCGGGTAGTTGCCAACCTTATAGACAAACAAAGCAATGTTGCCAACAAGGGCAACGAAAGGAGCTACATCATGGTGTTTGTCTGTGATCTTGGGTTTTCGTCGTTGAAGTGGGTCTATGGTGAAAAGAGAGGACGGGTTGTGTCGGCGTATCGCCGGAATCATGAAGGTCTGGTGGTCGGGGAAGATGCGTTACTGACCTCTGGCTCAAGTTATCTGAAGACCCTTGAAGATCTGGTGCATCTCTATCCCGATTTTGTATCAGAAGCAGCAGCAACGGCTATGGTTCCCGCTGGAACCCCGCTGGTCGTCGGACTTCCCTATGGAGCCTGGGTTGCGGAAAAAGATAAAGGTGCGGGCGTAGTGAAAACGCTGACCAAGGTTCTTAACGCCTCTGGCTGGCCGGATGTTCGGGTTCTTCCACAGGGGCTTGGTGGTGTCCGCCTTTTCCTGAGCCAGAATCAGGAGCAGACCGGAAATATCCTTGCTGTCGATATTGGTTTCAACACGGTTATTTTCACTCTGGTCGATGGTGTATCTCACTCGATTGTCTATGGAGATACTTTCTATAAGCGCGGGGTTCACCAGATGGCGACTCAATTGCTGCTGCCGACCATTCGTGACCTGGCACCATCCCGGACCTTCTCTCCTGTCGAAATCAGTTATCTGATCGAGCGGGGATATGTTCAATACGGGTTTGAGCGTCACGACATCACCGGTGAGATCGAAAAGGCAGCCAAGGTCTATATCGACGATGTGTTACGTGACATCAGCGGTGAGCTCCAGGCCCACCTTGGACTCAAGGCATCCTTTGAAACCGTACTGGTTTTCGGCGGTGGAGCGATTCTGATCCGGGACATTATCCAGGCGAAGAAAGTCTCTATCGAGATCCTGCACGAGCCGGAGTATGCCAATGCTCTTGGTTTTGCTCTGGCAGAGGGTTAGGGGGACGCCGTGGCCCAGCGATTGATCCGACTGACCCTCTACGATGAAAAAATCTCGTCCGCGCTGGACAGACTGAGCAAGTCCCGCAAGCAGTCGATGTTTGTCATCGAAGCATTACGTCATTTTCTGGGAACCGAGGAGGGTCAGCATCTGTTGCTGGCCCTCACGGGCTCAACTTCTCCGGAAGAACGGGAAGTGCCCAAAAGCGAAAGTGAGTGCAGTTCAAAAGAGGGCAGGGCAACCTCAAATCTGGACGATATCTTCGGGAGTAAAAACGCATAGACCTCTCTTTTTTATAAAAGACCTACCCCCCTCCCCGATCTACAGGGCGAGTGCTTTTTTTAAGGGAGGTCATATTCTATGCGTCTGTCTGTTTGTCTCTGTCTGGTGTTTTTCTGCGCTTCACCGGTATCGGCATCGTCCCTTTGCCGTGAAGCGCACACCACAGATTTCAGTTCCTCTACCGTATCCAGTCCGGCGACGAAGGGTTTTCTGATCCAGGACGGCTGTTCTGAAAACCGCTTGGATGCCCGGCTTGTCTCACCGCTGACTCTCCGCTTCGGCGGACAGGATCAATCCTCCACTCAAAACCAAACGATCAAGACTGCCGTTCTGTCTCCAGGAACGCCAGCAGAAGGACTCCGGCACTGGAAGATCCTGTTCGATTTCGACCAGGCAGACCTGGATACGGAAGACCTGTCCGTTCTGGACAGTATCCCGCTTGGGCTGAAGGTTCGGGTTGAGGGCTACACCTGCCGGCTGGGTGGCGAAGCCTACAACCGGAAGCTGTCAGATCGCCGGGCGAAGGTTGTTGCGGATCTCCTGGAAAAGCGTGGAGTAACGGTCGTTGTGCAAGAAGGACGGGGAGAGTGCTGCCCGGTATCTGAAACGGATCTGGCCCGCAATCGTCGGGTCGTTGTCAAGGAGGTTGAGTAATGAAGCATGTTGTCTTGAGTTTGATGATTCTTGCCGGAGTTGCTGCACCGGCTTTTGCCACCGAGGAGATGACGGACGCGGCGCTGAACAAGGCGTTGCAGCAATTCTCCAAAACCTTGCCAGAGACGGGTATCGATACATTCAAGCCCTCACCAATCCCCGGACTCTATCAGGTCGGAGCAGGGCCGCAGGTTTTTTACTTCTCCCCGGAGGGCTACCTGGTGTTCGGGGAGATATGGAGTCAGGACGGCAAGAACATAACCGCTCAGACCCGAGAGGAGATCGTTCGGACCAACATCGCCAAACTGCCGTTCGACAAGGCTCTGACCATCGGCAACGGGCCGCGCCAGGTGATCGAATTCACCGATCCGGACTGTCCCTACTGTCGTCGGCTCGATCAGATGCTGGCGAAACGTACCGATCTTACACGGCACATCTTTTTCTTCCCCCTGGAGTCGATCCACACGTCAGCACGGGCGAAAGCACGATACATCCTGTGCAGTCAGGACCAGGACGCAGCCATGCGGGAAGTTTACCAAGGAGGGCTGGATAACCAGCCAATACCCCAAGTTGGAGACTGTGATGCGGATGCCCTGATCGATGAACATCTGCGAGCCGGAGGTTCTGTCGGAGTGCGGGGGACACCGACACTCTGGATCGACGGCCAGCGGACGCAGGGCGATGCCAAAACGATTTCCACTTATCTCAACCAGAAGGGAGAAAGCAAATGAACAAAAAGGTTCTGATTCTGATGATGGCACTGGCGTTCCTGATGGTCGCCGGCAGTGCGTTCGCCGTGACTGCGCCGACCGACCCCAACAGCTTCGGCTACATCTTCTACGACTACGTTGTCCTCAAGGGACTCCAGGGAGCCATCGGTTTTGTGGCCGGTCTGTGCATTGTGGTCTGGGGGGCCTCCATGCTTCCCGCCGGCAAGTACATTCCGGCCCTGATTACCATCGTTTCCGGTGGTGTCATTCTCGCTGCCGACACGATTGTCACCGGCTTTGGGATGCTGATCTGATAACCCGGGGAGTCCCCCGCTCCCCGTTAATCCTTCTGGTGTGCTGATGAAAAATCCTTCTTCGAGGCGGATGCCGCAATACCTGACCCAGCCGTATCAACTGCTCTGGTTCGAGCCGGACGATATGACTGTCATGGTGCTGGCTTACCTGATGGCGATGATTTTTGGCGGCTGGTTCTGGTGGCTGATGCTGATCGTTTTTCCCACGGTCTATTCCAGACTCAAACGTAACCATCCACGCGGTTTCCTGCGCCACAGCCTGTACATGCTCGGATGGACCCGGATGGAAGGCTATCCGCAGTATTTCGAGGACGAATTTATTGAGTAAAGGAGTGTGTTGTGAAGTTTGATCTTTTTGTCCAGAGAACCAGCAATCTCTTCGCGGTCAACCGGCTGCTGATGGTGATTGTGGTTCTGATCGGGGGGCTGACGCTGTTCAACTCCTTCATGTTGCAGCTCGCCTTGAACCGGCAGGCGGTGGTTCTGGTTCCGCCAGGACTGAAAGACAAAGTCTCCCTGACCGCCGGCACGGTTGACGAGAGCTACGCCCGTGAGATGGCCCGCTACCTGGTCAACCTGCTGCTGATCTACAGCCCCGGCACGGTCCGCAAACAGTTTGAGGAAGTTCTGACCATCATCGACCCGGAGCAGTTTGCGGAGTATCAGATCAAGCTGCTTGAGACCGTGGATACGGTCGAGCTGTCGTCTGTTTCCAAGGTCTTCTACACGACCAAAATGCAGTTGAAGCCGGACGAAAACGTCATCGAGGTCACTGGGATCGAAAAGACCTTCGTTCAGGACCAGAAGACGGATGAGAAGCAGAAAATCTACACCATCAAATTTACGGTCAGGGCTGGCCGGTTTTACGTGACCGGACTCAGCGGGAGGGCTTTGCGATGAGAGGAAACAGGCTGCTTTTAGTGATGTTGCTGGTGCTTGGAATGATGGTTCCGGTACTGGCTGCCGACAGTGGGGAAGACGATCCCCTGGTGGTGGTTTTTCCGGAACACACGACCAAGGTCAACCTGTCCAGTACGGACGTGAATCGCTTTGTCTGTCCGGGACCGATCAAGGACGTGATGTTCTCCCAGGACAAGGGAATCAAGGTCAAGATCGCCGGAGAAAACGCCTTCGTGAAGTTTCAGGCGCTGAAGAAGGGGCAGGAGATCCTTTACTCCAAGACCCCTTCTGAATTCTACGTTGTCTGTGATGGAGACGTTTACTCGATGATCGGAATGCCGCGACAGATCCCGGCGCAGACCGTCCGGTTGTCGAGCGGGTTGAAAAAGAAAATCGAAAAAAACTTGTCTCTTTTCGCCGGTTTGCCGCTGGAAAAGAAGATTCTGAAGCTCGTCAAGCAGGCTTACACCGGTGATCTGCCGGAGAGTTATACGGTGCGTAGGTTCGAAAAGCAGATGGATCTTTTCAACCAGGTCTGGCTGATCGCCAAGCGGGACATCCTGGTTGAGGGAGAAGGACTGGGGGTTCGGGAGTATGTCGTTTCCCTGAAGGCCGGGGAGGAACAGTGGCGCTTGTCCGAGAAGGATTTTTTGAGATCGGCGCTGACCAGAAACCCTCTGGCGGTCGCCATCGAAGAACCGCTGCTTGGCCCGGGTGATTCGACCCGCGTCTTTATCGTTGAACGCCGCAATCTGGATGAACAGACCAATCCCCTGATCTTTCAAAAGACGCAACCGGATGAAGTCATGCCGCCAGGGGCACAGGCAGAAGAGGATCGGAACGATCCGTTTGCAGATGAGGAGGGGTCATGAGTCTCAAGGATACCTGGAAGAATCTGGACCCGGACAAGAAGAAAAAGGCGGTCAAGGCTCTGTGTGTCGCTGGGGTTCTTCTGTTCGCCATGTTCGCCTATCAGGTCCGGTCGAAACCGGCTCCGAAGCTGGTCAAGAAGGCCAAACCGGTTTCCTTGCTGGATGATGCGACGACGCTGCAAAAATCCCTCTACAAAAAGAGCCAGCGCGAGCTGAAGAAGCGGGATCAGCAGATGTCTGACCTGAAGCAGCGCCTCGATGAACTGGTCAAGCGGGAAGAGGAGGAGAAAGGCCAGGAAGCATCCATGTCGAAAACGGACGAACAACCCAGAGTTGAAGGGATGGCTGAAAAATCCTCGCAACCGGTCCTCCCCGCGTTTCCACCACCACCGCCAGGGTCGATCTATCCCACGGCAGGGGCGATGTCCCAGGTTCCACCCGGCCCGCCGGGACCGCCAGCGCCTCCCGAAGAGGTGGTGATGATTGGAGAGATCGGTATCGTGTCCGTACCGGTCATCGCGCAGGCTGAAGATAAAAAAAAAGAGCACAGGACGATCTACCTCCCTCCTTCTTTTATGGCGGCGACCCTGCTTTCCGGCCTGGACGCACCGACCGCTGAGACGGGCAAAGGAAATCCGGTTCCGGCTCTGCTGAGAATCAGGAATCTGGCCGTGCTGCCGAACGATGTGAAGGCCGACTTGAAGGGCTGTTTCGTGATCGCTTCGGGGTACGGGGATCTGGCGACCGAACGGGCCAACATGCAGGCGGTTTCCCTGTCCTGTGTGACCAGAGAAGGCAAAGCGGTTATCGACCAGAAGATCAAGGGCTTCCTGGTGGATCAGGACGGCAAGATCGGCTTGCAGGGTCGGGTGGTTTCCCGCATGGGATCGGCCATCGCCCGGTCAATGGTGGCCGGCTTTTTCGGTGGCATGGGTGATTACATCGCGTCCCAGAATCAGATCCTTTCGACCAGTCCCCTCGGGAGCACCATCACGACCGACCCGACAGAAGCTGCCAAATACGGCATGGGGGCAGGACTGTCCACCGGGTTCAAGGAGATCCAGAAATTCTATCTCGATCTGGCAAAGCAGGCGGTGCCGGTGATCGAAATCGGTGCAACCAAGAACGTCACGCTGGTGATAGAGGAAGGGACCCTGCTGAACCTGCGCGATCCGAACGAGGAGAATTGATTGATGAAACAACTGACTTTGCTTTTGGGACTGGTTCTGCTGCTGACCGGCTGCTCGGTCATGAATCCCTATGAGGAGGACTTCAAATGTCCGAAAACAGATGACGGTAAGTGTGTCGATGTCGAAACAGCCTATTACGAATCAAAAGGATTCATCGGACAAACGGAGAGCGCGACCGGCACCGATTACGAACAGGCGCTTTATGACCGGATGACGGATCTGCTTCAGGCTCCGTCTACACCCATTGTGGTTCCCCCTAAAGTCATGCGGGTCCTGATGCTTCCCTACGAAGGCGAAGACAGCGAGCTGTATATGCTGCGCTACGCCTATATCTTCGTTGACAGACCTCGCTGGGTGCTGACCGACCCGCTAAAAAGGAGGAAATAGCATGGCGCTTTTCTCCCTTCTCTTTGGCGATGGCGGGCTGACAAAGCCCGGGTTGAACGCTGCGGCAAGGCGCAACAGCTTCTCCGACTATCTGCCGTACATCGCCTATGATCCAGAGACGAAGACCTACCTGAACAGTGACGACACCATCGGGATGTTGTGGGAGTGCGTGCCGACAGTCTTTGCCGGCGAACGCACCGTCATGTCGATGGAGGGTCTGCTGCGGGTCCCCTTCCCCAAAGGGGCGATCCTCCAGTTCATTCTTCATGCGGACCCGCACATCGAGCCGATCCTGGCGAACTATCAGCAGACGAAAGTCCGGGATGAGGAACTGTTCCGGGAAGTTGCCCAGTCCCTGACGGACCACTTTCGACAGGGAGCCAAAGGAGACTGGACAAGCGGCCATGTATTGCGGAATTTCCGTCTGTTTGTCGCGGCCAAATGGCCCAGAGACAGCAAGTGCAATCTGGTCGAGATCGGCAGCATGTGCGCCGAGGCTTTAGGTGGTGCTGGGCTGCCACCGAAGGATGTCGGACCGGAAGAGTTACTCGAATGGTTGCGCCGGCTGCTGAACGATGATCCGGGCGGCGATCTGGCTCTGTATGACGACACAGTACCGATCCGGAAGCAGGCGATTTTTGCCGAGACAATCATCCGCAAACAGCTCGACCATGTGCAGATCGGACAGAAAGAATGGCGCAGCCTGACGCCGAAGACCTACCCGCAGGAGGTCGATCCACTGCGGACCAATCGGCTGTTCGGTGGTGTGGAGGGTGTCTCCAGCGATGCCGACCAGATCCCCAGCCCGTTTCTCTACAGCCTGACGGTCCTGCTGGAGGACCAGAAGACGAAACTGCACGCCAAGTGCAACGCTGTCCTGATTCAACAGGGAGCCGGGTCTTTCGCTCCGAGCCTGGCCCGCAAGAAGGAGGAATACACCTGGGCCACGGGTGAGGCGGACAAGGGGACAAAGTTTTACCGGATCATCCCGGTCATGTGGGTTTATGACGAACCGGAAAAGTGTCGCAGTTCCCTCGACCGCGCCCGCCGGCTGTGGGAGAACCAGAACTACCTGATGCAGGAGGATCGGGGGATACTGCCGATCCTCCTGGTCTCTTCTCTGCCGTTCGGTCTGTATAACATCGGCAAGAACGTTGACCAGATCGAGCGGGACTACATCGTTCCGGCAAGCACGATCTCGGTTATCACCCCGACCCAGGGGGATTTCTCCGGGATCGGCAAACCGGAAATGCTCTTCCTGGCGCGAAAGGGGCAGGTTGCCTCTCTCGATATGTTCGATTCCGGGGCAACCAACCACAATGCGTTTCTGGCGGCAACTTCCGGTGGTGGCAAATCCTTCTTTATTAACTACCTGGTCACCAACTATTTCGCCAGCGGAGCCAAGATCCGCATCATAGACATCGGTTTCTCCTACAAGAAGATGACCCACCTGGCCGGGGCGCGTTTTCTCGACTTTTCCGACCAGACGACAATGTGTATCAACCCGTTCACCAACATCATCGAGCCGGAACATGACATTCCGGTGATCGCGCCGATCATCGCGCAGATGGTCTATTCCGCGACCGACGAGGAACCGACCGAGACGGAGATGAGCCTGCTGAAAAACGCCGTCTGGTGGGCCTGGGAGAACGAGGGGACACAGGCGGGAGTCGATCATGTCCACTACTACCTGTCCCACTTCAAAGAGATCAGCGACAGCAACGGCGAGATTGCCCAGGCTGCCGAAAAACTGGCGTTCAATATCACCGACTTCACCTCAAGCGGTCCTTACGGGGGCTTCTTCAACGGTCCCTCGACCTTCAACATCTCGGATGATGACTTCGTGGTGCTGGAACTGGAGCACCTGGAACAGAAGAAGGAACTGTTCAAGGTCGTCACCCTCCAGATCATCAATGCCGTTACCAAGGATCTCTATCTCTCCAACCGACAGGACCCGCGTTTCATCATCTTTGACGAGGCATGGAAGTTTCTCGGCAAGTCAAGCCACCTGCGCGAGGTCATCGAGGAGGGTTACCGCCGCGCCCGGAAATTCAAGGGGTCGTTCAATATCGTCACTCAGTCGATTCTGGACATCAAGCAGTTCGGGCCGGTCGGTGATGTGATCTGGGGGAACAGTGCCTTCAAATTCTTCCTCCAGTCGCATGATTTTGCCAGGGCTGAAGCGGAGAAGCTGATTACCTACGATCCCTTTACGATGGGGCTGCTCAAGGGCATCAGCAGCCGGAAAAAGGTCTATTCGGAGATCTTCATGGACACTCCGTTCGGCTGTGGGGTGAGCCGGCTGATTGTCGATCCGTTCAGTTACTACGCTTACACGTCCGATGCGGACGAGATCGCTGAAATTGAAACTATGGTGCAGGGAGGGCTGAGTTATGTCGAGGCTATCAGGGCGATGGTGGGCAGGTATCGTCGTTAATTTCGTTGTCCTGGCTCTGTTCCCCGCAGCTGCGTTCAGTGCCGCCACAGGGGATGTGACTGCGGGACAGGCTGCCGGGCAGACGGCGACACAGACCATCAAGGACAGGTTCGGGTCAAAGACGGCCTTGCGGCAGAACATCATCAATCCGCTGGTTTCGTCCGGGACACAGTTGGAAACGATAGACGGCAGCACGGCGTTTTCCGCGCAACTGGCGTTTCCCAGTTCAAAGAAGTTTCTCGAAGTTTTCGTGCAGCCAGGAGCGACCGGAGATCTTTCGACCATGATCATCGGCGAAGATCTCGATTTCGACGGGACGACCGACTACTCCTACCAGGTTCCGGTACCGGTTTCCGGAGTCTGTGCCAACGGGATCATCTCCTGTACACCCGGGACCTGGGAGAACTGCTTGAACTATCGCTGGACAGCGGACAGCAGTGGGAGGGTCAGCCTTCAGGATACCTTCCCGGACACTCTGGGTGGTTGCTACTGCATCAATACCGGCTGCGGCAACAACCTGGTCTGGAATAACACACAGGTCATCCTGCAGGATCTCGGTGGTGGTGTTGTCGGAGCCGTACAGCAGGCAAACAGCGGCTTTACGATCTCCGATGTCAGGATGAACAACACGACCATCGCCTACTACGGGCAGGACACCTCACGGACCACCAGTGCGACCGGGGTGACGTCTGCGGGGCCGCCACCAGAAACCGTTTTCCTGAACACGCCGATGGCGATGCCGACCAGCGTCCAGGACTTGACCCAGGCTCAGGCCGGTGATCCGCACAGCCTCTACAGTCTGGTCAGCGGGATCGACACCCAGAAGCAGCAGAACAGTTGTGAAATCAACCGGCAGATCCTGTTGAGCAAGCCGAACATCAATGACGTGATCGTTCCTTTGGGAGGTACGGGAGCTGTTCAGTATTGCGGACCAGACTGCATCAATGTGGTTCTTGGTCAGATCGGCGACAACTACTGGTCTGGTAGTTGCCGGATCTTTGAAAAGGATTTCAGGGTTTATGTCAAACAGCCGGAGTTGATCCAGTCGGCAACAATTGTCCACGCAAAATGGGACGATTACATGCAGGTCTGGATCGACAATTACAAGGTCTGGAGTGGTCCGAACGGCAACTTCCCTCCTGAAACCGCCGGTCGTTGTGAGCTGAGCACAAGCTGGAACCAGAATCCCAACGTCAATGTCACCAGCTACTTCAAAAGGCCGGGTGAAATCAAAACCAAGATTCGCGTATCGGTTACAGGTGGCGGCGAGGGCTATGCCTTTGTGCGGATCAAACTCAAACCGGACCGCTGTATTGTCGCGTCCAGTGTGGTCGATGGCTGTTCGGCGCTGGATGGACGGTCAGATTGTGACCTTCAGGATGAGAAGGTCGATGGTGTCCAGACCTTCCGTAATGCCAATCCGACCAGTCTGACTCCATTGCCGTCAACCAGGACTTTGACTCAGGGGAACTGTACCGAAGATATCACTCAAAGCTGGTGGCGCAAGGAGCGGACCTATTTCTGTTCAAGTCCCGCCTATGACTTCAGCAATGCCGCAGCCCGCTACGGGAAGGTGGTCGATTCGATCAGTGCCGGTTCCACGACCTACGAGGATCAGATTCTGGTGGATGGAACCTGGAGCAGTCTCAGTGGCTCCATGACTTTGCCGGATGTTGGCAGTTTTGGGGAGTGCGAGCCGGCCTGCAAAACCCGGCGGCTGCGGGAGGATACCCAGGCCACCCTGTCCGGCACATCAATCCAGTATCAGACCGATACCAGAAGTTACGACATCCTCTATCACACCTGCGTCGAAGGCGCGTGTCCGACCGAGACCGGGGAGGAGATCCTGGTGAACTGCCAGTGCCTGAACGAGTTTGCTGAAGCGGCAACGGTGATCCAGATGTTACGCACGGCGGGACAGGACGTTATCTGCTCAGATGGAGTGCCGAAATGAAAAAGCTGACCTCAATTCTGGTTCTGATCTGCTTCGTGACGGCTGTCATGCCGACCAATCTCATGGCACTGACCTGCGGGGCGGATCTGAACAATGACGGGTTTACCGACGCCCAGAACGAAACAGCGACCTGCATCAACTATCCGGTTCACAACGGACAGGGGAATGCGGATTACTGTTCCGTCCAGGCGGTGAACTGCGAGTCTGAAACGCCGACCAAGCCGATCAAGATGTGCCTCGATCAGGGTTACAACTATGTGGTTGCGACAGACCGTTGTGAAAAGGCTCCTGTCTGTCCGACCGGGACGAACTGGGATGCCCAAGCAAAGGCGTGCATCACGGACCCGCTATGTTCGGCGTCCATGACAACTTCGTTCGCCAGTAGCGGTTTTATGGGATGGAAATATTATCCAACCCCCTGCTCTGCGCCACCGGGGGGGAGTTGCCAGGTCATGAGAATAGATGGCAGTACAGGTCAACCCCTATACGGTCACATGGCCCAATTCGATGTTTCCTGTAACTGGGTATCGACAATCTTTAATACGTATTCCGGTGGCAGCATAACGCAATCCACACCTCAGGTTGATTCCAGATATCACCCTCTGGTTCCCGGAGGGCAATACACGGACCCCTATGGATACTGGAGCTTCTTAAATACCTCGCCTCCCGGAGGTTCATCCGGTACGGAGTCCCCTCCTGACTGTGGTCCCGGTCAGTTCGATTCGGTAACTGGTGTTTGTACCGCTCCCTATACGCTGTCCCGGGATTGCGTTATCGGAACCTACAACCCGGTAACCGGACTTTGTGAATCCGATGTCTTCAACTGTCCGTTGGGCAATTTCACCTGTTTCGACACCGGGGGATCGCTTCCGCAGTGTTCGCCGAACCCCTGCGTGGATACGCAGGCTATTCAGAATGAGGTCATTCTGCCACCGCCGGACGACTCCTGGTTGCAAAACGATGGACAGGTGGACGCGAACGGTAACTGTCTGGGGGCGCTGTACATCTTTTCCGGGAAGTCGGCCCGCTGCCGTCCACCGGGATACGAGGTCGGCCAACTGAATGATTGCTGCGAGAGCAGCGACACGATCACCGATTCCAAGACCGGCAGCAAATACTCCAGCTATGTTTCTGCGCTCAAGACGACCTACCAGATGGCAAAGACGGCCTACTACTCCTATCAGATCGGGACCGGGGCGATGACCGCGACAACGAGTGCGACAGGAGCGGTTACTGTGACCTCGACGGCAACTGGAGCGACGGTAACGACGGCGGCGGCAGGGTCTCAGGTTGGAACAGGAGTGATGGCGGCTCAAGGGGCGGCCAGCTCCGGGGCAGGGGCAGCGGGTGCGACCGGAGCGGGACTCCAGGGATTCACTTCGGCCCTGCTGAATCCGGCAACCATTGCGATAGCGATTGTTGTGATGGTGGCGATGAAGATCCTGTTTGGAAACGGCTGCGACGAGAACGATGTTCAGGCCGCGATCTTCAATGAGTCCGGGTACTGCCACTATCTGGGGGATATTTGCGTCAAGGAGTTTGATGTCCTCGGCTGTGTACAGCGGGCCAAACGGTTTTGCTGTTTCAACTCGAAGATGGCCCGGATCGTAGCGGAGCAGGGACGGCCTCAGCTTAAAGCGTTCGGTCCTTCCGGCGGCTGGGGGACGGCAGAAGACCCGAACTGTCGCGGCTTCACCCCGGAGGAATTCCAGCAACTCGACTTCTCGAAGATCGACCTGACGGAATACTTCGGGGACATCATGGACGGGATGAACCAGAACGTCCAGGACGCTCAGCAGAGGATTCAGCAGGGCATCCAGAACCATTATCAGGGGACGCAATGAAACCTCTGGTTCTGATCACGGTCCTCGTACTGCTCTTTGTCCAACCGGGACTGGCCCGTGTTCTGGGGACGTTCGGGAAGACTTATCCGGTCATCGAGCGGGATGCTCTTGAAGAGATCCAGGAACGGGCGGCTCAGGTCAACTGGAAGTCCGCACTGGACAGAATCAGGCCGGAAGGATTCCGTCCAAAAGGATTGCCGGATCTGCCCCGGGCGGCCAAGGACAGATCGTTCCTGGTGGATATGACCTACACCCTGGGATTCGACATCCCGGACGGTAAAGGGGGAATTCTCTATCCGAAGGGGTATCGCTTCAACCCGCTCGATTACCTGCCCTTCAACCAGACCCTTGTTGTCTTCGACGGGGACGATCCGCTTCAGGTCGCCTGGCTGAAAGCGTCCGGGCTGCTGTCGAAGTCGGGCACGATGCTGCTGCTCAGTGACGGTTCGTTCATTGATGTCGGGAAGGGACTGAACCGGCTGGCTTATTACGCGAGTCCGCAGATTGTTGAGCGTTTCCACCTGCGGGTGACACCGTCGGTCATCCGGCGCAGGGGCAAGCTGATGGAGGTTCAGGAAATCAGGGTGGAGAGGGAGGATTGAGCATGATCAGGATGTTTACACGCAGTGTTTTGTCGCTGGTGCTGGTTCTTTGTCTGGGCTCGACGGGATGGGCTGTCTGCAAGTCAAAACCGATCAATCCGGTGACGGACGTGTGCTGGAGCTGCATCTTCCCGGTTCAGTTCGGTGGCCGACTGACGCTTGGAAATACCCAGGGGAATGTGCCACCGGAAGATCGGTCGCCTCCGGTCTGTGCCTGTTTCAGTGGCGGTCAGCTGACCATCGGGGTAACGGTGAGCTTTTATGAGCCGGCAAGGATGATCGAGACGGTGCAGGATGCTTACTGCTTTCCATCACTGGGAACTCAGATGTCGAATCCCAAACCGGGGTTCCTGAATGGATCAAAGTCCGATTCGGCGGCGCATGACGGGGCCAAGATCTTCCAGCAGG
>Ga0256840_1000493_pt1 | contig 40304 bp, 40 predicted proteins | sample 355202metaG_FD_185969 | JGI IMG/M metagenome (GOLD analysis project Ga0256840, IMG submission 185969) | Hydrothermal vent microbial communities from Mid Atlantic Ridge, Atlantic Ocean - 355-202 | ecosystem: Environmental > Aquatic > Marine > Hydrothermal vents | place: Atlantic Ocean: Mid...
TTAGTGTTGTAAATAAGTTTTCCAAATGCAAAAGTAAGCCCGTAGAAAGTAGCTACAGCAAAAAATGTTTTAATAAATAGTAAGCCTTCAACCTCAAATAAAACCTTAGAATTTTCTAAAGCAAAAAGATAAAATACAATTAAAAAGATAGTAACATTACTTATGCTTGCCCTATAATCTTGCATTATTTTTGGGATAGCAGGTATAAACTTCAGAAAAAAACGGCTTGCTATAAACGGAAAAAGAACTAAAAACAAAAATGCTCCAAACCAAGGAATATGCCCTGATGTATCTACTGCATAATTATTAAGTTCATAATATGGTGCAAGATAGATAGCAAAGTATTTAAACATTAAAAAAGAAACTGATAGTAGCAATATATTTAAGCTAAAAAGTATAAAACCTATCTTTGTATTTGCATTTGAGTCCCTTATCCAGTGCATCACCATCCCACCTCCTGCCATAACGGAAAGTAAAAATAACCCAGCAGCAATACCAAAATCCCCACTTAAAAGACCAATGCTTATTGCAATGATTGGGAGTATGAAAAAGTTAGCAAGAAGATTTTTGCTTATGAGAACTTTATGAGCAGTGATTACTTTAAAATCGCTAAGTTTTGTTTTAAATAGCGTTGGCATAACCATAAAAAGACCAGCAAAAATACAGATGGCTGGTTTAAATGCAAATCCTGCATAATTGTAGTTATACAACAACCCTAAAAACATGGCACCTAAGACAAAAAAAACTTGCATAAAATATCCTTTAATTAAAACTATGTAAGTATATTTATAAATAGTTACAAATATATAAACAAATAAATGATTATAATTCTCCAAATAAAATAAATGGAGATTAACTTATGTCTGAGAAAATAGCTTTATTAGTAGAATCTAATAAGTTTAAAAATTTTATTATCTGGTTGATTGTCATTAATGGTGTGATTTTAGGTGTAGCTACATCTAAAACAATTATGAGTAGTGATTACGGCTATTTAGTTACACTGATTGATAATATAATTATCGGAATTTTTACCGTTGAGATAATTTTGCGTATTTATGTGCATAGGCTTTCATTTTTTAAAGACCCATGGAGTCTTTTTGATTTCTTTGTTGTAGTTATCTCTTTAGTACCTGCAAATGATGGACTTTCTGTTCTTCGTGCTCTTCGTGTATTGCGTCTGTTTAGACTTTTAACTATAGTTCCTCAGATGCGTGTAATTATAGCTGCACTTGTCAAAGTTATACCAGGAATTGGCTCTATATCTATGGTTGTGTTACTGTTTTTCTATGTATTTTCAATTATGGCTACACATCTGTTTGCAGAAGCGTTTCCTGTATGGTTTGGAGATTTAGGGAAGTCAATGTACACACTCTTTCAAGTTATGACACTAGAGAGCTGGTCTATGGGGATTTCACGCCCTGTAATGGATGTCTTTCCATATGCGTGGATATTTTTTCTCATCTTCATTCTTTTAGTCACTTTTATTATGATTAATCTTTTTATAGGTATTATTGTAGATGCGATTTTTACTATTAAAGAGGAAGAAAAAGCAAAAAATCCGCAAAAAGATGAAGTAACGATGGAGTCTTTGCAAAAAGAGCTAAGTGAATTAAAACTGCTTATGCAAAAAATAGATAACAAACTAGAAGGAAATTGATATAATGAAAATAGAGATATTAGGTACTGGATGTACAAAGTGTACGGCACTTGAAGTTGCAGCAAAACAGGCTATTGCAAAAATTGGTGGATTTCATAGTGTAGAAAAAGTTGACGATATTCAAAAAATTATGGATTATGGAGTTATTAGCACACCTGGTTTCGTTGTTGATGGAGAGGTGAAGAGTAGTGGAAAGCTTTTAAGTGTAGATGAGATAGTCAATATTATCTCATAAACCCTCAAGTAAGACATACCAAAGTCTATCTACCTCTTTATCGCTTAAAAATAGAGTTGACTTATTGATAAAGAGTTCATGTAAAGCATCTTTATTTATACTAAGCGTGTGAGAGCACTCTGGATGTGTTGGAAGATATGCTCTTATAAGTGAGACTTCACCTACTATTTTTTGTGAGCACAAAAAACAACTCATCTCTTTATGAAGTCTTCCCTCATGCTCTAAAAGCTTTACATACGACTCTATAGCTACGCGCTTAGGGTTTTGTTTATTCCACTCTTTTGATGCTTTATCTATAAGAAGGAAATAAAAATCATCTAACTCCTCTGCATCGCGTAGGTGAGCATGAAATAGTGATGTGAAATCTTGCCAAAAACGAAGCAGTTTATTATCATTTATCCACTGAAAACCTATATGAATGACATCTTTTAATCGTAATATAGTAGATTTTTGAGAGCTCTCTTTCTCATAATCTAGTTTAAACCCAATATTTATAGTTCCATGCCTTGCTCCATAAAACCTATAAAGAGTATCTAAGCTATCCTTTGTTATTATTGTGACAATTAAATCTTCATCTTTCACTTTGTTAAGATTTATGATGTAACCTTGCATTTTTCGCTTCTTTTATACACATATTTGAAATTTACTTAAAAATTATTCTCATTATTATACTTTCTTAAACCTTTAAATAGTACAATACATGACTTTATCTCTAAATAGACTAAGTTTCTTTAAAAAGAGATTAAATTTATATAAATTTAGTAACAAATTCACAAATTTTGGAGTGATTATGACAAAACATCATGATTTATTAAGATCATTTAAGGATAACTGTGGTTTTGGTCTTGTTGCCAACATTAAAAACAGAGCATCTCATAAGGTTCTCAACGATGCAGTTACTGCCCTAGAGAGAATGATGCACCGTGGTGCAGTTGCAGCAGATGGAAAAACTGGTGATGGTAGTGGTTTATTGCTTTCTATGCCTGAAGAGTTTATCAGAAAAGAGGCATTGGCAAATAATGTAGAGTTACCTAAGCAGTTTGCTATAGCTTCCATTTTCACGAAAGATATATCTCACTTATCGGTAGTGCAAGAGATTTGTGCAAACAATGACTTGAAAATTGTTTTGCATCGTGATGTGCCAGTTAACACAAATGCACTTGGTGCTCAAGCTTTAGAGTCACTGCCAAATATAGTGCAACTATTTATTGTGCCAAACTCCATTATGGCAACAAATAGATTTGATGCACTTTTGTATTTGAGTCGTAAAGAGAGTGAACACAAATTAAAAGATGATAGAGATTTTTATATCGCTTCAATGTCTTCAAAAGTTCTTTCTTATAAAGGTCTTGTTATGCCTACGCATATTAAAGAATTTTATAAAGATCTTCAAAGTGAAAATTTTAAAATTTCATTTTCACTCTTTCATCAAAGATTTTCAACAAATACTCTTCCTGAATGGAGACTTGCTCAACCTTTCCGTGCAGTTGCACACAATGGCGAAATTAACTCTGTAGAGGGTAATCGTATCAATGTTGAGATAAAATCTGAATCTATCAAGAGCGAAGTGTTTACGGAAGAGGAGATTAGTAGAATCCTTCCTATTTTACAATTAAATTCTTCTGATAGTGCATCTGCAGATAACTTTTTTGAATTTCTTATTGTTAATGGTATGGATTTCTTTAAAGCTGTTCGTGCAGTTATCCCTTCTGCTTGGCAAAATGCCCCACATATGGATCCAGAACTTCGTGCATTTTATGAGTACCATTCTACAGTGTTTGAAGCCTGGGATGGTCCAGCGGCATTTTCTGTAACAGATGGTCGATACATCGGATGTGTTCTTGATAGAAATGGTCTCCGCCCTTCAAAATATATAGTTACTAAAGATAACAACTTGCTTATCGCTAGTGAGTATGGAGTTGTTGATATTCCAGAAGATGAGATAAAAGAAAGAGGTCGTCTTCAATCAGGTGAGATGTTAGGACTTGATTTGAAGTTTGGAAAACTTCTTAAAAATGAGCAGATTAATGATTATTTAAAAAGTTCAAACCCTTATATGAAGTGGTTAAATGAACATATGATTTATCTTCAGGAGCATGTTGAAGTTAACTACTCTACTAAATGTGAATTTGAAAGAGAAAACTTTGTAAAAAGACAAAGATTTTTTAATATCACTCAAGAGGTTGTTGAACAAGTAATTGAACCGATGGTTCTTGACGGTAAAGAAGCAGTTGGTTCTATGGGTGATGATACTCCTCTTGCAGCATTCTCAAACAAGCAAAGAAATTTCACTGATTATTTTAAGCAAAAATTTGCTCAGGTTACAAATCCACCAATAGATCCGATTCGCGAAAAAGTTGTAATGAGTTTAAATACTGGTTTTGGTGAAATTCACAATATGTTAGATGAACTCCCAAGCCATGCTTATCGTCTTAAATCAATAAGTCCAATTATTACATTTGAAAAATTGGAAGTGCTAAAATCATTTGGAGATAAAAGGTCACCTCGTTATCAAGCTTTTTATCATAACAATACATTCTCAACAGCTTATACAGGTTCTCTAAAAGATGCTTTAGATGCTTTGGTGGTTAAAGTTATAGATTCAGTTGAAAAAGAAGGGACAAGAATTATCATCCTTGATGATTTTGAGCTTAGTATTAACAACAAAGTTATCCCAATGGCTATGGTTGTTGGCCGTCTTAATTTTGCATTATTAAAAGCTAAAATTCGTCACCTTGCATCTATAATTTGTATCACTGGTGAAGTTGTTGATTCTCACAGTGCTGCTGTACTTATTGGTTATGGTGCTAGTGCAGTTTACCCTAATCTTCTTTTTGCTACAGTTATTGATAAGATAGAAACATCAAGAATGATGAAGATGGATTGTAGTGAGGGGATAAAATCAGTACATAGTGCACTCAATGCAGGGCTTCTTAAAATTATGTCAAAAATGGGAATAGCGACAATTGCATCTTACCGTAATGCAGGGTTATTTGATGTTCTTGGCCTTAACGATGAGATAGTCAAAGATTGTTTTCTTAGTTCAAACTCAGAGCTTGGTGGTCTTAATTATGAAGATATTGATGAAAAAATATCTTTATACCATAAAGAAGCATTTATAGAAGATGGATTTAAGAAAATCTTTCCATTAAATATTGGTGGTTTTTACAAGTTCTATAGTGGACAAGAGCATCATGACTTTGGTCCTGCTGTTATTCATGCTATCCATACGGTGGCAAATAGTGGCAAAAAAAAGGATTTTGATAGACTGAAAGATTTAGTAAATAAGCGTGGATTAAAATTTATTCGTGACTTTTTTGAGCTAAAATCTGATAGAGTTGCCATAGATATTTCTGAAGTTGAACCAAAAGAGGCAATTTTTAAAAGATTTGCATCTGCTGCAATGAGTCTTGGTTCTATTAGTCCAGAAGCACATGAAACTATTGCAATTGCGATGAATAGAATAGGCGCTCAGTCAAACTCTGGAGAGGGTGGAGAAGATAAAGAGAGATTTGGAACTGAAAGAGTATCTAAAATCAAGCAAGTTGCGTCTGGTCGATTTGGTGTAACTCCAGCTTATTTGAGAAGTGCCGAGGAAGTTCAGATTAAAGTTGCTCAGGGTGCAAAACCGGGTGAAGGTGGTCAACTACCAGGACATAAAGTAACGCCACTTATTGGTAAGCTTCGTCATACGGTTCCAGGTGTTACGCTGATTTCACCTCCACCACATCACGATATCTATTCTATAGAAGATTTATCACAGCTTATTTTTGACATTAAGCAGGTTAATCCTAAGTCAAGAGTAGCTGTTAAGCTTGTTTCAACTATTGGCGTTGGAACAATTGCGGCTGGTGTTGCTAAAGCGTATGCTGATAAAATCATTATCTCTGGTGGTGATGGTGGAACTGGTGCCGCTCCACTTACATCTATCAAGTTTGCGGGTAATCCGTGGGAGATTGGTTTAAGTGAAGCTCACAATGCTCTTAAGGCAAATAATCTTCGCTCTCTTGTTGAAGTTCAAGCCGATGGTGGTCTTAAATCAGGCCTAGATGTTGTAAAAGCTGCGCTTTTAGGTGCTGAATCGTACGCATTTGGTACAGGTGTTCTTACGATTGTTGGTTGTAAAATGCTTCGTATTTGTCATGTCAATAAATGTTCGGTAGGTATTGCAACTCAAAACGATAAACTTCGTGAAGAGTTCTTCAAAGGGCATGTAGATCAGGTTATAAATTATTTTACTCTTTTAGCTGAAGATGTTCGTTCTATTATGGCTGAACTTGGATTTACAACAATGGAAGAGATGATAGGACGCGTTGATATTCTTAAAGTTATTGATGATAAATTTGCACAAAAATTTGATTTTAGCTCTATTCTTCATGAAGAGCATGGTGTAAATACTCATCAACAAAAATTTAACCATCCATTTGACGATAATGCTTTTGAAAAAGATGTTTTAAAAGAAGCGATGATAGCAATCAAACATCCTGAACAGCCTATTAGAATTGTTAGAGATATTAAGAATATTCATAGAAGTTTTGGTGCTTTAATATCTGGTGAAATTGCTCAGTATTATGGTGATGCTGGATTAAAAGCAGATACTATTAAAATCAATCTAACAGGTATTGCTGGTCAAGCTCTTGGGGCTTTCTTGATTAATGGTGTTTCTATATATGTAGATGGTGTGGCAAATGATTACATCGGTAAAGGGATGCATGGCGGTAAAATAATTATCACTTCAAAAAATGAGGGTGAAGAATTTAGTGCTGGTGGTAACACTTGTCTGTATGGTGCAACTGGCGGTAAGCTTTATATTTCAGGAAGTGTTGGTGAAAGATTTGCAGTTCGTAACTCTGGTGCATTAGCTATAGTTGAGGGGTCAGGAGATAATGCTTGTGAATATATGACAGGTGGTATCGTTGTGATTCTTGGTCGCACTGGTATTAACTTTGGTGCAGGTATGACAGGTGGAGTTAGTTTTGTATATGATGCTGATCATAGTTTCGTTGAAAATGTTAACCGTGAGTTAGTTGAAGCGATTAGAATCGATACAGATGAGGGTGCTGATGCTAGACACCTATTGAAAAAATTATTAAAAGATTATGTTGTTGAAACTGAGAGTGTAAAAGCAAAAGAGTTACTTGATAACTTTAGAGTAGAGGTGAGAAATTTCTGGCTAATTCGCCCTAAAAACTTAACTAAACTACCTCTTAACCTAGAGAATGGAGACTAATTATGAGAGAATTTTTAACAACAGAAAGAATCGATCCTGCTAAAAGATTAGTGGTTGAGAGAATAAAAGATTTTGGTGAAATTTATGAGGTATTAGAACGCAGTGATGCTGCTACTCAAAGTGAGAGGTGTATCCAATGTGGTGATCCATTTTGTTTAAATAAATGCCCACTACATAACTATATACCACAATGGTTAAAATCGATTGCTGAGAAAGATTTGGAGTTTGCATTTAAACTCTCAAATGAGCCATCACCATTCCCAGAAGTTATGGGAAGAGTGTGTCCTCATGATAAGTTATGTGAAGGCGACTGTACTTTAAATGATGGTCATGGTGCTATCACAATTGGTTCTATAGAAACTTATATAACAGAAGCTGGTTTTAAAGCTGGTTTTAAGCCAGAGTTTCCAGGTGTGACAACTGATAAAAGTGTTGCAGTTATTGGAAGTGGTCCTGCTGGTCTATCAGTTGCTACTTATCTTTTACGCTCTGGAATAGCAGTAACAATGTATGAAAGAAGTGATAGAGCAGGTGGACTTTTAACATATGGAATTCCAAGTTTTAAGCTAGATAAAAAGATAGTAGAGCGTCGCGTGAAATTACTTAAAGAAGCTGGTCTTAAACTTGTACTCGACTGTGAAGTTGGTAAAGATATAGCTTTTGAAGAGATTGCAAATACTCATGATGCTATGTTTATCGGTGTTGGAGCGACTAAAGCAAAAAGAGCTTCACTTGTTGGTGAGAATGCTCCAAATGTTTATGATGCTATGGATTATTTAACCGCAATGCAGAGAAAAAACTTTAAATTATCATATGATAAAAAATTTGACTTTAAAGACTTAAATGTTGTAGTAATCGGTGGTGGTGATACTGCTATGGATTGTCTAAGAACTGCAAAAAGAGAAGAAGCTAAAAGTGTAAATTGTTTGTACCGCAGAGATGCACACAATATGCCAGGAAGTAAAAAAGAGTACAAAAATGCTATGGAAGAGGGTGTTGATTTTACTTTCTTTGCATCTCCAAAAGAGATAGTACAAGATGAAAGTGGCAATGCTATTGCTGTTGAGATTGTAAAAACAACTCTTGGTGCTAAGGATGAAAGCGGTCGTCAAAGAATGGAAGAAGTCAAAGGTAGTGAAACAAGAGTGAATGCTGATGTTATCATTATGTCTTTAGGTTTTGACCCTGAAGTACCATCATTTTTAGCAGAAAATGGAATAGAAACAAATGCTTGGGGTGGAGTTGTTATAAATGAGGAGACCCATGAAACAACTACTTCAGGCATTTATGCTGGTGGTGATTGTTTTAGAGGTGCTGATTTAGTTGTAACAGCTACATATGATGGTCGTGAAGCGGCTAGAAGTATTGCAAAAGCTTTATTAAAATAAATTTTTTTACAAAAGAGTAAAGAGAAAAACTCTCTCTACTCTAGTGGTTCGTCTGCTGTTTTTTTTTCATTTTATCTTACTCCTGTAGATAACTTTTCCCATAGAGGATTATCACACATCCTATTTTAAAAGATAATTGTTTTCTACTGATAATATATATCATACAATTAGTTATGTTTTAAATCTATTTAGTTTTGTTTATTGTCTTGTTTTAGATAAAATTTCGAAATTTTTTTAAGGTATTGAGATGATTGTACATATTGTAATGTTCAAATTTAAAGATGAAAACAAAGCTTTAAATATGGCAAAAGTTCAAAATAAACTGATTAAGCTTGAGAGTAAAATTGATGGCTTAAGATCGATGGAAGTTGGGATTAATTTCAATGAATCTGATAGAGCATTTGATTTATCTTTATATAGCACCTTTGAAACTCAAGCAGATTTAAAAGATTATGCAGTGCATGAAGAACATCTCAATGTTGTTAGCTTTATAAAAGAGGTAGCTACTGAAACTAAAGTTGTTGATTACATTTTAGAGTAGTTTATTTGATATATTCAAGAACTAGATTCCAGGTCAATCCTGGAATGAGAATAGTTTTTATAAAAATTTAGAGTATAAAGTTAAATAGATAACCGACACCAATTATCCCTATCCCTACAATCCCAAAAAATAGAGCAATGAGTTTTACATCTATAATTCGCTTAAGTATCATAGCCTCAGGAAGACTGAGAGCCGTCACAGCCATCATAAATGCAAGTGCTGTCCCAAGTAACATCCCCTTATCAACAAGTACTTCTACTAAAGGCATCACTCCCGCAGCATTACTATACATTGGTATCCCCATCAAAACTGCGAGTAAAACTGCAAAAGGGTTATCCGCACCAGTATATGTAGCTATAAAATCTGCTGGAATATAACCATGAATAATTGCTCCAATCCCTACACCTATAAGTACATAGATATAGATTTTTTTGAATATATCAACCGTATAATCAGAAGCCTCTTTTACTCGCTCTTTAAATGTAAGTTTTATCTTCACCTCGTCCAACTCTCCATCCATAGGTGTAACATCAAGTAAAATGTATTTCTCCATCTTCATCCGACCAATTAAATATCCGCCAAGTATGGAAACAAGTAAGCCACATCCAATATATATGGCTGTAATTTTCCAGCCAAATATCCCAAAGAGAAGGGCTATGGCTATCTCGTTGTTTAAAGGGGAACTGATAAGAAAGGAGAAGGTTACACCAAGAGGTATTCGTGCTTGGATGAAGCCTAAGAACAGAGGTATGGCACTGCAACTGCAAAATGGTGTTATGATACCAAAAAGTGAGGCTAGAACATTACCGAAGAATGGTGGTTTATCTTGCAGGTAAGCTCTTACATATTCGGTATTGAAATGTGTTCTTAAATACGATACGACAAAGATAATAGTTATAAGTAAAAACCAGATTTTAATCGTGTCATAGATAAAAAAGTTAATTGCCTCACCCAAATGACCCTGCATATTAAAAACATCATATATGAGATAATCTACACTCTCTTTCCACATTATTTTGACTCCATTACTTACTTATGTTTATTTATTATTTTTTCTTTTATACATATCAATAAAGTCTTTTATTATTAATCCGATACAGACAAACCATAATCCATCAAGTATAAAATTTTGATTTAAACCATTTAGATATAGATATGGAAAACCTATAAAATAAGGCCATTTTAAAAAATAAAAAAAGAGTATAGCACTTCCAAATAAATCTTTCATAATTTTAGTACTTTCATGTTACTTGTTTCATCTATGAGAAGTTTTCCCTCGCTGTTAGTATTTTACATCTGTTATTTTTGACTCAGGACTTACACTTTACTTGCATAGGTATTAAAAAATTATAAAAAACCTTATTTAAACTCTACACCCTCATATCTATCATATAACCACTCTGCAACAGCTTGCTTTTCATCTTCACTTATCTTCACAGCTGGCATAGTGCCAAATCTCTCTAGTGCAGCAGAATGGCACATACTGTTTTGTAAGTTTGGATTTTGAATATAGTCTTTTACAAATAAAACAAATAGATAGCGGTGCACATCGTCGTCATCATCTTTAATAATTATATTTTCACGCAAGCGGTCTGAAACTTCAAGCATAGGTGGGGCTTTAAGAGTTTTAAACTGTTTAACAACTTCACTTTTTGCCATCATCTCAACATGGCATGACATACAGTTCTTTTTATATACTTCATACCCATTAGCACTAAATAAAGTAGATGCAAGAAGAATTGAACTTAAAATTATTTTTTTCATATCTATCCTTAATTCCAAAATTTATAACCGATTATATCCAAAATCACAATTAAACAACCATTTAGTAAATCAAAGATAGCGATAAAATGTATAATTTTAGTCACTTAACTGATATAATAACTATATCATATGATATAGTTATTATATCAGTTGTTTACAAAAAATCTCTTTATTAAATTTTTATGTGTTTTAAAAGTCTTTTTTTACTAAAAAAGCCTCCTTATTGGATGTTTGGCTATTTTGGAACCATTTTTATTAGTTTTGACTCAGGACTTAAGTGGTTGCATCATAAAAAAAGAAGACCAGACCAATTTTTAACAGCAGTTAGAAAAGATAGAAGAAGATGATAATATATGTAAGAATTGCAAATTGACATATTTTTTATTAAATCAAAGATATGTTATACTTATTTAGACAAACATAGGGGTACAGTTATGGGGGTACAGTTATGCAAATATCACTAGATATTCAAGATGATGTATATAAAAAGTTAGTAAATGCTGGTGTAGATATGCAATCAAAATTCAATGAATACCTTACAACTCTTAGCAATAAAAAAGATACTTATAGCAACTCCCAACAGTTCCAAGATGATAAAAAATACTTTCACGATACATTAAAAGATATTGAAAGTGGCAAAGCTAGACTTGTATCACATAACGAAGTATGGGAAGAGATAGAAAAACATACGAGTAGCCATTAGTGCAAATCATTTATGAAGAAAACTTCATTAACTCCTTTAATGCAATATGGGACTATATCTCACTTGATAGTAAAAAACAAGCTAACAATTTTAAAAGTAATATAAAAAAAGTTATTGAAGATATGCCTTATAAATGTAGAAAATCAATCTACTTTGAAGATGATAATATACGAGATTTAATATTCAAGGGTTATACAGTTGTTTATAAAGTTGATAAAGCTCAGAAAACAATAATCATTATAGGAATTAAAAAGTATCAAAATGAATTGTAGTCACTTTGATTTTCAGATAACGATATCAGGATAGATAGAGACTCTGAAACTATTTACACAACCTCTAAACTCCCAACATTAGTAAACCACTACTGGTGTTTTATACTCAATAGCTGAGTGTAATCTATTGGAATTGTAAGAATTGATATATCTTTCAATAGCTTTTTTGTATAATCTTGCAACAAGGAGTTTTATGGCTAGAACTATAACCTTACTAGGTGCTATTTCCATAGGTGTTGGTGGGATGGTTGGCGGTGGTATATTTGCCGTTTTAGGAGAAGCTGTTTCTCTAGCACATAGTGCAACAACATTTGCATTTTTAATTGCAGGTATTGTTGCACTACTTACATCTTATTCCTATGCAAAACTATCAGTAGCCTTTCAAAGCAGTGGAGGAACTGTCACTTTTATAGATGAAGCTTTTTCACACAATCTTTTATCTGGTTCTATAAATCTTATGCTTTGGCTTAGCTATCTTATCACCATATCTTTATATGCAGTAGCTTTTGCCTCTTATGCTGAGACTTTTTTTTCAAATCAAAATCAATTTTTAAAACATTTATTAATCTCAATTGCCATAGTTTTACCAGCACTGATTAATTTAGTTAGTGCATCTTTTGTTAGTAAGTCTGAGACCATTATTGTTTTTACTAAAGTAATTCTTCTTGTTATTATAATTGTTAGCGGTGCTTTTTATGTTGACACTACAAGACTAGAAATACCATCAACAATTTCCATAAGTTCTGTAGTTGTAGCTGGTATGATAATCTTTGTCGCTTATGAAGGGTTTGAGCTAATCGCAAATGCAGCTTCAGAGATAAAAAATCCAAATAAAAATTTACCCCGTGCTTTTTACATATCTGTAATATCTGTCGTAATCTTATATATCCTAATAGCACTCATCAGTGTTGGAACAGTCGATGAAGCACAACTCTTAGAAGCAAAAGATTATGCTCTAGCAATTGCAGCAAAACCAGCACTTGGTCAAATAGGGTTTACTATAGTATCTATTGCAGCACTTTTAGCAACTTTTTCAGCTATAAATGCTACCATTTATGGAAACGCAAGACTTGGATACATCATAGCATCTGAGGGTGAACTTCCAAAACTATTAACAAAAGAGAAGCAAGACATTCCATTTATAGGGATTGTTGCTATCCTTTTTCTTAGCTTGTTACTTGCAAACAGTATAAATTTAAATGAAATTGCCATCATTGGAAGTGCAAGTTTTTTACTAATATTTTTCATAGTAAATCTAAGTGCATATAAATTAAAAAAAAAGATAAATGCAGATAAATATATACTAATCGCATCTACATCTTCTACTTTTTTTGCACTTATTACACTTTTATATCACACATACACATCTAACCCAAAAGCTATAATAATATTTCTACTTTTTATAATTGTATCTATATGTTTTGAATTTATATATGGTAGATTAATTAGAAGGCATATATTTAATCGTAAATATCTACAATAATTGTTTTTTAATTTTCTGAATACTTATTAAACATAGCTATTCAGTCTTTTGTTATCATATTTTTTGTATAATCCAGACAATTTTAACAAGGAATTATTTGCCATGAGTTTTTTAAAAGAGTACGATAGTGAGATTTACGATTTATGTGAAAAAGAGTTAGAACGCCAAACAGACCACTTAGAGATGATTGCATCTGAGAACTTTACACTTCCAGCAGTTATGGAGGCTATGGGTTCAGTGTTTACAAACAAATATGCTGAGGGTTATCCTGGAAAGCGTTATTATGGTGGTTGTGAGTATGCTGATGGTGTTGAGCAGTTAGCAATAGATAGAGCTTGTGAGCTTTTTGGATGTAAATTTGCAAATGTTCAACCACACTCAGGTTCTCAAGCTAACGGTGCTGTTTATGCTGGTTTACTTAAAGCTGGTGATAAACTTCTTGGTATGGATTTAAGCCACGGTGGTCACTTGACACATGGTTCAAAGCCATCTTTTTCTGGTAAAAATTATCACTCTTTTACTTATGGTGTTGAACTTGATGGTCGTATAAACTATGAAAGAGTTATGGATATTGCTCAGATAGTACAACCAAAAATTATTGTATGTGGTGCTTCTGCTTACGCTCGTGAGATTGACTTTAAAAAATTTCGTGAAATTGCTGATGCTGTTGGCGCAATTTTATTTGCTGATATCGCACACATTGCTGGTTTAGTTGCAGCTGGTGAACATCCTAGCCCATTCCCTTATGCTGATGTTGTAACAACTACAACCCATAAAACTCTTGCAGGACCTCGTGGTGGTCTTATTCTTACAAATGATGAAGATATTGCTAAGAAAATGAACTCTGCAATCTTCCCAGCACTTCAAGGTGGTCCACTTGTTCATGTTATCGCTGCAAAAGCTGTGGGTTTTAAATACAACCTTTCCCCTGAATGGAAAGAGTATGCAAAGCAAGTAAAAGCAAATGCTAAGGTTCTTGGTGAAGTATTAGTTAAGCGTGGATATGATGTAGTTTCTGGCGGAACAGATAACCACCTAATTCTAGTATCTTTTGTAGGAAAAGAGATTTCTGGTAAAGATGCAGATGCTGCTCTTGGAAATGCAGGTATCACTATCAACAAAAACACCGTTCCAGGTGAAACAAGAAGCCCTTTTGTAACTTCAGGGATCCGAGTTGGTTCCCCTGCCCTTACAAGCCGAGGTATGAAAGAAAAAGAGTTTGAACTTATTGGCAACAAAATGGCAGATGTTCTTGATGATATAAACAATACTGAACTACAAGCAAATATCAAAGAGGAATTAAAAGCTTTAGCTCAAAATTTTGTAATTTATAATCAATCAACTTATTAAGGTGAAAAAATGACTGCAATGGATTTAAAACTTATTAAAATAGTGAGTGACCATTACTGGATTAAAAGAGATACAGTAGTAAACAAGCTAACATTTAAAGGTCGTACTTTTTATAATAAATTTGAAAAAATAGATGCTCCTTTAACGCAGTCGCTTATAAACCAGCATATTAAGGGTGACATAACTATTGCTCATTCAATTGTGAACAAACATACAAAAGTTGAAAATATAGTTATAGACTATAATGGTAGAGATCCCGAAAGGTTTTACCATAAAGCACAACTTCTTCTTCGTGAAGAGGGCTACATAAATTTTACAGCTTATAAGACAAAAACAGAGGGTCATCTTCATGTTTACATCCATAAAGGTCACACAACCTTACAAGAGGCTATACAGCTAGGAAAGATGCTTTCCATGAAACTAGCAGCAAAGCAACCTAAACAATGGAGAATGTTTCCAAATAACGATATGCCTGATGAGTATAATATTTTAACTTTGCCATATGCTGTTTATGCTAAAGAGCGTGGAGCTTCTTGGTCAAAGCACATGTGAGAAGCGTAAAAAAACGCCAACTGCTTGGCGTTTTTAGCTTCGAATCAAGGTCGAAGTACAAAGTACCGACCGCGAAGCAAAAGCTCAAAGCGAATGTGAATATTTTTTTAGCTATGATAAAGCAAATAAAGTTTTGGAGATAACAATTATGGAAGAAAAAAACGAACTTAATGATATCATTTTAAATAAAGGTGATGGAGCAAGCGCTAATAAAAAAATCTTACTAGCAGTTGGAACACTTGGTATTATTTTAATAGTAGTTGTTTTATTAATGAATACTCTTACATCTAGTGGAACAAACAATTTACCTCAAGCAGTTTTACCCCCAGAACCTACATCACGAGTAGTTTCACAAATTGAAAATGAGCCTCTTTTTGAAGAGGTTAATGTTATTCAAGAAGAGGCTGAGACGAACAATAACCTAGATAAAATCGCTCAAAGACTCAAGCAAGAAAGTATAGAAACTAAAAAATCTTCACAAGAAACTAAAAAAGTTGAGAAGCAAGTGCAACAAACTAAGGCAGTTCAAGCAGTAGCTACTCAAAAATCAGAGCTACCAAAACAGAAGACTGCTGTAGCAAAAGCTTACTATATCCAAGTTGGTTCTTTTTCAAAATATCAACCAAACAAAAAGTTTTTAAAGTCTATCACTGATAGAGGGTTTACATATAAATACCATAAGGTAGTCAAAAACGCTAAAACACTCAACAAAGTTTTAGTTGGACCCTTCAACAATGAAAGAGAAGCAAGAGACGCTTTAAGAGAGATAAGAAGCAGTGTTGAAGCTGGTGCCTTTTTAGTTAAAATATAAATTATTCATAAGGTTTTCGTTTGATATACTCTAAACAATTTTTTCTCGATCAGTTAGCACCTATTGCCGTTTACTCTAAGCTCAAAACCCTCTTCCATAATGAGATAACTTACCTTTTTGAGAGTGCTGGACAATCAGAGGGTAACTATAGCTTTATCTGTATCGGTGCTCGTGAGAGACTTCAATACATAAATAATCAAACTATATATACAGATGCCAATGGTGTCAAACATACACAAGAAGAAAATCCTTTTACTTTTTTAAAACACTACTACAAAAATATCGACACTTCCATATATAAAGAGGCCACAAAAAAATTAAAAGTTGGTTATGTTGATGGCTTTATTGGCTATATAGGCTATGACATGGTGAAAGTATTTGAACCAAAACTTGGCTCTAGTATGGATAAATTAGTAGATGAATTAAATACTCCTGATTTAGATTTAATTCTTCCTAAAATGATTTTAGTGTATTCACATAAAAATCACCAAATAACTCTTATATCTACACTCAGAAAATATGAAGATAAATTTGTGTCTATTCATGATGAGTTAAAAGGCTCATATACATACCAACATAGAGTCCACAACATTGGTAAGGATAAAGGAAGTTTTGCACATTCTAAGGAAAAATTTTTCAAAATGATAGATGACTCTAAAGAGATGATAAAAAGTGGTGATGTTTTCCAGATTCTTATGACAAATCGTTTTACTCGAAATATCAAAGTTGACCCTTTTAGTTTTTATCGTATCTTAAGAACGAAAAATCCTTCACCATATATGTTTCTAATGGAATATGAAGACTTTAACATCGTTGGCTCTTCACCAGAAGTTATGGTGAGACTAGAAGATGGTAAACTTCTGCTTCGCCCCATAGCAGGAACTCGTAAGCGTGGTGCCACTAGACAAAGAGATAAAGAACTTGAAGAGGAACTTTTAGCAGACCCAAAAGAGTTAGCTGAACATCTTATGCTTATAGATTTAGGTCGTAATGATGTTGGACGAGTCGCGAAAACGGGAACAGTAAAAGTAGAAGATATGATGCATATTGAAAGATTCTCCCATGTAATGCATATAGTCTCAGATGTTACGGCAACACTTGATGAAAAACATGATATGTTTGACCTTTTTATGGCAACTTTTACAGCAGGAACTATGACAGGTGCTCCAAAAATTAGAGCTATGGAGCTAATAGCAGAGTACGAGGGTTTAAAAAGAGGTTTTTACAGTGGAAGTATAGGTTACTTTGGTTTTGATGGTAATATGGACAGTGCTATCACCATTAGAACTGCCATGGTTAAAGAGGACAAGGTTGTCCTTCAAGCTGGTGCAGGGATAGTTGCAGACTCTGTAAATGAGCTTGAGTATTTAGAAGTTGAAAACAAACTTGGTGCGCTAATACACTCTCTTGAAGACTTAGATAAAGATGGAACTAAATAGTGAAACTGTTTTCAATCTTTGGAAACCCTGTAGCACACTCTCGCTCTCCACTTATGCACAATAGTGTGTTTAAAAACTTAAACTACAAAGCTTGTTATACAAGAACTCACTTAGAAGATGGTAAAAAACTCAAAGAGACTTTTTTCTCACTTGGTCTTAGCGGAGCAAATGTCACAGTTCCTCATAAAGAAGATGCTTACAATGCTTGTGATGAAGTAAGAGGTTTTGCAAAAAAAGTGGGTGTGGTAAATACTCTTATAAATGAAAATGGAAAACTTATAGGCTATAACACAGACGCTGATGGTTTTATGTATGCCATAGAGGTATTTGGTAAAACTCAAAATGTTCTTATCCTTGGTGCTGGTGGCACTGCAAAAGCCCTAGCTTCGAGATTTATGCAAGATGGTATAAAAGTTACTATTTTAAATCGAAGTGAAGGAAGACTCGCTTACTTTAAAGAGCTTGGATGCGAATATTCAACTTGGGATGGCTATAAAACTTCAAAATATGACCTCATTGTAAACACTACAAGTGCTGGACTTAAAGATGAAGAGCTCCCTGCTCCAAAAAAAATCATAGAAGATATACTCGCTAACACCTCACATGTAGCAGATGTGATTTATGGGAAAATCACACCCTTTTTACAATTGGCAAATGAAAACAACATCACTTTTAAAGATGGATCAGATATGCTACTCGGGCAAGGAGTACTTGCGAACGAGCTTTTTACTAACGGTGAACTAGAACTTGAAGATATACAAAAATATATGCAAAGAAGTTTTGAGCTTTAAACTTTTTTATAGAACAAACTTAGTAGAGCTGGAAGTAGTACCAAATCAAGCAAAAGTGCTAAATTTAAAGCTATTACTGTAACTATCGCAAAATTGACATTAGGCATAAAACTACTCACTCCAAAAATAGCAAATGTAAATGACAATATAAAAGTAGTGAGTATCATCGCGTTTCCACTATGGCTTATTATGTAATCTATAGTATCTTCAAAACTTTTTGTTTGTATCGCGTCAAAATACTTTGAGAAAAAGTGGATGGTATCATCTACGGCAATGCCTAAAATGACAGCAGCAGAGATGGCTACACCTATATCAATATGTATCCCTATATATCCCATAACTCCTGCTACTAAAACTATGGGAGCAATATTTGGCAATATAAATATCCATAACATTTTTATATTTCTAAAGATTAAAAACATAACTATGGCTACTACGATAAGGGTGATGCTGATGGATGTTATAAGGGTATCGGTTACACTTGATTGCATATACGCAAAAATGGCTGTTTGACCTTGAACATCCGCACTATAGTTACTATTTTCATCCCACCAAGTTTTTATCCATGCAATCATCTCTAAATCTTTTGAAGCATCTACTAAGTCAATATTTATGGAGAGTCTTAAAAACTGTTCTGTTGTATTTACCTTATCATTTATCTCCATCCCCTGAGGAAGACTCATGGAGTAAAGAAGTAAGTATTGTGCTACTAAATCTTGCTCTTTTGGAATAATGTTTGGTGAAGAGGGGTTAAGCACTTTTTGCATACGAACTATAATATCTTTAAGCGAATGAGTAAATCTAACATTATTATATTTAGCTTTAAACACCTCTTCAAACTCTACTATTTTTTTTAAAAATAGTGGATTCTTAATCCCATCTTCCTCTTTAGAATCAAGGATTATTTCATACACCATAGAACCAGTTAGATTTTTCTCTATAAAATTGCTTCCACTCCTCACTACTGTATCATCTGAGAAATACTTTATGCTATTTGAATCTACTTTCACATAGTTTAAACCATACCCAAGAACGACAAATAAAAGCATAAATATGCCTACAATTTTTTTGTCATTTTTCACAATAAATACCCCATACCCTTTTGTATTTAAAAGATTAAAAAATTTTATGGGTTTCACCTTATAGTCATCATTTATGGTGAGTAAAATTGCAGGTGCAATGCTTATGCTAAAGAAAAAAGCGATGAATGCCCCTGTGGTAATAGCTACCCCTAGAGTTGAGATAGGCTCGATTTCACTAATGCCAAGTGAAGCAAATCCAATGGCTGTAGTAAAAGATGTCAAGCCTATTGGCAAAATATTTTTCCTCAAAGCTATGGCTACCGCTTGTATATTTGGCATCCCCTTCATCTTGTAATATATCCAAGCAAGATAAAGGTGCATAGCATCCGCTATAGCGATGGCAGTCACAAAGGATGGGATGTTTACTGTAAAATTGTTGAGTTTATATCCAAGTAACATCTGGATGCTTACAACACTTAAAAATGTAAGAACTATAACAACTGAGGGAACCAAAACTCCTATAACACTTCTAAATATTAAAAATAAAAACGAAACGACAACCACAACAGCTAAAGGCATTAAAACAAGAGCATCTGATTGTGATATGCTAACGAGAGAGGCTGTAATAGCTGGAATTCCAGTTATGTAAAACTTATATCCACTACTGAGCTGAGTTAGAGTTATTATCTCTTGTAGCCTCTGCATAACATAGATGTTAACCTCTTCATCCGCGCCCGTTACATTTGAGAGTTTTACGGCTAACATTGTTGTTCGTCCATCTTCTGAGATAAGCTGGTTTAGTATAAGCTCATCTTTGAGAGCCAAAAGTTTTTTCCTTTGTATATTTGTTATATCTCTTATAAAATCTTCTATAATTATCTCATCATCTTCGGTGCTAATATACTGATAAGAACTTAGACTATCAACTCTACTCACTCCATCTATTTTATTAAACTCTTCACTAAGATATAAAACTGTTTCTATCGCTTTTGGAGTAAAAATACCTTTCTCATCTTTAAAAGCAACTATAAAAGTATCGTCTCCACTAAAAGTGGTTCTAAAGTCATCATAATCTTTTATAATTTTCGAGTCTTTATCAAACCAAATACGATAACTTCCCTCATATGCTAAATCTTTTAAAGATATAGACAGCAAAGCCACCATAAGAGTTAAAAGTATTATTATTTTATATTTTTGTTTATCTAAAAAGTTTATATAAGCATCCATAAAAAAAACCTTGAATTATTTTAAAGTAAGCAATGTTAACATAAGAAATCTTAAATGTAAACACTGTTTACTTTATATTTTATGATAAAATAAATTTATGATTAAAAATGAATACCATCATGGAAACCTCAAAGAAGAGTTTTTAAAAATTGCTTTTAATTTTATAGCAAAAGAAGATATTGATAAACTAACTCTAAAAGTTCTATCGGATGCTACAGGAACATCACGCTCAGCAATATATAAGCACTTTAAATCAAAAGATGCTTTGATAGAGAAGATAATAGAAGATGGTTTCGAGCAGTTTGATAACAGCACCTCCCCTATTCTAAAAGATAAAGATAAACCACTCATTGATAGATTTTATTTTACAGGTAAAGAGTACATAAAATTTGCAAAAGAAAACCCAAACCTTTACAGACTTTTATTTGGCAAAAAATATGCTTATATCAGAGAAAAAATTATTAGCATCCAAGATGAGGACTGTAGTGGATTTGGAGCGTTAAAATTAGCTATACAAGAGGGTCAAGAAAGCGGTATCTTAAAAAATGATGACAGCTATAAACAGGCTATCATTATCTGGTCATCACTTCATGGTCTATCCTCTTTAATTATTGACGGTTTTATGGATGTTGCAGAGTTATATGAAAAGCTTTATGATGATATGTTTAAGACATTGTTAGCTGGGATTATTGCAAATAAAGTAAAACTTTTATCGAGTTTGCCATTTGGGGATAAACTGCTAAAAGTAAAGTAAAATGAACTTTCTTTATCAGCCCATAGGGTACATAATATCTTCTTGAACACTCCTTAACTCTGCCATTGTTTCATCACTAAGAACTAAGTCTATTGCTGCAAAAGATTCGTCCAACTGTTTGGCTGTTCTCGCACCGATAATGGTTGAGGCTACAAAATCAAACTGTTTGGAATACGCTACAGCCAAAGTAACAGGTGAAATTTCAAGTTTTTTTGCTATCTCCATATATTTTGCAGTTGTAGCTAATGTCTTCTCATTTACAAACCTAAAACTTTGAGCCAACCCTCTTGTGTCCCCGCTTTTTACATACTCTGAAAATCTTGCATCTTCTGGTTGAAACTTTCCATTGTACTTTCCACTTAAAACTCCGCCCGCTATCGGAGAATACGGTAAAAGTGAAATTTGTTCCTCTTTACATACCTGAGCGAGTTCATCTAAAAATCTCGGATGGTTTAAAGAAAAATTGTTTTGAATAGACTCAAACCTAGTGATACCTAACCTCTTAGATGTCTCATTTGCTTTTGTGAGTCCATATGCTGTATCATTGGATGTTCCAAGATACCTTACTTTTCCCTCTTGAACCAACTCATCAAAAGCTTTTAACGACTCTTCAATCGGTACTATTGTATCAGGCCAATGCATCTGATAGAGGTCAATATAATCGGTTCCAAGTCGCCTTAAACTCCCCTCAACAGCTCTTTTTATATGAAAACTATCAATAGCTGTCATCCCATTACGAATAGGTGGTACAAACCAACCACTCGCCGCTCCTGCTACTTTTGAAGCTATGATAAGATTTTCTCTATTTTTACCCTTTAACCATCTACCAATTATACTCTCCGTCTCACCAGAGTAAACCTCTTTTGGAGGAACTGGATAAAGCTCGGCTGTATCGAAAAAGTTAATCCCAAAGTCAAGTGATTTATCCATGATTTTAAAGGATTCTTTCTCATCACTCCAAGAACCAAAACTCATTGTTCCTAAACAAATCGGAGTCACTCTAAGCCCTGTTTTTCCTATGTATCTGTATTGCATTTTTTTCCTTAAAACTTCTAAAATATTTTCTTGTATGTATGACAATATGGCTGTTTATTATGCTTTTCATAATAATCTTGATGATACTCTTCAGCCTTATAAAACTGAACTTTTTCACGCAAAGTTGTAGCCACATCAAAACCTTTTGATTCTAATATTTTAAACAAGTTTTGAACTATTTTTTTCTCTTTTTCATTCGAAGTAAAGATTGCGGATAAATATTGAGCTCCAATATCTGGACCTTGACCATTTTTTTGAGTAGGGTCATGTATCTCAAAAAACAGTTTTGCCAAAGTCTCATAATCAACAATATTTGAATCATATACAACTTCTACAACCTCTAAATGTCCTGTATTACCTTTAGTTACATCCCTATAAGATGGATTTTCTAGCTTTCCACCCATATATCCTGACTCAACCGACTTCACACCATCAAGCTTTTCTAGGTGATACTCCACACCCCAAAAACATCCACCTGCAAAATAAGCTTTTTTATACTGCTCAACCTTATCTGATTCAAAATTTAAAGAGATAGAGTTTACACAATGACGGATATTTTTACTTGTAAAACCCTCGCCCTCAAAAACATGACCTAGGTGTGCATCACATCTAGCACAAACTATCTCAATTCTTCTTCCATCAGCATCTTTAACTCTCTTTATCGCACCCTCTATCTCATCATCAAAACTAGGCCAACCACATCCACTATCAAACTTAGAACTTGATTTATACAGTGGAGCATCACATAGCTTACAAGTATAAGTACCACTCTCTTTGTGCTTATAAAATTTTCCGCTAAACGGTCTTTCAGTTCCTTTATCTTTTATAACTCTCACCTCTTCTTGTGTTAGAGCATTTAGTGGAAATGGCTTGAGATTTTCATAGTTGATTGCACTAGCTTTTAAACTTATAAGAAGTATCGATACATATATAATTATTTTTGTCATTATTTTCCTTAAAAATTTATTTTAGCTCAAACTTCGTTTATTATCCATAAACTTTTTTATCTCAACAACAAAAACTTTGAAGAGCATCCATAATTCGTAGTTTTTATTCACAATACTCCATTAACCTCATCCTCTTTAACACCAATAGGCGGTTTTTTATTACTCTGCCAAAGTGCTTCATTTGGTTTTGGACAGGCTCTGACACACTCAGAGCAATAGATGCAAAGATATGGATTATAGTGGTATTTTAAGCCCTTCTTGTTTTTCTCATTGTTTGGTGGATTTTCAACAGATACAAACAGTATTGCCCCTGGAGGACAGGCTTTTTCACATTTTAAACAGTAAATGCACTCCTCTTGCTCATACTCGATTAGCCCTCTAAAATCTTTATCTTTTTCTATGGGTGTAGCAGGATATTTTATTGTCTGTGGCTTCTTAAAAAGGTTTGTAAATGCTTTGAAAAATGAGTTAAACATATCCTCTTCCTATTTTGCCGTACATGCAAGACAAGGGTCAAATGAGGCAAGTATTGCTGGTGCATCCGCATAGTTCTCACCTACAAATATATGTGAAAATGCAGGGATGGAAGAAAATGTGGGAGTTTTTATACGCACTCTCTCTAACATAGACTTGCCGCCCCCTTTTATGTAGTACATCAACTCACCTCTAGGAGCTTCTAGTCTTACAAGCACCTCCCCTTTTGGTTTCCCCTTTAGTTTTGTAAATATATCACCCTCAGGAAGTCCCTCAAGTGTATTGTTGCACATCTCAAGAGAGTTTAGTATCTCATTTAAACGCACTAAGTTTCTTGCGTTTATATCACCATCTGTATGGGTCTGCATAACAAATCCAAGCTCAAAAAACGGCAAATAATCTATCTCATTTCGTACATCTATGTTTAGTCCCGATGCACGAGCCAGAGGTCCTATAGCATTAAACCTATACGCTTCATCTAAACTCAAAGCACCTACTCCTTGAAACTTTAGTGACAAACTCCAGTTATTTGTAAACACATCTATATATCCGAGAACTTTTTGCTTTACTATCTCAAGCTTTATTATTATCTCTTTAGCTCTACTAGCATCCAAATCTCTATTTACTCCACCTATAGATATAAAATCAAACTGCACCCTATTTCCAGTTAGAAGCTCTTGAATCTCCATAATAATCTCTCTATCACCCATAATTCGCATAAACATAGCTTCAAAACCTGCATTTTCACAAGTATGCGAAAGACACAGCATATGGGAGTGGATTCTATCGAGTTCTAAAAGAAGTATGCGAAGATATTTTGCCTTTTGTGTTATCTCACCACCTAGAAGTTTCTCTATCCCTGCGGTATAAGTAAGAGAGTGTGTAATTGCACAAAGACCGCAAATCCTTGCAACTACATAACCAATACCATCAAACTTAAACTTAGTCGTACAAGCGTGCTCTATTCCTCGATGAACAAAGCCAACATCCGAGTCAACACCGATGATTTTTTCATTTTCACATTCAAACTTGAAGCGTACTGGTTCTAAGAGTGAGATGTGTTGTGAACCCAAAGGGATATCTATAGTTTTTTTCACATCTTCTCTCTTAAATCAATTAAAAATTCTAACTCTCGTTTTAGCTCTATTTTTTTTTCTTTATTATCGGAAGTTTTTATCTTCTCTTTCATGGATACTATTTTTTTTTCTAAAGAGTTTATGAGCTTTTTTCTTTGCTTATCATTTGTGGCTTGTTCCTCTTCATCCAACTTAAAAAACTTTTCTACCTTTTTAAATAATTTCTCAATCTTCATTACTCCTCTCCTAGTTCTCGAATTTCTTTATCTTCTATCCATAAAATAGTCGATGCGTTTATAAGTTTTTGCACAATGCTATAAGCATATGCACTGTCATTGATAAGCGATGTTGTCATCTTAGACTCTATCTTATTTTCTCTAATCAACTTATCAACTCTTGTATTTCCAATAAGGTCTAACTTATTAAAATCATCTTGAAGCACTTTTATCTTTGCAAAAATTTCAAAGTCATCATCGCTATTTCTTAAAGTATGGATGCCATCTAATGTTTTTGCAATACCTTCTCTTAAAAAATTATATTCATTCCTAATATACTCATTTTTACTCTTCATAAATCTATTTATATTTTTTTGCAACTCTTTAACATCTTTAATGGTCTCAACTATATCTCTACACGCAATTTTTAAAGCGTATATTTTTGTCTGTTCTTCAACACTCATTTTTTCTTGAGAGATGGTTGCATAATTTATAATATCGCCGTACAAAACTTTAATCTTTTGTTTATAAAACTGATCTATGTTTGTATCTATCTGTTTTACTGAGGACTCTATAACCTTACTTATCTCATCTCCCTTGCCAATATAGGTGTGTCTATGCAGGGATAAAGCATGAGAAAGAATCTCTGTAGCATTATCATACAGATGAATTATCTCTTTTCTTAGAGCTGCTATGGCTGCTTCTGGAACTTCTGCAACAACCTTATCTAAGTACCTTGCTCGAGATATATCTTTGCGTTTCTCTTTAAAGAGACCTTCTAAAAATACAACAAGTTTAGCAGTAAAAGGCGCTACAACAAGAACCCCGATAACATTAAATATGGTATGAAATAAAGCCAACTTCATAGCATAGTCTTCATCCCCAATACCTAAGCTAAAGGCTAAAACATCCACTAAATCAGCCAACTGATACAAAAAGACTATGGCAATAAAACCAGTAACCATATTAAAGATAAAGTGCGCAATGGCTAATCGTTTCCCATTAAAGTTTGAAGAGAGTGAGCCTATAATAGCTGTTACAGTAGTCCCGATATTTGCCCCGATAGCCAAAGAGAGAGCATTTATATACTCTATCTGTCCTGTAGCCACGGCTGTTACAATCAAAGCCATGGTTGCACTGCTCGACTGGATAATAACAGTTGCAATTGCTCCGATGGAGATATAAACTAAAACTCCAAGGTAACCCTCTATCGCAAATTGGGCAAGATCTAGTCCCGCTTTCATCGCTTCAAAGCCCTCTTTCATATACCCTATACCTAAAAATACAAACCCTAAACCAACTAATATATTTCCTATACCTTGATACGATTTATCATTTTTAAATCTAAACAAAACTCCAAAAATAAGCATAGGCATAGCATAATGGGCAATTTTAATTTTCACACCAAAAGATGACACTATCCAAGCGGTGGTTGTGGTTCCTATATTTGAGCCAAATATCACACCAATAGCACCACTAAGGGTAATCAATTCTGCACTTAAAAATGATATAACTACAATGGTGAGTAATGATGAACTTTGTACAATTGCTGTAGCAATAAATCCTGTGCCTATCGCTTTTGGAACAGAGTTGGTGCTTTTTTCTAATACCTTCTCTAGTATCCCACCACTAAAAAGTTTAAAACCATCTTCCATAAAAACCATACCGATTAGAAAAATGGCAATTCCAGCGATAATAGTTTTAGCATCATTACTAAAAAAAAGTAAGTACGCAACAGCCAATATAAATAATGGATAAACAGATCTCTTTAAGATATTTAAGTCCAAAATTTTACTTGACATGCAACTTCCTGCTTTATACTTTGCAAGAGCTCAGTGGCATCTGCAATGAGTCTTGATCCAGATAAAGACCTTTCTCACTGCCATCAACTTCAATCCCAAACATATCTACAAACTCACGCTGAGAAATTATCGCAGAGGGGACAATATCTACAATGGATGGTACAACATCTCCGCAAGCTATCTCGGCAAACATTATAACTATTTCATCAAATGCCTCGTACTGAGAAAATATCCACTGTATTTCTGTTTTTTCATCTTCAAGTGCTACACCGTTGAGCGTTAAAAAATGCCATTTTTTCGCATCATAAAATTCTAAAATCTCTTCTCTGACATTATTAAGAGTTACCTCAATTTTCTTCATCTCTCTCCTCCCCAACTCTCAATGCACTCTCTCTTCTACTAACTATACCTTCTCTGGATGTAGTATCTTTAAAAAGCTTCGATGGTTTTTCCATACTCTTTGTTTTTTTCTCTAATATCTCCAAGCCTTTCACAAGCCCATCAATTATCAATTCTGGTGAAGTTGCACATCCAGAGATGTAAACATCTACGGGAATATATCTATCTACTCCATCTTCAACATTGTACATACCTCTAAAAACTCCACCCGTACATGAACAACTCCCAACAGCAACCACAACCTTTGGTTCTGGCATCTGAATATAAAGCTCTATAAGTCTTTCTCTGCTTCTATATGTGACAGGTCCCGTTACTAAAAATATATCTGATTGCTTAGGATTTCCTGTGTTAATGATTCCAAATCTCTCTAAATCATACTTTGGAGAAAGAGAAGCAAGAATTTCTATATCACATCCATTACAACTTCCTGCATTATAATGAAGTATCCAAGGTGATCTTTTTCTATACTTTTTTAGATTAAACATAAGAGAGTCCTACAAGATTTAGCATCCCAAAAGTTAACCCTATCATTAAAACAATTTTTATAAGATGGTTTATTTTTATACGAGCTGTTGCGTTATCAACTAAGTTTACTAAAAAGAAAACACCGATAAAGAGTCCAAATCCAAGTGCTAGATTATCCCCTGCAAAGAGAGAAAGTAAAAGATAAACAAAAACATACTCTAGCCACTTTGCCATATATAAAAACTCAAAGAAGACACCACTAAACTCTATCTCAACACCACCAACTATCTCTTGATGAGCCTCGGTCGCATCAAATGGTGACTTTTTGAGTTTGATTTGAATCACCATTAAAAAAGCTAAAAAAAGGAAAAATAGTTGGAGTATTTGCGGGGGATTGTCTCGTATGACACTTATATCAAAACTACCATTGATAAGATAAAAACCAACAGCCAACATAATCAAAATAGGCTCATACGCTATCACACTCATAAGCTCTCTATTTGCACCAATATGAGAAAAAATAGACTTAACACTAAAACCCGCAAGGATGAGAAATATGGAGGAAAGCAGATGTAAAAATATAACATAAAGTAAATTCTGTCCTAAGATAATAAAAGCAACCACAACCCACAAAGTGACAAAATGCATAATCCCTAAGATGGAATGATAAGGGTTAATGATTAAGGCTTGTTTATCGATAAGTTTACCCATGTCATAAAATGGTTGTAAAAGAGGTGGTCCCTGACGGTTTTGCATTCGAGCACAAACAACTCTCTCAAAACCGTAAATAAGACCACCGATGATAGGAGCGATAATAACTACAACAGCTTCAAGCATCTTTATCAACTCCTCAAATTAATTATAGTATTTACTTTTTATACTTCTATAATATATCCTATTCCAAAAACATTTTTGATTACATCAGATGGTAATTTTTTTCGCAAATTTTTAACTAGTGTTTTTAAAGAAGAGATTTTTAAACTATCATAATCATACCAAAGATCAAATATTATATCTTCACTGTTTATAACTTTGTTTACATTAGAAAAAAGCAAAACTAATAACTCCCTCTCTTTTCTTGTTAGGAAAACCTCTTTATCGTGATATATCAATTTTTCTCTATCTTGATCCCAATAACACGAATCTTTTATATGAATAATTCTATTTGCATATGTTGTATAGTTTATGATTTCATCTACTGCAAGTTCAAGCGCTTCTTGAAGTTCACCTCTTGAGATTGGCTTTACTAAATATTTTGTAAGTTTTAATTCTGAAGCATTTATCAATGTTTCAATATCATTCATCCCTGTTAGCATTATTGCTCTTATCGAATGGTTCTCTTTTCGTATAGCTCTTAAAAAGTCAATTCCACTCTGAGTAGGGAGCTGTATATCTACAAGTAATATATCTATTTTATGTTTTTTATAAATTTCATAAGCATCTTCAGCATTTGCAGCCTCATAAATAACATCAAAAGACCTTTGAAGGAAACTAGCATAATTTGCTCTTACCTTGTCATCGTCTTCTATATATAAAATACTATACTTAAATTTATTTTTATCCATATTACTCAATCCTTAGAAAATTCTATTGTAAAACACACGCCATTATCGACATTTTTCACATATAATAAAGCATGTAGCTTTTCTTGAGTAAGTTTTTTTGCCATATTCAGTCCAAGACCTGTTCCCTCTGAATGATGTTTAGTGGTAAATGCAGGCTCAAAAATTTTCTGCATCACACTTTTACTCATGCCACCGCCATTATCACATACTTTTATAAATAAAGTATTAGATTCAGTAAATGCTTTTAAATGTATCTTCGGTTGATAAACATTTCTACTAATCATGGCATCCTTTGCGTTGTTAATCAAAGTTATGACTATCTGCTTCAGCAGTTGCTCATCTCCAAAAAACTCTAAAGATTTTTCAATATCAATGATAATCTCTATATTATGTTCTTTTAGAGTATAAAAAGTGACTTCTAGGGCTTTTTTTATCAACTCATCTAAGAAGTAAGATTTTGCTTTAGCTTCACCAATATAGCCACGAAAATCATCTACACTTTCAGACATATTTTTTATAATATTTTCTATCTCTAGTAGTTGTTTTGTTAAGGTTTTATCTTCAACTCCAATTTCATAAAGTCTGTTGTCGATTGCACCAACTATAGAATTAATCTGTGATAATGGTTGTCTCCACTGATGAGCAATAGAAGCAAAAACCTCTTGTAATTCAGATGAATTTTTCAGCTCTTTACCTAGCTTATTCGTAACATTTGACATCATTTAATCCACATAATCAATATTATAAAAAATATTATATCAAATAATATATAAATTAATTAACTTGTTAACTAAAACTTTATATAATCTTTAAAATTATATATCTGTATGAGGGCAAAGAATGAATAAAGAGAATAAAACTAAAGAAAATGACATATCTCAACTCGGAAATGTAGATCAAATTCGGGAAATTCTTTTTGGTTCACAATCTCGTGAACTTAAAGAAAAATTTGAAAAACTTGAAAGCTCTATAAAATCGATTCATGATGAGATGCGTAAAAAAATCGAACAATCTCAAAATGATTTCAACCTAAGAATAGACAATGAACTAGAGACACTCTCAAGAAAAATTAAAAATATCACTACTCAGCAGCAAGATGAATTTGCAGATGTACGAGATAGCGCACTAAAACAAGAAAAGCGTATCCAAACCGCTATGGATATTATGGAAGAAGAGCTCAATGCAAAAAGAGAACAACTTCAAAAACAGCAAATTGAGAGTAATACAAATATCAGAAACGAGATGGATGCACTAAAAGATGAAGTGTTAAATACACTCAACAATAAAATGTCTGAGATGAATGGGATAAAACTCTCCCGTGATGACGCGGCTGAAATCCTCATGGAAGCAGCAATGGCAATGAAAGGGACTCAAATCAACCAACAATTAGCAATAGCTCAAGAAGAGAAATAGACACTAAATAATGTCACATGAAAAACAGCATATCAATGAAGAAGAGGCACTGCAAGAAGCCATCTCACCAATAGTCAACAGGCTCATTGATAAAAACTTTGAAAATTCTGGTGACAAGATAGCTTCACAAATGGCGCCACTAATCGGTGGAGCGATAAGGGAACAAATAAAATCTCAAAAAGATGATGTAGTTGATGCTCTTTACCCTGTTATGGGTAATATGATTAGCAAGTTTGTTACAAAAAGTCTTGAAGAGCTACTAAACAAAATAAACACTCAAATACAAAATGGGCTCTCAATTGAAACAATTAAGCGAAAAATAAAAGCAAAATTAAAAGGAGTTAGTGAGAGCGAACTCCTCATACAAGAGAACAATCAAACGAAGATAAAAGCAGTTTTACTTATCCATAAAGAGAGTGGAACTCTTTTATCTCAGGTAGAAAACGAGCAAAGCCAACTCAACGATCCAGATATGCTAGCCTCTATGATGACTGCTATTAGAAGTTTTGTAAATGATTGGGCTAGCAATAATGCTACCCATAGTGAACTTGGCGAGATTGAGTATGGTGGCAATAAAATAATTATAGAAGCGAGTGGATACAGTTACCTATCTGTTATCACAGAAGGAGCAATCTCTCCCCATATCTACAAAGAGATTAGAGAAGTTTTAGAAGATATAGTTCTTAATTATGCAGATGAGATAAAAAAATTCAATGGTAATTTTGATAAATTACCAAAAGATGCAATAAAAGAAAAATTACAAACACTTATAAATAATGAAACACAACCGCAATCCTCATCAAAAAAGATGCATCCTCTTATCTTCATCATCCCTTTTTTACTTATAGGCTATCTTTGTTATGCTTTTTATCAAGATTATGTCGATTATAGAATCCAAAGTGAGATATATAAGAGATTAGAACAGGTCCCAGCCCTCTCCATTTACAAAATCAACATAGATGTTAAAGATAAAATCGCCACTATCGATGGAAAAGTTCCATTCAAATATCATAAAAATTTGCTTCAAGAGAATATACAAGAGATACAAGAGATACAAGAGATAAAAAACAACATACTTGTTACACCTACTCTAACAGACCCACTACAAGTGAGTTCAAATATCGCTTACTTTCTTGCTGGACTTAATCAAGATAAACATACAAATCTAAGCTATAGCTTTGATTATAATACATTAACTCTTTATGGCATAGTAAAAAATACCACTATAAAAAATCAGATACTTCAAGAGTTACAAAAGATTAAAGGGATACAAAACATAAATTATGACAATGTAACAATAGCTACTTTAACTATTGATGCAAATATATATTTTACAAAAGGTTCAAGTCAATTAAGTGCTCAAGCACAAACTATTCTTCTTGATATTATCTCAAAGATTAATAACTTTAACTCTAAAGATACTATTGTACTAAACTCTTATAGTGATATGATTGGTGATCAAATTATAAATGAGAAACTAGCAAAAAAACGACTAAAAGATATAAGTGATTTTTTTAAAGATATGGGAAACCTTCAAAATAAAATCGGCACGCAAATACACTTCTCAGCACCTCCAAATATTGACCTAAAAAAAGAAGCTCATAAAGCTAGATGTGTAAATATCTCTTTAAAGAATGAAGAAAAATAATGTTCACATATAAGATAGTTCTAGTTGGAAACTTTGGAGTTGGTAAAACAAGTCTCATAAAAAGATTTGTTGAGAACTCATTTAGCGAAGAGTACCTTAGTACAATTGGGGTCAGCATATCCAAAAAAACTATAGATAATGCAACTATAATGATATGGGATATTGAGGGTCATACAGAGTTTAAGCCAATCTTTAAACAGTATCTTCTTGGCTCAAAAGGATTCATAATAGTAGCCGATTTACTTAGAGAAGAGACTATAGATGCTATCAAAAACCATATAGAGCTTTGTCACAATGTCGTAAAAGATGCTCCAATTTGCATAGCTCTCAATAAAAGTGATATGCCACATAAGTTAGATGAACATAATCTTCAAGCTATAAAATCACTCTCACCTACCATTATAGAAGTTGTAAAAACATCAGCAAAAAGTGGGGATGCTGTTGAGAATATATTTTTTAAGCTAAATCAAAAAATAACAAGTCAGTTATAAATATGCAACAAAATCTACTTCACTTACTTTGTAAAAAAAACAACATCTCTTATATAATTTTCGATAAACACTTTAGAGTTGTTGAGGCACACCTGATAAAAATAAGCATAGGTTCAGATATTCGAGATTTTTTATGGGAACTTGTAGGCTTAGAGGAAGATATTTTAAAAATTTACTCAACACAAAAACCTATAGAATTGCCAATGGTACTCAAAGGTACAAACTATTATGATTTGGAGCTAGAGACTTTTTTTTCAGATACAAAAGAGGAACTCTTCATTGCGTATATGCAAAAAAAATCAAAACAAACAAACCAATATGCAAATGTCATTAAAGAGATAAACAAAAAAACACTCATATATGATACAAGCCAAGAGAAAAAAGATGGACTCTATTTTAAACAAATAAGCAAGCGTCTTATCACTTTTCATGTTGATTTAGATGGTATCATCACACAGGTAAATGATGTTTGTACACATTTTTTTAACATCGAAAAAGAAAAAATTATAGGACAACATTTTTCATACTTTTTTCATACTCAAAAATCACAACTGAATCAACATAGTAATATTTTTAGTGCTACAAATTCCCTTGATAAAAACATCTTTTTTCATGCCGATATAATACCCATAACAAATAATACTAATAAAATAATAGAAAATATCATAGTGGCTCAAGATATAACCTATCTTAAACAGATAGAAAAAGAGTTGGAGTATGCAAGTGAGCATGATACTCTAACAGGTCTTGCAAATAGAAATCATCTTTTAGTATCACTTGATAAATATCTTAACGAGAAAAAAAACTTATACCTTTGTTTAGTAGATATTGATGGTTTTTCTATAATAAATGAAGAGTATGGCTCACATGCAGGTGATATGCTCCTCAAACACCTAACATCAATACTCAAGAGTATTATTGATCCAAAAGATAGTTTATATAGGCTACACAAAGATACCTTTGCCATACTCTTTGAAGCAGAAAAAAATAAAAACTACATAGAAGATTTACTTGAAAAACTCAAAGAAAGCTTTCTCTCAAACCCTTTGATATATAGTGCAGATGACACCGTAGAATTTTCTTGTAGCATACTTATCTTATGGGATAAAAATGAACTTCATACATCTAAAGAGATCTTAAATCAATCTCAAAAAGAGATGCAAAAGCTCAAAATAGATAAAAAATTATCTCGGTAAGGTATTTTTTATCTGTTTTGGCATATAGTATTTAAACTGATTTGGATAGATGAAAAATTCTACCTTAGCTTTTTTGGACTCTAACTCTATCCATTTATCTATCTCAAGACTAAGAGAGACTACACCCATTGTTGGTAATTTTGCTATATTTTCATCACTAAACCAGTTTGACAACTCTATGAGATGCGGATTATGAGCTACAACAAAGATAGAGTTATCTTCATCTTCTTGAGCCATTATGATATTTAATATATCTTCATATGATGAAGAATAAAGCTCTTCAAAGAAGTATTTACGCCCCTCAAAACCAATTTTTTGAGAAAGTTCTATAGCAGTTTCTTGAGCTCTTAAAGCACAACTAGAGAGAATAAGATCTGGTGATATATCTTGTAATGCTAAGTAAGAACCAATAGTGTTAATCTCCTTTAGCCCTTTGCCCCTCAAAGATCTTTCAAAATCACTAATGCCTTGAGAAAAATCTTCAGCTTTTGCACTTCTAATTAGGTAAATTTTTTTCATTATTTAGCTTAAATCATTTACAAATTTGCTAATTCATCAGAGATAGCTTTAGATGATTTATTTATAATCATCTTTGCAAGTGCTATATTTCCATCATCACGAAATATACAAAATATATCTGCTTTTGCATTAGAATCTTCTGCAACTGAGCCAGCACTTTTCATCAAAAATACATGCCCATCCTCTGTTTTTGTTTCCAAAGACGACACATCACTAAAGCCAACATCCAAAGACGCTTCATTCACTTGACGAAAAGAATCATTAAAGATTGCAGAAGCATATCCAACATCAGTTCCAGTATTTTCTTCATCTATATATAAAGTCTCACCTGAGTAGTTTAAAACCGCTGAACCTAAATAACCATTTACACTGCGAAGTTTTCTCATTTGTGCATCAAAATCAATCATCTTATTTTTCCTTTATTTATTTAAATTTTTCATATATTCGTTAAAAGCGCTACTCTGCTCTATATTGTTGTCTTTTAAAAATTCATCAAAAGCTTTTTGAGAAGAGGCTTCCCCCTCATTTTTTTCAAGCTCAAGTAGCTGTCCATAAAGTACAGCAATCGTTTTTTTTGCTTCATTAGTAATACACTTGCGTGTTGACATATAGTTCCTAAACGACCCATCTGGATTTTTTGCCATTTTTACTGTTGCTAATACCCAATAGTATCCACCATCAGCACATAAGTTTTTCACATATGCCACAACATCTTTTCCCTCTTTTATAGTTTTCCAAAGATACCTAAAGATAACTTTTGGCATATCTGGATGACGCAGTATTGCATGTGGTTTCTCAAGTAATGATGCTTGTGAATATCCAGATATTTTCATAAAGATTGGGTTTGTGTAAGTGATGTTACCCTCTGCGTTAGATTTTGATACAATCAAATCTACACTTTTCACCTCATGTTCCACATCTATTGGTTCTGGTCTTTGCATTTAATCTCCCTTTTTAATGATTTAGAGCTTTTCTTATCTCGCTCACTTTAAATGGCTTACCAACATAAAGATTAAAATCTTTTCCTTGTGTTTTTAGATCCAAAGCATCTCCCGTTGTTGAGACTGCGAATATCGCACTCAAGCCATTATCTTGTTCAAACTCTCTTAGATTTCTCATAACCTCTATGCCATTCATTAGAGGCATTTTATTATCAATAAATACAACACTATATGGGGCTTGTTTTTTATGAGAATCTATAAGCATCTCTAAGGCAATCTTACCATTTAATGCAACTTCAAGCTTACAATACTCATTTTCTAAAATTTTCTCTATCAGCATAACACTTGTTTTATCATCATCAACAATCAACACTTTAGGAACTTTTTTTATATTTATGAACTTATAAAGCTCAGAAGCAAAGTATCCATTCTGAGTAATAATATCCCATTCGTCTGGCATATCATTTTTTTCAATAGACAAAAATTCCTCTTCCACAATCAAGACTTTCATAGATTTTTCATTAATCAATGACATTGTTTCTTTATCTATTTTACTTTGAAAAATTATTAGGTTTGTTGTATCCTTAGGAACTTCTGACAGAGAAGAGACTGCTATGATATTGTCTTTTTTTCCACCCATACCTATTATATATTTTGCAATATTCATTAAGCAAAATTTATTTTTTGCATTCATTAAAACAGCGATTTTTAGATTATTATTTGAGATTGTTTCAAAACATTTCTCATCTTGTATTATTTGTATTGGAATATCAAAATAAAAAGTTGTTCCTTTTTCAATTTCACTATTTAGTTGTAGTTTTCCTCCCAAATCACGAACATACTCTGCGCATATAAACAAACCTAATCCAGTTCCGCCATAAGTTTGAGATATAGAATCATCCACCTGTTTAAAAGCTTCAAATATCTCATCTTGCTTCTCTCTTGGAATTCCAATTCCTTCATCTTTAATGGAAATACTAACGCTTTTCTTATCAGAATTATACTTTAAAGAGAACTCTATATTTTTTCCATATGGTGTAAATTTATAAGCGTTACTTAAAAGATTCATAATAGTACGCTTGAGTTTTAACTCATCCACTGCTATCTTTTTTGGTAAAAGAGGGTCTATGTAAATATTGAAACCTATCTGTTTTGAGTACATATTTGACATAAACATATCTGTTATCTTAGAGAAAAAGCCAACTGTCTCAACATCTACAACAGAAGACTCTTGACTCTCTTTATCTAGTTTAATCTTATCAAGCATTGTTGTTGTTAATTCATTTATAAAACCTGCACTCTCTTTTGCATTTTGCAAATACTCTTTAAGTCTTTTATCGCTAATTTGATCTTCTAAAAGTTCTAAAAAACCATAAAGCGTATTTGCTGGAGTTCTGATATCATGAACAAAATTTGCCATCATATGTATAGTATTATCAAAATTCTGTTTATATTTTTTATTTTCAGACTTTCTCTCTACAAAATTACCATCTTCTATGCTCGGCTGAATTATTTTTTTTGCATGAGATGTGTGCATTTTATATAGTGTATTTATCAAAAGTGGTGATATTGTTTCAAGTATTTTTATATCTTTTTCTGTAAATTTTTTGATTTTTTTGATTGATGTATATGCAGTAATAATTCCAACTAATTCATCGTTATCCATTAGCGGGAAAATTATTTTTGATTTTATTTTTATCTTATCTGGATTGTCGATGGAAGCAACATACTCTTTTTCACTAGCGATATAATTATAAATACCACTTGTTTTACTCATAAAACATTTATATATAATACTCTCTTTTAAATCTAACGACAGTTCTCTGTTTTGTAAGTTTTTTTCTTCTCTTATAAGACGAAGTTCTTGCTTATCATAAAACCATAATGATGAATATTCAGAATTTAAAATATTTGCTACAAACTCTTCTACAAGAGTATTTATCTCGATATTATTTTTTGCTAATTCAACACTCTTACTAAGAGTATCTATTTTTTTTTGCGACAATGTTACATCAAATTTTTTATTTTTCAATTTATTCACTTTACTTATTAATATTTATCGATATTGTACAAAAAAGAAGTGAACAACTAGTGATATTTTGTTGAAAAAGTAAAACTATCATTAGGCAATACTTAAAAGTTGTTTATTTAACTATCACACCAACAACAAGCAAAACCATAGCCACAACCCCAACACCACCAATTGCCTTTTCATAAACCTCAGGAATATCAAAATAATACATACTAAGTTGCAGTTCATCTTTTTCACCACAATGGTACTCTTTGACTCTATGGGCTTTTTTAAATACTAATGTTGCAAATAGTAGTGGTACTACAGCTATTAAAACAAATGGTACAATAATCTCTGAATTACTTAATAACTCCATCTCCAAACTTATGTATATCCCTATCACCAAGAATATCAAAAGTAAAAATGATGGTATAGTATATAGCTTAGGAATCTCTTGATGTTCTTCTTTAGATGAGTTTACATCTTTTGCAAAAAGTTTTGTAACAACTTTAAAATATAACAGCGTTAAAAATACACTTCCAAGTGCTATAAATATTAATGCTAAAACATAGATAGGATTGGCTGTAATCTCATTTGCTATAGACTCGATAGCCATAAACTTTGCTATAAATGCTCCAAAGGGTGGTAAAGAGAGTGAAGCAAAACCGATAACTATAAAAAACACAACAAGAGGCGAGTGATTAATAAGACCATTTATGTCATCTATATACTTAAGATGATTTACTTTTTCTAAAATTCCAGCTTGGAGAAATAAAAGTGCTTTTGAGATGGCATGAAATACTATGAGAACTAAACAAGCCTTAGTAGCTTCCTCGCTTCCTATGGTTGCTAAAGCCATCATAAGCCCTAAAAGTGCAATGGTTGAGAGACCAAGTATCTCTTTGAAATAGTCCTTACTTAGAGCTAGAAGTGAAGCAGAGAAAAAAACGAATGTACCTATAAGAGTTATGGTAACAGAGACAAATCCACTCATAGCGGGTGCAAGTTTTAACATCAAATACGGAGCTATTTTCACCATAGTTGCACTGTGGAGTATCGCACTTACTGGTGTTGGAGCTACCATCGCACCAAGTAGCCATTTGTCAAATGGGATGCTCGCACCTTTAACAAAGGCTGCTATTGCTAAAAGAGAGATAGGCAAAAGATATGACTCGTCAATGTTTGATATAAGGATGTCAAAATAAAGCGTGTCATATTGAACTATAGAGACAATTAACGCAAGTAAGATAGCTACTCCACCTATTTGGTTCATCCATAAGGCTTTAAGTGAATTTTGCACAGAAACTTCATCTTCGCGGTAGGCAATAAGCAGGTACGAACAAAGTGTTGTTAACTCAAATAGCAAAAAGAAAATCTCGATGTTGTTCGTTGAGACAATAAAATTCATAATACTTAAAAAGAAAAATAGCATTGCGATAAATTTATTTTTTTTGCATCTGCTAAAATTTTCCTCTTCTATATACCCTAGTGCGTAGATGATAATCACACCGCCAACTATATTTATGATAAGATACATAACAGATGAAATCTTATCCACCAAAATATCATTGGATATAAGTGTTGGTGAGAGATAGATAACTATAGAGTAGAGGATGATTTGAACTAAAGCAAAAAGCATCACAAGTTTATGTTTTTTTATAAACCCTTGCCATAAAAAGTAGAGAAGTAACACACTATCAATAAAAAGAAATATATAGTGAGATTGGTGAGGTATAGATATCTCAAGCGTATTAGGAAGTGAAAAAAAGTTTACAACACTCAAACCCATCAATATAAAAACAGATAAAATAGCCACTACATTTCTAACCATAACTCCTCCAACTCGTACTAAAAGAGCAAAAAACAAGGGTGAGGCTATCAATACAATAGGTGTTAACATCTAAACTCTCTTAAATTACTTTTATTTTGTACTTACTTAACTCTTTTTTATTTGTGCCTATGACATGAACTGCACAAGCAAGACAAGGGTCAAATGAGTGTATAATTTTTAAAACTTCAAGTGGTTTGGATGTGTCTTTTATCTTTACCCCTATCAAAGCCTCTTCATAAGCTCCCCTAATTCCATCATGATTTTTAGGAGTTGCATTCCATGTTGTTGGTGCAATGACTGAAAAATTTTCTATTTTTTTGTCTTTTATGCTTACAAAGTGAGATAAAACACCACGAGGCACTTCAAGAAATGTTTTCCCTTTTGCATCCTTGTTTAAAGAGTCAAAATCAAACCTTGTCCAAGTATCTACATCATAGTATTTTATATTTTGGATTAGCCTTGAGACAAGCTTAAAAATATACTCACATATATAACTACTCTCTATTGCCCTCGCCGCATTTCTCCCAACTGTAGTAGATAAGTCCATAAGTTCTAAATCACTAGCATCCAAAAACTCATCTACAAAAGATTTTATAAGCTTATTCTCTTTTTTGTAGCTTACTAAAACTCTCGCCAAAGGTCCCGTTTCCATAACTTTTCCATCGTATCTTGGAGCTTTTATCCACGAGTATTTATCATCGTTTTTTTCAGTTCTAAGAGTTCCATCTTCGTTTAAATCTGTATAATCTACTTCATTATCCTCAGCATCACCCTTATACCAAGCACGGTCTATCTCTTCACTTATCTTAGACTCATCAAACTCTTCTATATTCTCAAAATCATGTCCATAAATAACGCCATTACAAAAGAGTCTCTGCTCATTCTCAAACTCATAGCCACCAACACATAAGAAGTTACCACTTGCACGACCTAATCCAGCTTTTATCTCATCTCTATAAGCTACACAAAGCAATTTAGCATCTGGCAAATAAGCACGGTCAATAAACTCTTTTGCATCTTTCATGATAAAAAGGTAATCATTAAGTCTTTGAGGGTT
>Ga0256840_1000494_pt1 | contig 40302 bp, 33 predicted proteins | sample 355202metaG_FD_185969 | JGI IMG/M metagenome (GOLD analysis project Ga0256840, IMG submission 185969) | Hydrothermal vent microbial communities from Mid Atlantic Ridge, Atlantic Ocean - 355-202 | ecosystem: Environmental > Aquatic > Marine > Hydrothermal vents | place: Atlantic Ocean: Mid...
TTCTTCAGTACACTCCTCCTTCCTGGCAGGCGCCTGCAGAACCGTCCCCCTCCTTGTCGGTTCACCGCAGGCGCCATTTTTTTTGCGGCCGTATCTCGCGGACATACTTCTGCAGTTCTTCCTGGAACCTGTGTCGGGACAGCTCCCTGGCGCCGAAACGGAGCAGGTGGTCGGTGGTCATCTGGCAGTCGATGAGGCCGATGTCGGCAAGGGGGGCATGTTCCACCAGGCGGGCAAGCGCCACCTTGGATGCGTCCCGGACCCTGGTGAACATGGACTCGCCGAAAAAGGCGCGGTCCAGGGAGACACCGTACAGGCCGCCCACCAGGCGCTTTTTCTGCCAGCATTCGATGCTGTGGGCAAAACCCAGCTCGTGGAGCCGGCAGTAGGCCTCCTGCATGTCCCCGGTGATCCAGGTGCCGTCGCCGGAAGCGGTGCGGATGCGGGCGCAGGACTCGATCACCTCCCTGAAGGCGGTGTCTGCCGTCACGATGAAGCTGCCTTGGCGTATGGTCCTGGCCAGACGCCGGGGAAGATGGAACTCGCCGGGATAGAGAACGAGCCTGGGAGCGGGCGACCACCAGAGAATGGGTTCTCCCGCGGAATACCAGGGAAAGATGCCCTGGCTGTAGGCGGCAAGGAGCCGGGCCGGCGAGAGATCGCCGCCCACGGCAAGCAGGCCGTCGGGCTCGGCATGCTCGGGCAGGGGAAAGATGATGTCGCGGGAAAGCTGGAAGACCGGCATGGTGTATCAGGTGTCAGGTGCCAGGTGTCAGGTGCCAGGTGCCAGGTGTCAGGTGCCAGGGGCCAGGTGCCGGGGGCAGGGGTCAGGTGAATGGGGGGGCTGGGGGCAGGGACCGGGAGACAGCATGGTTACCTGCTTGCGGCACGTCCCCTGGCTGATTTTCATCATGTGGTACGCCCGCGCCCGCGAGTATATCGGTATATACCAGGAAGCGGGGGCAGGGTACAGGGAAAAAAGTGGGCGGACCCGGTGGCCCGCCCGTGCTGAGGAAGGAAATCCAAGCAGAGTTGGTGTGAGGAAAAGAGGTCACCGCCACCGGCACCCATTTTGAAATGTCAGCATCATCGGGGTGGCTGGCCGGTTGTTTATGACGGCCGGTCGGTCGTCCCTGCGCGTTGCTTACGGACAACGCCCGCCAGGCAGCAGAGGCCGGTGCCGAACAGGAACATGGTGGCGGGCTCGGGGACCGGCGCCGTGCCCCTGCCCATCAGGTTGTCGTTGCCGCAGCCCATGGTCGCGTGGGCGACAAATCTGCTGTAACCTGCCAGGGTGAGAAAGGAAAGATCGACAGCGAGCGCATAGTGGGTGCCACCGGTGAGGCCGTTGTCGAGCGCATTGGCATCGGTGTCGTCAAACGGGGTGTAGTAGCCCATCTGGCCGGTGGCGATCAGGGTTCCGCCATCAACGTATTGCCAGGGATTGGACGACGGGTCGCTGCTCTCGTTCTGCGGATAGTAGACGGTCCTGACCCTGGCCGTGTCGTTGTCGAGGCTGTAGACCGAATAGGTCTCGTTGTCCGTGTCCAGGTCAATGACAAACTCATAACCGAAATTTCCGGTGTAGGTGACATTGCCGGTCGTGGCGCTGTAGGCCGCCGGGGCCCGGGAGCGGCCGTAGGCGCCGTCGACATCGAGAAAGATGTCCCCGGTCGAAAACTGGGGGTGGCTGCTGACGCCGTGCTTGAAGTCAAAACCACCGGCCATGGTCAGGGTATGGCCCCTGAGAAAAAAGCCCTCCATGTCCCAGGCCTGGCTGCCCACCATGCCCGGCTCGGTCTCCTGGTCCTCGCTGGCGCCGTGCCAGGTTCCGCTGCCGGAAGAGCCGTCGAATATGGTGATGTTGGTGCCAAAGGATGTGGCTGCCGCCTCTCTGCCGCCCAGAATGAGCAGGGCCGCTGCAAAGAACAGGGCGATCTTGTCTCTCATGACACGCTCCTGGAAAGGGTTTCTCTTGTTCCTTGCAATTGCAACCAGGATGCCTGAAGTTGGTAATTCTCGCTTTGTTACAATATTTCAAGAAGTTGTTCCGGTGATTCGCGGCAGGAGATCAGCAGGCGGTGCAGGGGAGAATCCGAAAAGACGAAAAGCAGGACCGGAAGTCCGGAAAAATCGATTCTTTGCTGTCAGGATTTGACCAACTTTTCCACGGTCTGCCGGACCGGGGCCGGCCCCCAGGTGCCGGCCGGGTAGGAGTGGAGCAGGGTCTCCCGGTCCAGGCACTGTTCGCACTGGCGGAGGACCGGGGTCAGGAAGGCCCAGGACTGTTCGATGCCGTCCTGGCGCCAGAAGAGCATATGGTCGCCGGCCATGCAGTCGAGTAGGACCCGCGCATAGGCGTCCAGGGCCGATTTCCGGTAGTGTTCGCCATAGGTGAAGTCCATGGTCATGGAGCGCAGGCAGAGGCTGGCGCCCGGCTGCTTGCTCTGGAAGGTGAGGCGGATGGCCTCGTCCGGATAGGTCTCGATGGTGAGGCGGTTGGCGCCAATGGAGTCGCCGAGTTGATTTCTGAAGAGGAGGTGCGGCACCTCACGGAACTGGATGACGATGCGGGTCACCTTGCGCGGCAGCCGTTTTCCGGAAACCAGGAGAAAGGGGACGTTCTGCCATCGCCAGTTGTCGACATAGAGCTCCAGCAGGGCAAAGGTCGGGGTCCGGGAGCGGGGGTCCACGCCCTGTTCCTGGCGGTAGCCGGGCACGGGAGTCTGGTCGATCTCGCCGGCCGTGTACTGGCCCAGGCAGATGCGGCTGCCGTGTTCGGTGTTGAAGTCACGCAGGGAACGGATGACCTTGACCTTCTCGTCCTGGACCGGGTCCGGCTCGAGCAGGCAGGGTGGCTCCATGCCGGTCAGCACCAGGAGCTGCATCAGGTGGTTCTGGAACATGTCGCGCAGTACACCGGCCTCCTCGTAGTAGCCGGCCCGGTTGCCTATGCCCAGCGATTCCGCTGCCATGATGCCAATGTAGCTGATATGGTGCCGGTTCCAGATCGGCTCGAAGATCGAGTTGGCAAACCGGAACACCAGCATGTTCTGCACCGTCTCCTTGGCCAGGTAGTGGTCGATGCGGAAGATCTGCTGTTCGCGGAAGTAGCGGTGCAGGGTGCGGTTCAGCTCGCGGGCGCTTTCCAGGTCGTGGCCGAATGGTTTTTCGATCACGATCCGGCTCCAGCCACGGCTTCCGTCATCCTCCCGGGCCAGGCCGGTCTCGCCGAGCAGGGTGGCGATGACAGGGTAGAGCTGCGGCGGCACCGCCAGGTCGAAGATACGGTTGCTGCCGGTGGCACCGGTCCTGCCGAGTGCCTGCAGGAAGGCGCGCAGGGCGGTGAAACTCTCCCGGTCGTAACGGATCGGATGGTAGTGGACCAGGGCGGCAAAGGTTGTCCAGGCGTCCGCCTCCGCCAAGCCGTTGTCCATCTGCTGCTGCAGGGAGTGGCGGAAGGTGTCGCTGTCCATCTCTGTCCGGCTGCAGCCGACAATGGCGAAGGGCCGTGGCAGGAGATCCTGTCTGAACATGGAGAAGAGGGCGGGGATGAGCTTGCGCCGGGTGAGATCGCCCGAGGCGCCGAAGATGACCAGTGTGGATGGATCCAGGCCGCCGGCGGGCAGGATGTCGCAGGAGAGCGCGCTCACCTGGGAGACTCTTCCCGGTTTTTGACCGCGTGGCCGCCGAATTCCCTGCGCATGGCGGCCAGCACCCGGTTGGCGAAACTGTTGTCGTCCCTGGACTGGAAGCGGCTGAACAGGGCCATGGTGATCACCGGGGCGGCAACGCTCGAGTTGACGGCCTCTTCCACGGTCCAGCGCCCCTCGCCCGAGTCATCCACGTAGCCCCGCAACTCCTCGAGCCGCGGATCGGCGGCAAAGGCGTTTTCCATCAGTTCCAGCAGCCAGGAGCGGATGACGCTGCCCCGGTTCCAGAGGGCCGCGATCTCGGCATGGTTGAGATGGTCACGGTACCGTGAGGCCTCGAGCAGGGCGAATCCCTCGCCATATGCCTGCATCATGCCATACTCGATGCCGTTGTGGATCATCTTCACGTAATGGCCGGCCCCGCTGGGACCGCAGTGGATATAGCCCTTTTCGGGAGCAAGGCTGCGGAAAACCGGCTCCACCCGTCTGAAGATCTTCTCCTCACCGCCCACCATGGTGCAGTAACCGTTTTCCAGCCCCCAGATCCCGCCGCTGACACCGGCGTCCAGGTAGTGGATGCCGCGTTCCGCCAGCTCCCCGGCCCGCCGGATGTCATCGGTGAAACGGCTGTTGCCGCCCTCGACGATGACATCGTCGGCCTCGAGCAGGCCGGCAAGCAGGGAGATGTGCTCGTCCACCACGGCACCTGCCGGCAGCATGATCCAGACGAGCCGCGGCCGGCTCAGGAGGGCGACGGCCTCGGCGAGAGAAGAGGCCGCCTCTGCCCCCTCGGCGGCAAGCTCGCGGCTCCTGGCCGGGGTCCGGTTGTAGGCCACCACCTGGTGTCCGGCACGCAGCAGCCTACGGGCCATGTTCATCCCCATGCGGCCCAGTCCGATCATTGCCAGTTGCATGTACGCCCTCCCCGGAAATACCATAGCCGGCACCGGCACGGTTTCCCGGTGCCTGTTGTTGTCAGCGCGTAAAAGTATCGGTATGTTCAGGTGGTTGCCGATAGCGGTGAACTATTACCTCTGCGCCGCAGGTGGCGACTGTTGCCGTTGCAGTCCCCGGCTCTCTGTCTGTCGATTCCTGTCCCCTGGTAAAGTTCAGGCAGGACCCATGGTGTGGGTGGAGAGCAGTTGCCTGATCGCCTGCTGCTGGGCCGGGGTCAGGTCGAGGAATCGTATGGCCCGCCGCTTCCGCCGCAGGGGCAGGAAGCCTTCGCCCTGCTCCAGCACGATGTCATAGACGGTTGTGCTCCGGATGCCGGAAAGCAGGAACCTGGCCCTGTCGGAAAAGATCCCCAGGTTCATGGGGCCATGGTCGAGCTGTTCGCCCTCGAAGTATTCAAAGCACATGCCGCCCATGCCCAGGTTGAGTATGGGGCCAAGCACATGGCGCCTGGTGACGAGGACGCCCTCCCTGAGGCGATATCTCGGAAAACTGCGACGGTCTCTGGTCATGGATGCTGGTCTGTCTGAATGCTGTCCCGGGTCTGTTGTTCATCGGTTGACCCGCAGTGCCGGGCCGGCAAACGGACCGTGAATTCGGCCCCCTGGCCGGGAACGGAGCTGGCCTCGATGGTGCCGCCGTGCCGGAGGACGATCCGCCGGCAGATCGCCAGGCCGATGCCGCTGCCCTCCACCTCTGTATCGCCGGTCTGCAGACGTTCGCAGAAGGCAAAGATACGTTCCCTGGATTCGCTCGCAAAACCGATGCCGTTGTCGCGGATCACCAGCCGGATAAATGCATTCTTTCCGGTGTCGGCCTCTTCCCGGCTCCAGCAGATGGTGATCTCGGGTCGTACTCCCTGGCGGTGGTACTTGAGACTGTTGCTGATCAGGTTCTGCAGAAGCTGGCGGATCTGCAGCGGCGCCGCCTCGATGACCGGTAATGGCTCTGCCCGGATACGGGCGCCGGTTTGCTCTATCCGCAGGGCCAGGTCGTCGAGTACGGTATGCAGGATCTCGGTCAGGTCCACGGGGACAAACTGTTCCGACCGGCTGCTGAACCTGGCATAGAGAAGCAGGCCGTTGAGCATCTCCTCCATTCGGCAGGCAGCGCCGTCTATGATCTGAATATACCGGCTGCAGGAGGCGGAATCACGCATTTTTTTCTCCAGCCGCCGACAGAAGGCCTGGATGAGCATCAACGGCTCCTTCAGGTCGTGGGAGATGGAGTGGGCAAAGTCCTGCAGGGCCCGGTTGTTTTCCTTCAGTTCGCGGGTGGTCCGTGCCAGGGCCTCCTCGGCTTCCTTGAGCGCGGAGACATCGGTGATGACCATGATGGCGCCGATCAGTGTGCCGTCGGGTTCGCGGAAAGGGGTGGCCGTGACGATGCATGGCATGGTGCGGCCCGACTCCAGGGTCTTGGTGGCCTCAACCTCCACCCGCTGCTCTCTTTTCAGGATCCGCACCAGAGGACAGTCCGGCGTGTGGCAGGTGGAACCGGAAAAGACATCGAAACATTTCTGCCCCATGAGCTGGTTGGTGGCACGACCGCAGAGGCGGGTGAAGGCCCGGTTGACCCGGAGAATCTGGAAGTGGCGGTCAATGACCACCATGCCGTCGGGCGCCGAGTTGAAGAGCTGGTAGAATTCCCCGTAGATGGCGGTCAGGGCCTCCTCGATCCGCTCCCGTTCGTGGATCTTCCGCTGCAGTTCCCGGTTGGTGGCGGTCAGGGCCGAGGTACGCCTGGTGATCCGTTCCTCGAGTTGCTCCCGTGCCTGGCGGAGGGAACGCTCGGCCTTCCTACGTTCCCGGATCTCCTGCTGCAGGTCGTTGTTGAGGGCAAGAAGTTTTCGGCGACCGGAATCCAGGCGGGCATGGAAGAGGAGGATGATGAGGGTGCCGATGGACATGGCCGCCAGGTGGCTGAAGATCATGGGCCGGTTCAGGGCCGGCCCTTTGCCGGCTATGGTGATGGAGATCGCGCCCAGAAGGTCGCCCTGGCGGTAACCGGCCTGGGCGTGACAGGCAAGGCACCGGGGAGTAGCGGCAAGAGGTGCAAGATAGCGGAAGAGGGTGGTGCCGTCTCGGGTGAGGAACCCGCCCACCTCGTGACGGCTGGAGACCAGGCGTGCCAGCAGGGGATCGGCCGGTGGCCGGGAGTTCTTGGTGCCGGCGGCAAGCCGGATCAGCCTGATGGCGGCGCTGCCCGGGGCGGCAGAGGCCGAGAGTTCATGGAGCACGTAACCCGGATTGATCCGTGCCAGGCGCAGGCCCGAGGAGGTCCGCAGGATCTGTGCCTGATCGTCGGGACGGAACGGCGCCGGGATCTCGGCAACGGGCAGATAGACACCCTGCCTGTGCCCGGCCAGCCAGGCACGGGTATGCTCGATCTGGGCCAGCAGGGTACGGGCAATGCCATAGGCGGCAGCCTTCTGCTGCACATGGTCCTCATACAGGTTCCATACCAGTGACCCTGTTCCGGCCAGCAGCCATCCAACCAGTATGACGACAGTGTATCTTTTCAAGGCGTGGGCATGGAGTGTCAGGGGGCAGGGGCCAGGTGCCAGGTGTCAGGTGACAGGGGCCGGGTGAGTTACCTGTCTGTGGCGTAGCGCGATGCTGTCCTCCTCTGTTGATTAAATGGTATGGTCGCCGGATTGTCAAGTGATAATCTTTATCATTTAGGGCAGGTAAGAACACCCGGTGGGTGTATGGTGCAGGAATTTCAGATGATACAGGTTTTACGCTTCAGTTCGCGGGTCAGAACGGACTCGTTTTCCGAGTAGTCGATGGGGACCTCGATGAGATGGACGCCCGGTTCCTGCAGGCAGCGCTCGAGGGTGGTGCCGAGTTCGCCGTCGCGGGTGATCCGGTGGCCGTGGGCGCCGTAGCTCTCGGCATAGGCCACAAAGTCCGGGTTGCCGAAATCGAGGCCGAAGTCGGGCAGTCCCATGCCGCCCTGTTTCCAGCGGATCATGCCCAGGCCGTTATCCTTGAGCAGGATGACGGTCAGATCGGTGCCCAGGCGGATGGCGGTCTCCAGCTCCTGGGAGTTCATCATGAAGCCGCCGTCACCGCAGACCGCCACCACGTTTTTCTCCGGGTTCAGCATCTTGGCGGCAATGCCCGCCGGCAGGCCGGCCCCCATGGTGGCCAGGGCATTGTCGAGGAGCACGGAGTAGGAGCAGGTGGCCCGGTAATTGCGGGCAAACCATATCTTGTACATGCCGTTGTCCAGGGAGAGGATCGAGTTCTCCGGCATCACGTTCCGGACCACCGCCACCAGGTGCTGCGGTGTGTAGGGAAAGGTACCGCCGGCACGCTTGGCGTAGATGTTTTCCTCGATGGCCCCCTTGAGGCGGCGGAAGTAGCCGTCCCCGGACAGGGAATCCGGCGGGATGCGGGCGGTGAGCTGACGGAGCGAGTCGGAGATATCGCCGATGATCTCGTACTGGGGAAAGTAGACGTCGTCAAAGGCGGCGCTGAAATAGTTGACATGGATCACCTTCATGCCGCCCCGGGTCATGATGAAGGGTGGCTTTTCCACCACGTCGTGGCCAACATTGATGATCACGTCGGCACGGTCGATGGCACAGTGCAGGTAGTCGTGGGCCGACAGGGCCGCGGTGCCCAGGGATCGCTGGTGGTACTCGGTGACCACGCCCTTGCCCATCTGGGTGGAGGCGAAGTAGATGCCGCTGCGCTCGATGAATCCCTCCAGGGCCGAGCAGGTCCGTCGCCGGTTGGCGGCCGCGGCGATGAGCAGCAGGGGGTTTTCGGCCTCGCGGATGACGCGTACCACCTCTTCCACACTGCGGGTATCGGCCAGGGGCGAGCGGACACCGGTCACCGGGAAACAGGTGGCGCCGGTCGGCTCGGCGGCGATGTCCTCGGGCAGTTCCAGGTGCACGGGGCCGCATTTTTCATGGATCGCCACCCGGAAGGCCTCCCGGACCAGGGCCGGGATGGAATCGGCGCCCACGATCTGTTTGGTCATCTTGGTGATGGGTTCCATCATCCCCACCACGTCGATAATCTGGAACCGTCCCTGCTTGGACTTCTTGATCGGTTTCTGGCCGGTGATGAAGAGGACCGGCATGCCCCCCAGCAGGGCATAGGAGACGCTGGTGACAAAGTTGGTGGCACCGGGACCGAGGGTGGCCAGGCAGACCCCGGGTCGGCCGGTGAGGCGGCCGTAGGTGGCGGCCATGAAGCCGGCGGCCTGTTCGTGCCGGGTCAGGATCATGCGGATGGAGGAAGTACGCAGGGCCTCGAGAAAGGCCAGGTTCTCCTCGCCCGGGATCCCGAAGATATACTCCACGCCTTCATTTTCCAGTGACTTGACGAAAAGTTCTGCTCCGTTCATATAAATAACCCCTCACGGGATGGCTAACCATCGGTTTGTCCGAGCACAATGCTGTAAGCGCTCTCAGGGGCCGCAGATTTGTGCAGGCGTGCCTGACCGCAGGTAAGCGAGCGTAGCGAGACTCCGATAGCCTACCTATGCGGGCAGGCACGACCGTGCAAAGATGCGGCTCCCGTGAGCGCTTACCCGTTCATGGCTTGTAACAGTGCGCAGTGATGGGCAACTACCTGGAAATGCCGATGCTTTTTGCCGTGGCCCGCCGGTTGTCAGGCAGGGGCAAGCCGATGACAGCCCTGGGGGGCACCGCCGGCACCGCTGCTCCGCCGGCAGGGCCGGAGACGTTTTTTCCCGGGATACCGGGTAGTCTTATCGCAGCGGGCATCCCCTGTCGAGGCGAAAAAGGGGGTGAAAAGGAAAAAGATGAAAAACCCCGGAAAAAGTGGTTTACTATCGGTTTGAAGTATTCGATAATGTATACGTTCACCGCTGGCGGCAACGTAACCCCTCACAGGGTTGGCAACTATGCGGTTTCACAACCTCAGAGCTGTAAGCGTTCACAGGTAGTGCATATTTGTGCAGGCGCGTTTGTTCGCTATAGCCCCTCTATGCGGACAAACGCGACCGTGCAAAGATGCGCTGCCTGTGAGCGCTTACGCGGCAACTATTTTGTACAAGCAGTACGCTTCAATGGTCAAGGATCAGCGGCCGGCGGGTCCGGTCCGGCCGGTTTGCCGGCAAATGATCTTCGCATCTTCCCTGGTGTGCACCGTTGCCGCCCTGTAAAAGTCCCGGTAGTCCAACGTGGTTGACGATAGCGGTGAACCATTGCGCCGCCCTGTCCTGCCTGCCCTGAAAAAAATCCTGTCAGCCAGAGTGACCAGAACAGCATGTATCTAGAACATTTCCGTCTCAGCACCTCTCCTTTCTCCGAGGAGCCCGATCCTGCGGTCTTCTTTCCCGGCGGCGGGCGGCAGGAGGTCCTGGAATCGCTCCTCAGGGATATCGAGTCGGGCAAGCCCCTGATCAAGCTCATCGGCAGTGAAGGCTCCGGAAAGACCCTGCTCTGCCGGATGCTGACGGAGCGGCTGCCCGAGGGCTACGAGACCATCTGCCTTGACAACCCCGTCGGTTCCTTCGAGGCCCTGATACGGGTCGTCTGCCTCGACCTTGGCATGGAGGCCGCCGCCGAGAGATCATCGGCCGACATCCTGGAGGAACTGCGTCTTCTGCTGCAACTGCGGGCCGAACAGCAGCACCGGGTGGTGTTGATCATCGATGAGGCCGAGAAATTGTTTCTGGCCACCCTGGAGCGGGTGGTGCGGGTGATCTGCGATACCGACGAGGCCGGTATGCTGACCATTCTGCTGGCCGGACGGACCGGGCTTGACGCCAATCTCGACCAGCTCTCCATCTACTGCTCCAACGTCGATATCAATGCCGGCTACCGTCTGGAACCCCTGGACCGGGACGAGACCGGTGACTATCTGAAGTTCCGCCTCAGGGCCGCCGGTCTGACCGGGGAACAGCAGCAGGATATCTTCACACCCGAGGCAGTGGACAAGATCTACCGCTCCGCCCGTGGCAACCTGCGCCTGACCAATATCCTGGCCGAGGAGTCCCTGCAGCATTCCTGCAGCGACAAGTCCTTCCTGGTCCTCCTCGACCACGTGGATGCCGAACCCGGCCCGGAGGAGAGTGGCCCGCGCCCGCAAAGGAGCGGTCTCTCCTCCTGGCTGCCGGTCAACCGGAAATGGCTGCTGGCCGGGGGCGCCATCCTCCTGCTCCTGCTCCTTGCCGTGCTGCTGACCGGCCGCCATGCTCCGACTCCGGAGCAGGCCCCTGTCCAGGAAGAACCGGAGGTGACCGACCGTGATGTTCATCCGCCGCCGGCTGTGCCTGCCACCAGGGCCAGTGAACTTTCTTCCGCGCCGACCGCGCCGTCCTCGGTACCGGACCGGTCTCCGGCCGGCGGTTCGGTCGCCGGCCAGTTGCCGCCGGCCGCGACCCAGGTCACGGGCCCGGCTGCCAGCACGACGGAGGGCGCCCGCAAACGTGACGGCGACCGGCTCTTCCGGGAACGGCTGGGCGCCTCGGCAAAGTGGCTGGCCGAGGCCTACCACGGCGGCAGCTATACCGTGCAGCTGATGATGCTGACCTCGGCCGAGGCAACCGCCAATCTCAAGAAGATGCTGACCAGGGATTCCTACTACGCCATCAGGGACAAGCTCTATATCCTGCGCAAACAGACATCGCCACCCACCCTGTTTGTCTTCTACGGTATCTATGATTCAATGGATGCGGCACGGCAGGCCCGCAACACCATGCCGCTTTTTTTGCGCAAGCACCATCCCTATGCACTGTCCATCGCCGATGCCCTGAAGAAGACCGAAGATTGAGTCCGGCGGCAAAAAAACAGCAACTCCTGGTGATCGACGTGTATGCCCTGTCGAACTGCCGGTATTTTCGACAAAAAAAGGGAGTCGCGAACATGTGTCGCAACTCCCCTTGTTATCCATGGTGGAGCTAAGCGGGATCGAACCGCTGACCTCTTGAATGCCATTCAAGCGCTCTCCCAGCTGAGCTATAGCCCCACTCGTATTTGACAGCGGTATCTGATACCATGCTTTGGCCGTGACTGTCAACCCAAAAGTCGCTTCTTTTCCACCGGCCGTTCGGGGTATATCGGTTGCTAAGAATGGATGCTGCTGGTAATATGGATGATTGCTTTCGTTACAGGAACAGGAGCCGGGGGACGGAAGCCGGCATGGTTTCCGGCCGCGGCGATCGCGATCTCAGAGAGTGGCTTCGATTTTCCCGGGCTGCCGTGACCCGAGACCCTGCTCCGGGCAGGCCGGTTTTTCTCAAATTCATACAGGTGATTCCGGATGTTTTCTCCGTTCAATTTTCTTTTCGGCTGGATGTCCAACGACCTGGCCATTGACCTTGGGACCGCCAACACGGTCCTCTATGTGAAGGGCAGGGGGATCGTTCTGCGGGAACCTTCCGTGGTGGCCGTCCGCCAGGACAAGCGGGGCAGCAAGGTGCTGGCCGTGGGCAGGGAGGCCAAGGAGATGCTCGGCAAGACGCCGGGCAATATCGCCGCCATCCGGCCGATGAAGGACGGGGTGATCGCCGATTTCGAGGTGACCGAGGCCATGCTCCGCTACTTCATCAACAAGGTGCACAACCGGCGGACCCTGGTCCATCCCCGCATCATCATCTCGGTTCCCTCGGGCATTACCCAGGTGGAGAAGCGGGCGGTGCGGGAGTCGGCCGAGTCGGCCGGGGCCCGCGAGGTCTACCTGATCGAGGAGCCCATGGCCGCCGCCATCGGCGCCAACCTGCCCATCACCGAGCCCACCGCCAACATGATTGTCGATATCGGCGGCGGCACCACCGAGGTGGCGGTGATCTCGCTGGCCGGTATCGTCTATGCCAAGTCGGTACGGGTGGCGGGAGACAAGATGGACGAGTCCATCCTCCAGTACATCAAGCGCAAACACAACCTGGCCATAGGCGAGCGGACCGCCGAACTGATCAAGACCACCATCGGCAACGTGATGCCGGAAGAACCCTACGAAACCATGGACATCAAGGGGCGGGACCTGGTCTCCGGCGTGCCCAAGACCCTGACCATCACCTCCAGGGAGATCCAGTCCGCCATTGCCGAGCAGGTGGAGGTGATCGTCGATGCCGTACGGGTGGCCCTGGAGGTGACTCCGCCCGAGCTGTCCGCCGATATCGTCGATCAGGGGATCGTTCTCACCGGCGGCGGCGGGCTGCTCAAGAACCTGGATATCCTGCTCCGGGACGAGACCGGCATGCCCATCATTGTTGCCGACGATCCGCTCTCCTCGGTGGTGCTCGGTTCCGGCCAGGCCCTGGACAACCTGGATATCCTCCGTGAGATCGCCATCGACTAGGAGGTGTCCGGCCCGCCGGACGGTTCCACTGTCCTGTGGCGCAGGTGACGCTGACAGCGCGTCGTTCATCTTCCGCTGAGTTTCCGACAGTCCCATGAGAAAAAAAAGCAGCAGGAAACGGCCTTCCCGTTTCAGGGCATTTCGCCTGATCATCCTGATCGGGCTCCTGCTGACCATGGGCCTGATCTTCCTGGTCTCGACCCTGGGCAACCAGGAGTTCGGTCCCCTGCACAAGATGATCTTCGAGTCCGTCGGCCCTGTCCAGAAGGTGGTGGCCCGCTCCTCGGACTATGTCCGCTCCCTGAAAAAGGAGTACCTGGACCTGCTGCGGGTGCGCGAGGAGAATACCCGGCTCTGGTCCGAGCTCCAGGAATGCCGGGCCGCCCTCTACAAGAGCCGCGAGGCCATGGCCACCAACGCCATGCTGCGCCGGCTGCTGGATTTCAAACGCAACTCCGGATTTCCCACCGTCGCCGCCACCATCATCGGCAAGGATCCCTCGCTCTGGTTCCGTTCCGTGATCATTGACCGTGGCTCCGGTGACGGGGTGGTGAAGGGGATGGCCGTGGTCACCGGAGATGGTATCGTCGGCCAGGTCTTCAATGTCGCGCCCGGCTACGCCAAGGTCCTGCTGGCCATTGCCCCGTCCTCGGCCATCGATGTCCTGCTGCAGAAATCACGGGTCCGTGGTATCCTTAAAGGGACGGGCTCGCTCACCTACCGACTGGAGTACATCCTCAAGACCGTGGACGTGGCCGAGGGTGACCGGGTGGTCACTGCCGGCTACGGCGGCCTTTTTCCCACCGGCCTGCCGGTGGGCGTGGTCTCGAGGGTCATCCGCAAACGGCGCGGGATGTTCCAGGAGATCGAAGTGCGGCCGGCTGTCGATTTCCTGACCCTGGAAGACCTGCTCGTCATCGAACAGGAACGACGTACCCTGGAGTAAGGGATTACGTCCGCGTCGGCAGAATATATCTGAATGCCAATGTTTTTTGTAACGGTTCGGCGGTGCGTCACCTGTGCGTGATGGTGCCCGGCCGGCCATGGGCTGCAATGCCGGCCGCAGCGAGTGGCTGCGGATGGTGTGCTGCCGAACCGTTACGGAGTCGTATCGTGGTGGTTGTCACCTTTCTTGCCATCGGCCTTCTGCTGGTCATCCTTCAGACCACGGTCTTCATGCTCAGTCCGGTCTGGCCGGCAGCGCCGGATCTCTATTATATCTTGGTTGCCTATCTTGCCTACCGGATGGACCTGCTGCGCAGCCTGATCATCCTCTTTCCGCTCAGTTGTGTCCTCGATGTCCTCTCCGGGACCGTGCTGGGTATGTATCCCGCCATCTGCTTCGGCGGCTTTTTCCTGCTTCGCTTCATGGCAGGCCGGCTGCCGGTCCGGGAGTCACTCTACCAGGTTCCCATGATCGCGGTGAGCTTTCTGGTGGTCAGCTGGCTGGTCTACGTGGTCCTGTTCTTCCTGGAGCCGGTGGTGCTCATACCCTGGTCCTGGCCCCTGGTTCTGCTGCGGGCGGCACTGATCATCTTCTTCTCCTTTCCCCTGTTCCGGTTGTTCGAGCGGATCAACAAGCGGCTGCAGGGCGGTTTTTCTCCCCTGAAGCGGCTGCGGGTCCGTTCGGGCAACCGGTTCAGGTAACGCCTGGTCATGAAGAATATCAGGAAGCGCAACCGAAAGCGGCCGGATCGGCTCCTGGACGCCGAGAGGCACCGGGAGAACGGTGTCACCAGGATCACGCACCGTGACGAGGGCGAACTGGACTTTCTGCGCCGCCGGGCCATGTACAGTGCCTTTGTGGTCATCTTTTTCTTTGCCATCCTGGTGGCCCGCCTCTGGTACCTCCAGATCCAGCAGGGTCCGGAATACAGCCGTCTGGCCGACTCCAACCGCGTCCGCTACCTGGAGGTGGCGGCGCCCCGGGGTAATATCCTTGACCGCAAAGGAAACGAGATCGTCACCAACCGGCCCTCCTTCAACGTGGTCTGGGTCCGGGAGGACAACCGGCTCGACGACGAACTGCTCAAGAAGATGGCCCGTATCCTGGGTCAGGATGTCTCCGACCTGCTGGTCAAGATCCGCAAGATGGCCGACACGCCCGGCCATATCCCGGTACGGCTTGCCGAGGACATCGACTGGGAGACCGTGGCCTATATCGAGAACAACCGCATGGACCTGCCCGGGATCAAGATCGAGGTGGTTCCGCTGCGGGTGTACCACTACGGCAACCTGGCCTCGCACCTGATCGGGTACCTGGGCGAGATCAACGAGAGGGAGCTGAAGAATGCCGAGCCTGGCGTCTATCGGGGCGGCGATCTCATCGGCAAGATGGGCCTGGAACGGTTGCGGGAAAAGGATCTGCGTGGCGAAAAGGGACGTAATTACATGGAGGTCAATGCCCTTGGCTATGAGCAGAAGTACCTCAAGGGCGTGGAGCCCCTGCCGGGAAACGACCTGCAGCTGACCATCGACATGGACCTGCAGCGGGTGGCCGAGGAGACCATGGCCGCCGACAACAAGGCGGGAGCGGTGGTGGCCATCGAGGTCAATTCGGGGCGCCTCCTGGTCCTGGCCAGCGCCCCGGAACTGAAGATCGACGAGTTCGTGGGGGGGATCTCGCAGAAGGCCTGGAAGGCGATGCTGGAAAATCCCTATCACCCCCTGATCAACAAGATCGTCCAGGGCCAGTACCCGCCCGGTTCCACCTACAAGCTGGTCACGGCCGCCGCCGGCCTCGCCGAGGGGGTGATCTCCCCGGACTCCATCATCTACTGTCCCGGCTACTACCGGTTCGGCAACCGGACCTACCGCTGCTGGAAACATGCCGGCCACGGTGCGGTGAAGCTGAAACGGGCCCTGGCCGAATCCTGCGACGTCTACTTCTACCAGGTCGGCCAGCGGCTCGGTGTGGACCGGCTGGCCAGGTATGCCCGCCTGTTCGGCCTTGGCCGCAGGACCGGTATCGAGATGGAGCACGAGAAACCGGGGTTGATTCCCACCGCGGCATGGAAAAAGAAACGGTTCGGCAAGCCGTGGCAGGAGGGCGAGACCCTGTCGGTGGCCATCGGCCAGGGATTCGACCTGGTCACGCCCATCCAGCTCGCCCTGATGACCGCCACCGTGGCCAACGGCGGTACGCTCTACAAGCCGGGGCTGGTGGAGACGGTGCGGGATCCCGACGGCAGGGTGATCGAGCAGTTCTCGCCCCAGGTGGTGGACCGGCTGGTGGGCCAGGGGCGCAACCTGCGGCTGGTGCGGGAGGCCTTGGTGGAGGCGGTCAACGGCCGGCACGGGACCGGCAGGCGGGCGCGGCTCAAGGAGCTCGGCATCACCGTGGCCGGCAAAACCGGTACAGCCCAGGTGGTCCGCCTCAAACAGTACAAACACCTCAAGGAAAAGGATATTCCCTACAAGTACCGCGATCATGCCTGGTTCACCTGCTTTGCGCCGGCAGAGAATCCCGAGATCGCGGTCACCGTCCTGGTGGAGCATGGCCTTCATGGAGGTTCCGGCGCCGCGCCGGTGGCACGGCTCGTGCTGGAGAAGTATTTCCGTGACCGGGGGTACGGGGCAGAGGACATCGATGTCACCACCCTCCGTTCAGCAGGGACTTCCGGCGGCCGGGCCGTGACAGCAGCGGACACCGCCAGGTCCGGCCGGGACACCAACCCACGGAGACAGTGACTATGCTGCGCTTTGATCGCCGACTGGTTCACCATTTCGACTGGGTCATGCTCCTCATGCTGCTCCTGGTCGCCGGCATGGCCCTGGCCAACCTCTACAGTTCCACCTGGAGCGGCGGCGACACCGCCTCGCCGATATTCTTCAAACAGCTCTATCTGTACATCATCGGCACCGCCTTTATCCTGCTCCTGATCGTCATTGACTACAAGGAGCTGGAGAGCCTGGGGTACCTGATGTACGTGGGCGTGATTCTCCTGCTGCTCTATACCAATTTTTTCGTCCACTCCATCGCCGGCACCCAGCGCTGGATCAACCTGGGCTTCTTTCACCTGCAGCCGTCGGAACCGGCCAAGCTGGTGCTGGTGCTTGTTCTGGCGAGCTGCTACTCCCGGGCCGAGGTACAGGACGGATACCGGATCCGGGATCTGATCAGGCCGGGCATCCTCACCGCCATCCCCTTTGTCCTCATCCTGATCCAGCCGGATCTCGGCACCGCTCTCATGCTCGGTATCCTCTTTGTCTCCATGACCGTCTTTGTCCGTCTCCGCTGGTCAACCATGGCCATCCTGGGGGGCGCCGGCCTGGCCGGGGCAATGATCGGCTGGAAGTTCCTGCTCAAGGACTATCAGCGCCGCCGTATCGAGACCTTTCTCAACCCCGAGGGCGATCCCATGAACCACGGTTACCAGATCATGCAGTCCAAGATCGCCGTGGGCAGCGGCCAGATGTTCGGCAAGGGCTTCATGGAGGGAACCCAGGGCCACCTGCACTTTCTGCCGGAACGGCATACGGATTTCGCCTTTTCGGTCTGGGCGGAGGAGTGGGGGTTCTCCGGGGCCCTGTTCTTTCTGGGCTGCTACTTCTTCATGCTGCTGTGGGGGATCAATATCGCCATGACGGCGCGGGACAAGTTCGGGGTCCTGCTGGCCTTCGGCCTGGTGATGCTGATCTTCTGGCAGGCGGTGATCAACCTGTTCATGATCATGGGCTTTCTGCCCGTGGTCGGCATTCCGCTGCCGCTGTTCAGCTATGGCGGTTCGTCGCTCCTGACCACGCTCTTTGCCGTGGGCATCCTGATGAACATCCGCATGCGGCGCTTTCAGACCCAGAAATGAGGCTGAGCCGGGCCGGAGTCATGCTCTTCAGACGGTGCCCTGCTCCAGGGCGGCACGGACCAGGTGGCGCAGGCAGGAGATGAACAGGGGATCACTGTTGAGGGCCCGGGTGGATTCCAGCCGCATGCCGAGCTCGGCGGCCATCTCGCGGTAGAGGATGTCGATTTCGTAGAGGGTCTCCACGTGGTCGGAGACAAAGGAGATCGGCACCACGAGGATGTTGCGGCAGCCCTGCCGGGCCAGGTCCTGCAGGGTGTCCGGGGTTGAAGGCGCCAGCCACTCCACCGGGCCCGAACGGCTCTGGTAGCAGAGGATGCCCGGGACCCCTGTCTGCCGTTCCAGGGCCCGTATGGTTGCCTGCAGCTCGTCCACGTAGGGGTCACCCTCGTCCATGAATTTTTTCGGCAGGCTGTGGGCGCTGTAGACCACCTGGACCTGCTCCTCACCGAAACGGGCCAGGCCTTCCCGCACCCTGGCGGCCAGGCAGCGGATGTAATCGGCTTGCTCCGGCCAGGAGCGGATCTCCAGGAGCTCCAGGGCCGGGGCGTGCCGACGGACGGCCCGTCGCAGGTCGGACAGGGAGGAGCCGGTGGTGGCGACGGAATAGTGCGGGTAGAGGGGCAGGGCAATGACGCGCTTTGCCTCCAGATCCCGGATGGTGGTGATGGTTTCGTCGGCGTCGGGGTGCCAGTAGCGCATGCAGGGGCGGACCATGAAGTCACCCTCGCCGGCCAGCCGGCGCTCCAGGGCCGCGGCCTGCTCCGTGGTGATGCGGCGAATGGGTGAGCCACCGCCGATGCGGGCGTAGCTGGCCCTGCTCGCCGGGGCCCGCCGCCGGGCGATGAAGCGGGCAATGGGCCGCTGGAGCAGGGCGGGACCGAGACGGATGATCTGCCGGTCGGAAAAGAGGTTGCGGAGAAAGGGTTCCACCTCTTCCTGTCGTTCCGGACCTCCGAGGTTGAGAAGGAGAACGGCTGTTTTTTTCGCTGTCAGCATGGCGCCACCCTACCCGGCCCGCCACGGCGGCGTCAAGAAAATGTCGACGCTCCCCTTGATTTCCTCCCCCTGCAATGGCTATAGTTCAGGTATGGCTATCTTCCCTTTTCTGCAAGATGTCTGCCGCCGCCTCTTTTGTATCCTTTCTGTATCGTTTCCCCTGTTCGGATCTCATGGTGTGTGTCCCGGTAGGGGACTGGTGCTGCGGTCTCTTGCCCCGGGAGGATGGCCGTATGACGAGAGCTGGATGTAGATGCAGAGGTTCAGCAGTGCTCCGGCGGTGCGTGATCGTGGCTGGCCGGCGGTTCGGCGGGCAGGGCCGATGGACGTTCGCTTTTCCCGCACGGGCAGCCCGGCCGCGTGCAGAAGGTAGGCTGGTGAACCTGTACAGCAAGGCAGCGGCATGGGGTCGCTGACGCCTGAAAACAGTGGAGGAACTGTATGGAACTGAAAATCGAGGCCAGAAATCTTGACATGCGGAAGGGCTGGCAGGAAAAGATCGAAGAGGAGCGCGACAAGCTCATTCGCCACTATGCCAACTTTGTCCTTCATCTCCGTGTGACCATCGAGGCCACCCCCGGCTACAGGGAGGGAGGCTATGAGGTTCGACTGGTGGCCTCTGTGCCCAATGACACCGTTGTCGTCAAACGGTGGGGTGAAAAAGTACGTCCGCTGCTGGTCGAGGCCTTTGATGTCCTCGGACTCCGCCTCAAGGAGATTGTCCGCAAGAAACAGAAGAGCCACAAGGGCGTCCGGGTACCCGGCGCCGTGCCCGCCGGTGAGACCTCGGGCACCATCCGGCGTCTGTTCCCGCGGGAGGCCTACGGCTTCATCGAGACCCGTGACAACCAGGAGATCTTTTTTCATGAGAATTCCCTGCGCGACATCTCCATGGATGATCTGTCCGAGGGTGACGAGGTGATGTTTGCCGCGGTCGAGGGGGACAAGGGACCCCAGGCCATGTGGGTGAAGGCCGAGCGGGCCTGATCGCGGCCCGGACCGATCCGGTGATTCCGGCCCCTGCCGCTGCCTGCGGCAGGGGCTTTTTTTATTTTTCTTGTGGAGCGCCCGGAAAAACTGGTACCCTGCATTCCGCCTCCAGGTCCCCTCTCTCTATTTGAGGTCAGAAGATTCCATGAGCGAACCCGAAGTCTATCTCATCGACGGCAGTGCCTACATCTACCGCGCCTACCATGCCATCCGGCCGCTTGCCAACAGCAGCGGCCTGCCCACCCACGCGGTCTACGGCTTCACCACCATCCTGCGCCGCATCCTGCGCGAGCGCTCGCCCCAGTGGCTGGCCGTGGCCTTCGATACCCGGGGGCCGGTCTTCCGCCACCGGATCTATCCCGACTACAAGGCCAACCGGCCACCCATGCCCGAGGATCTCCAGCCGCAGATCCCCTATATCTGGCATATCGTCTCGGCCTACAACATTCTGCGGCTCGAGCATGACGACCAGGAGGCCGATGACCTGATCGCCTCGGCGACCCGTCTCCTCACCGGCCAGGGATGCCGGGTGGTGGTGGTCTCCGGCGACAAGGACCTGCTGCAGCTCGTCTCGGACCGTGTGACACTCTGGGATCCCATGAATGACCGGACCATGGACGTGGAGGCGGTGGAAAAGAAGTATGGGGTTGCCCCGGACCACCTCCTCGACTACTTCGCCCTCACCGGCGACGCCTCGGACAATATTCCCGGTGTTCCCGGTATCGGGCCGAAGACGGCGCAGAAACTGATCTCCGCCCATGGCAGTCTCGAGGGAATCTATGACAGGGTGGAGGAGATGAAGAAGTCCAGGATGAAGGAGCGGCTGATCGAGCATCGGGATGCGGCCTTCCTCTCCCGCGACCTGGTGCGCTTGAGCAGAGAGTGCGATGTCCCGGCCGAGCTTGACGCCTACCGCCACCGGCAGCCCGATCCGGAGCCCCTGCGCCGACTGTTCACCGAGCTCGAGTTCTTCTCGCTGCTCAAGGAGGATGTTCCGGCAGCCAGGATCGATCACCGCAGTTTCGTCCTCGTCCGCGACCGCCGGCAGCTCGACCGTCTTGCCGGCAAGCTGCGCCAGGGCCGACTGCTGGTGGTGGATACCGAGACCACGTCCCTGGATCCGCAGCAGGCGGACCTGGTCGGGGTCTCGCTCTGCATCGACGCCGGGCAGGCCTGGTACCTGCCCTGCGGCCATCGCGATGCCGACGGCAGCCTGCTGCCCGGCCAGCTTGCCCTGGCCGATATCGTCGGCCTGCTGCGGCCCCTGCTCGAGGATGCCGGCCTGCCCAAGGTGGGGCACAATCTCAAGTATGACTGGAGCGTGCTCTCCCGGCCGGAAAACGGCGGCATCCGGATGGCCGGTCCCCTCTATGACACCATGATCGCTGCCTGGCTCCTTGACCCGGGCCGCAGGTCCTACCGGCTCGATGACCTGTGCGAGGAGATTGACCTGCGGTTGACCACCTATTCCGAGGTGACCCGGGGGGACAAGCGCCCCGATGCCTTTGCCTGGGTGGATCCGGAACAGGCCTGTGAGTATTCCTGCGAGGATGTGTATGGCAGCTACCGTCTGTTGGAGCACTTCCGGCCGCGCCTCGAGGAGTGGGGCCTGTGGAAGCTGTTCACCGAACTCGAGGGGCCGCTGATCCCGGTGCTGGCGGAGATGGAGCGGACCGGAGTCTGTGTGGACGGCGACCTGCTCAGGGAGTTGTCCCGGGAGTTCGCCCGCCAGCTCGGGGTCCTGGAACAGGAGATCTACCGGGAGGCGGGGCACGAGTTCAACATCAACTCCACCCGCCAGCTCGGGGTGGTCCTGTTCGAGGAACTGGAGCTGCCGCGGGGCCGGAAGACCAAGACCGGCTACTCCACAGACGTCAGGGTCCTGGAGAAGCTGCGGCACCGGCACCGGTTGCCGGCCCTGGTGCTCGAGTACCGCAACCTGGCCAAGCTCAAGTCCACCTATGTGGACAACCTGGCCCGGTTGCGCGATCCCGCCACCGGCCGGGTACACACCTCGTTCAACCAGTGCGGAACGGCCACGGGCAGGTTGTCGTCGAGCAATCCCAACCTGCAGAATATCCCGGTACGCACCGAGGAGGGACGGCGCATCCGTTCCGCCTTTGTCGCTGCCGACGGGCACCGCCTGCTCTCCGGCGACTATTCGCAGATCGATCTCCGGGTTCTGGCCCACTACAGCCGCGATCCCGCCCTGCTCGAGGCCTTCCACCAGGATCAGGACATCCACAGCCGCACAGCGGCCGAGATCTTCATGGTCGCCCCGGAGCTGATCACCCCGGAGATGCGGCGGGTGGCCAAGACCATCAATTTCGGCATCATCTACGGCATGTCCAGTTTCGGACTCGCCAGCCAGCTCGACCTGAGCCGCAAGGAGGCCCAGACCTTCATTGACCGGTATTTTCACCATTACCCCGGCATCCGGGCCTTCATGGAGTCCATTGTCGAACAGGCCCGCAGGGACGGATATGTGACCACCCTGCTCGGCCGACGACGTCTCCTGCCCGAGATCCGCAGCAGTAACCGCATCCGGCGCGAGTTTGCCGAGCGTACCGCCATCAACACTCCCATCCAGGGCTCTGCCGCCGATATCATCAAGCTGGCCATGCTGGCGGTGGACCGGGAGCTGGCCGCCCGGAAACTGGGGGCGAGGATGATCCTCCAGGTCCACGACGAACTGGTACTGGAGGTCCCGGTCCGGGAGGTGGAGGAGACCACCGACCTGGTGCGGAACTGCATGGAGGGGGTCGTGGAGCTGGCAGTGCCGCTGAAGGTCAATATCCGGGACAGTCAAAATCTTGGCAAGGACTAGGGGGCGACCGGCGGCAGCACCTGGGCCTGGCAGGGGGCCGGTTTTCCGGTGAGCCGTTTTTTTTTATTGCTGTCTGGCTGGAGACCGTCCCTGGTGCAGACGCTCCGCTGTCGGCGGCGCTGGTCGGCACCGGCACCGCGGCCGCTGCCCCGCCTTGCGGAAGGTTTCCCGCCTATGGTCCCGGAAAGATGGATCTTCTCTGCCATCCCCGCGGCTGTGGAAAAATTTTCCCCGTCTCGCCATCTTTTTCTTGAAAAACTGCACCATCGTTGTATAGGTGTCCGTTTAATGAATCACCACAATGGGGAGATTCTGCTATTCCGGAAATTCGAAAACAAGGGAGCGTGACCTTTCGGTTTTCTGGAAAGCAGTGCGATGGCAGTGTCTGTAAATTCCCGGTGTCCTGCCGAGGAGTATGAAAATACAGTGATAATAAGTTTTGTCCCGTCTGGGCTCGTATATTGCATTGGAGAATACAGGTCGGTAAGGGAAGAAGAATGAGCCCCGGAGGTGGGAAGATGAGTCCCCGCGAAGCAATCCATATCCTGATGTTGAGCCCCATCTATTTCCGACTCAGCACTGTCCAGCGCTGGCAACTGGTCCAGGAGTACTGCCGGTTGATCAACACCGGTTGCCGGGAGGCCGGGGCCTAGCAACCAGCTGTTGTCCTGTCCGGAAAAACCATGGGCCGACCAGTGGCGGGCCGGCAGGGTGATTCCGGTAACCATGAACACGGATTGACAAAATCGTCCGGAACGGCGATCCGTTCCGGACGATTTTGTGTTGTGGCCGGGTATCAGTTCAGCGTAAGCGTTCACAGGGACCGCACGGAGTCTTCGCTTGCCTCTTTGCACGGCCGTGCCTGCCCGCAGTGGTAGGCTATCGGAGTCTCGCCGGGTTCGCTTGCCTGTCCACATCCGGCGTATTGCTGAACTTTGATGGCGTCGCAAAAGGTCCGATTTCCTGCCTTGTAGCGGGTACGGCCAATGCTCGACGTACTCCATGTGCGCCTCCGCCTGGCCACACCGCTACGCCTTGTATATCGAACTGTTATGCCGAGCCATCTTTAAAGTGTGATGGATTTTTTACCTGTCCATCACACTTTAACAAAAAGTGCCGCCAGTTGCAGTGGGTAGTTGCCCAGAGCGGTGAACTGTTACCATCCTGTTGCCCTGTTCAGGGTGTGCGGGTAAAGACCAGGGAGCGGTGAGAATGACCGGAAAACCTGATATTCCCGGCGGCGTTGAGCGCCGGCGCCACAAGCGATACCGGGTGAAAGAGGGGGCGCTGGCATTTCTCGGCACGGTTCCCGGTTCGATCAGTGATATCAGTGAGGGCGGGCTGGCTGTCCACTATGTTGTCTTTGAAAAACAGCCCGGAGAGGATCTGCAGCTTGATATCTTCTTCGGTCGCGACGATTTCTATCTGACCGATCTGCCGGGAAGGAAGGTCAGTGAGGCCGATTCCACCCCCGGGGCCACCTTCAGCCGGATCCGTGTCCGTCGCATGGGGGTGCAGTTCGGTGAACTGACCAGTGAGCAGAAATCCCGCCTCAGGTACTTCATCCTGCACAACACCCTTGGTGTGGCGTGAATCGCAGGACCGGAGCTCGCCGCCACCGGCAACCGTCTTGAAATGTCAATGAGTTCAGGAGAGATTCAGCAGCGCCCCGTCCGGGTGTGATCGCCGCCGGCTGGCAGGTGAGCAGTAATAGTTCACCGCCATGGGCCACCACTTAAAAAGACCGACTCTTTTGGTAAAAGTTCAGCAGTGCGTGATCGTGGCTGACCGTCTATAGCCCGCTATGCGGCCAGTCGTGAGCACGGACGGATGGCGGGCCGCCGAATTTTTAGCGGTTTTTTCGTTTTCCTCCGGCCGGGAATGACGTAGAATGGAACTCCGGGTGATCGACACCCTGTCTGACGACGTCTCCTTCTCTCTCCCATTCTTTCTGTCCCGGAGGTCTGTCATGCTGTACCGTCTTGCCCTCTGCTGCCTGATGCTGCTGTCTGTCACCGGTGTGGGCACGGCTGCGCCCGCCATCGAGACCACCTCGCCTGCCCTGTCTGGGCCCGCGCTGTCCCTGACCATCTATGATGATTTCGCCCTGGTGCGCGACCGCCGCACCTTCACCCTGGTTGCCGGCGAGCAGACGCTGCTCTTTCCGTCCATCAGTGCCAGGATCCAGCCCGAGACCGCCTTGCTGACCGGCAGGGGCCTGCAGGTCCTGGAGCAGGATTTCGCCTACGATATCCTGAGTCCGCAGTCTCTCCTGGAACGGTTTGTCGGCAGGGAGGTGGAGGTCATGAGCCTCCATCCGCTGACCGGAGAGCGGAATTTTGAGAAGGCCGTGCTCCTGAGTGTCTCCGGCGGCATGATCGTCCGGATCGGCGACCGGATCGTCACGGTTCCGCCGGACCGGATTGTCCTGCCCTCACTGCTCCCCTCTCTGCGTGACCGGCCGACCCTGAGCATCCTTGTTTCCAGTGATGATGCAGGCAAGCGGTCCCTGCAGCTCAGCTATCTGACCGACGGACTCTCCTGGCAGGCCGATTACGTGGCCGAACTCGCCCCTGAGAGCACCCGTCTCGATCTCGGTGCCTGGGTGACCCTGACCAACGAGTCCGGGGCCGATTACAGGCAGGCCGGGATACAGCTGGTGGCTGGCGAGGTCCACCGCGAATCCGGGGGAGGCGGCAGAGAGCTGATGCTGAAGAGCCAGGCCAGGGCGATGGCGGCAGCACCAGCCGTGCGCAGGGAGAAGCTCTTCGGTTACCATCTCTACAGCCTGCCACGGCCGGTGACCCTGCTCCGCAAGGAGCACAAGCAGGTGGCGCTCCTGCAGGCGAACGGTGTCGCCTGCAGGCGGGAGCTGGTTCTCCGGGGCCGCGGAGACTATTACAGCGCCAAGATGGGGAGGGTCGGTGCCCGCCAGGGGGTGGCTGAGGTGCTGGTGCTGAAGAACAGTGAAGACGCCGGTCTCGGCATGCCCCTGCCGGCGGGCACGGTGCGGGTCTACTCCAGGGACAGCTCCGGCGGTCTGCAGTTTGTTGGCGAGGACCGGATGGCCCACACCCCGGAGGGCGGGGTGGTGCGCCTGGCGCTGGGCACCTCCTTTGATGTCACCGCCCGGAGGACGCAGGTCGATTTCAAAAAACTCTCCGGTTTCTCGCCCTACAATTATGTCTACGAGAGCGGCTACAGCATCACCATCGACAATGGCGGCAAGACCCCGCAGACGGTGCGGGTGGAGGAGCAGATTCCCGGCGACTGGACCATCCTCCAGGAGTCACGGCCGCACGTCCGCAAAGACAGCCGCACCGCTTCCTGGACGGTGCAGGTCCCGGCGGGCGGCTCGTCCGTTCTCACCTATCGGGTCAGGGTGAAATACTGAGGATCCTTCTGCCCGGCCGGCTGCAGCCCCCTCACAGGGCTGGTCACTATGCGGTTTCACGGCCTCAGAGCTGTAAGCGTTCACAGGGAGTGCATATTTGTGCAGGTGCCTTTGTTCGCCATAACCCCTCTATGCGGACAAACGCGACCGTGCAAAGAGGTAAGCGAAGACTCCGTGCGGTTCCTTGTCGTAAGTCCAGGCTGTGAGCCCTTGCGGCCGGTTCAGGTGCGCTCCTCCAGGGGCACGAACCTGCGCTCCGGTTCCCCGGTGTAGACCTGGCGCGGACGCCCGATCCGGGTGGCGGGATCCTCGCGCTGTTCCTTCCACTGGGCGATCCAGCCCGGCAGCCGTCCCAGGGCGAATATGACCGTGAACATGTTGGTGGGGATGCCGATGGCCCGGTAGATGATCCCGGAGTAGAAGTCCACGTTGGGATAGAGGTTGCGCTCGATGAAATACTCGTCCCTGAGGGCGATCTCTTCCAGCTGGCGGGCGATGTCCAGGAGAGGATCGGAGACGTTGAGGACCTCCAGGATCTCGTCACAGGCATTCTTGATGATCGTGCCGCGGGGATCAAAGGTCCGGTAGACACGGTGGCCGAACCCGGAGAGGCGGAAGGGGTCGTTCTTGTCCTTGGCCTTGTTGATGTACTTCTCGAAGTTGTTGTCGTCGGCGTAGATCAGTTCGAGCATGTGGATGACCGCCTCGTTGGCGCCGCCGTGCAGCGGACCCCACAGGGCGTTGATGCCGGCGGAAATGGAGGCATACAGGTTGACGCCTGCGCTGCCCACCAGCCGGACCGTGGACGTGGAGCAGTTCTGTTCGTGGTCGGCGTGCAGGATCAGGAGCTTGTTGAGGGCGGCGACCACCTCGGGCCGGACCGTGTAGGGCTTGACCGGCTTGTCGAACATCATGTTGAGGAAATTGCCGCAGTAGGAGAGATCGGCACGGGGGTAGACCAGGGGATGCCCCAGGGATTTCTTGTAGGAAAAAGCGGCAATGGTTCTGATCTTGGAGATCAGCCGTGCCGCGGTGATGTTGAGATCCTGGAGGGGATCGCCGCCCATCTCGGGATAGTAGTTGTACAGCGAGTTGACCATCACCGAGAGGATGGACATGGGCGAGGCGTTGGGCGGGAAGTGATCGAAGAAGTGGATCATGTCCTCGTGCAGGAGGGCGAACCGCTCGAGAAGGACCTTGAAGTCCTCGAGCTCCCGGCTGTTGGGCAGCTTGTTGTGCAGGAGAAGGTAGGCCACCTCGATGAAAGCGCATTTGTCGGCCAGTTCCTCGATGGGATATCCCCGGTAACGGAGGATTCCCTTGTTGCCGTCGAGATAGGTGATGGCACTGGAGCAGGAGCCGGTGTTCTTGTATCCGGTGTCAAGGGTGATATACCCGGTGTCGCGCAGGAGGTTGCTGATATCGATGGCGGCGTCTCCTTCCGTACCTCTGACGATGGGCAGGGTATGGGTCTTGCCGTCAATGATAAGCCGGGCTGTGTCGGTGGCCGTGATCTTGGTCATCTCTGTTCCTTTAGCAAGAGGTGGTTGTCTTGTGGCATGCCGTATCCCTTCGCCGTTATCGGTGCTTACGGTTCCGTCGTGTACGGGGAAAGGAACGTGCTGCACAAACGTAATGGTTCACCGCTGTTGGCAACTACCTTGAAGCACGATGTTTTTTTTTGCAAAAGTTCGGCAGTGCCTCAACTGCAGGTGATCGCGTCTGGCCGGCCTGCTGTTGAGCTTTTACGCACCAGCAGACAGCCGGGATACAGTGCAGGGGCTGCCGTGCGCAATGCTCACAGGGCTTGCAACGCTGCGGTTTGATAACCTTCGAGCTGTACGTTGGCACAGGTGCCGAAGAATCATGCAGACGCTCTTGACCGCAGACGAGCGACCGTCCGGAGACGGCGATGGCCGCCGCTGCGGCCGGAAGCGGTACCTGTGACGACGATCATTCAGGCAGAGTCGTCGGCTTCAGGCTGGTTTGAAACCATCGGGGGTATGTTTGATCGAAAAATCAATCAATGGTTATTTTACCGTATTTTTAGAAAAATTTCAAGACAAATGAGGAGCGGTTCCCTGACTGACCGGTTGCAAGTCGTTCTGGCAGAGGAATTTCCGGCCGCCGGAGATGCGGGGAGAAACCTTTCATGGATGAGATGAACGAGACATACAAAAGACGCCTGCGCAGGTTCGCACAGGCAGTGGGGGTCTATCCCGTGTCCTGCGAGATCCTGGCCGCCGGCCGCAGTGACGAGCAATGGCTGGACGCGGTCCTGGCCGGCGGTGCGCCGATTGTCCAGTTGCGTGACAAGCGGTCGTCCGATCGCAGGCTGCTGGAAAAGGCCCGCTATTTCCGCAGGCAGACCCGCAGGGCCGGCGCCCTGTTCCTGGTCAATGACCGGCTGGACATCGCCCTGCTCGCCGGTGCCGACGGTGTCCATCTCGGTCAGAAGGATCTGCCTGCCGAGGAGGTGCGCCGGATCGCCCCGGAGATGCTGATCGGTGTCTCCTGCAATACCGAAGAGCAGGCACGGGACCTGGGGAGACTGGCCCGGCAGGGGCGGCTCGCTGCCTCCTATTACAATATCGGCCCCATCTATCCCACCGCCACCAAGGAAGGCCTTGCCGAATTCATCGGGCCGGAGGCCATTGCCCGCTTTTCCCGTCACCTGGATCTGCCGTTCACCGTCATGGGCGGGATCAAGTTCGATCACATCCCGGAGCTGGTTGCGCTGGGCGCCCGCCGTATCGCCGTGGTGACCGCCATCAGCCAGGCAGCGGACATGGAGGCCGAAACCGCCCGCTGGATGGAGGAGATTGCCGGACGAACAGAGGATGCGAGGAAGTAATAGTTCACCGCTATGGGCAACCACCTAAAAAGACCGACTCTTTTGGTAAAAGTTCAGCAGTGCGTCAGCTGTGCGTGATCGTGGCTGGTCGTCTATAGTCCACTATGCGGCCAGCCGTGAGCGCGTGCAGATGGCGTGCTGCTGAACTTTTACGTGAGGAAAGACCATGCGTAACGACACGGAAAAAGAAAAGGCCATCCTCAGGGCCATGGAATATGCCGTTCCGTCGGGAAAGCTGGAGCTGGCCACCGATCTGCTGGATCTGTACCGTAATGATCCCCTGGTCCTGGAGGTGCTGCATGAATTCTACAGCTTTCTTCCCGAGGCCAGGGAGGACTGGATACGGGAGATCCGGCTCATGGGACGCCAGCAGGGGATCTTCCTGCTCATGGCCATCACCGGAAGCGGCGGCTATCTCTACATGGTGTCCGGGGAGGGTATCGAATTCCAGGGCAGCCTGGAGGCGGGCTATCTTGACCGGGAACTGCTCGATTTTTTCGGTTTCGCCGATCTGGAGGATTTTCGGAAAGGATGCGCAGCACCGGAGATCTATCCCCTCTACGAGTCCCTGCAGACCGAGCGGGAGGTCTGTCCGGCCTGTCATGCGGCCAGCGGCGAGCTGCACGAGCTGGGCTGCCCCGTGGAGATCTGTCCCTGGTGCGGCGGCCAGCTCATCCACTGCAACTGCCGCTACGAGAAACTGGGTCTGGACACCATCACCAGCCTGGAGGAGATCGACCGCTTCGAGCGGCTCCTCAACGAGCGCGGCCGTATCCCCTATTCACCGGAGCAGCGGCCGAGCTTTGCCGACGAGGGACCGGGGGTGGTCTTCGAATAGAGGGCGGCCGGGACAGGGCCTGCGGCAGCACACAGGTCGGAATACCTCAGGGGCCAGACGCTGAAGCTCAGGCAGACGCTGTCTTGCCCCGCAGATCACCCTCATCCTCACAAGGGCCAGGATTCCTGTCCCCTGACCCTGGTACCTGCCTCACCGGTTGTTGTTCATGTCCTTCAGGGATTCGAGGTAATGGAAGATGTCGGATTCCGAGGACAGGATCAGGGTGGTGTTGCCGGAGATGATGTTCCGGTAGCTCTCCAGGGTCCGCTGGAAGGAATAGAAGTCGGGATACCTGGTATAGGCATCGGCATAGATGCGGGTGGCCTCGGCGTCCGCCTTGCCGCGGATTTCTGTCGCCTCCCGATTGGCCTTGGAGGTGATCTCCCGCAGTTCCCGTTCCACCTTGCCGAGGATCTCGGCCTTGCGCCCCTCGCCCAGGGAGCGTTTTTCCGCCGCGATCCGTTTACGCTCAGAGATCATCCGGTCATAGACCTTTTTCCGCACCGACTCGATGTAGTTGACCCGCTTGAACATCACGTCCACCAGCTCGATGCCGTACTTGGGCGTCACCTTGGAGGCGGCCTCCTTGACCATCTCGCTGATCTTGTCCCGGCCGACCCTGGGCGGATTGATCATCTCGGTGCCGCGCAGGGTATCGCTGCTTTTGGTGATCGAGGCCATGTAGTCCGGCGACCAGTCGGAGCTGCGGATAATCTCGATCAGGGTGTTCTTGTTGATCAGGTCGCGGACCGTACCGTCAATGATATCGTCGAGCAGCGTCTGCGCCCGGGTCTGGCTGCCCACCGCCTGCAGGAAGCGCAGGGCGTCGGCGATCCTCCAGCGGGCCGTGGTGTCGAGGTAGATGTAGGTCTTGTCGTTGGTCGGAATCTGGTTGGGATCGCCGTCCCATATCAGGATCCGTTTTTCGAAGAACTGCACATGCTGGATGAAAGGGGTCTTGAACTGCAGGCCTGCCTCGGTTTTAGGTTCGCCCACCGGCGCCCCGAACTGGGTGATGACGGCCTGCTGCCCCTCGGGCAGGATGTAGAAGCCGTCCCAGGCCGTGGCGATGAGGCCGACGACGATGACGAGAAGAAGGAGCTGGATCGTTTTTTTCATGGGTATCGTGTCCGCTGTCAGGTTCGTTGTCAGGGCCGGTCAGGCCGGGGGCATTGCCGGCTTTCAGGCGGTTGGTGTCGTGCCGGTCATTTGGTTTCTGTCGCGCTGCCCTTGCCCGTGAGGTTGAGGAAGGGGAGCATGGTCTGCTGTTTCTTGTCCATGACATAGATATGCTGGACCTCGGGCAGGACCTGTTCCATGGTCTCCAGGTACATGCGGCGGCGGGTGACATCCTTGGCCTTCACATACTGGTCGGCGATGGCGCTGAAGCGGTTGGTCTCGCCCATGGCCCTGTTGATCCGCTGCACTGCGTAACCGTGCGCCTCCTCGACGATCTGCTTGGCGCTGCCCCTGGCCTTGGGGATGACCCGGTTGTAGGTCTCCTCGGCCTCGTTGACCAGGCGTTTCATGTCCTGGTCGGCCTCGTTGACCTCGTTGAAGGCGGGCTTGACCGGGTCGGGCGGATTGATGTCCTGCAACTGCAGGGTGACGATGTAGACGCCGCACTGCAGGTAGTTGAGCTTGGCCTGCAGCTCCCGCTTGGCCTCGCCGGCCAGCATCTCCCGGTTGCCGAGAACGTAGTCGAAGTCCATGTTGCCGACGATGCGGCGGGTCACCATCTCGGATGCGTCCCGAACCGCCTGGGGAACGTTGCGGACCTTGAACAGGAAGTTCACCGGATCGCTCACCTTGTACTGGACGATCCAGGCCACGTTGATGACGTTCTTGTCGCCGGTGAGCATCAGGGATTCCATGTCGAATCCGCGGCGGTCAAAGACCGAGTTCTTGCCGGGCAGTCTGGTGCGGAAACCGAATTCCTCCTTTCGCACCGTCTCCACGTCCACCTTGATCAGGTCCTCGATATAAGGCATTTTGAAGCGCAGTCCGGGCATGGTGGTACGTGAATACTTGCCAAAACGCAGGATGATGCCACGTTCACCCGGTTCAATGGTATAGAAGGAAGAGTAGACGACCTGGAACAGGAGGACGGCTGCGACCACCAGGCCCACCTTGCCGATGTTGGCAAAAATATGCGATTCCCCGGGCGGTCGGTTTCCTTCCCCGTCCGGGCCGCCGGGTTCCTGTTCTCTACCTGCAAAACCATCCCGGATCTTCTGGATCAGGGCGGCCAGGAGTTCTTCGGGCGATGAGGGTCCTTTTTTCTGTCCCCAGGGGGGCTGTTCATTCATTGGCATGATTTTTATGTCCGTAGGAAGCTCGGGAGTCAGAAGTCAGAAGTCGGAGATCAGAAGCCGGGGGTCGGATCCGGTTTCTGATGATGCATGCCATTGTACCATTTATTGTGCCATCCGTCCTCATATATCGTCGTCATCTGTCCCGGTGGCGCCAAAAAAATTGCCCGGGATTCAGGGCACAGGTTGTGACCGCCAGGCCAGCAGCCAGCAGCCGGCGACCACGATCTGGGCGAGGAGAAAGAGCAGGCCCTGCAGGCTGCGGCCTGATGCCAGTCCGGGCAGCCCCAGGAGGCGTGCCAGGATACCGGCCACAAGGCCACTGAGAAAACCGAAGAGGTGCGCCCCCAGGTCGGTCCGTTCGCCGCCGGTGCCCAGCATCGCCAGCAGGGCCGCGCCGGCGCCCAGTGAGAGCAGGATCTGCCTGAGCATGGCGTGGCGGCCGGCGGCGGCCTGGAGGCTGGAGAAACAGCCGATGGCGGCAAAGACAGCGGTGGAGAACCCCACCGAGTGGTGTTCCTGGCCCCGGAGAATGATGTTGAGGAAGTTGCCTGCGGCACCGGTGCCAAGGAGCAGCAGCCAGCCGGAGCCGTGGCCGAGGATCCTGCAGAGCAGATGGACCATGAAGCCGCCAATGATGCAGTTGCCTGCCAGGTGGACCAGGTCCGCGTGCAGGGTCAGGGCGGTGACCAGGCGCCACCACTGGTGGTGGTCGAGGATGGCGCGGCTGTCGATGGCTCCGAGGGTGAACCAGGGGTTGTGGTCGGTCCAGGGGCCGGTGAGGAGGTAGAAGACGGCCAGGGATCCCATGGCCAGGAGCGTCGGCGGGTCGGCGGCCGCCCCGACCGGCGGTGCCTGGGCCGGCCGGGACGGCCAGTTCCTGTTCTCCTCGAAAAAGATGCGCAGCTCCTGTTCGGCGGCCGGGGCATCGGTTGCCGCGACCAGGAGCCTGTTGTGGTGGAGGTCTATATGGTGGGCGATCCCCACCGCGCTGAGCACCAGGGAACAGGTGTCGAGTTCGTCGGTGTCGACGGAGGCGACCGGAACCAGGGGCGCTGCCTCCGGCTGTCCGGCTGTCCGCTCCCGGGAGGAATTCATGGGGGTGGGGGCAGGGATGGAGCGGCCTCTGTGCCGGCCGGAATTTCTTGCTGTCTGTTCATTGCCTGGCAGTCAGGTCGGTTTGCACATGACAAGCCGGTGTTAACTTGGTATGTTTGAGCGGATATTTTCCATGCAGCCTGGTGGTGTTGCCTCGTATGAGCGACCGCTCCTCCGCCCGGTGGCAGTTTTCTGCCCATGGAGCTCAATCGAAACTATAGAACAGAGGAAAAGAATATGCCACAGGCAAAAGAAGGTGACAAGGTGAGGATCCACTATACGGGTACCCTGGAGGACGGGACCGTCTTCGATTCATCCGCCGGTCATGACCCCCTGGAGTTCACCCTGGGCTCGGGGCAGGTCATCGCGGGGTTCGAGGAGGCAGTCCTGGGGATGAATCAGGGCGATGCGAAGAAGGTCACCATCCCGGCGGCCAAGGCCTATGGCCAGCGCAACGAGGAGATGGTCATCAACGCGGCCAGGAACCAGATTCCGCCGGATATCAACCCCGAGGTGGGGCAGCAGCTGCAGATGACCGGGCCCGCCGGCGAGGTGGTGATCGTTCGGGTGACCGAGGTGACCGAGGATATGGTGGTGCTTGACGCCAATCCGCCCCTGGCCGGCAAGGATCTGACCTTTGACATCGAACTGGTCGAGATCGTCTGAATCCGCGGCACAGGAGGGGCGGGGACGGTCGTTCCCGGCCCGGCAACAAAAAAAGGCTGCAATCCAGTGATTGCAGCCTTTGAAATTTCCGCTGGTGCCGAAGGGGAGAGTCGAACTCCCACGGGCGTACGCCCACTAGACCCTGAACCTAGCGCGTCTACCAGTTCCGCCACTTCGGCACGACGTGGGAGAATATGCTCGTCCCGGGCCGTTTTGTCAAGTATTTCTTTTCTGGTTTTCCGGTCCTGTCTGTCATCTCCGCAGATAGATGCGATGATACGGCAGGGTATGTTCTGTTGTCCAGCAGCGGGCCGGTTCCGGTCAGCCCCTGGTTGAGGGTGAGGGATCTGGTGAGGCCGGGGGAAGGACACAATGGCGCACGAACTGTTTGCGCCTTTGCGGCAATTGGGGTACAACATCGCCTTTGTGGTGCGGCCTTGGTTCGGTAACCGTCTGCGGCTCAAGTGGCAAATCGATGAAAATCTACAGAGATCCACAGGAAATAGAAAAACCGTTTGTCAACGCCTGTGTCACCATCGGCAACTTTGACGGTGTCCATCTCGGGCATCAGAAGCTGTTCGCCACCGTTGTCGACCGCGCGCGGCAGATCGGCGGTACCAGTGTGGTCATCACCTTTGATCCGCATCCGCTCAAGGTCCTGCGGCCCGGTGGTATCAAGCTGATCTCCACCACCGAACAGAAGATCGAGCTCATCGAACAGGCCGGTATCGACGTCCTGCTGATCATCCCGTTCAGTCGCGAGTTCGCGGCCACCACGGCCCGCGACTTCGTCGATACCATTCTCGTGGGCACCATCGGGGTCAGGGAACTGGTGGTGGGCTATGACTATGCCTTTGGCAAGGGCCGGGAAGGCAATATCGAATTCCTGAAAAAGGTGGGCCGGGAGAAGGGGTTCCCGGTCACCGTGGTCGAGGCCCACTACGTGGACGGGATGCTGGTCTCCTCCACCAGGATCAGGGAACTGGTCACCCTGGGGCGGATGCGGGATGTGGCCCGGCTGCTCGGCCGTTATTACCAGATCAGGGGCGAGGTGCAGCGCGGCAGGCAGCGGGGGGGGCGTGTGGTCGGATTTCCCACCGCCAACCTGAAGATCTCCGAGGAGGATCTCTGCCCCAAGACCGGTGTCTACGTGACCCAGGTCCTCTACGACGGCAGGTGCTACGGCGGTGTCTCCAACATCGGCTACAATCCCACCTTCGGAGAAAACAAACTGGTTGCCGAAACCCATATTTTCGATTTTAACGATGACATCTATGGCCGTTCCATAAGGATCAACCTGCTTCGCCACCTGCGCGGCGAGCGAAAGTTCAGCGGCCCGGAGGAACTGGCCGCCCAGATCCGCCGGGATATCGAGACAGCGCGCCAGGTCCTGGCAAGGGCCGAGAAGAAACGTCCCTGCGTCGGTTCCGGGGCAGGTTGAGCGCGGAACACTCCGGGGCGGAAAAATTCAGACTTGCCATCCCGGTCGATCTGCCTATAGTGTGTGGGGTGTGTAGGCACTGGCATGCGCCGCCATGCCGCCATATCCCCTGCCGATCTCCATGGATGAGGCCGTGGCCGGAGGGAAAGCATCGTAAAAGTTCAGCAGGCCGGCCAGCCACGATCACGCACAGCTGAGGCACTGCTGAATTTTTCCCAGAAGTCTTGCTATGTTCAGGCCCTTGCCGATGGCGGTGAGCTATTGCAATCATCAGAAAACAACGATCCCGTTCCCGGACGGGATCGTTCAAGCAAAAAAGGGAAGACCATGTCGGAAACAGCACAGCAGGCTGATATCAAGGAAGTGATCGCGGACCTGGAAAAGATCTGCCGGGAAAAGCCGGAAAATGTCATTGCCCATCACCAGCTGGGGCTCGTCTACCGCAAGGCCGGCCGGCTGGACGATGCCGTTGCCGAGCTGGAAAAGGCCATCGAGCTCGATGACCAGTCGGTGGAGAGCATGATCAATCTCGGGGCCATCTTCTTTGAGCGGGGCGATGTGGAGCGCGCCCTGGAGCTCAACCGGCGTGCCCTGGCCATCACCCCCAACATGGCCGAGGCCCATGTCAACATCGGCCTGATCCGCCAGCAGCAGAACCGGGTCGACGAGGCCATTGCCTCCTATGACCGGGCGGTGCAGATCGACCCCAACCTGGTCACCGCCTGGATCAACCTGACCTCGGCCTATACCATGGCCGAGCAGGACGAAAAGGCCGTGGAGGCGGCCCGGCAGGCCGTGACCCTGGAGCCCGATTCGGCCATGGCGCGCAACAACCTGGCCGTGGCCCTCTACTTCAACGGTGAATACGGAGAGGCTGCGAAGAACCTGGACAAGGCCCGCGAGCTCGGCTACTCCGTGGACCCCCGTTTTGCCGAGGCCCTGCAGGCCAAACTGGCACAGTGATTCATGGCAGAAAAAAGCGAGGTAAACGTAGCGCCCTGGTGCCCCTTCTGCGGCATGGACGTGGGGCGGCCCAGCGACCAGGTGGAGCGGAAGATGACCGAGTTCCCGGTGGGCCGCTGTGAGTGCGGGGCGGTCTATGTCTGTGACGCCACGGGCCATAATGTCGGTTCGGCCATGGTCGAGTGCCTGGTCCATGCCTGCAACGACGAGTGGGATCTGGCCTGGGAGCTGATCCCGGAAGAGGACTACCTCACCGGCCGGCTGGAAAACTACGATGATGTGACGCACCAGGTGGTGCCCAAACGCAACCTGGACGGCCGGGCCGTGCGCGGGGTGCTCTATTTCGTCCGCCTTCACACCGAGGTGGCGGAGATCGCCGAGCGGTTCAGGAAGAACCGGCAGGCCCCGGCTCCGGCCGGCACACAAGCGGCTCCGGCCGCCACCGGGCCGCAGCCTGCCGTGGACGGGCAGGGCAAGAAGATACGGGCCGGCAAACAGAAGGTGCGGCAACTGGTGGAGGCCGATGATGTCGAGGCGCTGGTCTCCCTGGCCCTGGCCGATATCCGGACCCTGCGGTTCATCCAGCGCCTGCTCTATGCGCCCGACGAGGCGGAACGCTATCACGTGGCCTGGCTGCTGGGCCGGGTCTGCGCCGGCGTGGCGTCCAGGGAGCCGGGCCCGGTGGCCGATCTCCTCCACCGCCTCTTCGAGGCCTGCACTGATTCCGCCGCCACCTCCTGGGGCATGGTGGAGGCCATCGGAGCCATCATCGCCAACCGGCCCGATATCTACGGCGCCTTCACCCGCCACCTTCTCAACTTCATGGGAGACCGGGCCACCCAGGAGGCCGTGATCTGGGGGCTGGGCGAGATCGCCGCCTCCAGGCCGGACCTGGTCCGCAAGACGCCCTTTTACTCCACCTTTCATTTCCTCGGCCACGATTCGCCCAGGATGCGCGGCCTCATGGCCCGTCTTCTCGGCAGGATCCGCGCCACCGAGGCCTCCTTCCAGGTCATGGGCCTGCAGAAGGACAGGACAGAGATCACCATCTTCGAGCAGGGCAGGCCCCTGCGCACCACGGTTGCCGCCCTGGCGGACCAGGCGGTGCGGGAGATGCACGAAAAAGAACAGACAAGTACTGGAACAGGACCCGGTGGACCCCGGTCCCCGGGCAAGGAGAAGACGCATGGTAAGTGAATCCATTCAGCCGCTCAATTCCATCGGCCCGGCCGACAGCGGCCGCGAGGATGGCCCCAGTGATCCGGCAAAGCGCGATTACATCGAGGGCCGTGAACAGTACAAGGCCGGGAACTATGCCCAGGCCGCGGTGGCCTTTCATAACGCGCTCAAGGGATTTGAAGAACAGGGCGACGAACAGGGCATCGCCAATGCCTGCGACCGGCTCGGCGACACCTGCCTTGCCCGCGGGGAATATGCCTTGGCCCTGGAGAACTTCCAGAGGGCCAAGGCAATCTGCGAGAAGATGGAGGATTCCTTCTCCGTCCTTGCCCTGCACAAGAAGATGGCCCTGGCCCACCGCGAGCTGGGCGAGCTGGATCAGGCCCTGGCCCTGCTCTTCGACATGGTCGAGCACTATCACCTGACCCGTAATCCCCAGGGCGTGGTGGACACCCTCACCGCCACCGCCGAGGTCTATATCGCCCAGGGCAAGCCGGACAAGGCCGCGGATGCCTACCGCACCATCTCCTCCATTCACCGGAATTTCCGCCATCGCCGTCTGGCCGAGGAGTTCGCGTGCAAGGCCGAGGCCCTGGAGCAGCAGTAGCAGATGTTCACCGGCATCATCCAAGGCAGGGGCACCGTGGTCGAGAAACGGCCGGCCGGCGGGGGGATGGTCTTTCGTATCGAGGCAGGCTTTGATCTGACCGACCCGGAGGAGGGCGAATCCATCGCCGTCAACGGCGCCTGCCTGACCGCGCGCGATATCGTGGGCAACCGGTTCTTTGTCGATGTCTCGCCCGAGAGCCTCTCCCGCACCGGGCTCGGACGTCTGGTGGTCGGCTCCCGGGTCAACCTGGAACGGGCGCTCCGCCTCAGCGACCGCCTCGGCGGCCACCTGGTGAGCGGGCATGTGGACTGCCAGGGCACGGTGGAGGAGCGCAGGGCAGTGGGGGAATATACCCTGTTCACCTTTTCCCTGGATCCCGGCCTGGCACGCTATGTCATAGAGAAGGGTTCGGTGACCATCAACGGGGTCAGTCTCACTGTCAACAGTTGCCAGGGTGCCCGGTTCTCGGTCTCCATCATTCCCCACACCCTGGCCGTGACCACGCTGGGGGAACTGCATGCCGGCGACCGGGTCAATATCGAGGTCGATATCATCGGCAAGTACGTGGAAAAGCTCCTGGCCGAGCAGCCGGGGCCGGGACCGGCCGGCAGCGGGATCAACCCGGCCTTTCTGGCGGAACATGGCTTCCTGGACGGGAAGAGATAGCAAAAGTATCGGTCTTTGCAGGTGGTTGCCGATGACGGTCAACGGTTAGAAGCGATCAGGGCCGGGAGAACGATCACAGGGCATTATTCATTATTGCAGGGGCTGAGGGAGGACCGGTTCCCGGTTCCAGGCTTCCTGCTTTCTGCAACAACAACACGGTGTTGTACCGTATATCCTGCAGTGGCCCTGCCACCGGGTTCCGCTTTCAGCGGAAGGAGGACATGACATGGCTGTCAGTTCGATCGACGAGGTAATAGAGGACATCAGGGCCGGGAAGATGATCATCCTGGTCGATGACGAAGACCGGGAAAACGAGGGAGATCTCTGCATGGCCGCGGAAAAGGTGACGCCCGAGGCCATCAATTTCATGGCCACCCACGGCCGTGGCCTGATCTGCCTGGCCATGAGCCCGGACATCGTCGAGCAGCTCGAGCTGCCGATGATGGTCTCCAACAACCAGTCACCCTACGGCACCGGCTTCACCATCAGCATCGAGGCCCGCACCGGTGTCTCCACCGGCATCTCCGCCGCCGACCGGGCCCGGACCATCCAGGCGGCGGTGGCGCCCGATGCCACGCCGCGCGATATCATCAGCCCGGGTCACATCTTTCCCCTCAAGGCCCGCAAGGGCGGGGTCCTGGTCCGGACCGGCCAGACCGAGGGTTCGGTGGACCTGGCCCGGCTGGCCGGTCTCAGGACCGCCGGCGTGATCTGCGAGATCATGAAGGAGGACGGCACCATGGCGCGGATGCCGGACCTGGAGAAATTCGCTGCCGAGCATGACCTGAAGATCGCCACCATCGCCGATCTGGTCGCCTACCGGCTGCGCAAGGACAAGCTGGTGCACCGGGTCGCCGAGGCCAGGCTGCCCACCGAGCATGCCGGCGAGTTCCGGGTGCTTGCCTATACCAACGACGTGGACGGCTACGAGCACGTTGCCCTGGTCAAGGGGGAGATCAGCCCGGACGTGCCGGTCCTGGTGCGGGTCCACTCCGAGTGCCTGACCGGTGATGTCTTCGGCTCGGCCCGCTGTGACTGCGGCGAGCAGCTCCATGCCGCCATGCGCATGGTGGACCAGGAGGGTCGGGGCGTGGTCCTCTACATGCGCCAGGAGGGCCGGGGCATCGGTCTGGTCAACAAGCTGAGGGCCTACAACCTGCAGGACGAGAAGGGGCTGGATACCGTGGAGGCCAACGTGGAGCTCGGTTTCAAGCCCGACCTGCGCGATTACGGCATCGGTGCCCAGATCCTGCGCGACATCGGGGTCTCCAAGATGCGACTGCTCACCAACAACCCCAAGAAGATCGTCGGCCTGGAGGGCTATGGTCTCGAGGTGGTGGAGCGGTTGCCCATCGAGATCCCGGGAGAGGCGGAAAACAGGCAGTATCTCAAGTGTAAACGCGACAAGATGGGGCACCTGCTGGAGCTCTATGGCGAGGAGTCCATGGACAACGTGCGCAGGGATCCCTGAGGTGTACCGGTTCACCGTAACCGGCAGTCCTTTTGAATGACCAGTGATCTTTTGCCCCGGGGTTGGAGAACCGACCGGCCGGGGGCACAGGGATCGCGTCAACAACGACAATCGCAGGACAGGACAATGGCAAACTACAAGGAAGGCAACCTGCAGGGGGCGGACAGGAAGATCGGTATCATCGTCGCCCGCTTCAACTCCTTTATTTCCGAGAAGCTCCTGGAAGGGGCCATCGATTCCCTGGTCCGCTCCGGTGTCCGGGAGGAGGACATCGACGTGGCCAGGGTGCCAGGCGCT
>Ga0256840_1000495_pt1 | contig 40290 bp, 30 predicted proteins | sample 355202metaG_FD_185969 | JGI IMG/M metagenome (GOLD analysis project Ga0256840, IMG submission 185969) | Hydrothermal vent microbial communities from Mid Atlantic Ridge, Atlantic Ocean - 355-202 | ecosystem: Environmental > Aquatic > Marine > Hydrothermal vents | place: Atlantic Ocean: Mid...
TAGAAGAAAAAGGAATCTATTCCGTAGAAAAATTTATAATAGCAAGGCGGTTAATGTACTGGCAAGTATATTTACATAAAACAGGATTAGTAGCAGAAAGTATATTAGTAAAGGTATTGCAAAGAGCAAAAGAAATAACGGAGAGAGGAGAAAAGTTAGAATCAAGTAAAGCACTAAAATTTTTCTTAGAAAATAAAATAGACAGAAACAACTTTAATAAAGAAGAGTTAGAAATATTTTCACAATTAGATGATTATGATATAATATCAGCAATAAAAGCATGGCAAAACCACAAAGACTTGGTGTTATCAACATTGAGTAAAGGGATAATACAGAGAAAATTGCCAAAAATTAAATTAAAAAATGAACCAATAGAACAAAAAAACATACAAGAAATAAAAACAGAAGTTCAAAAAAAATACAAAATATCAAAAGAAGAAATGGCATACTTTGTCTTAGAAGGAACAGTAGAAAATCATGCATATTCCGTAGAAAAAAGTCCAATAAATATATTATTTAAAAACGGAAAATTAAAAGATATAGTAGCAGCATCAGACCATCTGAATTTACAGGCATTAACAAAACCAGTAATAAAACACTATATTTCATATCCAAAGTAGATATGTTTGTTATACTTTATTTTTAAATTTAGAATAAGAAAAAAATCACATCAATACACATTCACACATTCAATCTTTCAATTTTTCAATTTTTTAATCGTTTAAACTATTAATTGCTTATTTTTGCAAATAATGAAATTTACAGCCAGTCAAATAGCAGAAGTTTTAGAAGGAGAAGTCTATGGGAAACCAGAAATAGAAGTTTCAAAACTTTCAAAAATAGAAGAGGGAGAAAAAGGGTCATTGACTTTTTTATCAAACCCAAAATACACCAAATTTTTATATACAACAAAAGCATCCATAGTAATAGTTAATAAAGAATTTGAACCAACAAAAGAAGTAAACCTAACACTAATAAAAGTAAAAGATGCAGGAAAAGCATTTTCAAAATTATTAGCATATTACAATCAAGCAAAATTACATAAGGTAGGAATAGAGACACCAAGCTATATTAGTGAAACAGCAAAAATAGGCGAAGAAGTATATATAGGAGCATTTGCATATATAGGAAATAATGTAGTATTAGGGGATAATGTAAAAATTTATCCGAATGTATATGTAGGCGATGGAACAACAATAGGAGATAATACCACATTATTTGCAGGAGTAAAGATATATTCGGAAATAGTAATAGGCAAGAATTGTAATATAAACTCAGGATCCGTAATAGGATGTGATGGATTTGGATTTTTACCAGATGAAAAAGGAGAATATACAGCAATACCACAGATAGGAAATGTAATAATAGAAGATAATGTAGATATAGGAGCAGGAACAACGATAGATAGAGCAACATTAGGATCCACAATAATAAGACAAGGAGTAAAACTAGACAATCAGATACAGGTAGCACATAATGTAGTAATAGGAAAGAATACCGTAATAGCAGCACAAACAGGAATAGCAGGCTCAACAAAAGTAGGAGAGCAATGTATGATAGGAGGGCAAGTAGCAATAGTAGGGCATATAACTGTAGGGAATAATGTGAAAGTACAAGCGCTCTCAGGAGTAGCAAGAAGTTTAAAAGATGATGCCGTAGTACAAGGGAGTAGAGCATTTAATTATAGCGATTGGAATAGATCTTATGTGCATTTTAAGAATTTAGGAAAATTAGTAGCAAGAGTAAACGAATTAGAGAAAAAACTAAAAGAATAAATTATAGCAAATACTAATAACTAAAGAGGTATATGGAAGTTAAAAAACAAAAAACGATACAAAATGAAGTATCGTTAGAAGGAGTTGGTTTACATACAGGAAACAAAGTATTGTTAACGTTTAAACCAGCACCAGTAAATAATGGCTTTACATTTGTTAGAGTAGATTTGGAAGGAGCACCAAAGGTCGAAGCATTGGCACAGTATGTTACAGCAACAGAGCGAGGAACAAACTTAGAGAAAAATGGCGTAGTAGTAAATACATCAGAGCATGTATTAGCAGCAGCAGTAGGATTAGATTTAGATAATTTAATAATAGAAATAACTGCACCAGAACCACCAATAATGGATGGGTCATCAAAATATTTTATAGAAGCATTAGAAAAAGCAGTAATAGTAGAGCAAGATGCAGTAATAGAGGAATATATAGTAACAGAAAATATCTCTTTTGTAGATGAAGAAACAGGAAGTGAGATAATGATAATGCCATGTGAGGAATATAGAATAACCACAATGGTAGATTTTGGAACAAATATATTAGGAACACAAAATGCAACATTAGATAAAATATCCGATTTTAAGACAAAAATATCAAAAGCAAGAACATTTAGTTTTTTACACGAAATAGAAACATTATTAGATAATAATCTAATAAAAGGAGGAGACTTAAATAATGCCATAGTTTATGTGGACAATGAATTGTCAAAAAAGACAATGGATAAGTTAAAAAAAGCATTTAATAAAGAACATTTGAATGTAAAACCAAATGGAATATTAGATAATTTAACATTGCATTGGCCAAACGAAGCGGCAAGACATAAATTACTAGATGTAATAGGCGATTTAGCATTGGTAGGAACACGAATAAGAGGAAAAGTAATAGCAAATAAACCAGGACATAAGGTAAATACAAATTTTGCAAAAAAATTAGCAAAAAAAATAAAGCATGAAAGGCGTAATTATGTACCAAAAATAGATTTGAATGCACCACCATTAATGGACATTCATAAAATAATGGAAATATTACCACATAGACCACCATTTTTACTAATAGATCGTATTATTGAACTATCAGAAACACATGTAATAGGAGTGAAAAATGTAACCATGAATGAGCCGTTTTTTGTAGGGCATTTTCCAGGAGCACCAGTAATGCCAGGCGTATTACAAATAGAAGCAATGGCACAATGCGGAGGGATATTAGTATTAAGTACAGTACCAGATCCAGAAAATTATTTAACATATTTCATGAAAATGGATAATGTAAAATTCAAGCAAAAAGTATTACCAGGAGATACCTTAATATTTAAGGCAGATTTAATATCACCAATACGTAGAGGAATTTGTCACATGCAAGCGTATGGATATGCAAATAATAAATTAGTAGTAGAGGCACAATTAATGGCACAAATAGTAAGAAATCCAGAAAAGTAAAAACAATGAATCAACCATTAGCATATATACATCCAGGAGCAAAAATAGCAAGAAACGTAGTAGTAGAGCCATTTACAACCATACATAATAATGTAACAATAGGCTCAGGAACATGGATAGGATCAAATGTAACCATTATGGAAGGCGCAGTAATAGGAGAAAATTGTAGAATATTTCCAGGAGCAGTAATATCAGCCATACCGCAAGATTTAAAATATCAAGGAGAAGACTCGCAAGTAATGATAGGCAATAACGTAACCATAAGAGAATGTGTGACCATAAATAGAGGAACAAGTGCCTATGGGAAAACAGAAATAGGAGATAATTGTTTAATAATGGCAACAGCACACGTAGCACATGATTGTATCATAAAAAATGATGCAATAATAGTGAATGGCGTATTGTTGGCAGGGCACGTAACAGTAGGTGAATATGCAATAATAGGAGGGTCAGCAGGAATACACCAATTTATACACATAGGAGCGCATGCAATGATATCAGGAGGATCGTTAGTAAGAAAAGATGTACCGCCATTTACAAAAGCAGCAAAAGAACCATTAGCGTATATCGGAATAAATTCAATAGGATTAAGAAGAAGAGGATTTACATCAGAAAAAATACACGAAATACAAGATATATACAGAATATTATATCAAAGAAAAAATAATACCACACAAGCAGTAGGAATAATAGAAGCAGAAAAAGAAGCAACACCAGAAAGAGATTTAATATTAGAATTTATAAGAAATTCACAAAGAGGAATAATGAAAGGATATTCAAGCGGAATATAAATAAAAGCGTAATAACAAAGAAACAAAAAAATAATGGCAACAACATCAGATATAAAAAAAGGGTTATGTATCATATTTAATCACGATACCTATAAAATTATAGAGTTTCAACATGTAAAACCAGGAAAAGGACCAGCATTTGTTAGAACAAAATTAAAAAGTTTAACATCAGGTAAAGTAGTAGATAATACATTCTCAGCAGGACATAAAATAGAAGAGGTAAGAGTAGAAACACGAAAATACCAATATTTATATCCAGAAGGAGATATGTATCATTTTATGAATGTAGTAGATTACAATCAAATAATGTTACCAAAAGAAACTATAGACTCAGTAGATTTATTAAAAGAAGGAGAAGTAGTAACGGTAATAGTAAGAGCATCAGATGAAATACCATTAGCAGTAGATATGCCAGCAAGTGTAGTGTTAGAAGTAACACATACAGAACCAGGAGTAAAAGGGAATACAGCAACCAATGCAACAAAGCCAGCAACGGTAGAAACAGGAGCAAGAGTAAACGTACCATTATTTATAAATGAAGGCGATTTAATAAAAGTAGAAACAGAAAAAGGCTCCTATATGGAACGAGTAAAAGCATAATAAAAAAGGAATATTGTAATCTTTACGAAAAACTGAATAAACAACAAGATAAAGTTTTCGATTAAATAAAGAAAATGAAATTTAATAGAACACACACATTAAAGGAGATAGCAGAAATAACCAATACAAAATATATTGGAGAAGAAAAGTTTCCAGTAAAAGGAATAAATGAAATACATGTAGTAGAAGAAGGAGATGTGGTGTTTGTCGATCATCCAAAGTATTACGAAAAAGCGTTAGCATCCAAAGCAACAGTAGTATTAATAAATAAAGAAGTAACCTGTCCGGCAGGAAAAGCATTGTTAATATCAGACGATCCGTTTAGAGACTTTAATAAACTATCAACATACTTTAAGCCATTTAAAGAAGCAAAAAAAGCAATATCAGAAACGTCAAAAATAGGAAAGAATACAATAATTCAGCCCAATGTGTTTGTAGGAAATAATGTGACAATAGGAGAAAATTGTATCATACATCCAAATGTAATCATATACGATAACAGTGTCATAGGAAATAATGTAACCATACATGCAGGAACAATAATAGGAGCAGACGCATTCTATTACAAAAATAGACCAACAGGCTATGACAAACTAATATCATGTGGTCGAGTGGTAATAGAAGATAATGTAGATATAGGAGCAGCATGTACCATAGATAAAGGAGTAACAGGAGATACGGCCATAGGCGAAGGAACAAAAATAGACAACCAGATACAGATAGGACATGATACAATAATAGGCAAGAAGTGTTTAATAGCATCACAAGTAGGAATAGCAGGCTGTTGTATAATAGAAGATGAGGTAACAATATGGGGGCAAGTAGGAACAACAAGCGGGATAACAATAGGTAAAAAAGCAATAATTCTAGGGCAAACAGGCGTAACAAAATCAGTAAAAGGAGGAAAGAGTTATTTTGGAACACCAATAGCAGAAGCCAAGCAAAAGTTAAAAGAATTGGCAACCTTAAAAAGGATGACAAAAAAATAAAATAAACTAGCTACAAAAATTAAAATTGAATTACTTTTGTAGAAGAAAATAAAGCATAAAATCACAACAAACGATTAAATAACAAACAAAATGAGCGTTTTAGTAAATAAAGATTCAAAAATAATAGTACAAGGATTTACAGGAGGAGAAGGAACATTTCACTCAGAGCAAATGATAGCATACGGAACCAACATAGTTGGAGGAGTAACGCCAGGAAAAGGAGGACAAACACATTTAGATAGACCCGTATATAATACGGTAGATGAAGCAGTGCAAAAAGCAGGAGCAGATACATCTATAATATTTGTACCACCAGCATTTGCAGCAGACGCAATAATGGAGTCGGCAGAAGCAGGAATAAAAGTAATAATCTGTATAACAGAAGGAATACCAACAGCAGATATGGTAAAAGTAAAAGCCTATTTAGCAGATAAAGAATGTCGATTAATAGGGCCAAACTGCCCAGGAGTAATAACGCCAGGAGAAGCAAAAGTAGGAATAATGCCAGGATTTGTATTCAAAAAAGGAAATATAGGAATAATCTCAAAATCAGGGACATTAACCTATGAAGCAGCAGACCAAGTAGTAAAGCAAGGTTATGGAATAACAACAGCAATAGGAATAGGAGGAGATCCAATAATAGGAACAACAACAAAAGATGCGGTAGAGCTGTTAATGAATGATCCAGAAACAGAAGCAATAGTAATGATAGGAGAAATAGGAGGGCAATACGAAGCAGATGCAGCAAAATGGATAAAAACAGATGGAAACCGTAAACCAGTAATAGGGTTTATAGCAGGGCAAACGGCACCAAAAGGAAGAACAATGGGGCATGCAGGAGCAATAGTAGGCGGAGAAGATGATACAGCAGAAGCAAAAATGAGAATATTAAGAGAAAACGGAATACATGTAGTAGAATCGCCAGCAGAAATAGGAAAAAAAGTAGCGGAGATTTTAGGGTAGAAATAACCGTAATAAATTAAATGGCTTTACAGTAATGTGAAGCCATTTTTATTTGATAATATTTTGTAACTTGTAGAAAAATAAAAAGATGAATTTAAAGTATTTACAAATGAATTGCTTTGGTATTGATAGTTATGTTGATAATTCATCAGAGCACATTATGTATTCCTTGTTAATGTTAGCCTTTATAACCTGAGTTCGACTAATAATTCGTTTACAGTTTAGATTATTTTTTTTATAGTCGAAGATGAATTTAGAAGGATTATCTAGATAATTCAAAGAAATTTAGCGAGATTATGAAAAAAATAATCAAACCCGAAGGGAAAACAAATAAAAGGCAATCTTTTTTGAATAAATTTTAAGAAATAACAGGTTATTCCTTAAAATTTATTCTTCAAATCTCACCATTTCTTCATTTTCTGTAAATAGAAGTCTTAGTCGAACTCAGGTTTATAGTATTTATAATACTGCCATTACTCAAATTTCCGATTACAGATATTACAAAAAGGAAAACAAAAAATCCATATTATAAAACAAGAAATGTACTAGGGTTTTATGAAGATGCTAATGCATCTGGCGAATTATGTACATTAGAAACAAAGAAACATTCCATTTTATTTAAACTTACAGCAATACTTCTGAGTGTTTTTGTGTTTTTAGTTCATTTAGGAACTTTACTTAATTTTGAAGTTTGGAATTAAGACTAAAACTCATCAGTCATTACGATGAATTTGAAAGAGTGAAGAAGTAATCTGTTATAAAGATATTTAAAGCCTAGCTTTTCTGAAGCCAAAAGGTAACACCTTCTAAATCCGAAGTTTAAAGATGTAAATACCTTCTTTATAAAAGAATTATTTACAAGTTAAATATAACATAACACTATTAAAACTTCCGAAAATCAGGAATTAAACTAACTTCATTCATCGTAGATATTAACCTATCAATGAGCAAATGAATCTCATCAATAGAGTAATTTGCAAAACCCATTCTAATGGAATTATGTTTTGTATTAGCAGAATCATAGCGTTGCCAATCACCAATATCTAAGGAATATTTTAAAGCAGTATTAGCAACAGAATGCCAAGAATATTTATTAGATAAAGTAACCCAAATAGCCATACCACCATTAGGAATTTGAAAACTAAAGAAATCGGACAGCCCATTAGTTAAAAGGTTACAAAACAAATCACGTCTAGCTTTATAAATTTTAAGAACCTTTTTAATATGTCTGTCTAAACCACCATACTTAATAAAATTAGCAAAAGTTAATTCTAATAAAGCATCACCTTGTCGGTCAATAATTCTTCTGAGATTAGCAGCAGAATCAATAAAATCTTTAGAAGCAATTAAATAACCAATTCTAAAAGCAGGAGCAACAGTTTTACAAAAAGAGCCAATATAAATAACATTACCATTGGTGTCATGGCTAGCTAAAGGTAAAATAGGAGCGTGGTTGTAGTTAAAATCGTAATCATAATCATCTTCAATAATAGCAAAATTATACGTTTTAGCTAAGTTAAGAAGGTGAATTCTTCTATTGGCGGAAAGAGTAACCGTAGTAGGATGGTGGTGGTGCGAAGTAACAAAAACAGCTTTAATTTTTTTGAATTTACAAAGCGCTTCAATCTCATCAGTAACTAAGCCATCATTGTCAACAGGGATATGAATTAAATTAGCATTTTGAAATTCAAAAGATACATTAGCAGAAATATAATTAGTATCGCCAATAAGAACAATATCGTCCTTTTTCAAAAGTAAATGAGAAGCCAAAAAAATACCCATTTGACTACCACGGGTAATAATAATATTATCAATAGAAATATGTAAACCACGAGTTTTATTCAAATAGTTGACCAAGACATCACGCAAAATTAAATTACCATAGGTAGAACCATAAGATAAATGAGGGAGAGTGCTTTTTTTACTAGCAATCTGCCTATAAATTCTAGTAATTTCTTGGATAGGAGCAAGACTAACATCACAAATGCCATCGTTTAAAAACATAAAATTAGAATTAGAAGAAATGGGTTTACGAATTAGGCAATCATTAGAATAAAAATGAAAACCAGAAGAAACATTATTATAAGGAGTATTGTCCTTATCAAAATCTCGACGCTTTAAAATAGGAATATTAGCATGAACAAAAGTACCTTTTTTAGGAACGCTAATAACCCAGCCTTGTAAATCTAACTCTTCATAGCAGGCAACAACCGTTTTACGATGTATAAATAATAAACTAGCAAGAGTTCTACTACCCAAAAGTTTTGTATTGGGCGGAAGCTTACCATCTTTAATAAGTACAATAAACTGATTAGCTAATTGTAAATATAAGGACTCTTTTAAACTTCTGTCTAAAAGGATACTTGTTTTGTAAGGAAACATAACTGGACTATTTAATATCTATATTCTGGATTAAAACAATAGACCATAAATATAGTAAATTTGAAAAGACAAACGAATAAAAAATAGTAAGATGAAAGAATACACAAAAATAAAATTAAATCAAGTAAAGAGAGGATACAACCGAGCAACATACGATGTAGCAAAAATAAATGCAATATTAGATGCAGGGTTTATAGGGTTTGTAAGTTATATTTACGAAGATAGAGCAATATCATTACCAATGGCATATGGACGAAAAGCAGATAAAATATACTTGCATGGCTCACAAGGTAATAGAATGTTACTAGCATTATTAGCAACAAAAGAAATAAGTATGACAGTAATGCATTTAGATGCATTAGTATTAGCACGCTCAGGATTGCATCATTCCGTAAATTACCGATCAGCAACAATATTTGGAACCGTAAAAAAAATAAAAGAAACAGCAGAAAAAGAAGCCGCATTATATTGTTTTATGGAACACATGATGCAAGGACGCTGGGATGGAATAAGACCAATGTTACAAAAAGAATTAGATAGAACATTGGTAGTAGAAATGACCATAGAAACAGCATCAGCAAAGATTAGAGATGTAGGAGTACAAGATGAACCAGAAGATGAAAAATTACCAATATGGGCAGGACTAATGCCATTGAAACAAGTAGCAGAATATCCAATTTCAGATGCTAAACTAGAAACGTATGTAAAAATACCAGAACATATATTAGCATATTATAAAAAGAATAAATAAACAATCAAAAAAATATTATTTAAGATGCTTGGTATTAACAGAATAACCAATACCTTTACTAGTGCGTATATATTCTTCGCCAATTTTTTTACGGAGTTTTCTTATATGCACATCTAGGGTACGATCACCAACAATAATATAGTTACCCCAAATATTTTTATAAATTTCTTCTCTAGAAAAAACTTTTTCAGGCTTAGAAGCCAATAAAAGTAAAAGATCAAATTCTTTTTTTGGAAGTATAATTTCAAGATCATTTTTAATAACCAACCTTTTTTCGAGATTAATAGTAAGCTCACCAATAATAATATCATTAGAAGCAATATTAAGACTATTTCTTTTTAATAAAGCTTTAACTCTAGCAATTAAAGTTCTAGGTCTAATAGGTTTAGTAACATAATCGTCAGCGCCAACATCAAAACCAGCAATTTCGGAATATTCTTCATTTCTGGCAGTTAAAAAAATAATAATAGTATTAGAAAAATCAGGTAACTCCCTTAGTAATCTACAAGTTTCAATACCATCTAACTCAGGCATCATCACATCTAAAATAATTAAATTAGGATTAGTTTTTTTAGCAATTTCAATAGCTTCTTTACCATTATTTGCAGTAGTAACAATATAATTCTCTTTCTCAAAATTATATTTAAGAATTTCTAAAATATCAGGCTCATCATCTACAATTAATATTTTGTAATCTTTATTTTTCATTACATCAAAGATATACAAAATAGCTTATTGCAAGAGTATTTCTAATTTTAAGTTATTGTTAATTTTTAGTACTTGTTTTTTAGTTAAAGGATATTAATTAATTTTATAAGAATAACTTAAGCTAAATGATTGACCTTTACTATAAGATCTATAAAATTGATTTTCGGCTTTAAATGATTCAAAAAATTGCTCAAAATTGTCATTAAGTAAATTCTTAGCAGAAAAACTTAATTTAGAATTATTTTCTTTTCCGAATTTATAGGAAGCTTTAAGGTTTAAGCTATTAAAAGGATCTTCAAAAACATCAGGGACAATACCACTACCAACAATAGCTAACTTTTTACCTTGTACATTGTAACTTATATTAGCATTAAACCTATCATTATAAAAATTTAAAGAACCATTAATAATATATGGAGATTGTCCTTGCATGCTTCTAAATTTATTTACAGTTTCTTTCGTTCTTTTATTATCAGTTCTAATGTCAAATTCAGTTCTGCCATTAGTGTTAACAATTACTTTTTCAGTATTAACTTTAGATATTAAATAAGTAAAATTGGCACTAACATTAATATGCATTTTTGCATCATTATTAGTTAAACCTTTTTTAATTTCAATTTCTCCACCATAAACAATAGCATTATTAGTATTTCTGGGTTGAATATTATTTGGACTTAATTCAAAAGGAACTAATTCTATAGGATTTGTAAAATTTTTGTAAAATCCACTAATAGAAAACATTTGCCTACGACTAAAAAAGCTTTCCCAACGAATGTCTACATTATCAACATTAGTTTCTTTTAAATCAATATTACCAATAAAAACAGTATTTGATATTGGGTCTGTAATAGTAGCATTAGATTTTTCCTTAAATGAAGGTCTCGCAACAGTTTTAGAAAAAGATAAACGCAAATTAGACTTTTCTGACTTAGCATATATTAAATTTACAGAAGGAAGTATAACAGTTTCGTCATGTACAATTTTATTAAATACTTTATTTTGAAAATAACCATCATAATTGATTTTTGCATTTTCTATACGAACACCATAAATTGTTTTTAGTTTTGTTGTTAATTTAACTTCATTCATAATATAACCAGCCATAATATTGACATAAGAAGTGTACTGATTATCTAAATTCTGAAACCCTCTAACATATACACCAGATTGACTTGAGGCATTCCAAATATGATTATCTTGTAAAATAGTATTTGGGTCTTCCGTGAAGTTATTAAAGTCATTGGTTTTGTCAATAGAAAATTCTAAAATCTCATAATCTCTATTTTTAAAAGTATTAGAGATTCCAAGTTTTAATTTAGACTTTTTATCATTTAAAAATTTGAATTTATAAGTTAAATCAATTTTAGCAGCAACATTAATTTCATTAAGAGTTCTAAAATATCTATCAATACCAGCACCATCACCAAACTGTAATGAAAAAGTATCTGTAGCTTCATCATAAGATAATTTTGTTGAACGTACATCAGGTTCTAAAATTTTTGAATATGTAGGAGATATTTTCCAATCAATGGTATATTTATCATCACTTAAATGATGATTCCCTTTTAAAATTAAATTGGTAATTGATTTTTGAGAATATTGAATTCCATCTTTATACAATGTAGCATTAGTAGAATCATAATTGTTTGAAATGTAATCAGCTGCTTGTCCGTTACCATTTTGACTGTGAAATAAGGAAGCACTATATTTACTATAATTATATTTTAATGCACCGCCAAGTAAAGCACTCCAAATAATATTGTTTTTAGAAAGACTACCAGTTGTAGTTTCTCTACGGTCTAATTTATTAATATTGGCATCTGAATCTTTATAAAAAATACCTTGTTTAACATTATTGTAAAAAGTATAAGACGTAGCGTAATTAAATGCTAAATTTAAACCTTTAATAACATTTTCTTTTTCGTATTGATTCCCAAAACTGATACTAAAGTTATTATTTAAAAATAAGCTTGTACCTCTGCTAACACCGAGTTCTTTTGAAAAGCTTTTTGTTAGTTCAGTTAATTTTGGGTCATTTAAAGATTCGTCTGGTATATGCGTATTAGAATTAAAATTTAGTCTTCTAGAGTTACCACCAAAACCCAACCAATCCATATTTTCTTTTTGATAAGTAATGTAATTTTTATCAAAATTCATAGAAGGGTTATAACCAATTCCAACACCTACAACAAAGGTTTTTCTTCTTGGGAAATCTTTTGTTGAAATGTCAACTAAACCACCAGTAAAATCTCCAGGGAGATCAGGAGAAAATGTTTTATAAACAATTAAATTATCAATAAGGTTAGTAGGGAACAGATCCATTTGAACTGTATTTTTATCAGGATCTAAACCAGGAATTGACATTCCATTAAGTGTTGTTTTTGTGTAACGATCACTTAAGCCTCTAACATAAATATATTTACCTTCTTCAACAGAAATGCCAGTAACTCTTTTAATAGCGGCAGCAACGTTTGAATCTCCATTTTTATTAATTGATTCAAACGAAATACCATCTAATAATTTTACTGATTTCTTTTGCATCGTTATTAATGCAGAAGCAGTATTGTTTTTTGCAGAAGCAGTAAGTACAATTTCTTGTAGTTGCTCTGCAGGATTTAATGAAGCATCGAGTAAACTTACTTTGTCATTAGTTACCAATACATTTTGTAAAATAACTTTAGAATAGCCAATTAATGAAATGATAATGGTATGCTTACCTTCAGGAACTTTTAAAGAATAGTTTCCGTCAAAATCAGTAGTAGTACCAATTGAAGAACCCTTAATTAAAACATTAGCATTCATTATAGGTTCGCCACTAGATTTGTCAATAACGGTGCCCCGTATAATACCATTAGCAAAAAGGATACTGCTGTATGTAAATAGAGTTAATAGTAATAATATTTTTTTCATTTTAAACACTTATTTTTTATTATGAATAAAGTTCTCTATTAACAAAATAGTTAATAGAGAACTTTGAGATTAACCAAATTAATTCAAGTAATTATTGTTTATGTTCTATAGTTAGAACTTATTATTTATAGCTGTCCAAGTCCAATTGTCAAATGCACTTTTTGCAGCACCAACTGCTGATGCAGAAGTAGAATTACCAGCTGCATTAAATATCGTATTTACTTGATTTTGCGCAGTTGCAGGTAAATTACATGTAACAGGAGGTGTAGCACCATTATTAGATTTTGTATATACACTTAATGGAGCATCAGTTTTATTTAAACCAATTTTTAAATCTTGAGAGATATAGCGTGTGTAAGCATCCGTACTTAAAGTGGTACAGTCTGTACCTAATTTTAGGCTTAATTTGAATTTGCTTAATCCTTCAAACACATTATTTTTACATTCCCCTTGAGCTTTTGATTTAAAATCACAAGATCCATTATTATTTTTATCAATAAAAGTGCAATTTTCTATTAAAAATTTACCATTAGTATAGGTGCTGTTTTCAGGACCATCAATTTCTAAAAATTCATCGCCTACAGAGCTATCATAAACTACCATTGAATTTATAAATGAACCAGAAAAATTTTGATCAATATCAAAAGCATCATCTTGTTGGTAAGCAACTAAAGCATGATTAATTATAACACTTCCTCCAAAACATTCAATACCATCATCTAAATTTGCAAAAACTTCAACATAATCAATTGTAGTTCCGTTACCAACACCACCAAGTGTTAGTCCATTTATTTCATTACCTTCTCCAATAGCAATACCACCATGTCTAATAGAAACATATTTTATTACTCCAGAGGTATCTGCATCATCGGTTCCGCCATAAGTTCCTTTAGAGTCATTTGCAGGAATACCTTCAATATGCCCTTCAGTATCACCAACTTTAGCAGATACTTTTGCTTTACCTAAAACAATAAGTCCACCCCATTTTTTTACATCATTTTCATCTAAATTAGTTCCAGTTTTTTCTCCTATTTTAATATTATCTAATGTTGATGTAAAAATAATTGGATTAGTAGATGTCCCTTCGGCCATTAGTTTACCTCCCCTAGCAACAACTAATGCAGAGGCATCTAAACCATCACCTTCAAGACCTTTTATTATCGTGCCAGGTTTAATAGTTAATGTAACTCCACTTGGCACAAAAACTTTACCATCTAGTTTATAAATACGATCAGCAGTCCATGTTTCATTACCAGATAGCACACCACTTTTAACTTCATTAGAAGGAGAAGTAGGAAGAACAGGATCGTCACTTTTACATGAAGTAAATGAGAATAAAATTACAATTAAGACCAATACAATTTGTGAAATTTTTTGTTTTAACATTTTTTTAGATTTAAAATTAGTTTTATTTAATACCTCAAAATTATATCTAGTTGTTAAAGTAAAAGTTAATGAAGCCTTAAGTGTTTCTTAATTTTATGTATTTTAAATTAATAATTTATTAACACAAGAGTATTTAGGCTTTATCTGTTAATAAAATCATAAAAAGAAAACAATAACTAATAGAATAAAAGGTTAGTTGTTATATTTGACATAAAAAAAATCTACCAAACTAAAATCAAACTAAAATGAAACACACACAAATTTTATTAGTCTTGTTTTTATCCCTTTTTATATTTAATTGTAAAAATGATAAAGCAGAAAAAACGTATGCAGTAAATACACAAACCGATTCTAAAGGATATACTTATGAAACAGTAGAAAATGACCCAACAGGTTTGCGATTATATACCTTAGAGAATGGACTAAAAGTATATTTAAGTAAAAATACAGATGAGCCAAAAATTCAAACAAATATAGCAATTAGAGCAGGCTCAAATTATGATCCAAAAGAATCTACAGGCTTAGCACATTACTTGGAGCACATGGTTTTTAAAGGAACAAGTAAAGTAGGAACACAAGATTGGGAGAAAGAAAAAGTATTTTTAAATCAGATATCTGATTTGTATGAAAAAATGCGAGCAGAAAAAGATACAGATAAAAAAAATGTAATTTATAAAGAAATAGATAGAGTGTCTTTAAAAGCATCTAACCATGTAGTAGCTAATGAGTACGATAAGATGGTTAGCTCGTTAGGAGCAACAGGAACAAATGCACATACAAGTTTTGAAGAAACGATTTATCATAATAAAATCCCAGCAAACGAATTAGGAAAATGGTTAACTTTAGAAAGTGAACGTTTTAGCGAATTGGTATTACGTTTATTTCACACAGAGTTAGAAGTAGTTTTTGAAGAATTTAACCGTGGACAAGATAATGATTGGCGTAAACGATATGCAGCTATGTTAAATGGACTTTTTCCAAACCACCCTTATGGACAGCAAACAACAATAGGAACAGCAGAGCATTTAAAAAACCCATCAATGGTAGATATACATAATTATTTTAATAAATATTATGTACCAAATAATATGGCAATGGTTTTGGTAGGAGATATAGATTTTGATAAAACAATAGAACAGGTAAATGCAAGTTTTGGAAAATTAAAACGTAAAGAAGTTATACATCCAGTCTTACCAAAAGAAGAACCAATAACAAAACCAATAGTAAGGGAAGTTTTTGGACCAATGTCAGAGTCAATATCAATCGCATTTAGAGCAAATGGAATAGGTAGTAGTGATGAGAAATTAATGACTATGGCAGATATGATTTTAGCAAATGGAACAGCAGGATTAATAGATTTGAATTTGAATCAAAAACAAGTCGTACAAAGAGCAGGTTGTTCACCAACTTTTTTGAACGACTATGGTTATCATAGTTTTACAGGAACTCCAAAAGCGGGACAAAGTTTAGACCAAGTTAAAGATTTATTATTAGGAGAAGTTGAAAAATTAAAAAAAGGAGAATTTGATGATTGGTTATTAGATGCAGTAATTAATGATTTAGAATTAAGTGAAACAAGGCAAAATGAACATAGCTCTGCATTGGCAAGGAATTATTATAAAGCATTTATAAACCATGAAAGCTGGAAAGAGAAAGTGAAATTTTTAGATGATTTACGAAAAATAACAAAGCAAGAAGTGGTAGATTTTGCCAATAAATTTTACAAAAAGAATTATGTAATAACATATAAACGTAAAGGAGAAGACAAAACAATTGCAAAAGTAGAAAACCCTGGAATTACACCAATAAACATAAATAGAGGTAAGCAATCTGAGTTTTTTAGAAATTTTAGTAAAATGAAGTCCGATAAAATACAACCAATGTTTATTGACTATAAAGAAAAAATTAAAAAGGAAAAATTAGATAACGGATTAGAAGTATCCTATATTAATAATGAAAATAATGATTTATTTAATTTGAATATTATTTTTGATATGGGGAAAGATCATAATAAAAAATTAAATTTAGCAGTTGGTTATTTAGATTATTTGGGAACAGAAAAGTATTCGCCAGAGGAATTGAAAAAAGAGTTTTATAAATTAGGAATTAATTATGGCGTAAATGCAGGAGCAAATAGATCTTATGTTTATATAAGCGGAATAAAAGAAAATTTACATAAAGGTTTAGCATTATTAGAAGAACTATGGTCAAATGCAGTAGCAGATCAAGAAACGTATGATAAATATGTAGCTAAAATATTAAAAGGAAGAAGTAATGGAAAAACTCAAAAAGGAAATATACTTTGGAATGGATTATATAATTTTAGTTTGTATGGAGAGAATTCTAGATTGCGTAATATTTATAATGCTGATGAATTAGCAAAAATAGACCCAAGCGAATTAGTAACAATAGCTAAAGAATTAAAAAATTACAAGCAGCGAATATTTTATTATGGAAAAGATGTAAAAGTAGCAAAAAAGGCACTTAATGAGTTACATAAATTACCAAAAGAGTTAAAAGAATACCCAGAACCAGTAAAATATACAGAGTTAGAAACAGGAGGGAAGGTAAACTTTGTAGATTTTGACATGGTACAATCTGAATTGATATTTGTAGCAAAAAAAGATAAGTTTGATGTTAAAAAATTAGCATTGTCACGAGTTTTTAATAGTTATTTTGGAAGTGGATTATCATCTATAGTATTTCAAGAAATTAGAGAATCCAAATCATTAGCATACTCCGCATTTTCAGCATACTCAAATGCAAGAAAAAAAGATGATTCAAATTATATATATGCCTATATGGGTACACAAGCAAATAAATTACCAGAAGCAGTAGATGCAATGTTAGATTTAATGAATAACATGCCAAAAGCACAAAAACAATTTGAAGCAGCAAAAGAAGCAACTTTAAAGAAAATAGCAGCTCAGCGTATAAATAAATCAAATGTTTTTTGGACATACCAACGATTACAAGATAGAGGGCTTGATTATGATATAAGAGAGCAAATGTATGCCGAAATCCAAAATATAACAATGAAAGATTTGGCAACTTTTTTTAATGAAAACATAAAAGGAAGTAACTACACAACCCTAGTAATAGGAAATAAAAAAGATATGAAAATGGAAGCACTTAAAAAGTTAGGAAAAGTACAAGAATTTGATATCGATTATTTATTTAATTATAAAAATACAGAAGTAAAACAGTAAGATTTATTTTTTTTAATTATAACCTGTTTAGGTTTTAATATTCAACCTAACAAGTTTCTGAAATTTGTTAGGTTTATACAATATAAAATGTCCCAATTTAACTGAGCCAATCTTAGCTCCTATTTAATATTTTTTACTACTACTACCACTACTACTACTACTACTACTACTACTACTACTACTACTACTACTACTACTACCACTACTACTACTACTACTACTACTACTACTACTACTACTACTACTACTACTACTACTACTACTACTACTACTACTACTACTACTACTACTACTACTAATAATAATGAAAAATGTAATAATACAAATTCTAATTCTTATAATTCCATTATTTTATTTTGCACAAGTAAAAGGAATTGTTTTGGATAGTATATCCAAAGAAAAATTACCTTATGTAAATATTTGGATTCCTAATACAGATAAAGGAACTACTTCCAACGAAGATGGAACATTTTTAATTAAACCAACAGATTCCGTTCAAACTATCGTTTTTTCAGCAATAGGGTATCAAACAAAACGAATTAATTCAGGTAAAATAAAGAATATTGTTTTGCTTAATTCGTTAACAACAGAATTAGAAGAGATAGAGTTAAGAGCAAAAAAGGAGACTAAAGAGAAACGAATTGAAACATTTAAAAAATCAAAAATGTACTCTTCTTGGGCTACAAGCCCATCAATTGTAGCGAAACTATTTAAGTATAAAAAGAGTATGAAAACAATTAATGAAAGTCTAAAAAAAAAATAACACCTAATATATGCATAATAAAGGTAGTTAGGCTTTATTTCACAGGATTAAAAAAACACGTAATATTCTTTGCGTGTTTTTTTCTTTGCGCTCTTTGCGTGAAAATAATTTACACCTTACAAAATTTAAAAACAATCTAAAAAAGATAAACAGCAAAAAAATCAGTCTAAAAAAGATAACAAAAGTCTAAAAATTATAAAAATCAAAAAAAAACGCCTTCAAAAATTTCAGTATAAAACTAAATATACATTTTTTAGTTTTAAAAACAAACTAAATTGAAGAGAATAGATTATAGTTGTAGAGATAAAAAACATAAAAACTAAAAAATGAATAGCCACTTGTATGTATTTGTGCAATTTAATTTTTCCAGAATAGTAAATCATAATATATTGAAAAAGAATTCAAAAATGAGTTTCAGATTGACGTCAAAAAGAAACAATACTAACTAAAAAACTTATTTATTATGATTTCAGCAATAGTATTAATAGTAATAAGGTTAATAGAGCAACTTATAAATTTATTATAAGAAAAGCTAATCAAACCCTAAACAAAACTCTCGACAAAAAAAATCGAGAGTTTCATTATTTAAAAACCACATAGTAGTTTAAATATTTTCGGAGCATATTATAATCAGGAGTTTTCTGTTTAAAAGCAAAATGAAAGAAGAAACGCTCATTACCAATCTCAATTAGCTTAGCAACACCATAAACATTTCTATGACCAGGAATAATAAAATTCAACTCTTCAACCTTCATATCTTCAACAGTATATTTTTTAATAATCGTATAACTAAAATCAGGAGAAAAATTTTTTCTTAAATCGAACCATTGTTTCGTTAAAGATTTAGAATTATCAGACACAACTTTGTTATGAATAAAACAATACCCTCTATAAATAGCTAAAATAGGAAGCTCATCCTCCTCAATAATAGACATGTAATACTTTTTATGAACAGTAACCTGTAAAAACTTAGCAACCATAAAGCTGGTATCTTTATTAACCCTTTTACGTTTAATAGCAACCCTATCAGCAGAAGCCAAATAGGTAATAGCTTTCGGTTGATTTTTAATTAATTGTCGTTTGGAGAGTTTGTTAACAACCACCTTTTTATTATCTAATTGCTCCGTATTAGTATTATCTTTTTGTTTAAAAACCTTAGGATTAATAGTTAAATAGCCAATTATAGCAATAGCCAATAAACCAAAAATAACCCCCAAAACAGCGTTGTTATTCTTTTTAGGATTAGAGTTTTTATTGTATCTATTTTGTTGAATATCTTTGTTATTAAAATTTCCCATCATTAATATAGTTTAATAAGACAGAATCAAAATAGAAACTGTCTATGTAATAATTATTTTACACCCAATAGTTATCTTAAGCTTAGTAATAGCAATAAGCTAGATAAACACAAAAATACATAAAAAGAGATTAGTAAAATCTATCAATATTAAAAACTTAAATTTGTATTTTTGGAACTTAAAAAATAAAATTATGAAAAAAAAGTTACTGATAGTATTCGTTTTTATGACATTAGGAATAAAAGCACAATTTAATGAAACAACTTTGATATATGGGACAATAGATGTGAATTTAGGTAATTATTTAGGGATAGAGGCAAATATAAATTACATAAATAAAGAAAAATATTCCTTTAAAATAGGATATTCAGGTTATATAAGAGCAACAAAATATGCCCCATCAGATTACAAAGGAGGCTTTTATTTTAGAGCACATGATAGGTTGGGAAATTATCATTTGTTAGTAGGTAGAATTTACAACCTAGATAAACGAAAAAAAATTCGAACAAATATCGCATTAGGATTAGGATATTTAATAGTTCGAGAACCTATAAATTGGGAATTGAAAGGAGACCGTAAACAGTATTATACATATGATTATGGACGAGTAAATACTATGAGTATAATACTAAACCCTAAAATTGAATTTTTATTTACAAATTCTTATGGACTGTATATATCACCAACCCTTATGATAAGTAAAGATAAAACATATATAGGATTAGGAGTAGGACAATTATTTAGAATAATAAAAAAATATAAGCATTAAGTAGAATATATTTTATACAAAAAAAATCTAGTATTGTTAATAAAATCCACAAAATAACATCTTTAAAAATAGGATAAAACAGTATTTTTAAACTTTCGAAATAAATAAAAAATTGGAAAGATAAGATGAGTAATTATTACCTAATATTCGATACAGAAACCACAGGATTGCCAAAAAAGTGGAAAGCACCAATAACCGATACAGATAATTGGCCAAGGTGTGTGCAAATAGCATGGCAACTGCATGATGAGTATGGTAAAATAGTAGAGCATCAAGATTATTTAATACAGCCAGATGGATATAATATACCATACGATTCCGAACAAATACACGGAATATCAACAGCATTGGCACAAGAAAAAGGAAAGCCATTAGACGAAGTATTGGAATTATTTAATGAAGCATTAGCAAAATCAACCTTTATAGTAGGGCAAAATTTAAAGTTTGATTTGAATATAATGGGATGTGAATACCATAGGCAAGGAAAAGAAACACAACTAAACGAACTACCAGTATTAGATACATGTACCGAAAAAACAGCAACATTGTGTCAACTACCAGGAGGACGATACGGAAAGTTTAAACTACCAACATTAACAGAGTTACATCAAAAACTATTTAATCAGCCATTTGGCGAAGCACATAATGCAACAGCAGATGTAGAAGCAACAACAAGATGTTTTTTAGAATTAATACGAATAGGAAATTTTACAAACCAAGAATTAAAAGTAGAAGAAGGCTATTTAACAAAATTTAAGGAAGAGAATACAAGCGTAATAGGAACATTTGGAATAAAACACCAAAACCTAAAGCGAGAAAGTAAAAAAATAAAGGAGCGAGAAACAAGAAATAAGAGCAAAGAAACAAGAGCAAAGATAGGAGAAGCTGATAATTCACTACCAATTGGGAGTATAGAAGGAAGTTTTTCGCACTTACATAATCACTCACAATTTTCCATATTACAATCAACAACAAGTGTCTCAGATTTAATAAATGCAGCAATAACAAATGAAATGAATGCCGTGGCATTAACAGATTTTGGAATGATGGGATCTTTTTATTTTATAAAAGAAACATTAGCATATAATAAATTAGTAGAAAAACATAACGATGCGTTAGAAGAAGACGGGATACCAAAAAAACCATTAATACCAATATTGGGCTGTACATTTAATGTATGTGAAAACCATCTCGAGAAAAAAAATAAAGACAACGGATACCAAATAGTAATACTGGCAAAAAACAAAAAAGGCTATCATAATTTGGCAAAATTATCCTCCATATCACATACCAAAGGATTTTATTATGTACCAAGAATAGATAGAGAGTTAATACAAGAATACAAAGAAGATTTAATAGTATTATCAGGAAATTTATATGGAGAGATACCAAGTAAAATACTAAATATAGGAGAGAAACAAGCCGAAGAAGCTTTAGTATGGTGGAAAGAGCAATTTGCAGAAGATTTTTATTTGGAAATAATGCGACATGGACAAGAAAATGAAGACCATGTAAATGAAGTGATAATAGCATTAGCAAAAAAACATCAAGTAAAAGTAATAGCAACAAATAACACTTATTATGTAAAGAAAAAAGATGCAAAATCGCACGATGTATTACTATGTATAAAAGATGCCGAAAAAGTAGCAACACCAAAAGGAAGAGGAAGAGGGTATAGGTATGGATTAGATAATGAAGAATATTATTTTAAGACGCAGCAAGAAATGCAAGAATTGTTTCATGAAATACCAGAAGCAATAACAAATACACAAGAAATAGTAGATAAAATAGAAACCTATACATTAGCAAGAGATGTATTACTACCAAAATTTGATATACCAAAAGAGTTTACAGTAGCACAAGACAAAGAAGATGGTGGCGTAAGAGGAGAAAATGCGTATTTAAAGCACTTAACCTTTGAGGGAGCAAAAATGCGATATGGCGATTTAGATAAAGATACTAAAGAGCGAATAGACTTTGAACTATCTATAATAGAAAAAACAGGCTATCCAGGATATTTTTTAATCGTATGGGATTTAATATTAGAAGCCAGAAAAATGAAAGTGTCCGTAGGACCAGGACGAGGGTCAGCAGCAGGATCAGTAGTTGCATATTGTTTAAAAATAACCAATATAGACCCAATAAAATATGATTTGCTATTTGAGCGGTTTTTAAATCCAGACCGAGTATCCCTACCAGATATAGATATAGATTTTGATGATGAAGGGAGACAAAAAGTAATCCAATTTGTAATAAATAAATACGGTAAAAATCAAGTAGCACAAATAATAACCTACGGAACGATGGCAGCAAAATCATCCGTACGAGATACAGCAAGAGCATTAGATTTACCGTTATATGAAGCAGATAGAGTAGCCAAATTAATACCAGGAGTAAAACTGAAAAATATATTTGGAGACGATGCAAAAAGTAGGGGGAAGATAAGCGGATTACGATCCGAAGAAAAAGAAAATGTAGCACAACTAAGAGCAATAGCAGAAGAAGATAATCTATTAGGACAAACCATAAATCAAGCACAAGCATTAGAAGGCTCGGTAAGAAATACAGGAACACATGCCTGTGGTGTAATAATAACCCCAGAAGATATAACAAACCTAATACCAGTAGCAACAGCCAAAGATTCCGAAATGTATGTAACGCAGTTCGATAATAATGTGGTAGAAAGTGCAGGATTACTAAAAATGGATTTTTTAGGATTAAAAACCTTAACCCTAATAAAAGATGCAGTAAAAATAATAAAGGCAATACATAAGGTAGAATTAATACCAGATGATTTTCCGCTAGATGATAAAAAAACATACGAGTTGTTCCAGAGAGGAGAAACCGTAGGGATATTTCAATATGAATCGGCAGGAATGCAAAAACATTTACGCGGATTAAAACCAACAGAATTTGCAGACCTAATAGCAATGAATGCGTTATATAGACCAGGACCAATGGAATATATACCAAGTTTTATAGACCGTAAACATGGGCGAGAAGAAATAACCTATGATCTGGCAGATATGGAAGGATATCTAAAAGAAACCTATGGAATAACGGTATATCAAGAGCAAGTGATGTTATTGTCACAAAAGTTAGCAGGCTTTACAAAAGGACAAGCAGATAACTTGCGAAAAGCAATGGGAAAAAAAATAGCCGCATTGCTAGCAAAAATGAAACCTTTATTTTTAGAAGGAGGAGAAAAAAAAGGACACGACAAAAAAATACTAGAAAAAATATGGAAAGATTGGGAAGCATTTGCAGCCTATGCGTTTAATAAATCACACTCCACCTGTTATGCATATATAGCATACCAAACAGCATATTTAAAAGCACACTATCCAGCAGAATATATGGCATCTGTACTGTCAAACAATATGCGAGACATAAAAGCAATAGCCTTTTTTATGGAAGAAGCAAAGCGGATGGGAATAGAAGTGCTAGGACCAGATGTAAACGAATCGTATTACAAATTTGCAGTAAACAAGCAAGGAGCAATACGCTTTGGAATGGGAGCAATAAAAGGAATGGGAGCAAAGGCAGTAGAAGCAATAATAGAGGAACGAAAAGAAAACGGGTTTTATAAGTCCATATTTGATATGGCAAAAAGAGTAGATCTAAGAGCCGCAAGTAAAAAAGCATTTGATGGATTAGCAATATCAGGAGGATTTGATTCGTTTGGAGAAATAAATCGATCACAATATTATGCAGCAGACGAGAAAGGACAAACGATAATAGAAAAAGCCGTCCGTTTCGGAAATAAATACCAAGAGAATAAAAAATCAGCACAAATATCCATGTTTGGTGAAACATCAGAAGTACAATTTGATGAACCAATAATACCAATATGTGAACCATGGAATATCATGGAAAAATTATCAAAAGAAAAAGAAGCAATAGGGATGTATATATCAGGACATCCGTTAGATGATTATAAAACAGAATTAAAATATTTTTGCAATGCAAATTTAAGTCACTTCCATAATCTAGAAGTCTTAATAGGAAGAGAGTTAACATTTGGAGGGATAATATCAAACGTACAACATAGAATAGCAAAAAGCGGAAAAGGATGGGCAAGTTTTATACTAGAAGATTATAATGAGTCCAATGAATTTAGAATATTTGGAGAAGATTATTTAAAATTTAAACATTTTTTAATACCAAATGCATTTTTATATATAAAAACAGCAATACAACGAGGGTGGAATGAAGGACAGCCAAGAGTAACGTATAATTCCGTACAAATGTTACAAGATGTATTGTCAAAAATGGCAAAAAAACTAACATTGCATATAGATATAGATAAGTTAGATAAAAAAATAATAGAATCAATAGAAGAACTCGTAAATAAAAATATAGGAAAACACAATTTGAATTTTATAATATACGATAGAGAAAAAAAATTAAAGCTACCAATGCCAAGTCGAACAAAAAAAGTACATATATCAAGCGAATTGTTAAAAGAATTAGAAGAAAGAGAATTTCACTATAAATTAAATTAAGATATAATACTTTTAATTACAGTTAAATAAAATTGTTTTAAATGGAAGGGGTAGAGCTTGACGCTTATTAATCAGAAGATTGAAAAAAAGTAAAAAACTTAAATAGTATATCACAAATTAAAATTATCTTTGCCGCTAAATTAAAAATAAGGTTCTTTAAAAATGTTAAACAGAAGACATATTCGAATAAAGGTAATGCAGAGTATATATGCATTATTAAAATCCAAAAGTGATAATATAGTTAGAGAGGAAAAATTCCTTTATTTTAGTATAGATAAATTATATAATTTATATGTATTACAGCTTAGTTTGTTAGTGGAGGTACAAGGTTTAGCAAATAGAAGATTAGCAATAGCTCAAAAGAGCCGAGTATCTGCCATAGAAAATAAACAAGCAAAAGAAAATTTTATACAAAATAAGTTTTTGAAAATTTTAGCAGAAAGCACATCATTATCTGAAAAAATAGCAAACCACAAAATAGATAATTGGAAAGAAGCAACGGAATATTTACAAGTTATATATGATAAAATACAACAGAGTACAATATTTAGTAAATATAATGAGAATGAAACTCCGAGTTTTAAAGACGATAAAGAATTAGTAATAGCAATATTTAAAGAAATAATAGCACCAAATGAAAAACTATACGATTATTATGAAGACCAATATATAGGTTGGATAGATGATTTACCATTTGTAAATACAGCAGTAGTAAAAACATATTCAAAATTAAAGAATAACCTTGTATTGGCAGATTTATATAAAGATGAAGAAGATAGGATATTTGTAAAAGAATTGTTTAAAAAAGTAATATTACACCATACAGAATTTGATAAAGAGATAGATGAGAAAACACCAAATTGGGATTATGATCGTATTGCAGAGATAGATTTAATTTTAATTAAAATGGCAATATGTGAATTTTTATATTTCCCATCCATACCAACAAAGGTTACAATAAATGAATATTTAGAGATAGCAAAAGACTATTCATCAGATAAAAGTAGCTTTTTTATTAACGGTGTATTAGATAAAATAGAAAAAGAATATCAAAAAAGTAAAAAAATTAATAAAATAGGTAGAGGATTGTTATAAAATAAGAAATATTTTTTTACTTTTGACATCTAAAAAATATACTAATTATTAAAATTTCATAAAATGAAAAAAATAACATTATTATTAGCCATCTTGGCTATAACGTTTGTCTCATGTAAAGAAGACGCATCGGCAAAAATTAAAAAAGCAAATTTAGAAAAAGCAACAACAAGAGATGTCGCAAACAAAGTAGATGCGCCAGTAATGGAGTTTGACAAAACAGTACATGATTGGGGAGTAATTAAGGAAGGAGATATTGTAGAAACAAAATTCAAATTTAAAAATACTGGTAAATCGGAATTGTTAATTACAAGAATTAAAGGAAGTTGTGGGTGTACAGTACCATCAGATTGGCCAAGACAACCAATAATGCCAGGAGAAACAGGAGAATTTACAGTAAAATTCAACTCAAAAGGAAAACCAAATGGGCAACAAAAAACAGTAACAATAACTTGTAATACTAATAAAGGAAGAGAAACAGTAAAAATAAAAGCACAAGTTACACCAGATCCAGCACAAGAAAAAGTAAGAGCAGAAAACGCAGCAAAAAGAAAAGCAGCAGCAGAAGAAAGAGCAAAAATGCAAGCAGCAGCAGCAAAACCAGCAGTTACTAAATAATATCTAATATGAGTTTAATAATATTTTTACAAGCAGCAGGCGGAGCAGGATCAATACTACCCTATTTATTGGCAATGGTTGTAATAATGTATTTTTTTATGATAAGACCGCAAATAAAGCGTCAAAAAAATGAAAAAACATTTCAAACAGCCATAAAAAAAGGCGATAAGGTAATAATGACAAGTGGAATACATGGTAAAATAATCGAATTTATAGATAGTGATAATACCGTAATTGTGGAAACAAGTGCAGGTAGAATTAAATTTGAGCGTTCAGCAATATCAATGGAAATGAGTAAAAAATATAAAAAAGCAATAACTAAAAAATAAACTAAATATTTTTTAAAAAGTAAAAAGAGTTCTAAAATTTTAGAACTCTTTTTTTTGGATTAAATTTAATATCTTAGCAACAGATTAAAAACAGATAAATTGAAAAATAAAAAAAAGAATATAAATATTAGAAAAAATAAAAAACTGCATATGTTTTTTATCTTTTTGGCATTATCAGTTTTATTTTGGACCATGTCTAAATTATCAAAAGAATATACACATACGGTAGAATTCAATGCAGAATATATAAATTTAACAAAAAATAAAACTCTACAAAATACACCAAATAATACATTAACAGCAGTAATAAAAACAACAGGGTTTAAACTTTTAAGATATAATTTAAACACACCAAAGCTAAAAGTAGATTTAGAAAATGTAAAACGAAACAAGCAAAAATTCTATTATATAACAAATAATCATTTATCAGAATTTCAAACACAACTTAGTTCAGAAGAAACCATAATACGGATTAATCCAGATACCATATTTTTTGATTTTGGGAAATTAAAAAGTAAAAAAATAAAGGTAACACCAATATTAAAAATAGAATTAAAGCAAGGCTATAATTTATTAGAAGGAATAATTATAGAGCCACAAGAGATAATAATAACAGGACCTGAAAAAAAACTGGATTCAATACATGAAATAAAAACAGAATTACTAGAACTAAACAATATTTCATCAAATATTAAAAAGAAAATAGCATTAGTAATACCCGAGAATTTGAATAAAGTGCATTTTTCGGAAACAGAAATAGAAATAAGGGGAGTAGTAGAAAAATATACAGAAGGAAGTAAGTATATAGATTTTGAAATTAAAAATGTACCAGATGGGTTTAATATTACAACACTAACAAAAAAAGTAAAATTAACATATAAAGTAAGTTTAGATAACTTTAATAAAATACAATCATCAGATTTTAAAGTAATATGTGATTTTAAGAAAACGCAAAACGAAGGATTAAATTATTTATTTCCGACACTAGTAAAACAATCAAGTTTGGTGTCTGATATAAAAATAGCACCAAAAACAATAGAATTTTTAATAAAAAAATAATGTTAATAGTAGGTTTAACAGGAGGGATAGGTAGTGGAAAATCAACCGTAGCAAAATTGTTTAATCAATTGAATATACCAATATACTATACAGATGATGAAGCAAAAAAAATAATGATAACATCTAAAATAATCCAAAGGAAATTAATGCAAAAATTTGGAGAAGATATTTATAAAAAAGGTGTATTAAATAAAGCATATTTAGCAAGTTTAATATTTACAGATAAAACAAATTTGAAATATGTAAACTCAGTGGTACACCCCAAAGTAAACCAACATTTTAAAAGATGGGTAAAAAGGCAAAAAAAAGAAACCAAGAGTAAATACGTAATGCAAGAAAATGCCATATTATTTGAAAACGGAAGTAACGCTTATTGTGATTATGTAATAACAGTAACAGCGCCAAAAGAGATAAAGATAGAACGAGTAATGAAAAGAGATCATACAACAAAACAAAAGATAGAAGAACGTATGAATAATCAATGGGCAGATTCATTAAAAATAGAAAAATCAGATTTTGTAATACATAATATTGGTTTGGAGAAAACAAAAAAAGAAGTGTTAACAATTCACGATAATTTAATAAAATTGATTAAAAAACGATAGATGTCTTAAAAATATGTTAAAAACATATAAATCATAGTTAATATACGTTAAAAATAGATAAACAAATTTATGTTAACTTAACTTTGCTAAAGATGAGTAAGAAACTGTTTATTTTATTAATAACAATAATGAGCATAGCCTTAATAGGCATTATAGCAGTGCAAATTTTTTGGATAAATAGCTCTATAGAAATAAGAGAGAAACAATTTACAACAAATGTAAAATCAGCATTAGCAGATGTTACAAATAGCATAAAAGATAGAGAATTTAGAGCATACCTTAAGGAAATGAGTCCAGTAATTAGTGACTTGCAGAATTTAAAAAAAAGAGAGCTACGAGAAATTATTTATCAGAAATTCGATACAATAAATAATGAATTATTTATCTACAAACAAAGTATATTAGAAGATAATTTTGAAAATCCAATATCAATATTTAATGGAGATTCTAGTAGTTCAGTATCAAAGTATAAAACATACTTCGCAAAAAAAGAGAAAGAAATAGCATCGTTAAAATCTCCAAATACTAAAGAACTTAATGAAATAAAAACAAACATTAAAGTTGTTGATATAGGAAAACTATCCATACTAGATAAAATAACATTTGAAGAAATTTTTAGAGAGACAGCTCCAAGAAAACCAATATATAAAAGAGTAAGTAATAATGAAATACAATTTAAGATTATTAATGAACTAAAATGGCGCGGAATTGAAACACCATTTGAATATGGCGTATTAGAGGGAGAGTTTAAAACAAAATTGAGTTCGCAAAAATTTAAGATAAGTAGAGATAGTTATTCGGTACAATTATTTGATACAGATTCAGGCAAGAATGATTACGTATTGTATGTGAATTTTCCTATGAAAAAAGATTTTATCATGGGGAATATTAAAAAACAATTAATATTAGCAACAACATTTATATTGTTTATAATATTAGCATTTGCAAGTGCAATATACCAACTAATAAAACAAAAAAAAATATCAGAAATTAAAACAGATTTTATTAATAATATGACACATGAGTTTAAAACACCAATAGCAACGATAAACTTAGCATTAGATGCTATAAAAAATCCGAAGATAATTGATGATAATGAAAAGGTATTGCGTTATGTAAAAATGATACGTCAAGAGAATAAAAGAATGCATGCCCAAGTAGAAAATGTATTGCAAATATCGAAATTAGAAAAGAATCAACTAGAAATTAGTAAGGAAGTAGTAGATATTCACGACATAATAGAAGATGCAATAGCACATGTTAGTTTAATAATAAAAGATAAAGGAGGTTATGTAAAAACACACTTTAAAGCAATACAAACAGAAGTGTCAGTAAGTGAGTTGCATACAACTAATGTTATAGTAAATATACTAGATAACGCAGTAAAATATACCGATAAAGAACCTAAGATAGATGTATTTACAGAAAATGCAGGAAATTTTGTATTAATAAAGCTAAAAGATCAAGGAATAGGAATGGCAAAAAATATACAAAAAAATATTTTTGACAAATTTTATAGAGAGCAAAAAGGAAATATACATAATGTAAAAGGGCATGGATTAGGATTATCGTATGTAAAAAAAATAGTAGAGTATCATCATGGAGAAGTATATGTAGAAAGCGAAAAAGGAATTGGTAGTACCTTTTTTATAAAGTTACCAGTAGTATAAAGTAAAAGCAAAATTATTAGTATGGATTATTGGAGTTTATCCCTAAAATCAAACTCAATCAATAAAAATATAAAATTATGGCAAATAAAAGAGTATTATTAGTAGAAGATGACCCAAACTTTGGAACAGTATTAAAAGATTATTTAGAAATAAATGATTATGATGTAACATTAGCAAAAGATGGACTTGATGGTTTGATAATGTTCAAAAATAATGATTATGATATTTGTATTTTAGATGTAATGATGCCACGTAAAGATGGATTTTCATTGGCAAAAGATATCAGAGCCACAAATACAGATATACCAATAGTCTTTTTAACAGCAAAAACAATGAAGGAAGATGTGTTAAAAGGGTACCAAGCAGGAGCAGATGATTATTTGAATAAACCATTTGATAGTGAAGTATTGCTATATAAAATAAGTGCTATTTTACAACGTAAAAAAGATGATACAGATTTAAATGACGAAATAATAGAGTTTAATATAGGTAAATTCCATTTGAATACAAATTTAAGACATTTGACATTTGCAAAAGAAGAAGCACAAAAATTATCACCCAAAGAGAGTAAGTTATTACGATTATTAGCATTGCATGTAAATGATTTAATGCCTAGAGAGTTAGCGCTTACAAAAATATGGAGAGATGATAATTATTTTACATCAAGAAGTATGGATGTGTATATAGCAAAACTACGAAAATACTTAAAAAAGGATCCAGAAGTAGAGATTGTAAATATACATGGAGAAGGATTTCGTTTAATAGCAAAAGACATTTAGAAAGTAAGTTGCTAAATACTTGAGTATAGCATTAGTTATTAAGAATTTATTTGTAAATTTACCTTAATAAATAGGGTAAAGAGATGGCAAAAATTATAAGAATTTATGAAGAAAATCCAAATGAAAAAGCAATTGGAAAAGTAATAAATATATTAAAAAGAGGAGGGATAATAATTTACCCAACCGATACAGTCTATGGGTTAGGCTGTGACATTACAAATACAAAAGCATTAGAAAAAATTGCAAAAATTAAAGGAGTAAAATTAGAAAAAGCAAATTTTTCATTTATATGTAATGATTTAAGTCACTTGTCAGACTATGTAAAGCAAATAGATCAACCAACATTTAAATTGTTAAAAAGAGCATTGCCAGGAGCATATACATTTATATTGCCAGGCAGTAGTAAATTACCTAAAGTATTTAAAAAGAAAAAAACAGTTGGTATAAGAGTGCCAGATAATAATATAGCAAGAACAATAGTTAGAGAATTAGGAAATCCAATAATATCAACATCAATTTATGATGAAGATGATTTACTAGAATATACAACAGATCCAAGCTTGATTTATGAGAAATGGAAAAATATCGTTGATATAGTAGTGGATGGTGGATATGGAGATAATAAAGCGTCCACTGTAATAGATTTGTCTAAGGGTGAAGTAGAAATTATCAGAGAAGGAAAAGGAAGTTTAGATATATTATAAAATTAATTTTTTAAGCTAAAATGACCACTTCTAATAATAGATTTACCATTAAAATTTGTTATTTCAGCAGTAAACCAATAATCAGCTTTAGGAACAAGAGCATTATTGTAATAACCGTTCCAACCTTGATTTTTTGCAGGATAAAATAGAGTCATAATCTTACCGTACCTATCAAAAATATAAATTTTAGCTTTAGATGTAAAAGCTAATTGAGAAACAAGCCATGTATCATTGATACCATCACCATTAGGTGTGAAAAATTTCGGAAAACCGAAAACGGCAATATCTTCGCTAACAATACCACAACCAATTTTTTCTCTAACATATACTGTATATAACCCTGGTGATAAATTTAAAAAAAGAGGTTCTTCTTGATAATCTCCAATAATACCATTTTGTGCAATAGCAAATTCATAATTGCTAATACCAGTTATCTCAACAAAAACAGAAAATTTATCATCAACAAAATACTCTTTAATAATAATATTAGTAATAACAGCAGGAGCAGCAGGTAAAAGATGTACAGTTTTAGTGGTACTACAATTGTTACCATCAGTAGTAGTAGCAGTAATAGTATAATCTCCACTAGCATTAGCATTTAGGATATTTGAAGTACTTAATTCAATACCATTACTATCTGTCCAAGAATAACTATAATTATTGTTTGGATTAATTACCTCAAAAGGAACAGTTTGAGGTAATAAATTTATACAAATATATTTAGTTTCTTCATCAATGTCAAAAACAGGGTTTTCAATAACATTAATATCAAATGAAGTAGTATCATAACAGTCTATATTATTATTGTTTTCAATTCTAACAAAAATAGTTTCAGGTATAAAAGCGTCAATATTTGTGTAATTTAGATCTAAAGCATCTAAATTCATGTCAGCATTTAGTTGCGAATTATGAAAACTAATATTTTTATTAGCAGTATTTTGCCCATTTAAAATTTGAGGGTTTAATGATGATAAATCAAAATTATAAAAACCATCATTATCAACATCATCACAAGTAATCCAATCTAAAACAGAATTAGCAATAGGATTTTCAAAAACATGAATAATAATTGAAGTAGTATCAAAGCAATTTGAATTCAAATTATTTTCAATTCTAACAAAAACAGTTTCGGCTGTATATACAGTAGCATTAATGTAATTTGTAGGTAAAGCATTCAAATCTAAATCAGCATCATTTTGATTATTATGAAAACTAATTGTATAGTCAGTAGCATTAAAACCGTTTAAAATATCAGTATTCAAACTTGTTAAATTAAAAGAGAAAAAGCCATCAGAGTTGTCATCACAAACAAGCCAATCAGGCAAAGCTGTGGTTATAGGAGTGTCAAAAACATTTATTACAAATGAAGTAGTGTCGTAGCAATTTGTATTATTTACATTTTCAATACGCACAAAAACTTGTTCTTGTATATAAGCATTGGTATTTGTATATAAATTAATAGGATTACTATTTGAATCAGCATCGATTAATGTATTGTGATACGAGATATTAAATGTAGCAGTATTTTGTCCATTTAAAACTTGATTATTTAAACTAGAAAAATTAAATTGAAAAAAACCATCATTGTCTGTATCACAAACCAACCAATCTAAGGGAGTATTGGCAATAGGAGTATCAAAAACTTCTAAATTAAAAGTAGTAAAATCAAAACATCCAGTCGCAGTATCTTCTAACCTAACCCAAATAGTTTGGGGGTTTTGTGTGTTGGTGAAAAGTGTTGCAATTGGTGCATTAGTATTTATAGCATCAGCTTGCGATAAATAATAACTAACTTGAGGATTTGCTTGTGTTCCAATAACAATGTTATCTTGTTGTGATAAGTCAAAAGTATGAATACCATCATTATTAGTATCGCAAAATAATAGGTTTGGAGGTTGTGTATCAATTAAGTTTTCTACAATTAAATCAAAATCAATTACAGTAGAACAATCTGTAATATTATCTACAAGGCGTAAATATAATGTGGTGCTAGCAGATGAAAAGCTAGTTGGATTTATAATTGGATTAATGCCAATTTGTGCGTCACTAATATTTGTATAATAAGATGTAGTTACGTTTTGTGCGCCAACAATTGCAGCTTGATTTAACGTTAAATCAAAAGTTACTAACCCATCAGCATTATCATCACAATCTTCTAAATTAATTGATGTTGCTATAGGAAAATTATTTATAGGAGGATCCGAAAAAGTGGCAGTACCAGTCCAAACCAAGTTAAAAGCAGAATTTCCAGCAGGCCTGTCTAAAACCAAATAATACGATTCTCCTATGGTAACATCTAACCATTTAATAAAACTATTTCCATTAGCACCAGGACCTTCAGCAATATCAGTTTCGGTACCATTCATACCAGTTAAATTATTTCCTTGATTAGCAGCACTTGGGTTGGTTGTGGAGCATCTAATGGCAAAACCTAAATTACCACAGGTTACATTAGGACCAAAAATAAAAAAATCATAATCTTCTACAATACTTGTACTAGCAGGTGTTAAAGTAAAACCTAGTGTGCCACTAGTAGCAACGGTTACTTTTATCCATAGACTATTGTTTTCTGTACCAACAGAGCAATTGTTAGTCCCATTAAGTTCTTGTACATTACCACCACCATTTACATCTAAACTTAAATTGTTATTACCACAAGAAATAATACTATTTTGGCAGTCACTTGGGTCTTGAGCATATATATTTATGTAGGTAAAAAGTATAATTAATACTAAAAAAGCTTTGTTCATATTGAGAAATATATATCCAAATATAAGCATAAACTTAATGATAAGGAAAAATAATAAAAAATATTATAATCTCTTTTCATAATTGATTCGTATAAAAATACGAATCAATTATGAAAACTACTTAAAAAAAGGTTTATAATTAGATTAATTCATCACTATTAGCTTCGGCCTTTTTAATACTTAAATCAAACTCTTGGTAAAGTTCTAAAAGTTCCATAATAGAGCCAATTAAATCTTTAGTCTCTAATAAAATACCAAAGAAAAGAGTAGTGTTTTTAGGACTAGTTTCAGTTTTGTCTTTTCTAATACGTTTAATTTGTTTTTCAATCGCTTCAGAAACATGGTTAAAGAGTTCTTGTTTATCAATAATAATTTTACCAAGATTATCAAAATTATTACTATCAAAAGAGATTTCGATTTGAGACAGCATTTTATCTAATTCTGTATCAATAAGTTTTAATTCAGAAATCTGACTTTTCTTTAAATTTTTATGGTTATTATTAACATGCTTGTAGCTAGATTTAGAAATATAACTAATAGACTGTGAAATATCTTGTAAATGACCAATAACTAAAATATAAAATCTACTAGCTTCGGCAGAGGTATCATCAAGAGATTTAATAAAATAGAAAACTTCATCTTTTAGTCGATCAACTTCATCATTTAATTTACTTACATGTTTGTTGGTCTTTTTAAGTTTATTTAAATCATGCGAAGCTAAATCTTTAGCAACATTGGTATATAATTTATTAACACGTCTAACAACTTCAGAAATATGACTAGAGCTCTCTTCAATAACACCGCTAATACTAATTAGCTCATCTCTATTAATTTCACGCTTTGCTTTTTCTAATTTTTGTCTTTGAGCATATTTAATATAGTTACGACTAATTAGCAAAGTAACCGCAGTTAATAGAATAGCAACAGAAACAATACCACCAAGATTAATTAAATATAAAGCAATAGCGGCAGCAGTAAAAGCAACAATAGCAGTAGCAAACCAGCCTCCAATAACATTTAGTACACCAGCAACTCTATAAACAGCACTTTCTCTACCCCAAGCTCTATCAGCTAAAGAAGTACCCATGGCAACCATAAAAGTAACGTAAGTAGTAGAAAGAGGAAGTCCTTTAGAAGTACCAATAGAAATTAAGATACCAGCAACAACTAAATTTACAGAAGCTCTAATAGTATCAAAAGCAGGCATTTCATATTCTTTAGGTTTTGGTAAAGAAATAACAGGTCTTTCAAAACGAGAATTAATCCAATTTTGAGTTGATATAGGCATAATAAATTCAAAAACTTTGTTTAAGCTCATAGCAGCTCTAACTGATAGCCTTGAAGCAGTAGTTGGTTGAAATTTTTCGTTACCTTCACCTTGACGAGATAAATCAATACCAGTTTTAATAACCTCTTTTGATTTTTTAGAAAACCAAATAGTTAGCACCATAATAGTGCCAGCAAATAAAAGTAATAAATTGTTTGAAGGTACTGTTTTAGATAAAATTTCCATAGAAAATTCTGTAGCAGGAATACCAGACCCATGCCATGCTTCATAAGAATTCCATGCAGCAATAGGAACACCAACAAAATTAACTAAGTCATTACCAGAGAATGCAAGTGCAAGCGAAAAAGTCCCAATACCTATTATAACATGTAAAATATTTATTTTAGTAAATTTAGAAATGAGATACGAAAATAAGGTCATTACTAAAAAACCAATACTAAAAATTTGTAGTAAGTTGTCTTCTAAATAATGCTTAATATCGTATGTCTTGTAAAAAGAAGTACCTTTAAAACCTTTAAAGAAAATAAAATAAGATATAGCAGCTAAAGCAAAACCACCAAAAATAATATTTACAACATTATCTTTTTTACCTATTTTAAAAGAGAATAAGAGACGAGAAATAAATTGAACCAAAGCACCAACAGAGAAGGCAACAACTACGGAGAGCAGAATACCAAAAATAATGATGGTAGCTTTTTCATAATTGATATATTCCCAAATAGTATGACCATTACCACCAGAATTGGTAGAAATTTTAATTAGAGCCATAGCCACGGCAGCACCAAGTAGTTCAAAAACAATGGAAACTGTTGTAGAAGTTGGCATGCCAAGGGTGTTAAAAACATCTAATAGTAGAATGTCAGTAATCATTACCGCCATAAAAATGTACATGATATTTTGAAAACTAAACATGGCAGGATTAAAAATACCTTTACGGGCAACTTCCATCATACCACTAGAGGTAATTGCACCAACAAAAACACCTAAACTGGCTATAATCAAAATTTTCTTAATCGAAATTACTTTTGAACCAATGGCAGAATTTAAAAAGTTTACAGCGTCATTACTAACACCAACAATTAAATCAACTATTGCTAAAATTGCCAAAGCAACAATCATTAAAATGTAAGGATTTTCCATAAAATATACTATTATTAATTCAGTGCAATAATACAAACGCAATGTTAACTTAATGTTACTTTATTGTAAGATTATTGTTTTGTTAATAAGTTTTTGAATTAGAAAAACGAAATAAATATAATGACCATTAAGTAGAAATAGTTTATGAAAAAACAGTACATTTACAATATAAAATAATATTAACAATTAAAAGTAAAATACTATGGCAGTAATGAAAGTAATTGAAGTAATGGCAAATTCCGACAAAAGTTGGGAAGATGCAACAAGAAAAGCAGTAAAACATGCTTCAAAAAGTGTTAAATACATGAAATCGGCATTTGTACAATCGCAAAGTGTAGTAATAAAAGACGGAGATGTATCCGAATTTAGAGTGAACGTAAAAATCACTTTTGAAGTGAAATAATATGTGCTATCTATATTTTGTCTAAATGGACTTAAAATGATATTGTAAAGAAAAAAGGTTAAAATTTCTATCGAAATTTTAACCTTTTTTTATGTATTGTTTCCTGTGTCTATTGTCTTGTATCTTATAACCTTAACTCTATAATACAGACTTAAATTGCTTTAAAAAACGAGCATCATTTTCATAAAACATTCTAATATCAGGTATTTGGTATAAAAGCATAGCAATACGTTCAATACCCATACCAAAAGCGAAACCAGAATAAACATCAGAATCAATATTAGCATTTTTTAGAACATTAGGATCTACCATACCGCAGCCCATAATCTCTAACCAACCAGTACCTTTAGTAATTTTATAATCCACTTCGGTTTCTAAACCCCAATAAATATCAACTTCCGCACTAGGCTCCGTAAACGGAAAATAACTAGGACGTAATCTAATTTTAGACTTACCAAACATTTCTTTGGTAAAGTAGAGTAAAGTTTGTTTTAAATCAGCAAACGAAACATCTTTATCAATATATAAACCTTCTACTTGGTGAAAAATACAATGTGCTCTAGCCGAAATATCTTCATTTCTAAAAACACGACCAGGAGAAATAGTTCTAATAGGCGGTTCGTGATTTTCCATATAACGTACTTGTACCGAAGAGGTATGTGTACGTAATAAAATATCAGGATCCGTTTCAATAAAGAAAGTATCTTGCATATCACGAGCAGGATGATGTTCAGGTAAATTTAACGCAGTAAAATTGTGCCAATCATCTTCAATTTCAGGACCTTCGGAAACATTAAACCCGATACGAGAAAAAATTTCTACAATTCTGTTTTTAACAACAGAAATTGGGTGTCTAGCGCCAAGTTCAATAGGCTCAGATGGTCTAGTAAGATCGCCAAAAATAGATCTTTGTTCCGTATTTTGCTCTAAACCATCTTTAAGTTCATTAACCTTGTCGGTAGCAGAATTTCTTAAATTATTTAAAGCTTGACCAATGTCCTTTTTTAATAAATTATCAACATTCTTAAACTCATTAAACAAATCTTTAAGCATACCTTTACTACCTAAATATTTAATACGAAAAGCTTCAATTTCTTCTTTACTAGTCGTTTTAAACGCTTTTACATCACTTATTAATTTATTTACCTTATCTAACATTTTTATCCTCTTAAGTTAAGTTTGCAAATGTAATCATTTTATAATTTATTTTTTGGAGAGAATGGATTTTATTACTCTTCATTTTTTTGATAAAAAACAGAGGAACAATTAGTAAATAACTGACCTTACGCAAAAATAATACTTAAATTTGTAAAAAAACAGATATGATTGTTAATAACTTGAAAAACTTATGTATGGATTATTTAATTAGTTCAACACAGTTAGCAACCTGCACAGGTTTGTCGAGAGTTTTAGACGGAGCAATTAATCATGATAAATTCACTAGGTTGTTATCTAATGGTAATTTTAATTCTAAAACATTATGGCAACAGAGTAAAGTTGTTGCTCAAGAAATTAGTCAATCAAAGCATTTAAAAGTATTGAGTTTTAATGATAGTATAATGGTAAAACCGCACACAAAGGAAAACGCTTTAAACTGTTGGCATTTTAATCATTGCTCAGGCAGAAGTGTAAAAGGCGTACAATTTTTAACAGCATTGTTTAATACGCAAGATATGAATGTTCCTGTAATGGTTGAGTTAATAAAAAAAGAAATAATAATTATTGACAGCAAAACAGGAAAACAAAAACGAAAAAGTAAGATAAGTAAGAACAAACTCTTTCTTTCTATGGTAAGTCAATGTTCCACACAATTGCACATAGATTATATTTTAACAAATAGTTGGTTTTCATCGACTACAAATATGAAACATATTGTAGCAAACAGTTTAAATTTTATAGTAGCATTGAAATCAAACAGATTAGTGGCATTATCCGAACAAGATAAACAAGAAGGAAAATCGATAAATATCAAATCGCTCGATTTAGAGCAAATATCAACGAAGGTTTGGCTTAAAGGCATCGACTTTCCGCTGTTGTTCACAAGACAAGTCTTCAAAAACGGAGATGATACAGCATATTTGTATCTAAATAAGTAGCGATTTGAGTTTGTCTTTTGAACAAGTAACTACAATTTACAAAAAAAACGGTGGACTGTAGAGCAATACCATAAAGAGGTAAAGCAAATAACATCTTTTGGAAAATCACCAACTAAAACGGTAAAAACACAAAGTAATCATTTTTACCTTTCTATTATGGCATATTCTAAAGTAGAAATATTAAAAATTAGAACAAAAACTAATGCTTTTACTTTGAAAGACAAAATTTATAATAATGCATTAAAACACGCTATGAAGCAAATCATACCAAGTACATTTTGAAATGAGTTGAAAGAAATTGATTTAGTTTATTACTCATTGATGAGTAAAAATCTATTCATAGCCTACGTTATGGATCTATTTTTTGAAGAAAAGGAGTGATAAAATAAACGATTTATTAACCTGAGTTCGACTAAGACTTCTATTTACAGAAAATGAAGAAATGGTGAGATTTGAAGCATAAATTTTAAGGAATAACCTGTTATTTCTTAAAAATTATTCAAAAAAAATTGCCTTTTATTT
>Ga0256840_1000496_pt1 | contig 40242 bp, 38 predicted proteins | sample 355202metaG_FD_185969 | JGI IMG/M metagenome (GOLD analysis project Ga0256840, IMG submission 185969) | Hydrothermal vent microbial communities from Mid Atlantic Ridge, Atlantic Ocean - 355-202 | ecosystem: Environmental > Aquatic > Marine > Hydrothermal vents | place: Atlantic Ocean: Mid...
GAGAATTATTTTAGCCGCTGCCTCTGGATTGTTCTTGCAAAAATCTATAGCTTCTTGTTCTGTCATAATATGTATGTTTAAGCAATTTTTGTGCCTATTTTTTTGTTTGGTGCTGAATGGTTACAAAGTTTAAAGCTAAAGATGGTCGATGATTATTTAGTAAGTTATAAGAAAAAATGATTATTCAGACCCCAGTATTTTTCATTAAGCCAAAAATGGCATTGGTCGTGCTGAGAACGGCGAAGTTTCTTCACATAAAGATGCAAAACAAAGAATTGCTAAATGGCTCTCACACTAGAGTGGTCAGAAGAGGCGCTTGAAGATATAGAGTCTATCGCGCCACTTACTAAGAAAAAAATCTATAATAAAAGTTTTGAATCAAACGCATTTTTGTTCTGCTGAGTGCTAGGTTTCCACTAGGGACTGTTCCACTTGTTACTGTTGTTCCCGCAGCTATCATCACATCATCTTCTATAGTTACCGGTGCGACAAGTTGGCTATCACTGCCGATGAATACATTTTTACCGATGATAGTTTTATATTTTTTGATACCATCATAGTTACAGGTAATCGTTCCTGCACCAATGTTGGTTCCTTCATCTATTTCACTATTGCCAAGGTAGCTGAGATGTCCAGCTTTTACACCTTTGAGTGTTGATTTTTTGACTTCTACAAAGTTGCCGATATGGGTATCTTCAATGTTAGAGAGTGGACGAAGATGTGCCATAGGACCACAGTCGGAATTTTTCATGATGCTGTCTTCAACAACACTACCAGCTTTGATATGTGAGTTTATAATCTTACTATCTCCTGTAATGCGACAGCCATTCTCAAGGATACATTCACCCTCAAACGCAACGCCTTCTTCGATATAGATAGTAGAAGGAAGTTGCATAATGACGCCTTCTTGCATCCAGTGTGTTCTTATTCTGTCTTGCATAATCTCTTCAGAATCTGCCAAATCTTTTTTAGAGTTTACACCTTTAAAGTGTTCTTCATCAACTAAAAGAGGAACAATACTCAGTCCATCATTTTTTGCCATAGCGATGACGTCTGTAAGGTAATACTCTTCTTGTGCATTGTCATTTGAGAGAAGTGGAATGTACTTTTCTAACACATCTTTTGAAAAAGCATAGATTCCTGCGTTTACTGTTGTTGTGTTGAGTTCACCGTCATTGGCATCTTTTTGTTCTACGATATATTGTACGTGATTGTCTTTAATGATTACACGACCATATCCGTTTGGATCTTCAAGATCAAAAATACTCATGATAACATCATCATCAAGTTCTAAAAATCCTTGTAAAGCTTTTGAAGTAATGAGTGGCATATCTCCATTTAAAACCAAAACTTTTTTGTTTTTTGCTTTGACATTTTTCATAGCTCCACCAGTTCCTGGAAACTTCTCTGCATCTTGAACGACAAAGTTGATATTGTCAAAATACGCTTGCATTTGCTTTTGTACTTCTTCTTTTTGGTGGGCAATGACAACGGTAATATCATCTGAGATTTCTTGAGAAGCTTTAATGATATGATAAAGCATAGGCTTTCCGCTTATGTTATGTAAAACTTTGGCTTTTGGCGATTTCATACGGCTGCCTTTTCCTGCAGCTAAGATGACTATACTGATATTATCTTTGTTCATTTTTTCTCTTTTTGTTTTGATTTTGGAATTTTACCATTATTTATGAATATTTTTCAACTTTATTTTTCATATTTTGATAAATATAGAGTGTAGAGAGTGAACCAACAAGCATTCCAGCTAAAACATCACTAACAAAATGATCAGCAGCTAAAATACGTCCACTTGCAAAAACTAACCCAAGACTTAGCCAAAGGTAAGTATATTTTGGAAAGAGTAAATAAAGATACATTACTGTAGCAAAAATAGTAACAGTGTGACCCGATGGAAATGAAGAGTAGGTTGATGGAGAATGAAATAGCGTTGTAAAATGAACTTTCATCTTTTCAACAAAGCCTAAATCAAAATTCTTAAAAAGTAAAAATCCATACTCAGTATCTTCATATTTGAGTCCTTTAGGGCGAATACGACCAAAAAACAATTTCAAAAGAATACTGATAAGACCAGAAAAAACATTGATATAAAAGAGAAATAAAAATCTATTTTTATAGAGTTCGTTTGGTTTTTTGTATTTGAAATATAAAAATCCAAGCACTCCTGTACCTATATACCATTGAGATTCACCAAAGATACTTAAGAATTTTCCGATGGGTTTAAAGGTCTCTTTATGTGCTATGAAATACAGAGCCACTTCTTTATCAAAATAATTGTAGCTTACAAAAATAAGACTTATAATGAAAAATACTAGGATAGCGATTTTACTTTTTGAAAATATCATTGTAAACCTTGAAAATTTCTACACATTACTAAGTCAATAGTGTTTACTTTATGCTTATGCAACATAATATCGAATTTTTTAAGAGGTTCTATCTTGTCACACTTCATATATTTTTCAAGATTTTTATGAAAAAACTTTGTTTGGATTATCACTAAATCTTTGCCAACTTTGTTTTTATCTTCCCATAAATCAAACTGATCTTGACGTTTATCTATGAGATAAACCTTTGTTTTATAAGGATTGTTGTAATACATTGCACGAGAAGCAAGCGTCCAGTTTGTCACGGCTATAGCTTCTTTGTTTGGATCTTTGATGGCGGCGTTTGCTTTTTTTATGATGGTGTCCCATCCGTAAATATCTCTGTGGATTGATTGGTAATCAGGAAAAGGAATAAACTTCAAGACAAGTTCTGCGTAGGCTAGGGCACTGAGAAGTAGTCCAAAAGCGATGGCAATTTTGACATATTTTTTAGAAACATTTAACATGTAGTATGTACCAATAGGAATAAAAAGCATATAAAAAAGAGCCGACCAGTGAGGCAGAGCAGTCTTATATAAAGATGCGTAAGTAAAAAATGCAATGAGTGTAAGTCCAAATAAAGCACTTAAAAAGAGTGTATTGTTTTGAGAACGAAATGCTTTATAAAGACCATAAAAAGCAAGAGGAAGCAAGAGAGGATTGTAAGCTCCAAATTGTGCACCAAGTGAGCGAAAAAATCCTAACCAATGAATACTTTTACTGCCTACAACATGAGAACTTTGATAGGAAAAACTTATCCAATCATGGAGAATATTCCAATATATTACAGGTGAAATAATAAGGAGTGCAACAACAATAGTGAGCAAAATCTTAGGTGAGATAAAAAGTGCGTATCTTTTTTTTATGATGAAATATGCAATGATGGGCAAAACAAATAAAACAGCAGTATACTTACTCAAACCAGCAAGACCTAGTAAGACCCCAAGAGTAAGCCAGTTTTTGAGTGAGTTATTTTCTTCTAGTTTTATGACACTCAAAATGATAGGAATCATAAACAAAAACAGCAGTGTGTCCGGCATGAGCATTAAAAATAGGGCGTTAAAAATAAAAGAAGCGTAAAGTGATAATACAGCTAGAAAAGCTTTGTTTGCATTTTTATCTATCTGATAGAGTAGTTGATATAAAAAAATAGAAGTAAAAAATCCGATAAGCACGGCACTCACTCTTGCACCAAATTCGTTAACTCCAAAAATAGAGGTAAAAAAATACTGTGTCCAACCAACTAGCGGAGGATGGTCAAAGTAACTCCAGTCTAAATGAATAGCATACAAAACGTAATGTGCTTCATCAACTCCAAGACCAACATAAGGAGCTATAAGTAGCCTGAGAACAGCTACTAAAGTGATGAAAATTAAAAAACCTCTATGTTCTTTAGAAAGAAAGTTCATCAAGTTTAAATTTTAGTGTGTTAAACACCCAATCAGGTGTAATTACTTTGATACATTGGTTGTCTGTACAAGGTGTTTTTCTATGGTTTGAAGCACTTACACAAGGCGAACAAGACATACCAGCGAAGATAGGAGTGCTAGGACCTAGTGAGCCATACAGTGCAGGAGTCTCAGGACCAAAAATCACAAAAGTATGCATATCTGTAATGGAAGCAAAATGCGCAGGACCAGAGTCATTTGTAAGCATAAAGGCACTTACGCTGTAAAGAGCAGGAAGTTGTAAAAACTTCACACTACCCGCAAAGTTTATACAACGTTTGTCATTGACATAGTCACTTAAAAGCTGTGCTCCTTCTTTTTCAGAAGGAGCACCAGTGAGTAAAATGATAGCATCTTGATTGTAGTCAAGAATTTTTTTGATGACTTCACCATAATTTTCTCTGTTCCATCTTCTTTGAGGTAGTAAATCTGATGCATTGGAGTTTACTAAAATGATAGGATTTTTGTTTTTATCAAAACCATCATACATACCTGCAATAATGCCAAGAACTGACTCTTTTTCTTCATCGCTGATAACTGCTTTGGCAATTTGAATCTCTTCATCAGGAATGATTCTTTTTGTAAATGGGACTTCTTGCTTTTCACTTAAGAGAGCATCAACCAAAGCGATGAAGTTTTTGGCGATATGTTGATGAGGATTGTAGGCTACTTTATGGGTTAAAAAATCTCCACGGTAAAGACCTTCATTGTGAAAAGCATGAAATCCTACTCTATTGACTGCTCCACTCGCACCTGTTAAAAGAGCGGTAAATCGAGAAAATAGTTCTAAATCTATAACTGAATCAATGTGTTTATCTCTACACCATTGTAAAAATGCCAAAGTCGTTTTTGCAATGTCTAAGATACCATCTTCATTGATTGTAAAAATATTTTCTTCTTTGACTGTTTCTAGTAGCTGCAAAGAGACTTTGTTTTTTGAAAAGATGACGAAAAAAAGTTCACCATCAATATTTTCTTTGAGTTTTCTCATAGCTGGGTCAACTAAGATAGAACTTCCCATCTCTGAGAGTTCGATAAGAAGCACATTTCTTGGTTTTATTTGAGGTTCTGATACAAAAAAGTTTATAGTTTTTTTAATGACTGTTCCAGCAAAGGCAAGTGGCACACCTGCGTAGTGGTCAATATTTCTCATAGTATCTACATTCATATATTTTCCTTATTTGAGTTTAGTATTTTTTTTATTTTTTAGCCAAAAGTAAGAACCTGGAATAGCACTGATAATGAGTAAAAGACCGTAAAGAATACTCATAGCTAAAACTTTTGCAGGATCCGCACCAACTAAAGTGAAGATACCAACCATAGCACCCTCACGGATTCCCCATCCTGCAAGTGAGATAGGGATGATAGTAAGTAAAAATACAGGAGGCAATGCAATAAGTAGCATTTGAAAACTTAGGTGTGCGTCAATACTAAGCGCAATACCATACATCGCTAAAACAGTAAAAAGATGAACTGCAACTGAGATACTAATGTGTTTAAGAAGTAATGTTTTAGATGTGTAATGCTCGTTCAAACGTCTTGAAAGTCTGTGAAGTAAATTGATCACTTTGACTTTTTCAAGGAAATCAATACTGTGAAAGACAAATAAAGATGCAAAGCCAAGTATCCCAATCAGTGAAATCGTGATGATAAGTTGTGAAAAATCTGATGGAAATGTTCCATAAAAAATTACAGAAGCGATAAGATTTAAAACTAAAAGACCTACAAGACCAATAACTCTATCAATAAAAACATCATAAAAAGAGTCTTTTTTGTCATAACCAGCTTTTGTCAAATCAATAACTCTTACAGCATCACCACCTATACTACTAGGGAGAACTTGATTGAAAAAAGTACCTTTAAAATAGCTTTTTACATAAAATGATAGGCTCTCTTTAAATGCCAAAAGTTTAGATATTTTAAACCATCTGTAGGCTGCAAGATACGTACTCGCAAGTTGTAAGATAAATGCTAAAAGTATCCATCCTCCATGACTTTTTGCCAAAATAGCCCATAATTCATAAAAGTCAATATGTTGAAATAGATAATAAAAAATTGCTATAGTTATAAGTAGTTTAATTGTATTTTTCATTCGATACCAAGTTTTTAAGTAAAGAGTATTTTACCCAAAAGTTGCTTTACTTTTATTGACCGATTGGATCACTCACGCGATAAAGATAAAAAACTCTTTTTTTTGGGATCACTACATTTGTATCAATAAGCTTTACATTTTTGTAAAGTTTTTGAAGTTCTGCATCTTTTCTATGGTTACGCATAAGTACCAAACCATCTTGTAAAAAGTCAGCTTTTCGCCACATATCATACTGTGAATATCGTGAATGTGTTGCTACATCAGTATCAGGATGCTTAGGAAGATAGTATTTTAGGTAGGCTGCAAGAGCAAGATGGTCTCCATAAAATTTATCGTGCGGTTTTGCAAAGCTAGCAACTCGCTGAATAACTTTATCACTATTGTACATCTCTTTACGAATGATATCGAGATGAAAAAGCAAAAGATATCTGCCTAAGAGGGAGAAAAACAGAGCAATTAAAAGTCCCCATTTAAAAAGTTTTGTAAGCTTATAGCGAGATATGACAATGGCAACGATTATGACACCACCTATATATGCCGGCGCATCAAAATTGAGTCCCATATTTTTATAAAGAGACTTGTATAAAAAGAGACCTATGGTCACAACAACACTTAAAGAGAGAAAAAAGAGCTTTTCATTTTTGAAAAAAAGTTTTTCTTTATAAAGATAATAAAAAAGAATCCAGGCAAAAACCGGTGAAAATATACCAAATTGACCAGCTATAAAGGTAAAAAAGCTTTCTAATTTGATTTTAAAGACTTCAGTAGAACCATGATGAAGTTGAAATAAAAAACTTATCCAGTCATGTTTGTAGTTCCACCATATCATTGGAGAGACAATTATCAAGGCTATAGATAAGGTAATGTAAAATTTAATATTAAACAATATCTCTCTTTTTTTGATGACAATAAAAAGTAAAATAGAAGTAATGAGTAAGATAGAAGTGTATTTACTCAGCATCATAAGACCTATCATTACACCAGCTAAAACATACTCTTTAAGTGAGCCAAAAAAGAGTGCTCGGTAAGAGTAGTATAGGGAAAGTGTCCAAAAAAGAATAATAGGTGCATCTGTAGTAGTTATGATGTATCCTGCATTTACTATAATAACACTGAGAAAAATAAGTATAGCATTGAGTGCCGTTTTTTCATCAGAGAGTTCTTTTGTAAATCTAAAAATATAAAATGCAGTTACAGTAAAAGAAAAGACATTTACAAGACGAATGCCCCATTCACTTTCAGAAATAAAATTGGTGAGATAAATCATAAAAGCAATCATTGGTGGATGATCATAATATCCTGCTTGTAAATGCTTGCTCCACATCCAGTAGTAAGCTTCATCTCCATGTAAAGGTACAAAACTATTATATATTGTAGAGAGTATAGCCATTATAAGAATGAGTGTGTAGGCAGAGCGTTTTGGTGAGTTGTAGAGTTTTTCAAGCATGATATAGATGTCCCTATACTTTTAGTGGCGACATTATACAATAAAAGATTTCTTTTGGATTTATTGTGGTATTATAATGTAAATGTAAATTTCTGTAAGGTATGTGAATGGATTTAGGTACGGTCATTGGTATAGTGTTAATTATGGCTCTTTTACTCGGAGCTATGGTTATGGGTGTTGGTGTCGGTGCGTACATTGATATTCCTTCTGTTCTTATCGTTATAGGTGGTAGTATTGGGGCTTTGATGGTTTCATTTAAACCATCTCAGATGAAGCAGTTTACTAAGATTTTTATGAAAGCTATTAAGCCAGGTGAAGAAGATGTTGGTGAACTTATTAAAAAACTTGTTGAGTTTGCAACAAAAGCTAGAAAAGACGGTATCTTAGCTCTTGAAGGCGATGTAAACAACGAAGAAAATGAGTTCTTAAAAAAAGGTCTTTCTATGGCTATTGATGGAAGTGAACCGGATACTATTCGTGATTTACTTGAAATTGAGATGGAACAGACGAGCACAAGACACAAGATTCATGGTTCTATCTTTAATCAGTGGGCTGGACTTGCTGGTGCGATGGGTATGATTGGTACACTTATTGGGCTTGTTGCGATGCTTTTAAATATGGCTGATCCTTCAGCTATTGGTCCTTCTATGGCAGTTGCCTTACTTACTACGATGTACGGTGCTATGATTGGTAATATATTTGGTACACCTATTTATAACATTCTTTCAATTAGAAATGATGAAGAAACAGTTGTAAAACAGATAATAGTTGAAGGTATAATGTCTATTCAATCTGGTGATGCACCGAGAGCTTTAGAAGCGAAACTTCTTGCATATTTGGCTCCGGCTGATCGTGTTAGTCAGTTTGACTAATGGATAGTATCTATGGCTAAGAAAAAATGTCCAGAGTGTGAAGAGTGTTTGCCGGCGTGGCTAGCTGCGTTTGGAGACTTAATGTCTCTTCTTTTGTGTTTCTTCGTTTTACTTCTTTCTATGTCAAGTATGGATGCGAAAAAGATTTCTGAAGCTATAGGTTCGCTATCAGGTGCGATGAGTGTTCTTGAAGATGGAACAAAAACAGAAATTTCTAAAAAACGTATCCAAGAATCTACTCCTATTGAATCACAAGATGAAACAAGTGAAGTTGTAAACAGAATTCAGCAAGCAGCTGGTGATGCAAATGAGATGATGGAAAAAACACAAAGTCCGACGGTTACAGTAGAAGAGGCGCAAGATGGGTTTGTCATCAAACTTCCTGCTTCACTACTTTTCAAGCCTGGAAGTGCGACAATTGAAAATCAAGATGCCTTACTTTTTTTAAAACGAATTGCCCTTATTACGCAGGAGCTTCCAAATGAGATGGAAGTGAGTGCGCAAGGGCATACTGATGATGTGCAACCTGGGGCAGATAGTCCTTTTAAAGACAACTGGGAACTCTCTGCTGCACGTGCGATCTCTGTAGTGCATGAACTTATTTTAGATGGAATTGCTCCTAAAAGATTGAGTGCTTCTGGTTATGCTCAGTATCGTCCAATAGCTACAAATGCAACTCCTGCCGGTCGTGAGAAAAATCGTAGAGTTGAGCTTCATTTTTATGGTCAAAAAAAAGAGAAACAAGCAGCTGTGGGGAATACAATCTTAGATAAGGCAGTGCAAGATAAATGATAAAAATTCTTTTATCTATAGTAATGTTAAGTGCTTTGGCATTTGGCGCTGAAAATGTGACAGTTCCTACTTTAAATCTTAATCTTTCAGCTCCTGATACGCCACAACAATTGGTCTCTTCTTTAAATGTTTTAGTTGTTCTTACACTCTTGTTTTTAGCACCATCTATGGTGCTTGTTATGACAACTTTTACACGTTTTGTTATTGTATTTGGTTTTTTACGTCAGGCCTTGGGTACACAACAAGTACCGCCAACGCAGCTACTTGTTATGCTTGCCATGATTCTTACTTTTTTTGTAATGGAACCTGTTGGTACAAAAGCTTATAATCAAGGTATAAAACCTTATTTAGCCCAAGAGATAGGTTATGAAGAGGCATTTACTAAGACAACCTTGCCATTTAAAAACTTCATGATTCGCAATACTAGAGAAAAGGATTTAGCACTTTTTCTTAGAATCAGAAAAATGGAAAATCCAAAAAGTGTTGCCGATGTACCGCTTTCTATTGTTATTCCAGCCTTTATCATTAGTGAGTTAAAGACTGCGTTTGAAATAGGTTTTTTACTCTTTTTACCATTTCTAGTCATAGATATGGTTGTCGCATCTATCTTGATGTCTATGGGAATGATGATGCTTCCACCGGTGATGATATCTTTGCCGTTTAAGATACTGGTATTTGTTCTTATAGATGGATGGAATCTTCTTATTGGAAACTTGATAGCTTCTATAAAATAAAAATTTAGGATAAAGATTTGGATTGTAAATATTTTGGAGAGTGTGGTGCTTGTAGGCTGTATGAGGGTGGATATCAAACGCAGCTTATGCAAAAGCTTACATTAAATAAAGAGAGATTTTTACCATTTTTTGATGGAGAGATTGCTGTGTTTGAATCATTGGATGCGCATTATCGTGCAAGAAGTGAGTTTAAAATATGGCATACAGGAGATGAAATCTCATATGCGATGAATCACGTAGATAAAAAAGGCGTTGTACTTATAGATGAATGTCCTCAGGTCAATGAACATATCAATGCCTTGATGCCAAAACTTCTTCATGAAATTCAAAAAGAAAAACTTGATTTTAAACTCTTTGGTGCGGATTTTTTAAGCGCTAGCGATGGAGAAATTGTAGTCTCACTGCTTTACCATAGACAACTTGATAATGCTTGGCAACAAGTAGCCACAAAGATTGCAGAAAAACTTGGTATCTATATGATAGGACGTGCACGAAAACAAAAGCTTGTTGTTGGACAAGATTATGTTACTGAAAGTTTACATATTAAGAACGAAGTATATAAATTTAATTATATTGAAAATTCTTTTACGCAACCAAATCCCAGAGTAAATGAGCAAATGATTACTTGGGCGATGGAAAAATTCAGTGATGCAAGTGGGGACTTGTTAGAACTCTATTGTGGTGCAGGTAATTTCACAATTCCTTTTGCAAAAGTTTTTAATAAGGTCTTAGCAACAGAAATTTCCAAGTCTTCCATAAACGCAGCAAAAGCAAATATGCTTTTAAATGATGTAGAAAATATTGAATTTGTTAGAATGAGTGTTGAAGAGTTTGTGCAGGCTTTAGATGGAGTACGTGAGTTTAGACGAATGAAAGATATAGATATAGCATCTTATAGTCTTGACTCTATTTTTGTAGATCCACCAAGAAGTGGAATGGACGTGGCATCATGTCATTTTAGTGCAAGACATAAAAATATAGTATACATATCTTGTAACCCTCAAACACTTGTGAGAGATTTAGAAATTCTTTGTAAAACACATAAAGTTGTTGATATGGCACTTTTTGATCAATTTCCATACACTTCCCACGTTGAGATGGGTGTAAAACTCATTAAAAAGTCATAAAACCTATGAAAATGATTTCTTTTATACTTATTTTATTTTTTTCTGTAAGTATCTATGCTGATGCAATTGAGCGTATAAACTCTATCACTAAAGATATACAAGTACTGCGTTTAGAAAAGAAAAATCTACAAATAGCCTTAGATAAATGTAATAAAAAGATCTTGATTGAAAAAAAAACTTTTAATGAATTTCCAAAATTGAAAATGAAAAGTAATTTATAATGAAAAAAATATTAATAATTAGTAATGGTACGGTAGGAGAACGCTTTATTCAAAGGGTTATAGAAACGTACACAAGTGAAAATATCTACTATATTGTTCAGTTAAAAGAGAAGAAGTTTGAAGATGCGAGTCCTGCTCGTTTTAAGTTTTATGAATTTGATCCTACGAGTTTATATAAGCTTACTAACCTCTTAAAAATGGAATTTATCGAAGTCATCATAGCGATGGATAATCAAAATGATGTTGAGATAACTATTAAAAACATTCGAACTGTAAAAAAGCAATTGCGTGTAGTTGTCTTAAACCAATGGAATATGATGCATGAAACTGCGAATGTCGTTTTGGTTAATGCTAATGATATTTTAGCATCAAGACTGCTTGATTATCTACCAAATGTTCCTGTTATCGCTCAAAATGTTGGGGTAGGTGAGGGTGAAATAATGGAAGTCCTCGTCCCTTTTGGGAGTTCATTTGTGTACCGACATATTGGCGCTATTGAGCAGAAAAATTGGCGAATAGTTGCTATTTATAGAGAAAGAAAACTAGTAATGCCTTCACGAAGACGAATGATACAGCCTAATGATACACTTCTTTTAGTAGGTGAACCAGCTGTTTTAAAATCTGTCTATAAAGCTATAAAACGCGAACTTGGACAGTTTCCTGAACCATTTGGAACAAATATTTTACTCTATATTGATATGAATATTGTCAAACATCATAACATTTATGATTTAGTTGAACGCGCACTTTATGCACATGAAAAATTTCATCACGATTTAGTTATTAAAGTTGTTAATCCTTCAAATATAGAGATTTTGGCATATATAAAAAGTTTACGAAGCCTAGATATAGTTATAAATATAGACTATGACAGCGAAAATATTCGAGAAGTTTTTTTAAATGATGTGAACAAATATCATATTGGTTTGGTGATAATATCAAGCGAAATGTTTGCAGACTATTATGTTAGAAAAACATTGTATGATGTTCATGTACCTGTCTTAAAGCTTTCAAAGAAAAATCTTTTTGAAGTTAAAGATGTAGTGTTGATTTTATCAGATAATAGGGATTTAGAAAAAATATCAGCTACGGTTTTTGATATTTCTGAAGAGCTTAACTTCAATATAGAACTCTACAACTATACTCAAGAACATCAAGAAAATCGAGAACAAGTTCTTGAACATTTTCAGAATCTTTCAACTATTTTTTCCAAATCAATTAAAGTTTACAATGAAAATGAAAATCCGATTAGAAAACTAAAACATAAAAATAATTTTATACATATTTTACCCTTTACTAGCAAGTTGACAGCACATCATATCTTTAGTACATTTTCGACAGATAGTGAAAAACTCTATTATAAACTTAATGATTATACGCAAATTTTTATTCCAGTACAACTCTGATTTAGCCATTTTTTAGTAAAAATTAAGTATTATCTATCATATTATAATTTTGGATAAATCATGCAAGTAAACATCCCTTTAAGAAAAACAGTTGACAATTCATACGATATAACAATAGATGCAATGCCTAAAATGCATTTTCATAAAAAAGTAGCTATTGTGACAAATCCTAAAGTTGCAGGTTTGCATTTAGGGTATCTACTTTCGAAGATAAGTGCGAAAGAACTTTTTATCATTACTGTGCCTGATGGTGAAGAGTATAAAAATCAGGCTTCAGTTGATTTGATCTTAGAATCACTTTTTAATCATCGCTTTAATCGAAAGTCAATGCTTATAGCCTTTGGTGGTGGGGTGATTGGTGATATGACAGGTTATGTTGCTAGTATTTACCAAAGAGGGATAGAATTTATGCAAATCCCAACAACACTTCTTTCTCAAGTAGATGCTAGTGTTGGTGGGAAAACTGGTATGAATAATGCCTACGGAAAGAACTTAATAGGGGCTTTTCATCAACCAAACGCAGTAAATATTGACCCACATTTTTTAGATACATTGCCTAAAAGAGAGTTTGCTGCAGGTGTTGCAGAAATAGTGAAAATGGCAGTTACCTTCAATAAAGATTTTTTTGAGTTTTTAGAAACTGCTGATCTAAGTGATAAGCAAGTTTTACAAGAGGCAATTAAAGAGGCTGTTAAAACAAAAGCAGGGGTAGTGGCAAAAGATGAAAAAGAACATGGACTGCGTGCCGCTCTTAATTATGGGCATACTTTTGGGCATGTTGTTGAAAATGAGACAAACTATAAAACTTATTTGCATGGAGAAGCAGTTGCTATTGGAATGGTGATGGCAAATGCTGTAGCTGTGAAAATGGGTCTAATGCAAGATGAAGAAGCTTCGAGAGTTGAAAAACTTCTTCAAAAATACAACTTACCTACCACTTATAAAATTGAAGATACGGAAACATTTTATGAAGCTTTTTTCTTAGATAAAAAAAGTTCTGATGCTTCTGTGACTTTTATACTTCCTAAAGGTATAGGCGGTGTGACAATAACAGATGAATTAGATAAAGATTTAGTTATTTCTGTATTAGATACTTTTGGTGACTGCTAATGCCTTTTAAAATTTTTCTTTTTGCATTGATCTTTGTTTTTACAACAACACTATTTTCTGAAACAACTACTACTGCTAAAAGTGTGCTTGTAAGTGTTGATCAAAATTTGACCGCTGAAAAATTAGCACATAAAAGAGTGCTAGAAGAACAGGCTCAGCAGGAAAAACAAAAAAATGAGTTGATAAAAAGTTATACTGAAGCTTTAGATAGTTTAGCTTCTCAAATACGAAATGAAAATATGTGGATGAAAAGTTATGCTTCATATTTGACTTCATTAAAAGTTAGAAAAAACCTTGAAGATATTAAAAAGCGTATCAGATACCTTTCAAACAGTGCAAAAACTTTAAGTGATAAAGATAAACTCAATGGTCTTATTGCAAAAGAAGAGATTTTAGCTTCACAGATTGGTAAGCTAAAGGGCAATAAAAATGTTGCTCTTTTCTCTGACTTAATTACTCCTCCTAAAATTGATAAGGTTCCGGAAATTTTAAATCCTTTTGATATCTTGACTGGTCTCTCTTTGATTAAAACACTTGATTTAAATTTTGAGGAGTATAAGCAGAAAAAAGCTAATCTTTCTAATCTTATAGAGTTACTTAAAGAACAGTATCATATTTATAAACAGCTAAAAGCTGTAGATACATCAAAAAAATATGACGAACTTTTAAAACAAAAACAAATGCAACTAGAGATGTTTGAAAGAGCACTCGATACGATGAATGTCACAATGGATGTGTATGAAAAAAGACTAGAAGTAGCTGAAATCAATATTAATAAAGGTATTGAAAGACAAGTATATGGATTGATGAAAATTGCTGCGGTTGTCTTGTTTGTTTTTATAATTTTCTTTTTATTGAAACTTATTGTTAAAAAATACATAACAGATAATGAACGTTTTTATATGGCGAATAAAATTATCACTTTTACAAACTTTATTGTAATCATTTTGATTCTCTTTTTTAACTATATAGAAAATGCTAGCTATATCGTTACTATTTTAGGTTTTGCTTCTGCGGGTATTGCTATTGCGATGAAAGATTGGTTTATGAGTCTGCTTGGCTGGCTTGTTATTGTCTTTGGTGGTAGTATTCACGTTGGTGATAGGATTCGTGTTGATTTGAATGGCATGAAATATGTTGGGGATGTTTTAGATATTTCCTTCCTTCGTATTACAATATTAGAAGATATTACATTGACTTCTATTATGACAAATCGTCGTGCAGGAAGAATTATCTTTATTCCAAACAATTATGTTTTTACTCAAATGATTGCCAACTATACACACTATTCTCTCAAAACTGTGTGGGATGGAGTCAAAATTACCATTACTTTTGACTCAAACCATAAAAAGGCTATGCATTTGGTCAAAGAGATTACGAAAAAATATTCTAAAGGTTATACGGATATTACAAGAAAACAGCTCAATAAACTGAGACAGCATTATAGTCTAAAAAATACAAATGTTGAACCAAGAATTTTCTCCTTTATAGAGCCAAGCGGGATAGATATTGAAGCATGGTATTTTACAAATGCCTATGGAACGCTAACACTTAGAAGTGCTATATCTACTGAGATAATTGATGCATTTCAAAAAGAAGATGATATTACTATTGCATATCCAACGCAAAAACTCAATATTTCTATGCATAGTGAAGCACCTATTGAACACAATCACGAGATGGTATAATGAAAAAAAAAGTATATTTTAAAACATTTGGTTGCAGAACAAATCTTTATGACTCTCAGGTAATGATGAGTTCCTTACAAGATTATGAGATAACAGAAAATGAAGAAGAAGCTGATGCTATTGTTATCAACTCTTGTACAGTGACAAATGGGGCTGATACTCATGTACGTTCGTATATCTCTCATGTTGAGAAAAATAATACACAAGCAAAACTTTTTCTTACTGGTTGTGGCGCGCACACAAAGGGAGAATCTCTTTTAAAAGAGAATCGTATTCACGGTGTTTTTGGTCAAAGTGAAAAACAAAAGATTGATACAATGCTTGCAAAAGAGAAGCCTTTTTATGAGCCTGGTGATTTAAATCACATTGATGACATGGTTGTTGACGAGTTTGTGGGAAAGAGTAGGGCTTTTATTAAAATTCAAGAAGGGTGTAATTTTCGCTGTTCTTATTGTATTATTCCTTATGTTCGTGGTGACGCAAGAAGTATGGATGAGAGTCGAATTCTTGAACAAATCACAAAACTTGCAGCTAATGGCTTTGGTGAGTTCATTTTAACAGGTACAAATGTTGGAAGTTATGGACAAGATACGAAAACATCACTTGCAAAACTTATGAAAAGAATGTCTCAAGTGCGAGGTGTGCGTCGCATTCGACTAGGAAGTGTTGAACCTATCCAAATTACAGATGAATTTAAAGAGATTTTAGATGAGCCGTGGATGGAAAAACATATGCATATAGCATTGCAACATACTTCCCCAAAAATGCTTAAACTTATGAATAGAAGAAATGTGTATAAGCAAGATAAAGAACTCTTTGAGCTCTTGGCAGAAAAAGGTTATGCTATTGGAACGGACTTTATAACAGGGCATCCTGGTGAGAGTGAGGCCTTGTGGTCAGAAGCTATGCTAAACGCAGTAGAGTTACCACTGACACATATTCATGCCTTTACATATTCTAAGCGTGATGGAACACCATCTGCTACCATGAAACCTGAAGTGAATGGTAAAGTTGCTAAAGCAAGACTGCATGAACTACAAACGATGATTGATAAAAAAAATTATGAATTTAGGACTGCGTTTAAAGGTGAACTAGATGTTCTGATAGAGTCGTATAAAGATGGATTGTATCATGGACTCGATCAGCATTTTAATAAAATTATTGTAGACTCAAAAGAGGATTTAGTAGGTAATTGGATTAATATTAAGAAATATGAAGTTAAAAAGGATTGCAACTATGCTAGAATCTAAAACAAACCGTATTGCTTTAATCGTATCTGCTTTTATTATTATAGCTCTTATATTATTTGCAATATTAAGAGATAATGCTCAGCCAATAACTTTAGCGCAAGCAAATAGTTTACTGAAAGATAAGAGTATAAAAAAAGTTGTTGTGACGAAAAAGTATGTTTACCTAAAAAGTGATAAAGGCTACTATAAGATAGCATCTTCTCAAGTTACACCAAAGATGTTTGTTGATTATAAAGTAGAAGTGGGTAGTGAATCAAATATTTTAATTTATATACTATTTTTGGTATTGTTTTTAGGCCTTGGTTCTTTACTCTTCAAATATTTGCAAAAGAGCAATCCTGCCTTATTACAAAATATTACTCCCTCAAACGCAGCTTCGTTAAATCAAGAAGATTCATCAGTAGTTCAGGCGATAAAAAGTGATGTGAGTTTTGATGATATTGGTGGTATTACTGATGTTAAAGTTGAACTTGAAGAGATTATTGACTTTATGAAAAATCCAAAACGTTATAAAAGCTTTGGAGCTAGAATGCCAAAAGGTGTTTTACTTGTAGGCCCTCCCGGTGTTGGTAAAACAATGATTGCTAAAGCAGTTGCCTATGAGGCTGATGTGTCATTTTATTATCAAAGTGGTGCTTCTTTTGTACAGATATATGTTGGTATGGGTGCCAAGCGCGTACATGAACTTTTTGCTGCAGCGAAGAAAAACTCCCCTTCGATTATTTTTATAGATGAAATTGATGCAGTTGGTAAAAAGCGTGATGGACAAAGAAATGATGAAAGAGAAGCAACACTGAATCAGCTTCTGACTGAGATGGATGGATTTGAAGGTTCAAGTGGTGTTATTGTTATTGCTGCGACAAATAAAATAGATGTTTTAGACTCAGCATTATTACGTGCGGGTCGATTTGATAGACGTATATTTGTCGAACTACCTACAAAAAAAGAGCGTCAATCAATCTTAATCAAATATCTTGACAAAATTCCCCATGAATTAGATGTTCAAATTATTGCCAACATGACCGTTGGTTTCAATGGTGCATCTTTAGCTGCTTTAGTAAATGAGGCTGCACTTTTGGCTCTGCGACGAAATGATTTTCATGTAACGATTGAGCATTTTGAGCAAGTCAAGGATAAAGTGATGTTTGGGAAGAAAAAGCTACAAATACTCAATGAAAAACAAAAAGCTTTTCGTGTAAGGTATCAGTCTGGAAAAGTCCTTGTTGCAACATATTATGACATTGCATTTGAAAAATTAATGCTCTCAAATGAAAAACTAACCCCATCAGTAGATGAACCAGTCGTCAAGCAAGAACTTGAATATCGTGTCAAGATGCTTTTAGCTGGTATGGCTGCTTGTGATATAAAGTATAATGAACATTCAAATAGTGCAAAAGATGATTTGGATGAGGCAAAAGAGATCGTTTCAAATATGTGTCAATCGTATGGAATGGGATCTTCACTATTGCCTGATGAAAAAGAACAAGAGTTGCTACTTAGTAGGCTTTATGAAGAATCAAAAGATTTACTGTTATCCCTAGCTGATGTTTTAGAAAAGATTGAAGCTGTCTTTTTTGAGCGTGAAAGTATAAGTAAAGAAGAGGTTAAAAGATATTTAAATGAAATTTTTTAGCGGATTTTCTTTGAAAAATGAAGAACATTTTTTTCAAGAGTTTATAAAAGAGAGTGATTTTACTGTTTGTGGTTTTAGTTATGGTGCAATCAAAGCGTATAGATATGCCAAAGAGTGTATTTCTCAGGGCAAACGTGTTGACACATTACAACTTTTTTCTCCAGCTTTTTTTCAAACTCAGGGAGATAAATTTAAAAGGTTACAAATGCTTTCTTATAGCAAAGAGAGAAAAAAGTATATAGAACAATTTATAGATGCTTGTTTCTCACCTTATGCAAAAGAAGAGCTAGAATTCCAAAAAACGACAAAAGAGGAACTAGAAGAGCTTTTAAACTTTCAGTGGAGTTTTGATGAACTGAAATTTCTTATAGATAATGGTGTTACTGTAGAAGTATATTTGGGTGGGTGTGATGCAATTATTGATGTAGATAGTGCAAAAGATTTTTTTGTAAAAGTGGCTACAGTTAGTTATATAAAAGATGCAAATCATTTTTTACAGCTTTAATCATAAAATTGAAAATTTAAGGAAAATAAAATGGCAGAGATAAAAATAGGTGTAATAACAGCAAGTGATAGAGCAAGTAAAGGTATTTATGAAGATATCTCCGGTGTAGCAATTCAAGATACAATGAAGGATTATCTTAAAAGTGAATTTGAGATTGTTTACAGATGTATTCCAGATGAGCAAGATGTTCTTGAAGCTACAATGATTGAGCTGTGTGATGATGCTGGATGTTGTCTTGTTGTGACTACTGGAGGAACTGGACCTGCACTACGTGATGTGACTCCTGAAGCGACAGAGAATGTGTGTCAAAAGATGATGCCAGGTTTTGGTGAGTTGATGCGTCAGGTGAGCTTGCAGTATGTACCAACGGCTATTCTCTCACGTCAAACCGCTGGGATACGCGGTAATAGTCTTATCATAAATCTTCCTGGTAAGCCAAAATCTATCCGCGAATGTTTGGATGCTGTTTTTCCTGCTGTGCCATATTGTATCGATCTAATAGAAGGACCTTTTATAGAAACAAATGAAGAAGTTATAAAAGCATTTAGACCCAAAGCAAAATAAGTTTAGACTCGTTTTAGTAGTAATGTGATAGTATATTGTTAATAATTTATAACTAGGATATTTTATAAATATGAAAAAGATACTTATCTTGATGACCTTGGGAAAAACTTTTCTTCTAGGCTCAGAGAATTTTGATGCACTTTTGACCTCTTATGAAGAGGAGTCAAGTGGATCAAAGATAACAAAAAGTGAGTCTGCTGGTTTTGTTGATCTCTATACTCGCAAAGACCTTGATAGAATGCAGGCTCGAACTTTAGGAGATATAACAAAGCTCTTTACTATTCCTTTTATCTCAAGAACTTCTCTCAACACTACACTCTTTTCCAAGCCTTCACAAAATGGAGTCCCTACTTCAGGAGTGAGGATTTATATTAATGATCATGATATTACTCCATCAGCTTATAGAAGTGGGGCGATGATTTGTGACAGCATAACACTTGATTTTATTGACTATGTTGAAGTATATAGAAGTAGTGCTTCTATAGAGTTCGGTAACGAACCTTCAACCGTTGTTATAAAGCTCTACACAAAGCGTCCAGCAAAAGAGGAGGGAAGTAAAATTCGCTTAACGGGAGACAACAAGGGAAGTGCTTATCTTAGTGCTTACAGTGCAAAAACACTCACTGGTGAGATGAGCTATCTGGCATATGCAAATGTGAATGAGATACAAAGAGATGTTTACTACAATCAAGGTGCAGCACTGAAGAGTGACTCCTCAAATAGAAACTTTTATGCAAACCTAAACTATAGAAGCTGGACATTTGAGATAGGTGGTTTTACAAGTAGAGGGGACTCACTCTTGGGCTTAGGGGTAAATGTCACACCTGAGACAACTAAGCGTGATGTGAATTATCTTTATGGGCATATAACAAAAAAGTTTGATAACGGAGTACGAGCGCAAGTAAGTGTAGATTCTATAGTTACAGATGCACAGATGATAGATAGAGGTGGTATTATTACTGCTGGGTATGGAAGTGTTGAGAGTTACAAGTTTAATAATAGCGAGAATGTCTATTCACTTATTCTTGATAAAACATTTAAAACATCTACAAACAGCCTCTATATAGGAGGGTTTGTGAAGCATAAAACAGTAGCGGTAGATGAGACTTTTGATGGAGCAAGCACAGATTTTTCTACAAACTATACACTCTACTCACTCTTTTTGGAAAACAAGTATGATATAGATACAACCACAACACTAGTAGCATCACTCAAGGGAGATACATATCGCTATGAGACAAAGAGCATAAAAGATACAAATGAGTATATTTTTCGTTTAGGTGCTATAAAAAATATAGATAAGTTTCAGATAAAAGCATTTTATACACGGACATACTATACAGCACCACTCTCTGTACTTTATAGTGGTGATAGTGATACCCTGTATAAAACAAATGGGAATCTAAACTTTTCACAGCCAACACTCTACTCTTTAGGTGTTGCTTATCGAGGAAAAAAACATTTTTTCAACATCAGAAGTAGCTACATTGTACTCTCGAACCCTATTAAGTATGACATGCAAGAGGGCTTTGTTAATAAAAATCAAACAAACTACACACAGTATGAAGCGTCATATACATATAAGTATACTAAAGATAGTAAAATTTCACTTGATGCTTATTATGGACAAAGAGAAGACTTAGAAGAGTATTCTGCTCCTTATGGCGGTCATATTGTGGCATATAATAGTTATGGGGATTTTGACCTATTTAATCTTTTGGATTATAGAGCTGGCTATAGTAACTTTGGTGTATCTGCGACACCATCATATGATTGGACTTCAAGTATTGTCTATCATGCAACAGAAGATTTGCTATTTGGATTGAAAGGAGAAAATATTTTAGATAAAGGGTACAAGCAACTCTATAGAGGGCTTGAGTATGGCATAAATGTGTTTGATAGGAAGTTTTGGCTAAATATGGAGTATCAGTTTTGAAGTTTTTTATACTATTATTTATTTTTACAATATCACTTTTTGCATCTGAGCAGTCAGCTGAAAAGAGGGTATATGCTTCTATTTTGAAAGCACTTTTTCCGGAAAAAACTATAGTTAAGGTTTGGAGTGATAAGAGTGAAAAGGGTGCCCTCTTTAGTAAGCTTGATGGTGTTAGAGTAGTTGCTCAGAAAAAGGATGCAGATATCTTAATGATTTTTGGTCCTGAGGATATAGAGAATTGTGATAAGATGATTTTCGCAAATGGCTATCTTGTGTTTCGTAGATCAAAAGGAAAGGCTATAGGTGGGTTTTACTGGCAAAAAGGAAGGGCAAACCTTACGTTTATTAAGAAAAATTTAGAAAAAGAGGGTATCAGACTTCCTAAAAGTTTAGAAAAATATGTAGAAGATGTAGAGTGAAACAGTTAAATATAATTTACTCCTTTTTTGTTGTGCTACTTCTTTTTGTTTTAGTCTATCTCTATGTGCGTTTAGGAGATTTTGAACTACAAGCAAAAAAGAACATAGAGAGTGTAATAATAAAAAACACGAGCTATTTTATAGAGAATGTGGAAAAAAATATAAAACAACATGTTAAGAGCAATCTGTATAAAAGCTTGAAATCAAATCCTCAATTACGAAAAGAGCTTGAAACAAATATGGGGATGCTTATAACCCCTTCTTTTAAATATATCTATGTTCTTTATAGAGATAGTGCTGGAAAGTATCGCTACCTTCTTGATGGAAGTAAGGAGGAAAAGGGTCTCTTTGATATGAAGTTTGACATAGATACTCAAGCATGGGATAGTGTGTATCTATCTAAAGAGAAAAAAATTGTTACTCAAGATGATGTGAGTAGTATCTGGATTACAACACTTTATCCTATAGTTTATGACGGGGAGGTGCAGGGTGTTATTGCATTAGATTTTTCAACATCACTTTTTCAGTATATTTCAAAGGTGCTAAGTCCTTTAAAAGATATATTTCTTTATGTTTTTGTAGCAACATTTTCACTATTAGTAGTTATTCTTTACCAGATGTTTTTACAGTTAAAAACAAAAAGAGAGAGTATCACTGACCCACTTACTAAGGCATATAATAGAGTTTACTTAAGAGATCTAGTTGAAAAAATAAATCTTTACAATTATGATGTTGCTATGCTTGATCTTGATCATTTCAAAAAAGTGAATGACAATTTTGGCCACGATATGGGAGATTATGTTCTTGTAAATTTTGTAAAACTTCTTCAAAAGAGTATACGAAGTAAAGATATTATTATTCGTTTTGGAGGGGAGGAGTTTTTACTTTTTCTCTATAAAGAGAAGAAAAAAGAGTCTCAGGCTACAGAGGTAATGCAAAGAGTGCTAAAAACAGTATCTCAATACAACTTTGTATATGAAAACAGTAGCTTACAGATAACATGTTCGGCTGGTTTAGTCAAGGAGGCATTTAAGTATAACAGTGTTCAGCAAGTTATAAAAAAAGCGGATGAGAGACTCTATAGTGCGAAGAGTAGAGGGAGAAATAGAATAGTAGAGAGTGATATCTCAGCTTGTGTAGATAGACTCTCTTTAGGGGCTGTAAAACAAGCACTTGATGAGGAAAGGCTACTCTGCCATTTTCAACCGATTTTTACACTCAGTACAAAAAAGATAGCAAAATATGAAGCACTTGTACGCTTAAGAGGAGAGGGTGAAAAGCTCTACTACCCAAATCAGTTCTTAGATACAATTGAGGGGACAAATGTCTATAGAGATTTAACAAAAAATGTTTTAGAGATAGTTTTTGAAAAAATTGCAGAACATCAGATAGCTATGAGTATGAATCTAAATCTCTCAGATATTATTGATAATTCTATTTATGAAATGCTTATAAAAGAACTAGAAGCAAGTAAATCTCTTGCTCAGTTTTTAACGATAGAGCTTTTAGAGTATGAGTCGCTTGCAAACGACATATTGCTAGATAGGATTGTTGCTATAAAATCATATGGTGTAAAAATAGCACTTGATGATTTTGGATCGGGCTATTCAAACTTCTCAATATTTGAGAACTTGCCTATTGATATTATTAAAATTGATGGATCTCTTGTAAAAAATATAGACAATTCAAAAACCTCTTATATCATTGTAGAGTCAATTGCAAGATTAGCAAAAAGATTAGGATTGGTAGTAATAGCAGAGTTTGTTCATAGTAAAGCAGTATTAGATGTACTTGAAGAGTTAGATGTGCGATGCGGTCAGGGATTCTATCTTGGTAAACCAGATATTTTAATGCCGACAGGGCAGTGATCTGAACCGGTAATATGATCAAGGATAAAGGCGTCTTCAAGGTTTTCAGCTAAATCTTCAGATATGAAAAAATAATCTATTCTCCATCCAACATTATTTAATCTTGCATTAGAACGATAAGACCACCAACTATATCTATCTTCTTCATCTCCATTGACATAGCGAAAGGTATCTATGTAGCCATGATCTAAAAGTTTATCTATCCATTCTCTCTCAATATCAAGAAAACCTGAATTTTTAGAGTTTGCTTTTGGATTTTTAAGGTCGATCTCTTTGTGTGCAGTGTTTACATCTCCACAGATAATAATACTTTTTTCTTCTTTTCTAAGTGCTTCGCAGTGTGCTAAAAAATCATCATAAAATTTCATCTTATAAGCAAGTCTTTCATCATCTTTTTGGCCATTTGGAAAATAGACATTAAAAAGGACAATATCTCCATAGTGTGTTTCAACTATTCTTCCTTCGTGCATTGTATCTATATGATTACATTGAGAAGTATAATCACTTTGTAAATCACTAAAAGTAGCAGTTCCACTGTACCCTTTACGTTGTCCAGAATTGCTAAGTACTTCTATAAACTCTTTTTCAAACAATTTATCTGGTATCTGTTCTTTTTGTGCTTTAATCTCTTGTAGACACAATATACTTGTATCTCTTTCATCTATCCATGCGAGGGCTTCTTTATTTGCAACAGCACGTATTCCGTTAACATTCCAAGATATTATTTCTATAGAGTTTGACATATTAATTCCGTAATTTTGATTTATTGATTTGAAGTAAAGATAGTAAGTGATTTTATATAACTCAGAATTTATACTGAGTTATATAAAAGGTTGAAAATTAAACGAAGTCTACTGTCTCAACATGATGTTTAAGACCAAGTTCTTCTTTTGAACAACCAAGTGCAAGTCCTATCATTTGTTGCATATGTAGAACTGGAAGTGCTACATCGCGACCAACAGCTTTTGAGAGATGATCTGTTTGTGTATCTAGTTTAAGGTGACAAAGTGGACATGGAGTAACAATCCAGTCAGCATTGCCATCCATTGCACCCGCAACTGCTTTACCAGCTAAAACTGCTGATGTATGAGGTGCTTGAAGTTCAACATGAAAACCACAACATTTATTTTTCTCTTCATAATCTACTGTCTCGCCACCACAAGCAATGATTAGGTCATCAAGTGAAGTAGGGTTATAAGGATTTTCTGGAGTTTTATGTGTTTCATTTTGAAGCTCACTTGGACGGATGTTATGACAACCATAAAATGGTGCTATATTAAATTGACTCAGTGGAGTAACAACCATCTCTTTAACTTTATCTAAGCCAATATCATCAATAATCGCATACAAAAAGTGAGTGATTTGTGAAGTACCTTTGTACTCTAAACCTACTTCTGCCAGTTTTTCATTTACACGAGCTTTTAAGTCTGCATCCTTATCTAAACGATGTTTAGTCATAGCAGTGTTAAGTTGGCATGTATTACAAATAGTAACCATTGTAAGACCATGCTTTTCTGCATAGGCAATATTTCTAGCATTCAAAACAAGAGATAAAAAGTCATCATAATCCTGTAGGTGAGAAGCTCCACAACAAGAAGCTTCTGTTAATTCTACAAGTTCAATTCCCAATTTTTCAGCAACTGCCATTGTTGACATCATTTGTTCTGGAGTACTCTGTTTTGCTGTACAACCAGTAAAAAGTGCGTATTTTAATTTTTCCATCTATAACTCCTAAAACTTTGCAGTTGATGATGATTTTACAAGTTTTTGTATTTCATCAAGATTTTCTGATTTTGTAATGCCCCATGGTGGTACAATCTTACCTTTTTTGAACATATTAAATGCAAGAGGTATATGTTTAACAACGGCTGCTCTTTCTGAATAAAGAACCATTCCACCTTCATCAAGAACACCATTTTTAGCGATTGAGTGTTTAAATCCAACAGCATGACGTGTTGCTACATTAGATGTTGCAACACCTTCTGTGAAGAGCCTTTGGTGAAGTTTTGTAATCTTGTCAATAGGATTAACATCTTTTGGACAAGCTTCAGCACATTCAAAACATTTAACACAGTCCCAAAGACCTTGTTTTTCTGCATGTAAATCTTGAAGTCTTGTATCATGTGCCTCATCACGAACATCGATTTCAAAACGATATGCCTTAGCAAACGCAGCTGGACCAAAGAAATCTTCATTGACTTCAACAACTGGACAAGCATAGTGGCAAGCACCACACTGTATACATAAGTCAGCATCATCTAATCGATCTGCTTCTTCAGGTGTAACTAAATGTTCGTTTTCAGGATTTTCATCAATGTCTGAAATAAGGTAAGGTTTGACAGCATCATGTTTCTCCCAAAAATCTCCCTTATCGATAATCATATCTTTAACAGCTCTTTTTTTACTTTGAGGTTCGATAACGAGCTCATTTCCAAAAAGTTCGATCATATTTGTCATGCTTTCTTTACATGCTAGTGTAGGTTTTCCATTGACTTTTATTCCACAAGCTCCACATATACCGTGGCGACAAGATCTTCTGTAAGAAAAACTTCCATCATGATCCCATTTGATTCTGTTTAAAATATCTAAAACAACTTCTTCTGAAGTGACTTCCATATCATAGTTTTCATAATATGGAAGATAGTCTTCATCAGCATTAAAACGAAATACTTTGAAGTTTACTTTTTGTGTAGTAATTGTATTTGTACTCATAAGTTCGTTTTCCTTTTAGTAAGTTCGAGTTTTAAGCTCATGTTTGCCAAGAACGACATCCATATAGTCAAGTGAAAGTTCACCGTTCTCATTCATATAAGCCATAGTGTGTTTTAAAAACTCTTCATCATTTCGTGTATCAAAATCTTCTCTAAAGTGTGCACCACGGCTTTCATTTCTTGCAATAGCACTCTCAACAATAAACATAGAATAGTCGAGCATATGACCAAACTCTATTGCTTCTTGTAGTTCAGTATTAAATACAGTAGATTTATCTTTAATACGAATATTTTTAAAACGCTTACGTAATTCTTGTACTTTTTCTACAGCTTCAGTCAGTGTCTCTTTTGTTCTAAATGCACCTGCGTTTGCTGACATACTTTGTTGTAACTCTTCTCTTAGTGCAGGAATGGTTTCATTGCCATTATTTGTTAAGAACCAGTCTATTTCTTGGAGTGCAGTATTTGCATCTTCCTCAGTTGCTACACGAAGTTCAATAGAATCAATTTCTTCAACCATTGTTTTTCCAACATATCGACCAAATAAAAGTGCTTCAAGAACAGAGTTTGCACCAAGACGATTTGCACCATGAACTGATACACAAGAACACTCACCAGCAGCATAGAAACCTTCTACAAGTTCATCATTGTTCTTACGGACATTTCCTGCGATATTTACTGGAATACCACCCATAGAGTAGTGTGCAGTAGCAGAGATAAGGATAGGTTCTTTAATCATGTCAAGACCTAAAAAAGTGATAGCAAGTTCACGAAGTTCAGGAAGTTTTGTCATGATTAAATCTTTTCCAAGATGTGTCACATCAAGATAAACAGCATCTTTTCGCGGACCTACACCACGACCTTCTCTGATTTCATTTAATATAGCACGAGCAACAACATCACGAGATGCAAGTTCAAGAGCATTTGGAGCATATTTCTCCATAAATCTTTCACCTTCTGAGTTGAAAAGTCTTCCACCTTCACCACGAGCAGCTTCTGAAATAAGTACACCATTTCCAGAAAGACCAGATGGATGAAACTGTACAAACTCCATATCTTCTAAAGGAAGACCATGACGCGCAACGATAGAAAGTCCATCACCAGTATTTGCATGCGCATTTGAGTTAATCTTGAATGCTCTAGCATATCCACCAGTTGCAAACATTACAGATTTTGCATTGAAGATAACAGTTTGCATATCACGGATATTAAAGGCAACTACACCTGAAACTTTTCCATCTTTATAGATAATGTCAGCAGCATACCATTCATCCCAAAACTTAACACCAGCACGATGTGCTTGTTCGTAAATAGTTTGAAGTAGTGTAAGACCAGTTCTGTCTTTTGCAAAACATGCACGAGGTGAAGATTGTCCACCAAAAGGACGTTGTGCTATTTTTCCATCAGGAGTTCTACTAAACGCAGCACCCATTCTTTCTGCCCAACGAATTGTTTCAGGTGCATTTTTACACATAAATTCAACAGCATCTTGGTCAGCTAAGTAGTCAGACCCTTTTACTGTATCAAATTCGTGAAGCTCAACACTATCTTCATCACTAAATGCTGCATTAATTCCACCTTGAGCTGCGCCAGAATGACTCCTCAATGGATGTAACTTTGTAATAACAGCAACTTTTTTTCCTGCAGTTTGCAATTCTCTAGCTGCTGCACATCCTGCAAGACCTGCACCAACTACTATCGCATCGTAAGTATAAATAGGAATACTCATTAACCCATCCTTAATTAAGAACTAAAATATTTTTGATTATATCGTTTATAGTCTTAGGATAGAGTAAATGTGCAGTTGATAGGTGTGAAGTTTGAGTATGTTACTATTATGGACACAAAAATTTTAAATTATTTTCGCATCTCTTTTTGCGCAAGGTCTCTAATCTGCATTATTTTATTTTTTCCAATGCTTTTTGCATATGTTAGAATTTCTTTTGCTTGTTTCATTGCTTCTTCTAAACTTGTATTATTTGCTTTTATAACAAATCCACCTGAAACAGTAATTGTGACAGCACCAGTCTCAGGTACATGAAACTTAAGTTCAGAAATACTTTCTCTAATAGTATCTACTTCTTTAAATGCTTGTTCTTTTGAAGAGCGTGATAATACAATGGTAAACTGGTTGTAGTCTGTTCTGGCTATGACATCAGCAGGTTGTTCATTTAAAGAGATAGTGTAAGCAACTTTTTTCAGCATTGCTTGAGCGACTTCTTGGGTGTAAGCTCTGTTTGATTTTGAAAAATTATCTATCTCTAATACTGTAACAGATGTGAAGTGACTATCTTTAAGACTTTTTTTATGAGAGTAAGAATGTATAAGACCTTTGTAGTTGTTGATGCCAGTCACAGCGTCGATAAGGTTGGGATTGTCACTTACATTACTTTTTCTATTCATTCGTAATGCTATGGCATCTGTTTCAAGTGAAAAAATATCATATTCATCTTTGTTCTTATCAATTTTAAGTAGATATTCAATATCTTTTAAAATGGAATTGAGCATACTTCTGTACCAAAAAGTTGCAAGTAAAATAAGTATAAATACTAATGCTATGATGTATTGTAAAATATCAAACTTTTCTTTACTGTAGGTAACGCTTTTTAAAATTATAGTATCAATTTTATTTGTCACTTCATGAAATGCAAGTTTTAAATCTGCATCTGTATTTTTTTGCACTGTTTTTGTATTTGTATAATAATCGTGAACTGCATTATTAAATTTCTTGATTAATGTAGAAAGTTCTCTTAAATCGTTAAGATATTCACTGCTGTTATTTAAGATATATTTGTCTGTTAAATTATATTTATATAATCTTTGAAGCTTTTCAATATCTTGTTGTAGTTGAACACTTTTTGAATTGAACTCTATGAGAGCCGATTCAAGGTCACTTTTGTCTAGAGTAGTTAGTCTTTTGATTGTCTTTTTTTGTTTGTTTAAAATATCTATCTTATCAAAAGAAAGTTGTTGTTCAAAAGTAAAAACAACAGACAAAAATGATACAAAAAATACAAAAAACAAATATGTGTTAAGATTTTTAAAGATATTCTTAATTGAGTGCTTCATATGGTAATTTTCCTAATAATGTTATAATAGCTTGTCATTCTATATTGACAGTTATTAATATATCCTTAATATGAAGAAGTTTATTTGAATTTAGAAAATTATTTTATATCACAATTTAACAGTAAGCACATTGGTGATGATGGAGCCTTGATAAATGGGTATGTTTATTCAAAAGATGCATTTTTTGAAAATGTTCATTTTAAACGCAGTTGGATGAGCTATTTCCAGATTGCACGAAAAGCAATGCTTGTAAATATTTCGGATGCTGTAGCGATGAACGCAGAACCAAAATACGCACTTTTAAGTGTTGCAATGCCAAAAAATATGAGTAAATCGGATATGCAGCAATTAGCCAAAGGTTTTCTCTCAGCTGCAAAAGAATTTGACATTGACATTATTGGTGGTGACACGATAAGTAATACAAAACTTGATATTGCAGTGACGATTATTTCTCAAACGCAGCGCCCGTTACTGCGTTTAAGAGTTAGACAAAATTATATGTTTGCATATACAGGAATACTAGGAAGGTCGTTAAAAGACTTAAAAAAAGTACAAAATCTTGGAAAAATTCATAAAAATTCAAAATTTATCAATATTAAATTACGAAATAAATTTTTAAAAAATACTCAAAGATTTTTAAAAGCAGGAATGGATATCTCAGATGGTTTATATAGTGATTTAGATAAAATTACAACATTGAACAAAATTGGTCTTGATTTCTTGCACAAAATACCCAAAAATATCGCTTGCAGTGGTGAAGAGTATGAGATGCTTGTTGCCTTTGATAAACGAGATGAAAAAAAGATACGCAGACGTGCCAAGCAAAGTAGAACAAAACTCACTATTTTTGCAAATGCAGCTAGAAACAAATATGTAAACAGATGCAAAGCGCATCATTTTTAAGGAACACAATAATATGGATAGATTTTATTCACTTGAGCATGCAAGTATAGATTTTCACTTTAAACAGTCACCTCGTGATTTTGTGGTTGAAGAGATACCTCTTTATGAGTTTTCAGGAGAGGGTGAACATCTTATTTTACAAGTAAGAAAGAAGAATCTTACTACTAATGAAATGGTAGGGCAGTTTGCTCGCTATTTGGGCATTAAAAACAAAGAGATAGGGTATGCTGGGCTTAAAGATAAGAATGCAATGACTGTACAGTATATCTCTTTGCATAAAAAGTATGAAGAAGCTTTGGAAGGTTTTAGTTTTGATGGAATTAAAATTCTTTCAAAAACGTATCATAATAATAAAATAAGGATAGGACACTTAAAAGGGAACCGTTTTTACATAAAACTTAAAAAAGTTAATCCAACAAGTGCTACAAAAATTGATGAGGCTTTGAAAAATATTGATACTTTTGGTCTTCCAAACTTTTTTGGATATCAAAGATTTGGAAGAGATGGAAACAACCATATACTTGGTGAAAAAATTGCAAAAGGTGAAGCAAGAGAACGAAATCCTAGAGTAAAAAAACTTCTTATCAATGCCTACCAAAGTCACTTATTTAATCTTTGGCTTTCAAGACGACTTGAAATCAATTCTCTTGTTAACAGTTTCAAGGTAGAAGAAATTGAAAGTCTATTAAACATGCCTAATGAAGAAGTGAAAAAGATGAAAGAACAAAAACATCCTTTTAAGCTGATAAGCGGGGATGTTATGGAACATTATCCGCATGGAAGACTTTTTAGCTTTGAAGGTGATGTAGAAGATATAAATAGGTTTCAATCAAGAGAAATTTCTCCTACAGGATTGTTGTGTGGTAAAAAAGTGACACTTGCTACTCAAAATGCATTGAGTATTGAAAAAGATTATGATGATGAAATAAATGCAGATGGAGCAAGACGATATGCATGGATTTATCCTACTGACATTGAAGGTCGTTTCAATCAGATAGAAGCACAATATGAGATGAACTTTACTTTACCAAAAGGTTCGTATGCAACAGTTCTGATAGAAGAAATAGCAAAGAGAAAAATTAATTAAAGAAGGATTTATATAAAATGGAAAAAAGACACATTACTTCAGCAATATCTCAAATATTTGGAAAATTCGCATCAAAAGAGTTTCCACATTGGTTTCAAAATATAGTCAATAACACATATGTGAAACTTATGGGACTTGATATGAGTGAGTTTCATCACCCTAATACCTACAAAAGTTTAAATGCTCTTTTTACGAGAAAGTTAAAGGAGCCAAGAAAGTTTTCACTTGATGCGCAAGATTTTATCTCTCCATGTGATTCTCTTATAACTGAGTGTGGAAAATTGGTAGATGATTATGCATTGCAGATTAAAGGTATGCGTTATAAAGCCGATAATTTTCTTGGAAAAAGCTTCACACAAGAAGAAAAAGATTATATGCACAATGGTGACTTTATAAACTTTTATCTTTCACCAAAAGATTATCATCGTTATCATATCCCTATGAATCTGAAAGTTTTAAAAGCAGTCCATATTCCGGGAAAATTTTATCCTGTAAATATTCCTTCACTAAAAAAACGTATAAATCTTTTTATAGAAAATGAAAGAGTTGTAATCCTGTGTGAAACGCCAGAAGGTAAGAAATTTTATATGGTATTAGTAAGTGCTTTAAATGTTGGAGTGATGAAAGTGGCATTTGAACCGCGTATACAAACCAATGCTGATGTTGCTAGTGAACAAGTCTATGATTTTGATAATTTATATTTAGATAAAGGTGATGACTTCGGTTGTTTTGAAATGGGTTCAACTATTGTTATATTATCTGAAAAAGATATGTTTGAAAAACTTTTAGTCAAAGCAAATCAAAAAGTAAAATTCGCCGATACAGTTGCAAAACTTCATCTTAAATAAATTTTTAAATCTGTTACTATTCTCTACACAAAAGATTAATTCTTTTCAATAGCTTAAAAAAAAAATATAAATATTTTATTTATTTTGATTATTAAGTTATCATACTTAGTGTTAATACGCATCTGTAAAGCATTTATGTTTTAATGATTTTTAAGTTCTAAGGAGAATATATGTCACTTTCTAGAAGAGAATTCCTGAAAAATTCAGCAGCAGCATCTGCAGCAGCGGCAATTGGTATGAGTGTACCAGCCGAGTTAGAAGCAAGCGCAGCTAAAGCTGAGAGTGGATGGAGATGGGATAAGGCAGCTTGTCGTTTCTGTGGTACTGGCTGTGGTATTATGATGGCTACAAAAGATGGTAAAATTGTTGCAGTAAAAGGTGATCCTGCTGCTCCAGTTAATCGTGGTCTTAATTGTATTAAGGGTTACTTTAATGCTAAAATTATGTATGGTGCAGATAGATTAACTACACCATTATTGCGAATGGATGCAAAAGGAAACTTTGATAAAAAGGGTAAATTTGCGCCAGTGACTTGGGAGAGAGCTTTTGACGAAATGGAACTTAACATTCGTAAAGCACTCAAAGCAAGTGGACCTGAGGGTGTGGCAGTTTTTGCATCTGGTCAATATACTATTATGGAAGGTTACGCTGCTCAAAAGATGATGAAAGGTGGATTTCGCTCAAACGCGATTGATCCAAATGCTCGTCATTGTATGGCATCTGCAGTTGTTGGCTTTTACCAAACTTTTGGTATTGATGAACCATCGGGTTGTTATGATGATATCGAACTGACTGATACTGTTGTATCTTGGGGTTCAAATATGGCTGAGATGCATCCTATTCTTTGGTCTCGTGTAACAGATAGAAAACTTTCTGACCCAGAAAGAGTGAAGGTCATCAATATGTCTACTTATAGACATAGAACTTCTGACCTTGCAGATATAGAAATTATCTTTTCACCAAATACTGACCTTGCGATGTGGAATTATATCGCTCGTGAAATTGTTTATAACAATCCAGATGCAATTGATTGGGATTTTTTAAAGAAAAATATTGTCTTTGCTGCAAGTCCTGTAAATATGGGTTATGGTATGAGAAGAACTGGTGAAAAGTCTCTTTCTCCAGCACGTCCTGATGGTTCTGCAGGTAAATATACAGCAAAAGAGATGGAGACAATCAAGCACGAAATGGTACATAATGTTTCTGCAAAAGAAGCACCAGCGTTGGAAGTGTATGGTTACAAAGAAGGTCAAGATATGGTTAATAAACCTGCTGGTCTTAAACACTGGGAAATCTCTTTTGAAGAGTATAAAAAATTCCTTGCACCATATACACTTGATTATGTAGCAAAAATTGCTAAGGGTGATCCGGATGAGTCTATTGAAAGTTTTAAGAAAAAACTTCAAACTTTAGCTGATCTTTACATTGAAAAAGGAAGAAAAGTAGTCTCTTTTTGGACTATGGGTATGAATCAACATACACGTGGTACATGGGTAAATACACTTTCTTATAATGTTCACTTTATGCTAAACAAACAAGCACTTCCAGGTTCTGGAGCATTCTCACTAACTGGTCAACCATCAGCTTGTGGTACTGCTCGTGAAGTTGGAACATTCTGTCACCGTTTACCGGCTGATATGATGGTTAAAAATCCTAAACATAGAAAAATTACTGAAAATAGATGGAAAATTCCTGAGGGAACACTCAATCCAGTTGGTAACCAACACATTATGAAAATTCATCGTGATATTGAAGATGGTGTTGTGAAGTTTGCATGGGTAAATGTTTGTAATGCTTACCAAGATTCAGCTTCTGCAAAACATTGGATTAAAGCAGCAAGAGAGATGGATAACTTCATTGTAACTTCTGATGGGTATCCTGGTATTTCAGCAATGGTGTCTGATCTTGTTCTTCCGTCTGCAATGATTTATGAAAAATGGGGAGCTTATGGTAATGCTGAACGTCGTACACAACACTGGAGACAACAAGTTCTTCCTGTAGGTGATGCGATGAGTGATACGTGGCAATGGATTGAATTATCTAAACGTTTTACAGTTGCTGATGTATGGGGTCCTTATACGCTTAGAAATGGTAAAAAACTTCCAGATGTAAGAAAAGCAGCACATGCGCTTGGATATACTGATGATACAACAATGTATGAAATACTCTATGCAAATAAAGAAGCTAAATCTTATAAAGTTGATATGGATTCATTCCCTCAAAAAGGTTATGACAACACAGAATCTAATGGTGATAGCAGAAATGTTATTGGCTCAGATGGTAAAGTATGGAAGGGTTATGGATTTATGATTCATGAGTACCTGTGGGAAGAGTATGCTTCATTTGGTCGTGGTCATGGTCATGACTTGGCAGACTTTGTTACATATCATAAAGTTCGTGGACTTAAATGGCCAGTTGTTGATGGTAAAGAGACTGCATGGAGATTTAATGTTAAATACGATCCATATGCAGCTAAAGCAGTGGCAAAATCTGGTAATGGTTCAACACATGCATTTTATGGTCCTCTAGCTAAAGCACTCTCACAAGGTGACTTAATGGGCATTACAGATAAAAAGAAAAAATCGCTTAAAGACAAAGCGAAAATATTCGCACGTCCATATATGGATCCACCAGAAATGCCAGATGCAGAGTATGATACTTGGTTAGCTACAGGGCGTGTTCTAGAGCACTGGCATTCAGGTACTATGACTATGCGTGTTCCTGAGCTTTTCCGTGCGGTTCCTGAGGCTTTATGTTATATGAACCCTAAAACGGCAGAAGAAAAAGGTCTCAAACAAGGTGATCTTTGTTGGGTTGAATCACGTCGTGGTAGAGTAAAAGCTCACGTAGAGACTCGTGGTAGAAACAGACCTCCTCGTGGACTTGTATTTGTTCCGTGGTTTGATGAAAAAGTATTTATAAATAAAGTTTGTTTAGATGCAACATGTCCACAATCAAAACAAACAGATTATAAAAAATGTGCTGTTAAAATTTATAAAGCATAAAAAACTAGGAATAAAAAAAGAAAATGAAGACAAAAGCAGGATTGAGCGACAGACGAAAATTTATTCTCAATATGGCGCGAGGCATAGGTCTAGCAAGTATGGGTGGTTTTATCTGGAGTGCTTTTATTGATGAAGTGACAGCTTCTCAGTTAATACTTCGACCACCTGGAGCTATAGGAGAGAAAGATTTTTTAAAAACATGTATTAAATGTGGATTATGTGCAGAAGCATGTCCATATGATACACTCCTGCTTGCAAAACCAGGCGATCATGAACCTTTGGGTACACCGTACTTTATGCCTAGAGATACACCTTGTTATATGTGTACAGATATTCCATGTGTTCCAGTATGTCCTACAGGTGCATTAGATGTATCTAGTGTTACTACTGATGGACACTTAGATATAAATATAGCAGATATGGGGCTTGCAGTTGTTGATGAACAAAGCTGTATTGCATTTTGGGGTATTCAATGTGATGCTTGTTATAGAGCTTGTCCCCTTTTGGGACATGCTATTACTATTGAATATAACAAAAATGAACGTACTGGGAAACATGCATTTATGAAACCAATTGTACATGCTGACGCTTGTACGGGATGTGGACTTTGTGAACATGCTTGTGTTACCGAAAAGCCAGCTATTCATATATTACCTCGTGAAGTAGCTCAGGGTAAGGCAGGTGATTACTATATAAAAGGTTGGGATAAAAAAGACGAAAAACGTTTAAAAGATGCGCATGCAATCCATACAACAACTGAGATAAGTAAGGAAAAAGCTGCAGATAAATTGAATGGTGACTTACTTGAAGGACTATACGAATGAAAAGCTTATGGAATCATTACCGTTATTTGATTTTACGTAGAGTTACACAGCTAGGTTTGTTGTTTTTATATTTTGGTGCGAATGCTTGGGGTTGGACAATGCTTCAAGGAAATCTTAGTTCGTCCATTATTTTAAATGTAGTCCCTATGAGTGATCCTTATGCAGCCTTACAAATGTTAGCGGCTGGTGCTATTTTAGCAACTGACCTTTTAGTTGGTGTCGCAGTTGTGACGTTTTTTTACTTTATTATAGGTGGACGGGCATTTTGTTCATGGGTTTGTCCTATTAATATGGTAACTGACTTTGCAGCTTTTGTTCGTGAACTTATTGGAATGAACAAGCTTACAGGTGTTAAACAACCAGCTTCAAGAAATTTACGATATTGGGTTTTAGGTTTAAGTCTTGTAATATCAGCAATTATGGGTGTTACTGCGTTTGAGTTTATTAGTCCTATATCTATGCTTCATCGAGGTATCATATTTGGTATGGGATTTGGTTGGATGGCTGTACTTGTGATTTTTCTTTTTGATTTATTCGTCTTAAAAAATGGATGGTGTGGTCATATTTGCCCACTTGGTGGGTTTTACTCCATTCTTGGTAAATTTAGTCTTATTCGAGTACATCATTCTGAAGAGAATTGTACGTTATGTATGAAATGTAAGGTAGTTTGTCCTGAAAATCAGGTTCTATATATGGTAGGAAAAGAGTCTTTACCTGTTTTATCTGGTGAATGTACAAATTGTGCGAGATGTATTGAAGTATGTGATGATGATGCTCTTAATTTTTCGATTAGAAGCATGGCACAAAATAAAAAAATGGGAGAGTAAAATGAAAATTATAAATAAAATAACACTTGGTTTAGTAACCGCTACACTTCTTTTTGTTGGATGTAGTCAAAACGCTACTCCAGCAAAAAAAGAAGTTGTAAAAGCAACTATTAGTGAAGATTCACTTGGTCTGAGAAAGGCAAGCTTATTTAATGAAGCAGAGATTAAGCCTAATGGGACAGAATATTCTCAAAATTATGCTGGAAGTGGACATAAGATAAAAAGAGCATTTCAAGATGCTCCACCTATGATTCCTCACGATGTAACAGGACTTATCCCGATTACAATTAATGATAATCAGTGTCTAGGATGTCATATGCCAGAAGTTGCTTCAAGTATGGGTGCAACTCCGATTCCACCTTCTCACTTTATGGATTTTAGACCTGTAACAACTATTGCAGCAGATGGTGAACTAGAGAAAAATGGTCATGTAATTAAGAACACTTCAAGTGAAGAACTTAAAAATGTTTCTATAAAGTCTACACATGGTAAATTATATGGTGGTCGTTATAACTGTACACAATGTCATGCTCCTCAGGCGACTGAACCTTTAGCAGTTAAAAACAACTTTCAAGCTGATTATACTGATAAAGATGGTGCAAATAAATCAAGCTGGCAAGGTACTAAACTCATGGAAGGCATTAATACTTACGAGAGTAGTAAATAACAGTATGGAAAGACGAGAGCTTTTTAGCTTTCTCTCTTCATCTGTAAAAGATGTAGTAAAAGAGAAAGAACCAATACGCATACGACCGCCATATTTTAATGATGAAGATGCCTTTGATAAAGGATGTCAAGAGTGTGATGGTAGATGTGCCACTCTTTGTCAAGAGCAAGTTATAATTATTGGTGAGGATAAGACGCCTTTTTTGGATTTTTCCAAAAGTGGTTGTACCTATTGTGATGATTGTGCAACTGCGTGTGAGTTTGGTGTTTTAAATATAGCTGATAAACAGTTGATAAATGTTGATGTAGTGATAGATACTAAGAGTTGTATGAGCTGGGATGGGGTGATGTGCTTTTCTTGTAAAGATCCGTGTTTAGAAGATGCTATAGAGTTTAAAGCAATGTTTATGCCTACAATCAATCAAGACAAATGTACTTCTTGTGGCTTTTGTATAAGTCGATGCCCATCTTATGCCATACATGTTAAGGAAAACAAATGATAAAAATAGCTTTACTTTTTTTGATGCTAACTTCTCTTTTTGCAACAAGTGTTAAAAAACCTGATGCAAGATATATGGCTAGTGGAGCAGTTACAGATTTAGTTTATGACAGCGCGAAACTTTATGCAGCTACCTCTGCAAGTTGTGTAGATATTTTTGATGTGAATAAAAAAAGTAAGATTAAGACAATTACAATTCCTCAAATCAAAGATTTTATGGGTGATGCAATTAATGCTAAAGTGTTTTCTGTTGATGTGCTAGGTGATAAGGTATTGTTATTGTCTCAAGCAGAACATGGTTATAGAAAAGTTGAAATATTTGAAAATATGAAATCTATAAACGCAGTTACAACTGCTGAAAAATTGCATATTGCTAAAGCAAAATTTCTTGATAAAGAGACTTTGTTACTTGGGCTTTTAAGTAATGATATTATTTCTTATAATTTTGTAACACATAAAAGGAACTGGACAGTTCAAGCATCGCAGTCGAAATTTTCTAATTTTGCACTCAATGAAGATAAATCAAAAGTGGTTATATCCGATGAAAGTGGTGATTTGCATTTGTTAAGTACAAAAGATGGAAAACTTTTAAAAGTTTTAAGTGGAGAAAATCTAGATAATGTTTTTCAAGTTGTTTTTAAAAACAACATTATTGCAACTGCTGGACAAGATAGACGCAGTGTGATTTATGACTTAAAGTCAAATTCTGCGTACTATATGAAAGCTCCCTTTATTGTTTATAGTGTAGGCTTGTCTCCAAAGGGAAAAATTGCTGCATATTCATATGATGAAAATAACAACATCATGCTTTTTAATACAGCAACAAAAAGTAAACTTGGACTCTACGGTGGTAATAAAATGACATTGACAAACATCCTCTTTATAAATGAAAAAGAATTTTTTGTATCTAGTGATGATAAAGTAATCAATTACTACAAAATTAAATAAGGAGAAGCTATGGAATTTAATGAAAGTGAATTTTTAGTTGAAACAGAAGTGCCTCAAGACGAGTTGATTATTTCTCGAACAGATTTAAATGGAAATATTACCTATGCAAATGAAACTTTTTGTGAAATAAGTGGTTACACAGAAGCTGAATTAGTTGGCAAAGCACATAGCATAGTTAGACATCCAGATATGCCAAAAGCTGCGTTTAGCGATTTGTGGTCTACGATAAAAAATAAAAAACAGTGGATAGGTGTTGTTAAAAATCTTAGAAAGGATAAAGGTTTTTATTGGGTTGAAGCAATTGTTTCTGGTGTTTATAAAAATGGAGAGTTAGTGGAGTATAAATCACTTAGAACCCCAATTAGTTATGAGAAAAAGTTAGAATATCAAAGACTCTATGATAAAATGCGTGCTGAAAATGGTGAAAAAATTAGAAAAATTATTTACGAATAATAGAAGGAATTAAAATTATGAATGTATCAAGTATAGTAGTACAATGTTTACCAAAGTATGTAGAAGAGGTGGCACAAAGCTTAAGGGATTGTGAAGTTTGTGATTATCACATGCATGATGAAAAGGGGCGTGTTATCATTACTATAGAAGGAAAAGGCGTAAGTGAAGAGTTAGAAAAACTTCGTGTTGTTGAAGCAATTCCCCATGTAATAGCAGCAGATATGCAGATGGCTTATAGTGAAGATGAACTTGATGAACATATGGAAGTGATAAACAACCGTGATGCTGTACCTAAAATCTTAAATAATGCAGATGCTGATGTAGATAGAGTAATGTATAATGGAGATATGAAAAAACGCGAAGATATGGTTGCCTTTGCCAAAGAATTTGATGCTGCAAAAGAGAGAGAGGAATAGTAATGGCTGTAATATTTGAAGCTAAGATTTGTGTAAATGAGGGTGATACTTGGTTGATAGAACTTAAAGATACTGTTGATGGTAAAATTATGTTATGTAATGATTTGGATGAACTTGAGAGAAACATAGAAAAACTTGGTGAAGATTATGGTGGTCATATTGATGAAGTGAAATGGCTCAAAGAAGATGATGTTTCTGAAATTATGATGGATGATTTAAGAGTTAAAATGGCTGAGCATAGAGAAAAAATAGAATCAGAACGCGGTGAGTCAATAACTCCTGTTGCAGAACCTTATAATTAATATAATAATTTTATTTGGATTAATAATTATATAATTTTATTAATGTATAATTTATGTAATTTAAACACAAAGGAAAAAAAATGAAAAAAATGTTACTCTCAATGGCAACATTGCCATTAATAATCGGTGGATTAAGTGTAAGTGCTAGTGCGGCAGATGGTGTTAATATCTTTAACGATGCTAAATTTTCAGGA
>Ga0256840_1000497_pt1 | contig 40228 bp, 27 predicted proteins | sample 355202metaG_FD_185969 | JGI IMG/M metagenome (GOLD analysis project Ga0256840, IMG submission 185969) | Hydrothermal vent microbial communities from Mid Atlantic Ridge, Atlantic Ocean - 355-202 | ecosystem: Environmental > Aquatic > Marine > Hydrothermal vents | place: Atlantic Ocean: Mid...
TTGAGTGGTAAGTTTGGTGTTGATATCTATGGCTCGTCAGCAGAATCTGTGGAGATATTCAGGTTCTGGTAACTTGCCAAGTTCATGATATAAGGCGATTTGCAGGCATTTCAGAGTCCTGAAACCGTAGGCTTTTCTCATAGTGAGTTTTGCTTTGAGGTTCATGCCCTCTACTGCACCACTCGAAAGCCGCTTTTTCGCCTTGAACCAGTTCAAAATCAGCGGTTTGTGCTTGCGTAGCATCTTGGCTACTTTTTTCATCGGTTCCAGGTCTGTTTGCAATGTTCTGGTGACCCAGTTTTCGAGAAACTTGTCAGCAAAGTCATAGCGCTGATAACTCCAGAACCTCTGGAAGTCTTCACGCAACAAGTAACCTTTGATCGATGCCAGATTGAGCTTCAGCAGTTCTGACATCCGGACGGTCTGTTTCTCAGACAGATTCTCAGGCCGTTTCAGTAGCAGCCAGCGCTTGCGTTCGAGGACGTTCTGCTGCCCGTTGGCTTTGAACTGTTTGACTTCGTCACGCCGGATTTCATCGATCGCCACGTTGAACTTACGCATAATGTGAAAGCGATCGAGAATATTCAGAGCCTGCGGTGCTTTCTTAGCAATAACCTTGAGATACGCAGCCCACATGTCGCTACAGACAAACTGGAGCTTGGCGCTTCGTTCTGGGCCAAACTCACGAAAGAATTGCAGCAATGTTTTGGCTTTGCGTTCAGAACCGCTCCACAAAAGCCGCCGGGCTCCAGCATTGATCTGATAGACTAAGGTCAGATACTTGTGCCCCTTGAAAACAGCAATTTCATCAACGCCGATTTCGGTGACACCCTCAAAACTTCTGTGGGTGAGGCCATAATCGACAATAAATTTGACGGCTCGAAACACCGTGTCCCAACTGGTTTCGAAGATGTCGGCGGTCTCTTTCCAGGATAACCGTTTCGCCCAGCGAGCCAGGTAGACTTGATACGAAAAGGTCATTCTCTCTTTGCCATACCCCCAAGGCAGAGATTCGACCTTGATACCATGCTCTGGACATTTAACCCGCCGGGGCGCATAGCGGAAGTAAACCTTGAACGCCCAGATCGGCAGGTACTCAAATAACCGCTGCGGCTGCCGATCATAAACGGGACACCGCTTGCCACACTCAGGGCAAATGGGACGACTGTTGCGGCGAGGATTAATATCGACAACCAAGGCTTCTGTCCCGCCAATCAACATAACGCGGGTCGAGCCGTAAACGAACGACTTGAATCGTTCGACTTTATTCAGTAGAGTCTTAATCAGCATTGTCTTCTTCTGTTTGGGTTTGATAGTTTCCGGAAAAACCATCTTATCCAACCAGGAGAGACAATGCTCTAGTTTTTATTACTGCCTACCCACAGATTCTGCGGAGGAGGCATTGATGTTTGATCGGCATGAGTTCTCCACTGGATAAAATTCCCTCTCCCCGGCGTGGGAGAGGGTTAGGGAGAGGGGCGAATAGCAACAATCCCCCCCCCATCCCAACCTTCCCCTTTATGCCCGTATTTTGGGTGCATCAAGGGAGAAGGGGCAACATTCCAAAATACGCCATCTAAGCGGAAGATTAGTGCTAATCAGGAAACAAATTCATTTTACCCTTGATCATTTTCGAGCTTTGCAGGAAGATAAAAACACACAAGAATATGTTGAAATGTAATTCTGTTCTTTTCCGCAATTGACTTGGTTTGCATATTGTCCTTGGAGGGAGGTCTCATGCCACACCAATCTGCCACTCACGATTCGACCTACCTCACTCTGCTCGATTCTGTCGATGCTGTCATCTATGTAGCCGATATGCAGACCTACGAGCTTCTATTCATGAATAAAATGGCGCGGGAAATATCTGGTGGCAGTCTTGGTGGCACCTGTTGGGCAACACTCCAGGCCAACCAAAATAAGCCCTGCCTGTTCTGCACCAATGATCGCTTACTGGATAAAGATGGCAACCCGAAAGAACCCTATGTCTGGGAGTTTCAGAACACGCTCAATAAAGAATGGTACGAATGTCGGGACCAGGCAGTTCGCTGGCCAGATGGACGGCTGGTGCGTATGGAAATTGCTACCAATATTACAAAACGAAAACTGGCGGAAGAAACCATAGCGACAAATGAAGAACGTTTCAGAGAACTGTTTGAAAGTATGAGCAGTGGGGTCGCTGTCTATAAAGCGACAGATGACGGTCGGGATTTCATCTTTACAAACTTCAACCGCGCTGCAGAAAAAATTGAGTGCGTCAAACGGAAAGATATTATTGGGCACAAAGTAACTGAAATTTTCCCCGGGGTTGAGGACTTTGGAATATTGGCTGTTTTCCAAAGAGTCTATAAAACCGGTAAAGCGGAAAATCATCCAGTTTCTATCTACGCGGACAACCGAATCCAGGGTTGGCGAAACAATTATATCTACAAACTCCCAACAGAAGAAATTGTTGCTATCTATGATGATGTCACCGCACAAAAACAGGCTGAAGAGGCTTTGCGCAAAAGTGAAGAGAACCTGCGCACCATATTAAATTCTATTGGCGATGCCGTTATTGCCACAGACATCAATCACAAGATTATCCGCATGAACCCGATAGCGGAACAGCTGACCGGCTGGACAGCGGAAGAAGCTATAGGGGAACCTTTACTGCGAGTTTTTAATATTGTGAATGCAAAAACTCGCAAGGCAGTAGAGAATCCGGTCGATAAAGTTTTAAAAACTGGAAAGGTTGTCGGTCTGGCCAATCATACTATTTTGATTGGTAAAAACGGTCAGGAATCGCAGATTGCAGATTCCGCAGCACCCATCCGTGACAGTGAAAGGGAAACAACCGGGGTTGTGCTGGTTTTCCGGGATGTCACAGCAGAATACCAAATACGTGAAGAATTGCAGAAAATGCAACAACTGGAAAAAATCGGCACGTTAGCTGGAGGCATTGCCCATGATTTCAATAATATTCTCTCTGGAATCTTTGGCAATATTTCTATGGCAAAAAGGCGCGCTGGACACAATCATCCCTGCCTAAAATATCTGGATCAAGCAGAGATCAGTGCAGAACGGGCGAAAAATCTAACTGGAAAATTACTGACCTTTACCAAGGGCGGTGCACCGATCAAAGATTATGTCAGCCTCGGAGAGCTGATAAAAGAAGTTGCAGAATTTGATCTTTCCGGCAGCAATGTTAAGTTAATCTTCGAGCAGGCGGACAATCTTTGGACTGCACAAATCGACAAAGGGCAGATTCAACAGGTCTTCTCAAACCTGGTCATCAACGCCTTTCAGGCAATGCCAACAGGTGGTCATCTGTATATTAATCTGAAAAACCAGGAACACCCAGACTATCCGGGTGCAGAAATAAAACCGGGGAAGTATCTTCAAGCCACGATCCGCGATGAAGGGAAAGGGATTGATGAAAAAGACCTTCCACGTATCTTTGACCCCTACTTCAGCACCAAGCAAACTGGCCGGGGGTTGGGGCTGGCCACAGTCTATTCTATCGTCACGAAACATGATGGCCACATTAAGGTCACTTCTACTTCTGGAAAGGGAACCACTTTCACCCTGTGCCTCCCCGCGGTGGATGCAAAACCCACAACAGAGAGTACTGTTACTAATGAAGATCCACTCTTTGGGGGGCAATCTATCAAAGTGTTATTCATGGATGATGAAGAAACCATCCGGGAATTAACCGCGGAGATGTTGACCAGACTGGGTTGCAGCGTTGAGTCAACAGCAGAGGGAGAAACAGCAATCAAGCTCTACAGCCAGGCGCTGCAAAGTGGAACACCTTATGACCTGGTTATTATGGATCTGACCATACCCGGAGGTATGGGGGGCAAGGATGCGATTAAATCTATTCTGGAGATTAATCCGAAGGCAAAAGTGATTGTTTCCAGCGGTTATACTGATGATCCGGTCATGGCTCACTATACAAATTATGGCTTTAAAGGGGTGGTGACCAAGCCTTACACAATGGGCGAGCTCAAGGATATCGTAGAGAAGACGTTAAAATCGTAGTTTCAGCAATACTGAACAACTATTCACTGAAAATGCATAGGTTCGAAACAGGACTGAAAGTCTTGAACTAAAGTCCATGGTTTTTACCTGCGTGTTGAAACAATAAATCACAAAAAAAGGCCGTTTGGAGTCATTCCGAACGGCCCTTACTTAGATAACTCAGATTGTTACCAGTTTTCACCCAGCAACTCAAAATGAGCTTGAGGATGGATACAGGCGGGGCACTGCTCAGGAGCTTCATCTCCCGTATGCAAGTATCCACAGTTCCGGCAACGCCAGACCACTGGCTGTTCACGTTTAAAGACTTTACCATCCTCAATGTTAGCCAGCAAATCACGATAACGTTTTTCATGCTGCTTTTCAGCGACAGAAATCGCGTTCCAGGCTGCGGCAATCAGCGGGAAACCCTCTTTCAGGGCAATCTCGGCAAAAGCAGGATAGAGCTCGGTATGTTCCTCATTTTCGCCAGTTGCAGCAGCTAGCAAATTCTCCGCAGTGGTGGCCATCTTGCCAGCTGGATACATGGCGGTAATTTCAAGATCGCCACCCTCAAGAAATTTAAAAAAACGCTTGGCATGTTCCTTTTCCTGATTGGCCGTTTCCTCAAAAACATCAGCAATCTGCACATAGCCCTCTTTTTTTGCAATGCTGGCAAAATAGGTGTAACGGGTTCTGGCCTGAGATTCTCCGGCGAAAGATTTCAATAAGTTTTTTTCTGTTTCTGTTCCTTTAATACTTAACGACATGAATTTTCCTCCTGATTATTGGTCTGTGGCTACCCATCACAAATATGAGCAACCTGTTATATTTTATTTGTACTGCAGTTAACCCTATTTTTGAATTTCCTTCAATGGAATATCCATAGCTCTGGCAATCCCCTCACCATAAGCGGGATCAGCCTTATAACAATTTGCTGCATGGCGAACTTTTATTTCGCGGGGGGCGTCACCCATAGCACGAGCCGTATTGCCGAACAGAAGCTCTTGTTGCTCGGGATTCATCAGCTGAAATAGACCTCCAGCCTGACTGTAGTGGTCATCGTCATCCTCATAATGATTCCAATGATCGGCAGCACCTTCCAGACTCAACGGCGGCTCAGAAAAATCCCGCTGTTCCTGCCACTCATCATAACTGTTTGGTTCATAGCCAAGGGTACTGCCATGATTCCCATCAACCCGCATGGCACCATCACGGTGAAAACTGTGAAAAGGACAACGTGGCTGGTTAACTGGAATCTGCTGATGGTTGACACCCAGGCGATAGCGCTGGGCATCTCCATATGAAAACAAGCGGCCCTGTAACATTTTATCCGGCGAAAAACCAATTCCAGGAACAATATTTGCGGGATTGAAAGCTGCCTGTTCGACATCGGCAAAATAATTATCCGGATTTCGGTTGAGTTCCAAAACACCAACATCAATCAGCGGATAATCAGAATGCGGCCAGACTTTGGTTAAGTCAAAAGGATTAAAGGGAAATTGAGCAGCAGCTTCTTCCGGGACAATTTGAATCTGCATATTCCAGCGGGGAAAATCACCGGATTCAATACTGTCATAGAGATCACACTGGTGACTCTCCCGGTTCTTGCCAATGAGGGTTTCAGCTTCAGCATCGCTCAAACATTTGATCCCCTGCTGAGTTTTAAAGTGGAATTTGACCCAATAGCGCTGGTTATCTGCACTGATAAAACTGTAAGTATGACTGCCATAAGCGTTCATATGACGGTAGGAAAGAGGGATACCTCGGTCACTCATAGTAATAGTCACCTGGTGCAAAGCCTCGGGCAACAGAGTCCAGAAATCCCAGTTATTTTTAGCACTGCGCATATTGGTCCGCGGATCACGCTTGACCGCATGGTTGAGATCGGGGAATTTCAATGGATCTTTGAGGAAGAAAACCGGCGTGTTATTACCAACCAGATCCCAATTCCCCTCTTCTGTATAAAACTTCATCGCCACACCACGAATATCCCGCTCCGCATCAGCTGCACCACGCTCACCCGCAACTGTGGAAAAACGGACAAACAGTTCAGTCTTTTTACCAACCACGGAAAAAATCTTCGCCCTTGTATATTTACTGATGTCATGAGTCACGGTAAAAGTGCCAAAGGCACCCGACCCTTTTGCATGCATTCGCCGCTCGGGAATAACTTCGCGGTCAAAACTGGCCAGCTTTTCCTGAAACCAGACATCCTGCAGGAGCATTGGACCACGCGACCCTGCAGTCATAACGTGATTATTGTCCGAAACTGGAGCGCCACCATTCGTCGTGAGTTTTTTCTTCATTACATAATCCTTTCGGGTTAAAGGTTAGAAGTTACCGGATATTTAGCGATATCTCTTTAATAATTATTCTTATCTGTGTTGTAAAAAAAAGGAGCTCAACAGGAGCAACTGTCATTTAAGACACTTATGACAGGTTCCATAAACCACAATATTTTTCCGATCGATTCGCCCCCAGGAATGAACTTCTTCCGGCAAAGAAGCAGTATCAATATATTGCCACTGAAAATCGATAATCTCTTTACACTTGCGACAGATTAAATGGTGATGCTGAACCTGCGTAACTTCAAAATGTGCCTGACTTTCAGATGTTTCAACTTTAGTAACCAGACTGAGATTCGCAAAAGTTCCAAGGGTGCGATAAACAGTATCCAAAGACAAGGTTGGCATCCCCTGGATCAAACGCTGATGAAGCATTTCCGCCGTAGGGTGATCTGTCGCCCGTGCCAGCTCCTTAAAAATCTCCAGGCGTTGCGGAGTTAAACGTAAATCTTTGTCCCGGCAAGCTGCGGCAAAAACATCAAGTTGATTTTTTAAAGTCGACTGCATAATTTTCTCTGGAATCAATATAGGAACTATTACTAAATAAGAACATAATGAAAGAAGGAATAGTTTGTCAAGTATTAAAAAAAATAGTTTTAAAAAAAATAGCACCTCTGAATGGCGCTAGTTCAAGAAAACTTCCAGCAAAAACAGGACTGTTCTAGGTTTTCGTGGTGTGAACCACAGCGGTTCTTCGTGGATAGTGACCTTCGGGATGGTTCCAGATAGCTCCGGGATAATACCAAGTTTTTGTCGATCCGTATAAGCCATTCGCTGGTTCCGGAAACCGAAGGGTAAAGGGCACAAACCAGAAGCTAACCTATTGCCACGCCAAAAAAGGTTGTCCATATTATCTCAATAAGTTATCCAGTTCTTATTCTTTTTTCTGGGTGAACTCCTGCACAAGAGCCATTGACAGTCATAATAAATATCGTCATAATCCACGACCTCAGTCACGCAATTCTGCCCAGTTACAACCTTTCAAGGATTGAAAAACTGAGATAACAACTTGATTTGATTTAGCAATTCAGGTTCGATATTGCCGCCCTAGCTCAGTTGGTAGAGCAGTTCACTCGTAATGATCAGGTCATCGGTTCGACTCCGATGGGTGGCTCCAGAATAAAAACAGGCACTTAGCTTATATCAGCAAGTGCCTGTTTTTATTTTGAACATCCCATTTCTAAACGACAAAGCCTCGATATTTATAATAAAACGGGAAAAATCACTATCACGCTTGTTTTGTGGCATGGCATTCAATAGAATCAGTTTCTGAATGATAATATTCCTAACGGATCGGGATATGGCGACAGACTTATCTGAACCACAAGAGAAGAAAAAATCACGCCATAGACGGCGTGAATGGATGCTGATATTTCTAGCTGCTTTTTTGTTGATCTTAATTCCGCAACTGGAAAGTCGCCTCGTTGAACTGACGTCTCAACTGCCAATCAGCAACAGTATTATCGCTCTTGCAGTTATTAATCTGAATATCCTCTTGGTTCTGTTGTTTCTTTTTCTTATTTTTCGCAATCTCTTCAAGCTAGTCTTAGAACGACGGCGTGGGGTTCCAGGGGCAAAACTCCGCAGCAAACTTGTTGGGGCATTTATTGCTCTGTCGTTGATTCCAACAATGCTGTTATTTTTTGTCTCAGCAGGATTTATCAGCAGCAGTATCGATAACTGGTTTAACAATCAGGTAGAAAAGGCTCTTGATGAATCTCTGGAAGTCGCTCAAACTTACTATCGAAACTCAGAAGCAAATGCTCTCTACTATGCCGACCAACTGAGTCAGAGAATCAAAAAAGGCAAACTACTTAACGAAGAAAATTTGCCCCAGTTAAAGCAATTGATCAAAGAAAAACAAGAAGAATATAACCTTGGTATTGTTGAGGTTTTTTCATCAACACACGAGGAATTAGTCAGAGTTGCCAATCCCAAACTTCCGATCATTAAAATCACGACAGCGAGCTCAGATCCAGTACGTGAGGGGCTGCAGGGAATCCGCTTCTCACAGATAACCCCAGTTGGTCAGGCCGATTTGATCCGTGGGATTGTCCCTGTCCAGTCCAACTGGAACCCGAAGGATATTGTCGGGGTTGTCGTGGTTAATTACTATGTCCCCTACTCTCTCATCAATAAAATGAAAGAGATCGCGTCCTCGGTTGAGCAATACAAACTCACCAAATCAATAAAAGGTCAAATACAACAGAGTTATGTCGTTGTTCTGCTTCTTATCGCCTTAATTATTCTTTTTCTTGCCACCTGGTTTGGGTTTCAACTTGCCAGAAGTATCACCGTTCCGATCCAGGAGCTGGCAACGGCAACCACAAAAGTCGCGGCTGGCGATCTGGATATTCAGCTAAGAACCCGAAGTACAGATGAAATAGGGACACTGGTCAATGCCTTCAACAAGATGACAGCCGATCTTCGTCAAGGACGGGTTGAAGTTATCAGTGCCAATCAGGAGTTACAGAATTCAAACTTAGAACTGGATCGTCGCCGTGATTATATGGAAATAATTCTGGCTAATGTGACTGCCGGGGTTATTTCCATTGACCGATCAGGTCATCTGACCACAATCAACAAGTCAGCTGAAAACCTCCTCCACCTCAATTCAGATAAAATACTTGGCAAGGATTTTCGTGAGGTTATACCAAAGAGTTATATGCCACTCATCATGGAACTCCTGAAGGAACTTTTCTATTCAGAACGGGGAACAGTACGCCAGCAAACAACCATCTCAATTGGTAGTGATAAATTCACCCTGATGCTTAACCTCACCACATTACGCGATAAACACAATAACTTTTTAGGGACGGTTGTCGTTTTTGATGATTTAACACAACTTTATAAGGCACAACGTATGGCCGCATGGAGAGAGGTTGCAAAGCGGATTGCTCACGAGATCAAAAACCCACTGACACCTATCCAACTATCTGCTCAGCGGCTCCGGAAACGGTATCTAAATCGTTTCACAGATGATGATCACGTATTTGATGACTGTACCAAAATGATCAGCAATCAAGTTGATGAGTTGAAAAATCTGGTCAATGAGTTTTCAAACTTTGCCCGTATGCCTGCCACGAAACCAAGCGATAACAACCTCAACGAAGTGATTAGTGAATGCCTTTCATTGTACCGGGAAGCACATAAAAATATCACTTTTCAACACTCACTGGATCAGGATCTACCTGATACAAAATTTGATCGCGAGCAAATAAAAAGGGTTATTATAAATCTGTTAGAGAATGCCATTGCCGCAATTACAGGTAATGGAGAAATCCGACTAGAGACTGATTATAACCAGGAGCTACAGATCATTACTCTGACCGTTGCGGACTCCGGGTGCGGAATTCCTGCTGAAGATAAGACGCGATTATTTGAACCTTATTTTTCTACGAAAAAAACCGGGACAGGGTTAGGATTGGCTATAGTATCAACCATCGTAGCTGATCATAACGGCTATATTCGGGTTAGAGATAATAGCCCGAAGGGTGCACTGTTTATAATTGAACTACCGGCTACTGACAGCTAATAACCAGACAAGGAAACAAGATGAAAAGTATCCTCATCGTTGATGATGAAAATAGTATCCGCCAGAGCCTTGAAGGAATTCTTGAAGATGAGGGGTTTAAAACCTCTTTTGCTGCAACGGGAGAAGAATGTCTCACCTTAATCCAAACAGAGGATCCAGATTTGATTTTACTCGATATCTGGATGCCTGGGATAGATGGCTTAGAAACTCTCAAAAGAATTAAACAGTTACGCCCACATCAATTAGTCGTCATGATGAGTGGACATGGATCGATTGAAACTGCGGTTAAAGCAACCCGCCTCGGTGCCTCAGATTTTATTGAGAAGCCGCTTTCGCTTGAAAAGGTTCTCCTATCAATTCAAAATGCACTGAAGATTGGTCAGCTTGTTGCGGAGAATAAAGCCCTCAAAGAAAAGATAGGGCGTGACTACCAGATGATAGGAACCAGCCTGGCCATAGATCAACTAAAACAACAAATTAAAATGGCAGCACCAAGTTCAGGATGGGTGTTAATCAACGGGGAAAATGGAACGGGGAAGGAGCTTGTTGCAAGAGCAATTCATCAACAATCAACCCGGGCAGAAAAACCCTTTGTTGAGGTAAACTGCGCAGCAATTCCAGAAGAACTGATTGAATCGGAACTTTTTGGCCATGAAAAAGGTGCTTTCACCGGAGCAACCGCTGCACGCAAAGGTAAATTTGACCAAGCGAACGGAGGAACCCTTTTTCTAGATGAAATTGGGGATATGAGCCTGAAAACCCAAGCTAAAATATTACGGATATTACAAGAACAAAAATTTGATCGGGTTGGTGGAAATAGAACCATTCAAGTAGATGTGAGAGTTATTGCGGCAACAAACAAAAATCTCCAAAAAGAAATCAAGGTTGGAAATTTCCGGGAAGACCTCTTTTTTCGCCTTAATGTCCTTCCCTTTCAGGTTCCACCACTACGCAAGCGCAAAGACGACATTCCTCAATTGTGTAGGCACTTTCTCCAATATTTTTGCGGCAAAGAGAGTCGGGAGATAAAATCTATTACCAAAGAAGCATTCAACGCCTTGCTGGCCTATGATTGGCCAGGCAACGTCAGGGAATTAAAAAATCTGATCGAGAGATTAGTCATTATGACTCCAGGCCAAACAATTAATCTTGCTGATCTGCCCCACGGAATCAAGCAACCTGAATCGAGAAGTGAAACTCAAAAAATCACCCCTTTGGAGCTACCGGACTCATATCGTGAAGCAAAGGAGGAATTCGAAAAACAATTCCTGATAGAAAAACTACGGAAGAATAATTGGAATGTTTCCAAAACAGCAGAGGAAATTGGACTGGAACGTTCAAACCTGCATAGAAAAATAAAAGCTTATCAAATAGAGGCGACATAATCAGTCATACCTTACATTTTAACACCAAAAAAAAGCCCCATCCTTCAAAGAAGGATGGGGCTTTTCAATTAATTTCGGCGACGACCTACTTTCCCACATAGTCTCCCATGCAGTATCATCGGCGCTGTAGGACTTAACTTCTGTGTTCGGGATGAGAACAGGTGTGACCCCTACGCTATAGCCACCGAAAACCGTAAAACTGGTTCTCAATTGCATTAACTTGATGTGATTTAGAATAACGACAACTTTTAAGGGGGTCGGGGGAGAATAAATTCTCCCCCTTCCCTATCAAAAAACTATTTATGGTCAAGCCTCACGGTCAATTAGTACCGGTAAGCTGAACACATTACTGTGCTTACACACCCGGCCTATCAACGTTGTAGTCTCCAACGGACCTTCAGGGGGGTAACCCCCAGGGAGATCTAGTCTTGAGGTTGGCTTCCCGCTTAGATGCTTTCAGCGGTTATCCTTTCCGAACGTAGCTACCCTGCGATGCCACTGGCGTGACAACAGGAACACTAGTGGTTCGTCCATTCCGGTCCTCTCGTACTAGGAACAGATCCTCTCAAATCTCCTACGCCCACGGCAGATAGGGACCAAACTGTCTCACGACGTTTTAAACCCAGCTCGCGTACCACTTTAATTGGCGAACAGCCAAACCCTTGGGACCGACTTCAGCCCCAGGATGTGATGAGCCGACATCGAGGTGCCAAACCTCCCCGTCGATGTGAACTCTTGGGGGAGATAAGCCTGTTATCCCCGGAGTACCTTTTATCCGTTGAGCGATGGCCCTTCCATACAGAACCACCGGATCACTAAGACCTACTTTCGTACCTGCTCGACCTGTATGTCTCGCAGTCAAGCTCCCTTATGCCTTTGCACTCTACGGCTGGTTTCCAATCAGCCTGAGGGAACCTTCGCGCGCCTCCGTTACAATTTAGGAGGCGACCGCCCCAGTCAAACTACCCACCAGGCAGTGTCCCCGATCCAGATAATGGACCTAGGTTAGATATCCAGAAGAATAAGGGTGGTATTTCAAGGGCAACTCCACCGACACTGGCGTGCCAGCTTCAAAGTCTCCCACCTATCCTACACATACTGTCCCGAATATCACTGCCAAGCTATAGTAAAGGTTCACGGGGTCTTTCCGTCTTGCCGCGGGTAGACGGCATCTTCACCGCCAATTCAATTTCGCTGAGTCTCTGGTTGAGACAGTGCGGAAGTCGTTACGCCATTCGTGCAGGTCGGAACTTACCCGACAAGGAATTTCGCTACCTTAGGACCGTTATAGTTACGGCCGCCGTTTACCGGGGCTTCGGTTCAATGCTTCGCTTGCGCTAACACATCCCCTTAACCTTCCGGCACCGGGCAGGCGTCACACCCTATACTTCCTCTTGCGAGTTTGCAGAGTGCTGTGTTTTTAGTAAACAGTCGCTACCGCCATTTCTCTGCGACCTCCTTCGGCTCCACGAGCAAGTCGTATCACCTAATGGAGGCACACCTTCTCCCGAAGTTACGGTGTTATTTTGCCGAGTTCCTTAACCAGAGTTATCTCAATCACCTTGGCATTTTCTGCCCGCCCACCTGAGTCGGTTTTCGGTACGGTCTCTTATAATCTGAAGCTTAGAGGCTTTTCTTGGAAGCATGGGATCAACTACTTTGTGAGCTTAAAGCTCTCGTCATCACGTCTCAGCGTTTCATAGGAAAGCGGATTTACCTACCTTCCCCGCCTACTCGCTTAAACCGGGACAACCAACACCCGGATAGTCTACCCTTCTCCGTCCCCCCATCGCAATTATAAGAGGTACAGGAATATTAACCTGTTTCCCATCGACTACGGCTTTCGCCCTCGCCTTAGGGGCCGACTAACCCTTCGCAGATTACCTTAACAAAGGAAACCTCGGGCTTACGGTGTGTGGGTTTCTCACCCACATTTTCGCTACTCATGTCAGCATAAGCTCTTGTAGTTCCTCCAGCGCTCCTTACGGTACACCTTCAGCGGTTGCTACAATGCTCCCCTACCACTTATCCTAACGGATAAGTTCGCAGCTTCGGTACTGTGCTTGAGCCCCGTTACATTTTCGGCGCAGGCCCACTCGACCAGTGAGCTATTACGCTTTCTTTAAAGGGTGGCTGCTTCTAAGCCAACCTCCTGGTTGTTTATGCATTCCCACAACCTTTCCCACTTAGCACAGATTTAGGGACCTTAGCTGGCGATCTGGGTTGTTTCCCTCTCGACTACGGACCTTATCACCCGCAGTCTGACTCCCGTATAGACGTTCTCGGCATTCGGAGTTTGATTAGGTTTGGTACTCTGGTAAGAGCCCTAGCCCATTCAGTGCTCTACCTCCGAGACGATTCGTACGAGGCTATACCTAAATATATTTCGGGGAGAACCAGCTATCTCCGAGTTTGATTAGCCTTTCACTCCTATCCACAGGTCATCCCCTCAGTTTTCAACCTAAGTGGGTTCGGTCCTCCACGACGTGTTACCGTCGCTTCAACCTGCCCATGGATAGATCACTCGGTTTCGGGTCTACTCCCAGCAACTAAATCGCCCTATTAAGACTCGCTTTCGCTACGGCTCCACCTGACGGCTTAACCTCGCTGCTGAACGTAACTCGCTGACTCATTATGCAAAAGGCACGCGGTCACCCTGACCGAAGTCATAGGGCTTCCACTGCTTGTAGGCATACGGTTTCAGGGTCTATTTCACTCTCCTCATCGGAGTTCTTTTCACCTTTCCCTCACGGTACTATGCACTATCGGTTATCGGGGAGTATTTAGCCTTGGAAGATGGTCCTCCCAGCTTCCCACAGGATTTCTCGTGTCCCGTGGTACTCGGGGTTACCCTAGGGTGGATCTCGGTTTCACATACGGGGCTTTCACCCTCTATGGCGGCACTTTCCAGAGCCTTCTATTACCGATCACCAATCCCACGTCGGGGCCCCACAACCCCAGAACCACCGTAGTAGTTCTGGTTTGGGCTAATCCGCGTTCGCTCGCCGCTACTAGCAGAATCTCAATTGATTTCTTCTCCTACAGGTACTTAGATGTTTCAGTTCCCTGCGTTCGCCTCATAGACCTATGTATTCAGTCTATGATGACAGGGTATGATCCCTGCCGGGTTTCCCCATTCGGACATCTCCGGGTCAAAGCCTGTTTAGCGGCTCACCGAAGCTTTTCGCAGCTTACCACGTCCTTCATCGCCTCCCGATACCAAGGCATCCACCATACGCCCTTAGTAGCTTGACCATATCTAGTCTTTTACTAAGTTGTACTTGCCTTTACTTGCTATCGCTTTACTTATCATTATCTCATCACAAGAATAATGATATTTCTAAATCTATCAGTCATATGCAATTGTCAAAGATCGAATACTAATCACGAATTTGGTGGAGGTGAACGGGATCGAACCGATGACCTCCTGCTTGCAAGGCAGGCGCTCTCCCAACTGAGCTACACCCCCGAAAAAATCTGGTGGGCCAGGGAGGACTTGAACCTCCGACCTCACGATTATCAGTCGTGTGCTCTAGCCAGCTGAGCTACTAGCCCATATCCACACTTAATTCGCTTAAATTCGATATCAAAGAACGCAAAACCTCTCACAAAGAAGAGGCTCTGGTCTCTCAAAACTAAATAGCAGACTAAGAACTTGCTTAGATTCGAAGCTTTGCTAACTGCGTTACCACAGCGCAAGCTCCTTAGAAAGGAGGTGATCCATCCGCACCTTCCGGTACGGATACCTTGTTACGACTTCACCCCAGTTACCGATCATACCATAAACGGCTGCTTCCCGAAGGTTAGCCCACCGGTTTCCGGTACAATCGACTCCCGTGGTGTGACGGGCGGTGTGTACAAGGCCCGGGAACGTATTCACCGCGTCATGCTGATACGCGATTACTAGCGATTCCAACTTCATAGAGTCGAGTTGCAGACTCCAATCCGAACTGAGACCGGCTTTTTGGGATTCGCTCCACCTTGCGGTATTGCTGCCCTTTGTACCGGCCATTGTAGCACGTGTGTAGCCCTAGGCATAAGGGCCATGAGGACTTGACGTCATCCCCACCTTCCTCCGGTTTAACACCGGCAGTCTCCCTAGAGTGCCCAACTTAATGATGGCAACTAAGGACAAGGGTTGCGCTCGTTGCGGGACTTAACCCAACATCTCACGACACGAGCTGACGACAGCCATGCAGCACCTGTCACCGATCCAGCCAAGCTGACCTCTATTTTTCCATAGAGTACGATCGGGATGTCAAGCCTAGGTAAGGTTCTTCGCGTTGCGTCGAATTAAACCACATGCTCCACCGCTTGTGCGGGCCCCCGTCAATTCCTTTGAGTTTTAGCCTTGCGGCCGTACTCCCCAGGCGGGGTACTTAATGCGTTAGCTGCGGCACTGCAGGAGTGGTTACCCGCAACACCTAGTACCCATCGTTTACGGCGTGGACTACCAGGGTATCTAATCCTGTTCGCTCCCCACGCTTTCGCATCTCAGCGTCAGTATTGGTCCAGAAAGCCGCCTTCGCCACTGGTGTTCCTCCGAATATCTACGGATTTCACTCCTACACTCGGAATTCCACTTTCCTCTCCCATACTCAAGACTGCCAGTATCCAATGCACTTCCGGGGTTGAGCCCCGGGCTTTCACACCAGACTTAACAGTCCGCCTACATGCTCTTTACGCCCAATAATTCCGAACAACGCTTGCACCCTCCGTATTACCGCGGCTGCTGGCACGGAGTTAGCCGGTGCTTCCTTTGAGGGTACCGTCAGCTCTCTTGCGAGTATTTCTTCCCCTCTGACAGAAGTTTACGACCCAAAGGCCTTCATCCTTCACGCGGTATTGCTGCGTCAGGGTTTCCCCCATTGCGCAAAATTCCCCACTGCTGCCTCCCGTAGGAGTCTGGACCGTGTCTCAGTTCCAGTGTGGCTGATCATCCTCTCAGACCAGCTATCCATCGCAGCCTTGGTAGGCCGTTACCCCACCAACTAGCTAATGGACCGCGGACTCATCCTAAGGCAATAAATCTTTTCTCACTTCTTCCGAGGAAGGCGTGAGCTTATCCGGTATTAGCACCCCTTTCGAAGTGTTATCCCAGACCTTAGGGCAGATTATCCACGTGTTACTCACCCGTGCGCCACTCTACTAGGAATCCGAAGATTCCGTTCGCGTTCGACTTGCATGTGTTAGGCATACCGCCAGCGTTCGTTCTGAGCCAGGATCAAACTCTCCAGTTATATTTCTGAAGTTTTGTATCCATGTTTTGTTCAATTACTTGAACCCTTACAAGCTCTTTAAACATCTGCTATTTAGTTTTCAAAGACCAGATTTTTGCCTCACCGAGATGAAGCGACAAGAGGGGATACTATCTAAACTCCCAAAACTTGTCAATCTTTTTTTTAACTTTTTTTGCTTTTTTTTGAACCCGTTCTCAGCGCCAATCAACCCCACGCCCAAGCAACGGAGGGTAGTTATATACAATCAGACAGCAGAACGTCAACAGTTTTTTTATTTTTTTTTGACAAATTTAGACATTCTATCTAACCCATTGTTTTATCAATGTTTTAAAATAACTCAACTGGCAACAAATCGGGCAAAACGACGTTTCCCTACCTGTACGATACATTCTTTTTCAAGGGATACTTCTAAATCGGTGTCACTGATTTTTTCACCCCCCAGAGAAACCGCCCCCTGCTTGATCATCCGTCGCGCCTCGCCATTGGATTTTACCATCCCTGCCTCTACCATTAACCGACAGATCCAAATAGGGCCATCAGCCATAATTGAAAATATAGGGATCTCATCCGGCAACTGTTTCTGCTTAAATTGCCGGACAAATTCGTCCGCCGCCACCTCAGCTGCATCAATACCATGAAAACGTGCCGTCAATTCTAACGCCAAGGCTTTTTTACTTTCCATTGGATGAGTCCCACCTGCCACACCCTGCACCCCGGCAATAATTGATTCAAGCCTGACATTATCGACATCGGACAATAATTCGTAGTAGCGCAGCATCAACTCATCGCTGATACTCATCACCTTTCCATATATTTCTTTGGGGAGGTCAGTGATGCCAATATAATTATTGAGCGACTTGCTCATCTTATTAACGCCGTCAAGCCCCTCAAGTAATGGCATCATTAATACCGACTGGGGTCGCTGCCCCATCTGCTTCTGTAGCTCTCGACCGACCAGTAAATTAAACTTCTGATCCGTACCCCCCAATTCAACATCAGCTTCCAGGGCGACAGAATCGTATCCCTGCACCAACGGATACATAAACTCATGGATAGCAATAGGCTGCTGGCCAGAATAGCGCTTATGGAAATCATCTCGTTCCAACATTCGCGCCACAGTATATCGAGCAGAGAGCTCGATCATCCCGGCAGCATCCATCTTGCTCATCCAGCGGCTATTAAAATCAATGACTGTCTTGACTGGATCAAGGATTTTAAAGACCTGTTCCTTATATGTTTCGGCATTTCGTAAAACATCCTCACGCGTGAGCGCCTTACGTGTCTCATTCTTCCCAGTAGGGTCACCAATCATGCCGGTAAAATCCCCAATCAGGAACACCACACGATGCCCCAGATCTTGAAATTGTTTTAGTTTCTGAATTAACACTGTATGGCCGAAATGGAGATCGGGCGCAGTTGGATCAAAACCGGCCTTAATAGTTAATGGCTTCCCAGTCTCCACCGATTGCTGCAATTTAGCTTCCAGCTCCGCCTCAACCAATATTTCTACTGCCCCCCGACGGATAATTTCCATTTGTTCCTGTACCGACTTCATATTGTCCTCACCTTCTTCTATTGTTGCACTGGCAAAAAAACGTCAGCAAACTAAACAAAATTTTCGTCCTGAAAAAACGCGGTAGTACAGCAGGGCAGATTTTTTTGTGATGCCATCATTTTTGTTGAATTCGCTCAATCTGTTCGCAAGTTCCTGTCGCTTCGTTAATGGTCAACAAAACAGCTGAGAGCTGTGGATCCTTCTTGGCCACTTCAAGTTTGACAGGCAATTGGGTAAGAAATCTATCCATGGCATTTTTTTTCTGATTGCCGATGATAGCATCCTGGCTGCCAGACATACCAACATCGGTCAAGTAACCGGTTCCTCCAGCCAAAATTCGCTCATCAGCTGTTTGCACATGGGTATGGGTTCCAATAACTGCTGAAACCTGGCCATCCAGATAATAACCAAGCGCCTGTTTTTCGCTTGTCGCTTCTGCATGAAAATCAACCATAATAATCGGGGTGGATAACCTCAGTTCGGCGAGCAGAGCCTCGGCAGCACGAAACGGGCAATCAAGATTTTTCATAAACACCCGCCCTTCAAGGTTTAAAATGCCGACCTTGATTCCAGCGGCAGTTTCATAGATGCCACTACCGCGACCCGGGAGTCCTGGTGGGTAATTTGCCGGACGTAATAGACGAGATTCGCGATCCAGTATCGGCATGATTTCTTTTTTGTCCCAAATATGATTTCCGCTGGTCACAACATCAACACCGGAATCAAACAATTCACGCAGGACAGACCCCGTCAAACCGTATCCAGCAGCAGCATTTTCACCATTAGCGACAACCAGATCAACAAGATGTCGATCAATCAAACGACCAAGGTTCTCTGCTAAAGTTCGCCTTCCCGCCCGACCAACAATATCACCAATAAATAACAACCTCACAAAACACTCCAGATATGAAATCAGGGCTCGAGTCAAAATTTCCCATAAGGGGAAAAACAACACGAGCCCTGCCTGTTCCTATTTTCCCTAAAAAATCGACGCTTATTTGGCGTACTCGACAGCCCTGGTTTCACGAATAACATTAACCCGGATCTGTCCCGGGTAGGTCAGTTCCTGCTCAATTTTGCTGGCAATATCTTTTGCCAATACATGTGAATAATCATCCGTAACTTGATCACTCGACACCATGACCCGAATTTCACGACCAGCTTGAATCGCAAAGCAACCGGTCACTCCATCAAATGAGGTAGCAACCTGCTCCAGATCACGTAACCGCTTGACATAGGTTTCCAAGGTCTCTCTGCGTGCTCCGGGACGTGCGCCAGACAAGGCATCTGCTGCCTGGGTTAAAATCGCCAGAACTGTTTCCGGTTTTTCATCCTCATGATGTGCTGCAATAGCGTGGACAATTTGGGGTGATTCGCCATACTTGCGTGCAAGATCACCACCATTGACCGCATGGGAACCTTCCATCTCGTGGCTGACTGCCTTACCAATATCGTGGAGCAAACCAGCACGCTTTGCCTGCTTAACATTGCCCCCCAGTTCAGCAGCCATCATGCCGCACAGGAAAGCGACCTCAATCGAATGTACCAGCACATTTTGTCCATAGGAAGTTCGGTACTTGAGCATCCCAAGCAACTTTATAATTTCAGGATGGATACCATGCACCCCGACATCAAAAGTTGCCTGTTCACCCGCCAGGCGGATTTCCTCGGCAACTTCCTCCTGAGCTTTCTCAACCAATTCCTCTATTCGTGCAGGATGGATTCGACCATCAGCAATCAGTCGCTCCAACGAAATTCTGGCGACCTCCCTACGGACAGGATTAAACCCGGATATCACAACAGCCTCAGGAGTATCATCGATAATGAGATCAATCCCGGTTGCTGCTTCAATGGCACGAATATTCCGTCCCTCACGTCCGATAATCCGCCCTTTCATTTCATCCGATGGCAAAGGAACAACACTGACGGTCTTTTCTGCAACAAAGTCTCCAGCATAACGTTGAATGGCCAAGGCCATAATCTTTCTCGCCTTTTTATCGGCAACTTCATGAGCCTCTTCTTCAATTTTTCTAATTCCCCTGGCGGCATCGTGGCGTGCTTCGCTCAACATTGCATCAATTAACTGCTGTTTGGCTTGCTCGGCACTCATACCAGAGATATTTTCCAGTTTATTCCGTTGCTCAGTGTAGATCTGGTCAATTTCACGGTTCTTTTTCTGTAACTGATCACTACGTTCGCGATGTTGAGCTTCCTGACGACTCAATTCTTCACTCCGCTTCTCAATATTATCCTGCTTGCGTTCGAGATTTTCCTCCTTCTGTTGAAGACGATTTTCTTGAACCTGAATCTCTTTGCGTAACTGACGAGCCTCCTGTTCCCAATCGGTCTTCGCCTGCAGGACCACATCCTTAGCTTGAATAGCAGCCTCTTTACGAAGGGAATCCGCGTCCTTTTCTGCGTCGCTGACAATTTTTTCTGCTTCAACCTTAGCATTGTTAAGCGTTGATTCAGACAGTTTCCGACGCAAAATCATACCGAGAAAAACACCCACAGCCAAGGCCGCGAGAATGAATATTGTTGTTAAATTATCAGCATGCACAGTAGTATCCTCTCTTTGCAGAGTTTATAATGAACCCGCCATCCTAAATATGACAGGGAATGAATCTTCTTTCCGTTGCAATAAAATCTACCGTTTGATCGTGCGCTTCAATTGGCAGACCATCACAGAGCTGCCCTTCAAAGCAGAGTCCAACCGTGACACTTCCTGCTGGTTTTCCAGCTAGCTGCCGATCATAAAAGCCACGCCCATAGCCTATGCGATACCCACGCAAATCAAAAGCAACACCAGGAACGACAATGAGGTCAAGATCAGTAACAGTTGCTCTTTTTCCCATCCCCGGTTCAGCGACACCAAAAGCCCCGGACACCAGTTTATCAAGTTTGTGCACTTCAATAAACTCCAGTTCATCACCAACAACTTTTGGATAATAAACTCGCTGATTCAATTTTCTGGCTGCAGTAAAAAGCTGCTCCGTTGCCACCTCATTATGAATCGGGCTATAGAGTGCAAGAGTCCCCGCCCGGGCAAAAGGGGCTGAAGCAATCAACTGCTGCTGCGCCTGATAGCTGAAACGGGAACATAACCCCGGATCCAATTGTTTACGCCAAGTTAGAAACCGTTTCCGAACCGTTTTTTTTTCCATATCAATTGAGTCTTTTGTAAAAGTCGTCATCCTCGTGAAAACGGGAACCCAGTTTTTGACAAGTCCAAGAAACCTCTGGATTCCCGCCTACGCGGGAATGACAGTCTCTGAATTTTAAAGGCTTTTACAAGAGGCTCATCAGTAAAGACAGTTACAGGCGTTCAGAGCAACAGAAAATGGAGGGGGCACAAAAGAAAGGGTAAATAGACTACAGAATGCAAACCCAAATATCAGGCATGGTATCAGTTAAAACTATCCATACCTGAAAATCAGCAGATATTTTCTTCGCCAACTAACCAGAATTATCTGCACCAACAAAAACTACAAAAAGGATCGCAACGCCCCTACCAAAGGCAGGGTTTTAAACGCCTTAACAGGCGTACGTGTCTATACTTAATTATATTGTGCCGTACCAAAATCTATCTAAAAGCCCTGATCACAGGGTCACTACAACCGCTTTTCTAACATTATGTGACCGATAATACATTTTAATTATCAACTTTAGCAACCAGAATTATTGGAAACAGCACGTTCTAAGTGTTCAACAAGCTGTTCCAAGCGGCTATCTCGCCCTTCTAAATCCTGTTTTTTTTGATCCAGCAATTGTAAATACTGACCGGCAAGATTCAGTAAGGTCAAAACTGTCAGGTCTCTTGTATCAACAGACATACCAGCACCTGTCTCTGCCAATTTTTCTTCAATAAACCTGACCACCCGCTGCACTTGATCCTCAGATTCTTGGCTACGGAAACTATATTCACGACCCAGAATGCTAATTTGAACGCTGGAATTCAAGATTCCTCCAGTTGGACATTATCAAGACGCTTAAGTATCCGATCGATCTCTTCAAGAAGGTAGCTCCGCTCTTCTTGCCACTTCATCTTTTCAATTTGAAGAGTGTCATTATTAACTTTCAGACGACTGTTTTGCTCGAGCAATATCTCAATTGCACTCTCTAACCGATCTAAAATTTCCATTTTCAAATATCCCCACCCAGAAGTTCAAGTTGTTTTTCTTGTTTATCTCACTCACTATCAAAGAGCACTGAAATAAACATTTCGGCATCAAAGGGTCGTAAATCATCAATCTTCTCTCCAATACCGACAAAACGAACCGGCACTTGCAACTCTGCAGCGATAGCGATGATAATTCCCCCTTTGGCGGTGCCATCCAATTTTGTCAGGGCAATTCCATCCAGTGGTACGGCTTGATTAAATAATTGAGCCTGAGTTAAGGCATTTTGTCCTGTTGTTGCATCAAGAACCAAAAGAACCTCGTGGGGAGCTCCAGGAATTTCCCGATCAAGAACCCGACGAATTTTTTTCAGTTCTTCCATCAGGTTGACTTTTGTATGCAACCGGCCAGCGGTATCAAGCAACAAAATATCTGCCTTGCGAGCAACGGCGGCCTTGGCTGCATCAAAAGCTACCGCACTGGGATCGGCTCCCTCAGTGTGACTGATGACCTCTACCTCAGCCCTTTCACCCCAGATTTGTAATTGCTCTGCTGCGGCCGCACGGAAAGTATCTCCAGCGCCAAGAATAACCTTTTTACCATCCAAGGCAAATTGGTTGGCTAACTTACCTATTGTCGTCGTTTTACCAACACCATTGACACCAATGACCATGATAACAAAAGGAGCTGCACTGGTAACATCTAATGGTTTACTTTCAAAGGTTAATATTTTCCTCAATTCATCGATCAGCAACTGACGCACCTGGCTGGGGGAGATCAACTCACTTCTTGCCTGACTCGACTCCAAAGATCCAATCAACTGTTGCGTTGTTTTAATTCCTAAATCGGCAGTGATCAAAATTTCTTCGAGTTCTTCAAGCAAATCTTCATCAATAGAGGTACGGCCGCGCAATAAGCTGTCAACCCGACCTACTAACGAAGACTGGGTTTTGGATAGACCACGTTTGAGTCGTTCCAGCAGGCTCAAGCTTTCTTCGAGCTCTTCTTCCGGTTCTGGTTCTAGAACGGACTCTTCTGCAGGCTCAGATTCTACAGCATCGTGCTTTTCTGTTTGTTTTTTTTGTTCTTCTGCTTGCGCTATTCCGTCATCACTCTCTTTAGGTCTTCTGAATGATTTCAAAAGAAACAGGACAAACAGCAGAACAACAACCGTGACTCCAAGATATAAAATAGCAAAGGCCGCTAATTGCCGGTATTCTTCTGGAACCCCGACAGAAGCCAGCAACTGCGACAAACTTAAAATAACAGCATTGAGCCATTCCACCATATCGACCCAGGGTAACGATCTAAACCATTCCATATACTTTCAAATCCTTAACAATTTAAACTGGTAATATTTCAACAATCATTCAAATTCACCACGTAATTCCTCAATACAACAGCGCATTTTATATGTTGCACGGGCGGTAATTGACTCCAGCCCCAACTGCAATATCAGCAGATAGTCTTTAGTTAAGGGGGCAATTAAAGTTTTGTTCTGGTCGGTACGAATGACAACATCCTCAAGGGCGCCACCGTCAACCCGGGATAGTGCATCCCGCAGGAGACTGAGAATGATCCCACTGTGTGCACCAAGAACTTTGATATCATACTCATCGACCCGCGCAACCTGATCAACGGACTCCCCTTCCCAATCAATAATTATCGCCCCCCGAGCACCAGGGATATCTTCTAACAACCGGTTCAATAATGATTTAAATGGCATGACAGACCTCGTTGGTCAAAACACTTTAGCTACAGACATCAACCTATGCAGACAGAGCGTTATCAACAACCCCGGAAGGGAAATCATTGATGCGCACAGAAACCAATTTTGATATTCCTGGTTCCTGCATCGTAACTCCGTACATAACATCGACAATCCCCATAGTTCGCTTACTATGGGTGATAATAATAAATTGTGACTGTTTTGTCATCTCTTTGACGATATCGGCAAAGCGGTCGATATTAGCATCGTCCAGGGGAGCATCAACTTCATCGAGAATACAGAACGGAGTTGGTTTGATCAAAAACAGTGAAAAAATTAACGCCACAGCTGTCAGAGCCTTTTCTCCCCCGGAGAGTAAATTGACACTCTGCAAACGTTTTCCTGGTGGCTGGACAATTATATCAACACCTGTTTCAAGTAAATCACTCTCATCTGTCAACCGTAATTCAGCCTTGCCACCATTAAATATTCGGGGGAAAACCTGCTGGAATTTCATATTGACCTGTTCAAATGTTTCCTTGAAGCGTCTTCTTGTTGTCCGATTGATCTGGGTGATCGCTTTTTGTAAATCGTCCAAAGATTGATTCAAATCATCGCGCTGCTGTAATAAGAAATCGTAGCGCTCTTCTTGTTCACGATACTCATCTATCGCCATCAAGTTGACTTCGCCGAGCGATTCGATACGCTGCTGGAACCGCTTTAATTGCTGCTGTTGCCGTTCCAGCCCGTCTTCAGTCGCTTCAGGAACCTGATGCTCCAGTAAATCAACGCGATAGCGCTCTAAAATTCCCTGGCGAACATGCTCAGCATCAACCTGCAGCTCATGATGTCGAAGTTGTAACTGTGAAACGGCCTTGCGCAATTCTTCAGCCTCTGAACGGACTCGGCGCAACTGCTCGCGAAACTCATCCAATTGCAAACGCTGCTGCTCAGATCGATCACGGATTGTTTCATTGCTCTGCTGCTGCTCAGCCCGTCGATTTAAAAGCAGATCAAGTTCAACTTGCAGGTGCTGATTTTTCTCCTGAAGCTGTTGTCGAGAATCAAGCCCATCTTTCTTGCGCTGCTTAAGCTGGACAATACGCTGCTCAATCTCCCGCTGCTGCTTTTCAATCCGTGACAGGGTCTCACCCGTGGCATGTTGTTGCTGCTGCAAAGAGGCCAAACCTACACGCTGCGCAGTCAACTCGTTTCGAGAACTATCGAGTTGAGCCCGCAATTCAGTTAAAGCCTGCTGTCGCTGCCGAGAAAGATCCTCCAATTCTAGCTGTCGTTTTTCAAACTGTCGACTCCCTTCTGACAACTGTTCTTTTTCCTGTGTCAGTGCTTCCCGTCCCTCATCAATCTGTTCCAAATCAAAAACCAGCAGCGCCAGACGTTTATTCAAATGATCATCTTCAGTCTGTAACCCCTGCCGATCTTTGGCAAGATCCAGTGCTTGTAATTCCAAACGATGCCCTTCAGAAATAGCCGCCTGCTGAGCCTCCTCCAATTGAAGAAGATGTTCCTGTAATTGTTCCAGATCCTTTTTACTGGCAGAAAATTCTTTGTCCAATCTGGAGATTTCACCTGTGATTTCGTCCAGTTGTCGTTGCCTCCGCAATAAGCCCGTCTCGCTGGAACCTGTCGCGCCTCCAGTCAGAATCCCCTTCCAGTCAAAGCACACCCCTTGCCGGTCAACAAGCATTACCCCCACGGGAAGGGTCTCCTCAAAATACTCGGGAACAGCATCAACCAGAAATACTCCCGAAAGAAGTTGGCCAACAAGTTGCTCTGATCCTTGCTCCGGAGTGACCAGACGGGTCAACGGAATACCAGTGGCAAACGTGACCATTGGTAAATGACGCAACGGAAAAAGCAGTGTCGCTCGAGCCTGTTGTTCTTTCAGGGATAATAAGATTGCAGCAATATCTGAAGAATTATCCACAGGAACAGCTTGAAGGCGCGCACCTAACACCATCTCTACGGCAACTTCAAACTCTGCAGAAACCTTTAATAGGTCGGCAAAGATGTTTTTCCCGGCAGAGTTTTCCTTTAAAAGAATCCGGGTTCCATCTCCATAGCCTTCAAAATTGCGCTGTAGAGCCGTCAATGATTCCTTGATCGAGTGATTATTCCCTAATTGTTGGCGTAGCTTGTTTTGCCTCGTTGTTTCTTTATCCAGCAATTCTCTCTGCTGCGCAAGCTGATCGCTCAAGCCCTCGGTTCGCTCATTCAAACTATCCTGTAGGGTACGAACCTGTTCCAGATTTTCAATTAATTGCTCGCGACGAACCTGTAATTCAATTTGTTGTTCCTGAATGTTTAGCGAATCCTTATATGTATATTGGCGACGCTCCGCCTCTGCGCTAAGGCGCCGGTCAATTTCATCGCGACGATTTGCCAGCCGGTTGGTCTGGGTAAACAGATCAATCAATTCACTGCGGCACTCCTCAAATTGAGTATTTAATTGTTGTTCTTGAGACAAACTGTTTTTTAATCCCGCTTCACGCTTCTTAACTTCATTCCGCAGGGTTTCCAGTTTTTCGGCAAAGACTTTATCTTGTTGCTGCAACTGAAGATGTTCTTTCTCCAACTCAGCCAACCGGCCAGTATTGTCTATCAGCTCCCCTTGAAGCTCTGAATCCTGGGCAGAAAGTTGTTCCTGCTGCCGAATTGTCATTGTCCGTTCACTCTCAACCCGCTGGATTTCAGAACCTAAATGATAGATCTTTTCCTGAGCCTGACTATACTCAGCCTCTACCAGAGACAAATGCAGTTGCTGCTCTTCAAGCTGGAGATCTTCCTCCTCTAACCGCGCATCAAGTCGGGAAAGGATCGTTGCTTGTTCCTGTTCCCGTTGAGAGATCAAGTTAAGTTCAGCACTTATTTTTTGAAAACGATTCCCCGCCAGGCTGAGTTCAATCTGTTTAACCTCCCCCCGATAATTACGAAATTTTTCCGCCCTCTGAGCCTGACGTTTAAGGGTACTCATTTGCCGCCTGACTTCGGTAATAATATCTCCAAGACGGGTCAAATTTTGCCTGGTTGCATCCATTTTTCGCAAAGCTGTTTTCTTGCGTGATTTGAATTTTGTCACCCCGGCCGCTTCTTCAATCAAAGCACGCCGCTCCTCCGGCTTAGCACTGACCAGCATTCCGACCTTGCCCTGTTCAATAATCGAATAGGCCCGGGCACCAACCCCGGTATCCATAAACAACTCGGTAATATCAAGCAAACGGCAAGGGGTTTTATTAATCAGATACTCACTCTCACCACTTCGGTAAAGCCGACGAGTGACCATAATTTCAGTAAAATCTTTATAGGCCGCGGGGCAGAGTCCAGCTCGATTATCAAAAATAATTGACACCTGTGCCAAGCCGTGCGGCTTACGGGTTTCACTGCCACCAAAGATAACATCTTCCATCATCCGCCCACGTAGATGACGAGCGTTCTGTTCCCCCATTACCCAACGAATAGCATCCACAATATTGCTCTTGCCACAGCCATTCGGGCCAACAATACCGGTAACTCCCTGTTCAAAATCGAGAGATACTTTGTCAACAAAAGATTTGAAACCGATGATATCAAGACGTTTGATTTTCATATCAAGACTAAAGAAGTTCCTTCGGATGTTAAACCCTCTGGAAAAACACAGAGAAGGTTCCTTTCAACATGGTGTGTTCAATTTTCACGGGGCGTCATGTTATCAGGGGGGTGAAATCATGTAAAGAATAGAAGTCCATAGTATTGCTCTTGCTGGTCAGAATCAGAACCGTTATGATAAGCATGAGACCTCGACAGTAAACTTTCCACGGGAATAACCACAATGAATCGATCAGCAGCACAAGTTTTGACCAGAATTATCTGTTACCTGCTGGTACTTCTCACTACAATTTTCACCCTGATAATTATTTTCCTCAGCCAACTTGATATAAATGATTACCGTCTTTCACTTGAACAGCAACTAAGCTCCACACTGAACCAGCCGGTTCAAATTGGTCACAGCTCACTGACCTTCAGTCGGGGATTGGCTCTTGCGCTGGAAGATCTGCAGATCGGCCCAGATCACGCAATCCTGGCTGATATTCCACATATCACGGCGACATTAAAAATCGCACCTCTCTTCAATGGGCAATTTATCCTCGATCAAGTCCAGATCGACAACCCAAAATTTAAACTCTGGCTTCCATTTCCTGAGCGTCCTGCCAAAGGAACATCCCAGCGATTAATCGATTCATTGGGAATCAGAACCCTGACTGTTCATAATGCCAATCTAAAAGTTTTTCAAAAACAGCAGGACGGTGCTGTATTGCAACTGGAGTTAGCTAACCTTCATGCTATCCTCCGAAGCTGGAAACCTGAAAAAACCGGGAAACTGGTGGTTAGTGGGCAGTTACAAAAATATGGAGCTGATTTTCTGTTAGAAACCAGCCTCCCTTCAAGTCGGAATCCGGATATCTGGAGAAATGAGGAGCTTAAAACCCAGCTCACAATCAATGGGTTGTCGACCGAAAACATTCCCCTATTGCAGAAACAGGGATTTCCTGAATCCAGCAATTTAAGCGTGAAGATTCAAGGCGTTCCAAGCACAGGAACAACCTTCACCACAACACTGTCTGGTTCCGGCAATAATGAACCATTATTTTCACTTTCAGGTCGTTGGACATCTTCAAGCCAGCAAGATTCACTGACCAAACTAAAAGGGAAATTACGCAAAATTTCACTCAGCGGTGAATTTCACTTTATCCGACAAACAAAGAAATATTTTCTGGGCGGGCGTTTTGGGGCGGAAAACGTCGCCTTAACCCCGGAACTTCTAGAAGCATGGCATATTCCCAATGCCGACAAATTTATTTATGGAGAATTGGATCGCCTCATTGTCACTCTGGATAAGAGTTGGAATCCTGTAAAAAAATTCTCGGGTCTACCACGCATCGATGTCGAAATAACCCTCTGCAATCTTGAATGGGATGATCCTCAGTTGGCACAGCTGGAGGATTTATCTGTTGAACTTTCTCTAGAAGATAAAACCATCAGTATTCGTGATGGAATTCTAATTTCCAATGGTCAAAATGTTGATTTTTCAGGTAAAATCACCAATCTATTTCAACATCCGCAACTTGACTTAAAGTTTAAATTCAACCCTCGGATTGATGATTACATCTCTCGGCTTGATCTCCCTGCTGACTGGAGCATAACTGGAAATATTCCTGGTACTCTTAGTTTAAATGGTGCCCTTTTCAGTCCAGACTTTCAACTACAAACCGACCTAAATTCAACCAAATTTCAATTGGGAACGCTATTTCATAAACAGTTACACGACCCCGGGACATTTCAGATCCGCGGTAGGTTCGCTGATAACCAGTTACAAATGGATCAGTTTTCTATCAGTTTAAACAACCTCGATATTTCTGGATCCGGCTATTTTCAACAAATTCAAGGCAGACAGGAATATCGTCTGGCGCTGGAACCCATTAGTTTCGGCAAACTCAAACCATTTTCACCCTTGCTGCAACGTTTCCAGATCAAAGGTCAATTTGAGTCCATATTATCACAGCAACAAACAGGTCTACAGGGAACCTTATGGCTTAAGGATGTTGGTGCACACCTGACCTCAGTTATTGGTGGTCTGAACAGGACAACTGGTGAAATCAATCTGGATAGCCATGGTTTCACCTTTCAAAACCTTCGAGCATCCCTGGGAAAATCGGATTTTATCGTCAACGGGGTATTCAGTGACTGGAAAAATCCGCAACTCAGTCTGGATCTCAGCAGCAAAAAAGTTCGTGCCCATGACCTGATATTTCCAAACCCGCAACTCACCCTTTATGACCTGGACGGGCATCTACAAATCAATACTGATGGTATCAGTTTTTCTCCAGTTAAAGTCCGATTGGAAGAAAACACCCTGGCAACAGTCAATGGGTCTGTCAGCAATTTTAGTAACCCACAGATCTCCCTTGATATTCAATCCGACCGGGTTGATGTTCTGGATATTATCAATTTATTTTCCCACTCAAACTCAACAAAACCTGTTCACCGGGGGAGGAAAGGGGCACCGCTACGAATTAAAGTCTCAGCAAAAGAGGGAACTTTAGGCGGGCTGATCTTCCAAAATGCTGAAGCGTTAATTGAAGGGGACAACAACCAGCTCACCATCTTTCCATTAAGTTTTGACAGTGGAAAGGGGTGGTGTAAAACCCGGGTAGAATTTGACTATAGAGAGAAGATTGCCCCACTTAAGTTATCCGGCCATGTGGAAGAAATCCGCGCATCCGTTCTGCATCGGGATATATTTAAAAAACCTGGCTTGATCAATGGTCTTTTAAGGGGGGATTTCTATATTGAAGGAAATCCGGGGAGTGGTCGTTTTTGGCAAGAAGCGAAGGGAGGGGTATATATACAGGTCAGAGACGGTACCCTGAAAAAATTTCATGGTCTGGCAAAAGTCTTTTCCCTGTTAAATGTCTCGCAGATATTTGCCGGAAAACTACCCGATATGGATAAAGAAGGGATGCCCTTCACATTGATGGAGGGAAGCATGCTGATTGGTGCTGGTCAAATCAAGACAGAAGACCTAAAGATCACCAGTGAAGCAATGAATCTTTCTGTGGTAGGAACACAGGGGATAGTCGACGATACGCTGGATTTTAATCTTGGAGTTATGCCATTGCGAACCGTTGATAAAATTATCACCTCAATTCCAATTGCTGGATGGGTTCTTGCGGGGAAAGATAAAGCACTGATAACGGCTCAGTTTAAAATTACCGGAACCAGTGAAAAACCGCAGGTGACCGCAGTGCCGATTGGTTCTGTTTCGAAAACCGTCTTTGGTATTTTCAAACGAACCCTTGGTCTCCCGGGGAAATTAGTAAAAGATATCGGATCTTTATTTAAACAAGAACCTGAGAAAAAGGTCGAACCATAAAACGTTGTATTGGGTAGGAACTAGCGTTTATCACCAACGTAAACCGTAGCAATTCCAAAAGTTTGATCAACATATTGCAGCCGTTGGAAACCTGCCTCACCCAGCATGCGTGAGAATTCTTCCTGGCTGGGGAACTCAATCACTGAATCGGGTAGATACTGATAGGCGCTACGTTTGGACAACAGGCCACCGATAGTCGGTAAAATTTTCTGAAAATAGAGATAGTAGAGTTTACGAAACAGCTGGCTACGCGGATTAGAAAACTCAAGGATGACAACACGCCCACCCGGCTTAAGAACCCGGTACATTTCATTCAGACCAGTCTGACGGTCGACAACATTGCGAATACCAAAAGCAATTGTGATCCCGTCAAAACAGTTATCCGGATGGGGAATTTCTTCACAGGGAGCATTGACCAGCATAATTCGCCGACCGTGAGGAGATTTTTGCAGCTTGGATTGCCCCTGTACCAGCATTCCCTGAGTGAAATCCTCGCCGACAATCATCACAGAAGGATCGGTCTGTTCTGCAACCTCCAAAGCGACATCACAGGTTCCGGTCGCGATATCCAGAACTCTGCCATTTTTGGGAATGCTCAATTGACTGACTGCAAAACGTCGCCAGCGGCGGTCAATACCAAAAGAGAGCAGTCGGTTAAGAAGATCGTAACGGTAAGCGATGTCGTCAAACATCTGCCGCACACCGCGCCCTTTGTCAGATAACTGAAACATGTGTAAACTCCTGATAAACAACTTGCAAGGGAATCACCGGGGAGCCTGTTTCTAGCACAGAGTTAGATCGTCGCCAACAAAAAACCTTGCATGACAACCAGACCAAGAAAGTCGAGATAGATTTTTTTATGATCAACAACAATAACCCGAAAAAACCGGTTGAAGTTTGTGCCGCTATTATCCAGCATCAAGAAAAAGTACTTATAACTCTACGTCCAGAAGACAAACGGCTTGGTGGATATTGGGAATTCCCCGGCGGGAAAATAGAAACAGGAGAATCACCACAATTTGCCTTAGTGCGTGAATTACGCGAAGAGTTGGATATTGAAATTAGGGTCGGATCACTGCTGGAAACTGTCCACCATAGTTACGAATGGGGCACGGTGCTGATTCTCGCTTACTTGTGTACCTGGAAGAGTGGCGAAATTAAACATCTTGAAGTTGCCGATCATTGTTGGGTTGCACCGGCAAATCTTCTCAACTATGATATTTTGGAAGCCGATCAGCCGATCATCAAAAAACTTCAGGAAGAGGAGAAATAGCCATGAGTATTCGTCTGACGATTCTATGTGAAAACAGCGTTGACAAAGTCAGTCCCTATGGATTGCTTGGAGAGCATGGCTTTTCCTGCCATCTACAGACCCCTAACGGCAACTATTTATTTGATACTGGTGGCGGCATGACAATCATGAACAATGCCAAACTCCTTGGGATCGACTTCAGCAAATTACAGGGGATCATGTTCAGCCACGGTCATTTTGATCATACCGGTGGGCTGAAGCAAGTTCTGGAAAAAACCGGTAAAATCCCCATCTATGCCCATCCTGATCTATTTTCCGACCATTACAGTAAAAACAGCGGAAAAATGCACAACATCGGGGTTCCCTGGCCACGAGCTGAACTTGAAAAACTGGGTGCCGATTTTAAATTCTCCACAGCACCTTGCCAGATTACACCTGATCTGCTCCTATCAGGAGAGGTTCCGCACCTCTCCAAAGTAGAAACCGGTGACCCCAAGCTATTTTCTCATTCTGAATCAGGAGAACAAATCACCGATCCACTCCGTGATGACCTGTCACTGTTCATTAATACCGATAAGGGATTGGTAATTTTACTCGGTTGTGCCCATGCCGGATTACTGAATATTATTGATCATGCCATTCAGATCACCGGACAGAAAAAAATCTATATGGTCTTGGGTGGAACACATCTAAAGTTCTGCGGCGAAGCACAGATGACAGCCACCCTGAACCGACTGGAAGATCTCGATATTGACAAAATCGGCGCATCACACTGTACCGGCTTAAGGGGGGCACGGATGCTGGCCGAACGTCTTGGTGAGCGCTTTTTCTCCGCTTCAGTCGGAACGGAAATTGACATCTGATAGCATCACAAAAGTCAGCTCTCCAGGTTGCAGCGATTTTCCAGGGGAAAACATCCACAGGATGTTGATACTCTGGAAAATCACGATCCTCTGGTGATTGAATTTTTGCCTGGCTAACAGAGAGAACAAACTGCCCCAAGCAGACTACGTGTTAATATCGGCTCGAAACCATATCCAGGCTATTTTCCCTGCCAAGCAGGCGAACGCTTTTCCACAAACGCCTTCACCCCTTCTTCTGCATCAGCAGTAGCACAGAGCCCAGCAAAAAGATCGTCCATACTATCTAAAGCCTGGTGATAAGGGATATCCTGAAGCTGGGCAAGGCCTCTTTTGCCAATTTGCAACGCAAGCGGACTCTTGGCAATTAATTTTTCCGCCAGTTTCAACGTTTCCTGCTGCAAATCAGCAGCAGCAACGACCTTATTAACCAAGCCGAGTTTTTCTGCTTCTGCTGCGCTGATCATGTCACCGGTTAAAACCATTTCCATCGTCTTCTTTTTTCCAACGATCTTTGTCATCGGAACCGCTGGGCCGAGGCAGATTAAACCGACATTGATTGCTGTGGTGCCAAAAGTTGCCGTTTCCGCAGCGACAGTTAAATCGCAAGCAAATGAGAGCCCGGCTCCGTTTGCCAACGCCAACCCCTGCACCGAGGCGATCGTCGGTTTATTTATTTTTGCCAGGGTATGATAAAAAGCATCGATGCCGTATAAAAACTGACGATATTCCAAGTATGACTTATTGTTGAATTGATCGAGAGAGATGCCGGTACAAAAATGTTTCCCCGCAGCATCAATCACGATGACCCTGACCTCACTATCATTCTCCATATCCCATAAGGCCTGATCTAATTGATCAGCAAATTCAGGGATAAATGTATTCATTGCTTCGGGGCGATTTAGGGTAATAAAACCAATTTTATTCTGTTTTCGAGTCAAAATTAATTCAGCTGACACTTTAAATCCTCCTTAAGTTGGAAAAAACGACATCAATGGTGTTCTTCAAGGGAAAGGTTCCATCTCTCCACTAACGTAGAGGGGAGGACGTTTCCCGATTCAAACATTCTGTCCGACGAAAAAAAGAGTATTCTTCCGCTATCAAAGAAACACCCGCAACGATTTTTTAACTGCGATTTTCAGCCGTTTGCCAGCGAATATCTGTGCGACCGCGATCATTGCAATAACGCGCCCAGACAAAGAAGAGATCAGACAGACGGTTCAGATACTTGAGACAACATGGATTTATCTCTTCTCCAGTAGCAACCAAAGCAACCACCTCACGCTCACACCGCCGGGTGACCGTGCGTGCCAGATGCAATACAGCGGCCGCCCGGTTACCTCCCGACAGGATAAAACCTTGTGCAGGTTCCAGTTGTTGGTTGATTTGCTCCACCCAACATTCAAGCAACTCAACCTGAGACTGTGTGGTAACGGCGATTTTTCCCATCATCGCACTTTTAGCAGGGGTCGCCAGTTCGCTGCCCAGATCAAAAAGTTCATGCTGCAAACGTAGCAATTTTTCACTTATCTCAGCAGGGAGCTCTTCACAGCGCACCAGTCCAAGCACAGAACCTAACTCATCAACAGTCCCATAAGCTCTGACCCGTTGTGAACTTTTGACGACCCGGCTACCATCGGTCAGGCTAGTTTTCCCGTTATCGCCACCTCGTGTGACCACCGTATCAATCTTCGACATAAGCAGACCTTTTATTTTATTCCATTGTAACCAGGCAGCCGAACCATGAGAATAAGTCACTCAATCTATACACTGATCAGTTCATCCGAGAGTGGGGTGAGCTGTTCCCCACCAGAAGGGGTCACAACAAAAGTATTTTCGATGCCGATTGGACCAAGATCGGGAAACACAAATTTAGGTTCAATGGCAATTGTCTGTCCTGCAATTAACGGTTGATCAAAACCCTGAGCAAGAACCGGCATTTCATCCAGCTCCAGCCCGACACCATGGCCGACAAACTTGGCGTTTTCTCCCGGAACCCCCATAAAATAATCATCTAAACCAGCAGCCTGTGCCATTTCTGTCGCCAAATCAAATAAGTCGGCACAAATTGCTCCCGGTTGGAGTTGTGCGACCACCGCAGCCTGGATCTCGCAGGCAACATTAAAAGCATTCATAAGTTTACTGTTCAGCTGACCACAAACAAACATCCGAGTCATATCGATGATATAGCCATCAAAAACCCCGGTGTAATCGATCAAAACTGGCTGGTCGATTTCAATCACACACTCTGATGCTCCATGGGGTGAAGCAGGAGACAATCCCTTTCCGGTGACCGCCCCATCAAAAAAACCGCTGCCACTCCCAGTACCGGCAACTGCCAGCCCGAGAAACAATTCCTGATTAAAAGCACGCATCCGCACATAGCCTTCACCTCCAGCTTTACGTAAACGAGCCTCGAACTCAGCAGCCAGATCAATCTCACGCATACCAGATTGAAGGAAACTCGGAACGGCGGCAAAAACCTGGCAAATCTTCTTGCCAGCATGCCGTAAACGGTCAACCTCCCATTCTGACTTTACCGAACGCAAAGTGCGATTAAGCACAGAAATATCGACAAAATCGACCTCGGGGAGCAGTTTTTTATAGTAGTTATATTGTTGCACCGGAGCCACATCGAAAGTCATACCAATCTTCCGCTGGCCTTCGAACAACGATGCAAAATTCTTGCTCCGCGGAAAGGGGCGAATATCATCAATGTAAGCTTCACCTTTGGCTCGTTCAAAGCTCTTACGCACCAGCAGAATTGGTTTCCCCTGAGCTGGCACCCAGAGGGTAGAGTTCTGTCGAGTCGCAGTAAAATAATAAACATCTATAGGGTAAATAAACAGAACACCATCGAGCTTCTCTTCCTGCAGTTTTTTCTGCAGGTTGGCAATTCTTGCCGGACATTCGTTTTTCAGTGACATTGAGAGATCCTTTCCTGTCCCGGCGACTACATATTACGCCGGTACTGTCCACCAACTTCATATAGAGCTGCACTGATCTGACCCAGTGAGGCAACCTTGACGACCTCCATCAGTTCGGCAAAAATATTGCCTCCATCCATGGCAGCTTGCTGCATTTTCTCAAGAGCTGCAGGTGCCTGTGCCGCATGTTCTGCCTGAAATGCGCGTAAATTATCAATCTGATGACGCTTTTCTTCTTCCGTTGAACGCGCCACCTCTCCAGGCATTTCATAACCATCAGCTTCGGCCTTTGGATTCAGATAGGTATTAACCCCGATGATCGGCAGTTCACCTGTATGTTTCTGATGCTCGTAAAGCATCGACTCTTCCTGAATTTTAGTTCGCTGGTAAAGAGTTTCCATAGCACCAAGAACACCACCACGCTGGCTGATCTGATCAAACTGTTCAAGGACCGCTTCTTCAACCAGATCGGTCAATTCTTCGATAATAAACGCGCCCTGTAGCGGATTTTCATTTTTTGCCATCCCCAGTTCCTTATTGATGATCATCTGGATCGCCATCGCCCGGCGTACCGATTCTTCGGTCGGGGTGGTGATCGCCTCATCATAAGCGTTGGTATGGAGTGAATTACAATTGTCGTAAATCGCCATCAGCGCCTGTAAGGTGGTACGAATATCGTTAAAGTTCATTTCCTGGGCATGGAGCGACCGTCCAGAAGTCTGAATATGATATTTAAGCATCTGACTTTTCTTGTTCGCGCCATACTTGTCACGCATCACCACCGACCAAATCCGCCGCGCTACCCGACCAATAACGGTATACTCAGGATCGAGACCATTACTGAAGAAAAAAGACAAGTTGCCGGCAAAATCATCTATATGCATGCCACGTGACAGGTAGTACTCAACGAAAGTGAAACCGTTTGAAAGGGTAAAAGCCAACTGGCTGATCGGATTGGCTCCCGCTTCGGCAATGTGATACCCACTGATCGAAACAGAATAATAATTTTTCACTTTGTGATCGATGAAATACTGCTGCACGTCACCCATGACCCGCAGGGCAAACTCAGTAGTAAAGATACAGGTATTCTGCCCCTGATCTTCTTTGAGGATGTCCGCCTGTACGGTTCCCCGCACTGTTTGCAGAGTACAACTCTGAATTTCATCCCGTTCGGCAGCGGTAGGTTGACGGCCTTTCTCCTGCTTAAACTTATCAATCTGCTGACTGATCGCGGTATTCATAAACATCGCCAGCAACATTGGTGCAGGGCCATTAATTGTCAAAGAAACACTGGTCATCGGGTCGCAGAGATCAAAACCATCAAAGAGGGTATCCATGTCTTTTTGCGTACAAATTGACACTCCGGACATGCCGACTTTACCGTAAATGTCGGGGCGTTCATCTGGATCTTCACCATACAGGGTAACACTGTCAAATGCTGTAGAAAGCCGCTTGGCAGCGTCATCTTTCGTCAAAAAATGGAAGCGGCGATTAGTGCGTTCCGGGGTTCCCTCTCCGGCAAACTGACGTTTTGGATCTTCGGCAGTCCGTTTGAAAGGGAACAGTCCGGCAGTATAAGGGAAAAATCCGGGGGCATTTTCTTTCATGCACCATTTGATAATTTCACCATAATCGGCATAACTGGGCAGGCACACCTTGGGTATGCGAGTTCCCGAAAGAGTTGTGGTCGACAATTCGGTACGGATCTCTTTATCCCGCACTTTTGTAACCATCACATCTTCACTATAGGCTTTTTTCAATTCCGGCCACTGCTGCAGCAACTTGCGGTTATCTTTACTAAGGACGTCTTCGGCCTGTTTTAACAAAATATCAAGGTCATCGCTCTTACAACCACACTTAGCTGCCAACAAATCACGAGCACCACTAAGCTGAAAAATTTGTTGTCCCGCTTGCGACTGAGCAGCAATTTTTTTGCGATAAGCACGTGCAGTTGAGGTAATTTCTGTCAGATAAGCAATCTGTTCCGGTGGGATTATCATCTGGGCAATACTATAACCTTCACCAACGACTAATTGTGATTGCCAACCGAGATCACACTTAGCATTAAGTTTATCGATCAGCGCCCGGTAAAGACAATTGACCCCAACATCGTTAAATTGACTAGCAATAGTGCCGTAAACTGGCAGCTCTTCGCTAGGGGTATCGAACAATTTATGGTTACGTTGATACTGCTTGCGGATATTGCGTAGGGCATCTTCGGCACCCCTTTTTTCCATTTTGTTCAGAGCAATCAAATCGGCAAAATCGAGCATGTCAATTTTCTCCAACTGCGTTGGTGCCCCAAACTCGCTCGTCATGACGTAGAGTGACAGATCGCAAACATCAACAATTCCGGCATCACCCTGCCCGATACCACTGGTTTCAACGATAATCAAATCAAAATTAGCCGCCTTAAGTACATCGAGTGCTTCACGGATTGCCGCCGACAGCTCACTGCGAGACTCACGGGTCGCCAAGGAACGCATAAATACACGCGGAGTATCGATAGAATTCATCCTGATACGATCCCCAAGCAGTGCTCCACCAGTACGCCTACGCGTTGGGTCAACTGACAGGATAGCCACGGTTTTATCTTCAAAATCACGCAGAAAGCGGCGCACCAGTTCGTCAGTCAAAGAACTTTTACCGGCACCACCAGTACCGGTAATGCCAAGGACAGGAACCGGCTTGACCATCTTACGAACCTGCTGTTGCAATTTTTTAGATTTCTCATCTACCTGCCGAACCAATTGTTCGACCGCAGTAATCAGTCGAGCAACAGTCTGCGGGTCACGCTGTGACAATAACGTCAAATCATCAGCATCTTGTCGGGGGGGAACAAAATCACACTGCTCCATCTGATAATTAATCATCCCCTGCAACCCCATGCGGCGACCATCTTCAGGTGAAAATATTTTACAGATACCGTGATCTTCCAGCTCCTTGATCTCATCAGGAAAAATAACCCCACCACCACCACCAAAGATCCGTATGTGCTCGGCACCTCTTTCTTTAAGCAGATCGTACATAAACTTAAAGTATTCGATATGACCGCCCTGATAAGAGCTGATGGCAATCCCTTGAACATCCTCCTGAATCGCTGCGGTTACCACCTCGTTGACTGAGCGATTATGCCCTAAGTGTACCACCTCACCACCCGAGTCCTGAATGATCCGACGCATGATGTTGATGGAAACATCATGGCCGTCATAGAGGCTGGTGGCGGTGACAAAGCGGATTGGGTGCTGAGCCTGATAAACGTCGTTAGTCATCTTGTTCCTTCCTGTCCACTGTTTGGAACCAGTACTGATCTGTTCACATTCTCTGTCCACTGTTTGGAACCAATGTTTATCTGTTCACATTCTTAATTGGTAGCTTAGTCACATAATCCAGAATACCGACCATCCCATTCAGGATGGTCAGTACTGGATGCTTGCTGCTCAGGGTTGTCATTTCGTCATGCCCGTTTTAATGCAGAGGTCATAAAAAGCCTGCCCGGTGGCGCCGGTCGTCGATTTTGCGATCTTCCAGAGACCATCGTTCCAGTACTTCTCGATATTGGCGGCATCGTCGGGGTGCATGTTGGTCACTTTCATTCCTGCGTCTAATAAATATGCGGTCTCTTTTTCGATCAGATTGTTGAAAAAGGCCACACTGTCCTGCTCGGTCTTCACGCCTGCTTCGTTAATCCAGGCTTTCTGCTTCTCGGTCAGTTTATTGTACTTGTCGAGGTTCATCAGGATCATTGTGGAAACATAACCAAAGTGCGGGGCGACAATATAATTGGCGACCTCATTTAATTTGTAATCCTTGACGCCAACCTGAGTCCAGGGTGCGCCATCAATGACACCGCGCTGCAGGGAGGTGTAGATCTCGCCGCCGGCCATCGTTACCGGTGAGCCGCCTAATTTCTGGATCAAGTTCTGCAAGCTCGGGATGCTGCGCAATTTCAGCCCTTCCAGGCTTGGCTTCTTGCCACTAAGGGCATCGCGAACAATAAACTGATAAGGGGTCAATGGCGGGAAGGAGACCAGCTTCAGACCTAACTTGTTGTATTCCTTGTCAATAAAATCAAACAATCCAGCTTCCCGGCGCTTGGTCGGATCGCCAATCGTTGCATCCATCCCGATGGCGATGGGGGTTGTCCCGGAGTGGTAAGCGGAGTAGGTGTAGGCCAGATCAAAGATGCCAGCCTGAACCGGCTGAAGTTGCTCAAAGGTCGGAACAACATCGGGACCGAACAGGGAAATTTTCATATCCCCAGCGGAAATTCTGTCAAGGTTCTCCATAAAGCTGTTGGCAGCACCAACCGTAAAAATAAAATTCGGTGCCCAGGCAGACAGCATTCTGAATTGCGCTGACATTGCGTT